>OFHG01000585.1_pt1 | contig 14435 bp, 13 predicted proteins | sample 1521931 | NCBI WGS metagenome assembly OFHG01 (sample SAMEA2468438, study PRJEB22500) | soil metagenome | biome: Glassland; feature: Farmland; material: Clay | place: Australia | collected 2013-01-31 | depth 0.55 m
CTGCCGTTCCCTCCAGGGCTTGCCGGTCACGAGCCGGCTGACAAGTAATTTCGCAAGGAGGAAGGACCTTCATGAACGCGTGGATGGGTTTCTCGCTGGTGGTCGTTGGCGGAATCATGCAGGGTACCTACTTTCTGGGCCTCAAGTACGTCAGCCCGTGGAAGTGGGAAAACATCTGGGGATTTTATGCCGTCCTGGCGCTGGTGGTGCTGCCGGTCGGTCTGGCCGTTGCAACCGTGCCGAGCATTTCAGAAATGCTCGGCCGCGCTCCGGCTTCAGCGGTGGCAATGGTTTTCCTTTACGGCCTTGGATGGGGAATCGGATCGGTGCTGGCCGGGTTGGGCGTGGCCAAGATGGGCATGGCCATGGGCGTCTCAGTCCTGATTGGAGTAACGGCTGCCATCGGCACCTTTGTGCCGCTGGTGGTGAACACTCCCCAACTTGTTTTTACTGGCAAAGGATTGCTTGTCATTCTCTCAGTGGCAGTGCTGCTTCTGGGAGTCGGGCTGGCCGCCGTGGCAGGCAAGAAACGGGACTCCAGCCTTGCAGACACACCCGCAAAAGTCGAAAAAGGAAATTTCGCGGCGGGCCTGGCCATCTGCATCTTCAGCGGAATCTTTTCAGCCATGCTGAACATGGCTTTTGCCTTCAGCCAGCCCATGGTGAAGGCGGGCATGGACACCGGCGCCAGCAATTTTGGGGCAATCAACGTCGTCTGGATGGTGGCCCTGGCCGGGGGCTTTATCGCAAACCTCGTTTACACCGGCTACCTGCTGACCCGTAACAAGACCTGGGCCAACTTTATCCTGCCCGGAACCGGCAAGGCCTGGGCCATCGGCCTGGGCATGGCCATTCTGTGGACCGGCGGCGTCGTGCTCTATGGGCGCGGAGCGGCTTCGAAGGGCGAGATCGGGGCCGTCATCGGCTGGCCTCTTTTCATGGCGATCATCATCGTGGTCTCCACCATCTGGGGATTCGCCAGCGGCGAGTGGAAGGGTTCCAGCAATCGCGCCAAGCAGTACATGGTCGCCGGCATGTTCGTCCTGCTGGTTGCGTCCGCGCTGGTTGGGCTGGCAAACAAGATGTGATTCCGGAACTCATCAACATCGGTTCCGGAAAGGGACAGGCTCACTGTGGTCACTATCCACCTTGAACCGGCGAACCGTGAGCCTGCCCCTTGCGATTTCGGTATCTAAGCCGGGATAGGAGCTTCCTCTGGCAAGAGTCCTTTCTTGCGCAGGTCCGCCCAGAAATCACCTGGAATGGGATGGCTGATCAGCCGGAAATTCTCTTCAAGCTCAGCCACTGACCGCGCTCCCGGAATCACCGCTGCCACTGCCGGATGAGCCAGCGGAAACTGCAAAGCCGCTGCCTTCATCGGAACCTGGTGGCGCGCACAGACCTCTTCGACTTTTCTCACCTTCTCCATGATTTCAGGCGGAGCGTCGGCGTAATTGAACTTCGCGCCCGGCACCGCTCCCGTGGCCAGAATTCCGCTGTTGTACGGCCCGCCGATGATGATGCTGATCTGCTTCTCGACACAAAGCGGCAGCAGTTCTTTCAGGCCGGTGTGATCAATCAGGCTGTAGCGGCCCGCCAGCAGAAAGCAGTCGAAATCGCCTTCCCGCGCAAACCGCGCCAGCATTTCCGCCTGGTTCATGCCCGCGCCCACAGCGCCAATAACGCCCTGCCGCCGCAAGTCATCCAGGGCCCGGTACGCTCCTTCGATCGCCGGCGTGTAATGATTATCCGGATCGTGAATATGCAGAATGTCAATGTGCCCGACGTTCAGACGCTTCAGGCTGTCTGCGAAAGAGCGCATGACACCGTCATAACTGAAATCGAAGACCGGCCGGAAGGGTGCAGGGTGGTCATACTCGTCGGGTTCAAGTTCTCCGGGCCGGACCGGAATCAGGACCCGGCCGACTTTCGTGGCCAGGACCCGCGCGGCGGGGGCTACGCCGGCCAAAGCTGTCCCAATGTGCTGCTCACTTTTGCCGTGGCCGTAAAGCGGCGCGGTGTCAATCAGGTTGAGGCCCAGCGCCAAGGCTCGCTGGACGGTCGCAATGGCGGCATCTTCGGGGACATCCTCAAACAGTCCGCCCAACGCCGCTCCGCCCAGGCCCATGCGTGTGACTTCGAGCTGAGTTCTGCCTAACCGGACTTTGGCGGTCGGATCCAGAATGACCTCACACACGTCATGTGACCGGCGCAAAATCTATCATGTCCCCTTCCCTCCCACAAGTCGCGCGGCATCACATTGTTCAGGCGGCGAGCGCTCTGATAGAATCACACGTCGGCCCCTCAGGGAGAATTCGCTACCCGTGCATCCGAGGCTACGTCCGTGTCCAAAACGAAATCCGAACACACTTCCACTCTTGAAGAGGTCGCAATCGTCATCCGTCCCGAAAAAGACAACGTCGCCGTCGCGACGGCGGATCAGATTGAACGAGGGACGAACCTCACCTACCGCGGCGAAGTGATTGCCTTATCGGGCCGGGCCCTACGTGGGCAGAGCTTTGCCATCGCCAAAATCCGCCGCGGACAGGCCTATGTAACCCTCGGCGACCCGATCGGCCTCGCGTCCCGCGCTGTCGAACCGGGCGATCCCATTGATGAAACCAACCTCGAGGATCGCCTGCCCAAGCTTGCGGTCCGGTACCGGAACAACCCGCCCGCGACAATCGATCCCGAGCTCGCCTCGCTGACTTTCGATGGATATGTTCGGCTGGACGGCTCAGCGGGCACACGAAACCTCGTGGGCATCGTCACCTCTGGCATGTGTTCGTCCACGGAAGCGCGCGAGATCGCCTCGCGCGCCATGCGCGAAATCTATTCGCGCGAGAAGTTCCCCAACGTGGACGGCGTCGTTCCCATCGTGCACGAATCGGGCTGCGGCATGCCGGACGGGCGCGCGGTGGCGCTGCTCAATCAACTGCTGGCCGATTCACTGCGCCATCCCAATCTGGGCGCGGCGGTTTACATTGACCTGGGGTGCGGGAAAACCTGCGTCGAGTGCTCCGTCCCGGTTTTTCAGAATCAGGTCGCGGACTACAACCAACGCGTCGTCAATATGACCATTCAACAGCTCGGCGGGAGCAGCGCCACCGTGAAGCGCGGGCTGGAGGTTGTGGAGAAGCTGCTTCATGATGCGAACCAATTCAAGCGCCGACCGGTCCCGATTTCAAAGCTCGTCGTGGGCACAAAGTGCGGCGGCTCCGACCGCTGGTCGGGCGTGACGGCAAATCCCGCCGTGGGTTATGCCGCCGACATGTTCGTCAAAGCGGGCGCGGCGGTTTTCTTGCCGGAAATACCGGAACTGCAAGGCGCCGCCATGGTGGACCTGGCTCTGCGTGCCCGCACGCGAGTGGTGGGCCGCAAACTGACCCAGGCGTTGAAGAGATACGAAGCGTATGTGAAGAAATTCGGGGAAGACTTTCGCGATAATCCTTCACCCGGCAACATCAAGGGCGGACTTTATAATATTTACTTGAAATCGAGCGGCGTAAAGGCCAAAGGCGGGACGTCAACCGTGGAAGACCTCATCGAGTACGGCGAGTGGCTGGGCGACCGCCGGGGACTGTTTCTCCTCTACACGCCGGGGTACGACCAGATCTCGACCTCCGCGCTGTTTCTGAGCGGCGCGCAGGTGGCGCTCTTCACCACCGGCCGCGGCACGGGCATCGGCTGCGCGCTCGGGCCGGTGATGAAGATCGGCAGCAACCCGCAGCTTGCCAAGACCTACGCGGATATTGATGTTAACGCGGGCGTCATCCTGGAAAAGAAAGCGTCCATCGAGGACGTGGGCCGGCAAATCTTTCAGGAGACACTCGACGTTGCCTCCGGCCGCAGACTGACGCGCGCCGAGCAGTCAGGATTTCACCACGAGTTCAAAATCTGGGAATCGCTCTGGCCCACGCTCTAATCCTTTCCTGGCAAGATAACGCTCCGCCTCACGAACCGGCGGCCAACTGCTCGCCGCCGCACGATTGTGGAAAGTCGTGAAACGAAACTCTGACCAAGGATCAATCGGAAAAGCCAGATTCTCCTATAATGGTGAAGGGCCTGGCTGAAGCCCAAAGGGGGAAATCATGGAACCATTTCAATATCACGTTTTCATCTGCGATCAAAAGAAAGCTGAAGGTGTGCCGAGCTGCTCGGCCCGCGGGTCTGACAAGACCATCGAGGCCTTGCGCAAAGAACTCGGGAAGCAGGGGCTGATGGACAAGGTTCAGCTCACGGTTTGCGGTTCGATGGGCTTATGCGAATGGGGGCCTAACATGGTGGTCTATCCCGAAGGTATCTGGTACTCAAATGTGACGCCCGAGGACGTTCCTGAAATCGTGCAGAGCCATTTCCAGCAAGGGCGCGTGGTGGAGCGATTAGCTAACACGGACTCCGCCGCGCTCTACAACGAAATCCGCACCAACCGCGACAAGATGCTGGTGGCACTACGCGCGAAAGACGCGGCGGGCATGCCGCCTGGTGGTGTCAACAGCACCATTCGCGGATTCATGGAGAGCCGCGTCATCCTGACCGCTCTCGAACTGGACCTATTCAGCAAGGTGGGTGAAGGCGCCACGGCCGCGGAGGCGGCCGAAAAAGCCGGCACGGATTCTCGCGCGACGGAGGCGCTTTTGAACGCCCTGGTCGCGCTCGGCTTGCTGAGCAAGCAGAACGGCACTTTCCGCAACACGCCCGTCGCGGCGCGTTATTTCGTCGCCGGCTCAAAGGACTACGCGCAGCCGGCGCTGATGCACACGGCCCATCTCTGGCAGCGCTGGTCAACGCTCACCGATTGCGTGCGCGCGGGAAGCTCCGTCACTTACCAGGAGGCGCCCCAGCGAAGCGAAGATTGGACGCAGGCTTTCATCGCCGCCATGCATCGCAACGCGGGAGAGCGGGCGCCCATGGTGGTGCAGACCGTAGGCGCCGATGGAGTCGGGCGCATGCTCGATGTGGGCGGAGGTTCGGGCGCTTATTCCATCGCCTTTGCCAAGGCCAACCCAAAACTGCGCAGCGAAATTCTCGACGTGGCAGCCGTTCTTCCCATCACGCAGAAGCACATCCAGGAAGCAGGCCTGGCCGGCCGCATTCAAACGCGCGAGGGCGACTTGCGCCGGGACCGCTTCGGAACCGGTTACAACCTTGTTTTCATATCCGCCATTTGTCATATGCTGAGCCCGGAAGAAAATCGCGACCTGCTGAAAAGGTGTTATGCGGCGGCTGCGCCCGGCGGGCGAGTTGTGGTCCAGGATTTTGTGCTCGAAACCGACAAAACCGCGCCCAAGTTCGCCACCCTGTTCGCCCTCAACATGCTGGTCGGCACGCGGGGCGGGTCTGCCTACAGTGCTGACGAGTACACCCCATGGCTTCAGGAAGCGGGCTTTCAGGACGTCCGCCGCGTTCGACTGCCGGGGCCGACAAACCTCATGCTCGGCACGCGGAAGTGACGGCAGGAGGAATGCGAACCAGACACAAAGTCGCAAGACACAATGTCGCTTGCGGCTTCGGCGGTACGGCCCGATAATGAACCTGTATGGATAATTACCTTCCCCTGGCTCTCATCGCGGGGTTCGTCATCTTCTGGTATTTGATCGCGCCGCGCATTCCCGGCCTCTCCAAGTTTACGTGAGCGCCGCGGATCGGCGCCCCGTCGGGAGACGCCCAGCACAACGCCTGCGACCCCAAGGCCAAGGAGTAAACAGGAATCGGTATGCCCATCTTCGAATACACCTGCTCCAAGTGCGGTAAGACCTTTGAGAAACTGGTTCTCGGCCGGAACCAAGAGCCGCCCGCCTGCCCGCACTGCGGCGCCAAGAAGGTCCAGCAGCAATTTTCGACCTTCGCCAGCGCGAGCTCTTCGGCAAGAGCCTCCGGGGCGGCCTGTGCGCCCTCCGGCGGCGGTTGACGCCTGCACTGAGGAAGCCGGTGGCTTCCCCAACCCGTCATCAATGCCCCCCAGCCGGTTTTTCTGGAAACCAGGAGCCACTTTCCGAGAATCCGTGCCGGCTCAACTGGTCGATGCAACACCCTCTATCATCGCGACCTGAAACCCGCCAACATCAAAATCACGCCCGAAGGCGCGGATTGGCGAAGGCGCTGGAAACACCGCTCCCCCCGGCTCCTCTCCCCAGGGGAGAGGGATGGTCCGTCAGCCGACGGATGAGGGGGACCTGGCCAACTCACCCACGTTGAGCATCGCGGCCACGCAAGCGGGCGTAATTCTTGGCACCGCGGCTTACATGAGCCCGGAGCAAGCGCGCGGCAAGACGGTTGACCGCCGCGCCGACATCTGGGCGTTCGGTTGTGTGCTCTTCGAGATGCTGGGCGGGCGCAGGCCGTTCGAGGGCGAAACAGTCACGGACGTTCTGGCGGCGGTGGTCCGAGCCGAACCTGATATAGAGTCGCTACCCGGCGATACACCTCCGCGCATTCGCGAGCTGATTCGCCGCTGCCTGACCAAAGACCCCAAGCAGCGCTTGCGCGACATCGGCGACGCGCGGATTGCGATCGAAGAGACAATTTCCGGCGTAGGGGCGATTCATGAATCGCCCCTACCGGTCGGCGGCGAGACGCCGCCGCTACAGCCGCAGGGCGAGCGCCGTGCGCCCCTACATGCGCTGCCGTGGGCTGTTTCAGCGGCGGCGATTCTCGTTGGTCTTGCGGGTCTGGCAGGCTGGTGGTTTGGAACGCGGAGCGTGCCTTCGCCGCCCAAGTGGTCCGGCGAGCTCTTGCCCGGCCCCACGGTGGCTTTCTGGCCGCGAATTTCACCCGACGCGCACTTGCTCGCTTTCCAAGCCATCGTCGCCGGAATCTCACAAGTGGCGGTCATGGACCCTGCCTCGGGCAACTGGACGTTGCTGACCGATGACAGAACCCATGGACTCGTCTCCAGCCTTTGTTGGTCGAGAGACGGCTCGAAGATTTATTTCGACCGTTTCCTGGCACAGCCTCTGGGAATCTTCACAGTCCCAAGCCTCGGCGGAGCGGCGAGGCTCGTGCTGGCCAATGCGGCCAACCCCGAAGCCCTTCCCGATGGCAGTCTGCTCCTCGTCCGAGTTGACCCGGACCGCAAAAATCAGGTCTACCATTACTGGCCCGACACCGGACGCCTTCAGGCCCTGGGGGCTTGGGTCACACTTAACCCCGCCGCCCCGTTGCGTGTTTTTCCTGGCGGCAAGGAGGCGGTCTTCTTCGGAACCGCCAAGGGAGAAGGCACGGAGGGTTCCCCTCACCTCTACCTGATGAACATTGATACGGGCAGCACTCGGCGATTGGCGCCGCAGTTGACCATTGTCCAGACCGCCCAGTTGTTTCCTTTGGTGGTGACGCCGGACGGCCAATCGGTTCTCATTGATCTTCCTTCCGGCAACCTGCACCAAATCGTTTCGATACCTCGAACCGGGACGCGCCCCCTTCGCACCTTGTTGACCTTGACCGCCGCGCCCTGGTCTCTGGATACCGCTCCCGACGGGAGCCTTTACGTGGATCAAGTGGATGGCCCCATGGACATTCTCAAGATCCCAAGGTCCGGGGGAACGCCGGAGGTGCAGGCCAGCCTGGAATTTTATTCGCAGCAGCTTGCGCCGCCCGTGGAATTTCCGGACCAGCGGTTCGCTCTTCCCGCGCTGATCTCCGGGCGACCGCGTTTGCTCTTGGGCAAGCCGGGAGGAAGTTTCGTTCCTCTTCTCGAGACCAACGAGGAGACGGCGCCGCCATTCGAAAGAGTCGGGAATGACGAGGTGGCCCTGATGATCGGTAATCCTCCCGCCCAGGCGCTAGCTCTCGCTTCGGTGAAAGAAGGGCGCATCCTCCAGCGCTTCGCGGCGACGCAGGGAAAAGAAATCGATGCCTTGGCGGCCTCCCCGGATGGCAAGTCTCTTTATTACGTCTCTTCAGGAAGTGTCTGGACAATCCCCAGCCAGGGCGGCGACCCGCACAAATTATGCGCTGGAGACAGTGTGGCCGTGGATCCCAACGGGCGCGACTTGATCGTCAGCTTGAATGAACAAGAGCACGTGCGCCTTGAAAGAGTCCCCCTTTCCGGCGGCCCAGCGCAGCCCATTCAGGTGAAGGGCGATCTTCCCGTCAGCCCCGTTCCACTGGGCCCGGACGCTCTCAATCGAGACGGCAAACTTCTGGTGAGCGTCGCCCCAAGGGATTCGTGGTTTTTTAGTTTGGGTATCCTGAGCCTCGCGACCGGGACGGTCACGCGCGTCCCGCTGAATTACAGCGGCGACATCATGACTCCTGGGTGGGCAAGCGACGGCAGCGTACTCGCTACCGCGAATCCCATGCGGTCTCACATCTGGCGCTTTCGGCCCACGCACTGACAACAGCGATCCACTCGAGGCGCTAGCCGAGTGAGCCTGCCGCATCCAGCGCGCCGCCGGGGTCGGCGGCGGCCGCGCCGCGGTCAATGTGGCGGATGGTTCCCTGCTTGTCTACCACGAACGTGACGCGCTTCGCTACGCGGAAGAAACTCAACACACCATAGAGCCTGGAAACGTTCTTCTTGGTGTCGCAGAGCAAAGGGAACTTCAGCCCGAGCTTCTGCGCGAAGCCCTTGTTGGTGGCTTCACGGTTGATGCTGATGCCGAGGACTTGCGTTTGCGCTTGTTCGAAGAGGGCGAGACCAGCCTGGTACGCCTTGAGCTCGCTGGTTCAGGTGGGAGTGTTGGCAAGCACGTAAAAAGCCAGCACGACGTTCCGCTTGCCGCGAAAACTGCTCAGCTGGATGCGATTGCCTTGGTGATCGGGAAGTTCAAAATCCGGGGCCGCGTCACTAACCTTGAGCGGAGCCATGCGCTATTCCGTGAGTGAAAGCCAACTATTGTCAAGCGGCAACCGCCACGCGAACGTATTGCTCTTGCCAGCGACAAGAACTGCGTGCGAGGGCAGTTGCCGTCAGCCGTCAGCCCTCTGACTTCTGCCTTCTGTCTAATGCTTCGCCGCCGCTTCCGCTTTCCGGTGCTCCATCAGGCTGCATGCCTGAGCGGCACCGCTGGGATTGAGCGCTTCCTTGTCCCGGTCAATGTGCTCGATGATCCCGTTCTTGTTGATAACGAAGGTGGTGCGGTTGGCCACGTCCATCTTGTCGTTCAGAATGCCGTATTCCTTGGAAACCGTGCGCTTCATGTCGCTCAGCAGCGGAAACGTAACGCCAATCTGTTGCGCAAAAGCATTGTTCGCCGCGGGACTGTCCACGCTGATGCCCAGCACCTGGGTTCCATTGGCCTTGAATTTGGCGATATCAGCCTGATACGCCTTGAGCTCCTGCGTTCAGCCACCGGTGAAAGCGAGAACGTAGAACGCCAGCACGACGTTCTTCTTTCCCAGAAAATCGTGCAGGCTTACCTTCTGCCAGTCGGTATTCATAAGCGTGAAGTCGGGCGCTTTGTCGCCCACTTTGAGTTCGACAGCAGAAGCCAGCGATGGAAAAGTCAGAACCAGAATTGCCGCCGCGAGCCAGAGTTTTCGCATGGTCCGTCAAACCTCCGTTGGTCTCTGAAGCCTTGTCCCTGAATGCCCAGGACAGATTATACCGCTTATCTATCTCGTTTCAAGGCGATAGTTTGTCCAAGACCAGTGGACCAAGCGCTGGCCGCTCCTAGTATAAGTGCGATGGGCATGTCTGAATCATACGCAAATATATACGTAAGTACTTGAAAATAAGCATTAAATAATTCTTGACATATACGCGCTCATATTTTATTATTCAGTTGCGCTAAGTAGTATCTGGGCGCAAAGTCTAGCAAGTTAGGAAGAGACAAGGAGGAGACGAACCATGGCGATCGTAAGATGGGAACCATTCCGAGACCTGATGACCACCCAGCGGGAGTTCGACCGGCTTTTCAAGGAGGCTTTCAGCCCGATATTCGGCGAGGGCGAGCTTTCCACCCGCACCTGGGCGCCGCCGGTGGACATCTATGAGAACGAGAACGACATCGTGCTCAAGGCCGAGCTGCCGGGCGTGGAGCCCAGGGACGTGGAAGTGAGGGTTGAGGACAGCACGCTTTACCTGAAAGGCGAGCGGAAGTTCGAGAAGGAGACCAAAGAGGAGAACTATCACCGCGTTGAGCGCTCTTACGGCTCGTTTGCGCGCAGCTTCTCCCTCCCCAACTCGATCAGCGCCGACAAGGTAAAGGCGGAATACAAGGACGGTCTGCTGACGCTGACGCTGCCCAAGCGGGAAGAAGCGAAACCCAAGACGATCAAGATCGACGTCAGCAAGAACTGACCTTTCCCCTGGCTGGACGAATCCGTAGGGAGATAATTTTGGCCGCGCCGGGGTCGCTCGGGCGCTCTCAGACGATCCGGCGCGGTTTGCTTTGTCAGGGCATCTGAAAAGGGGACCAACCTATGGCCACGCGATTCGACAAGTTTACGATCAAAGCTCAGGAAGCGTTGCAGGGAACGCAGGATGTCGCGGCGCGTTTCGGCAACCAGCAAATGGAGCCGGTGCATCTGTTGCTCGCTCTGGTTGAGCAGCCGGAGGGATTAGTGCCCTCGCTGCTGGGCCGCGTGGGCGCGGCGCCCGCAGCCGTGGCGCGCGAAGCCGAGCAGGCGATCGAAAAGCTGCCCAAGGTGGGTGGCTCGGCTGACCACTATCTCTCCCCTGCCCTGAAGGAGGTTTTTGACCAGGCGTTCAAGGAAGCGGAGCCTTTCAAGGACGAGTTTGTCTCGACCGAACACCTGCTGCTGGCCCTGACGAAAAAAAAGAACGACGCGGCGGCAAAGGTTCTGGCGCACCTGGGTGTAACTCACGATGCGATCCTAAAGGCATTAGTCGCGGTGCGCGGCACGCAGCGGGTGACGGACCAGAATCCCGAGGACAAGTACCAGGCGCTGGAGCGTTACGCGCGCGCACGGACCGAGCTCGCACGGCGTGGCAAGCTCGGCCCGGTCATGGGGCGCGACGATGAGATTCGCCGCGTCATTCAAGACCTCTCGCGGCGCACCAAGAACAATCCCGTGCTGATCGGCGAGCCTGGCGTGGGCAAGACCGCGATTGTGGAAGGTATCGCGCAGCGCATTGTGGCCGGCGACGTTCCCGAATCGCTGAAGTCGAAGCGCATTGTGGCGCTCGATTTGGGCGCAATGGTGGCGGGCTCGAAATACCGCGGCGAGTTCGAAGACCGTCTAAAGGCGGTGCTGAAGGAAATCGAGGAGTCAAGCGGACAAGTGATCCTTTTCATTGACGAGCTGCACACGCTGGTGGGCGCGGGCGCGGCGGAAGGCGCCATTGACGCTTCCAACATGCTGAAGCCGGCGCTGGCGCGCGGCGAGCTGCGCTGCATTGGCGCCACCACGCTCAACGAATACAAGAAGCACATCGAGAAAGACGCCGCGCTCGAGCGGCGCTTCCAGCCGGTGCTGGTGGGCCAGCCCTCGGTCGAAGACACCATCGCCATCCTGCGCGGCCTCAAGGAACGTTACGAAGTCCACCACGGCGTGCGCATCAAGGACTCGGCGATTGTGGCTGCGGCGGTGCTTTCCAACCGCTACATCTCCGACCGCTTCCTGCCCGACAAGGCGATCGACCTGATTGACGAGGCGGCCTCCAGCCTGCGCATCGAGATTGACTCGATGCCGGCGGAAATTGACCAGATCGAGCGGCGCATCACGCAACTCGAAATCGAGCGCCAGGCGTTGAAGAAGGAAGACGACGCGGCCTCAAGGGACCGCCTGAAAAAACTCGAAAAGGAACTGGGCGGATGGCGCGAGCAGTCGGACCTTCTCAAGCTGCGCTGGAAGGCGGAAAAGGAGAGCATCACGCGCATTCGCAGCCTGAAGGAGCAGATCGAGCAGGCAAAAGTTGAAGAGCAGCGCGCCACGCGCGAAGGCGACTTGAACAAGGCCGCCGAATTCCGCTATGGCACGCTGGTGGCGCTGGAGAAGCAGCTCGCGGCTGCGAACGATGAGCTTGAGGGCAAATCGAAGCAAGGCCGCATGCTGAAGGAAGAAGTGGACGAAGAGGACGTGGCCCGGGTCGTTTCCAAGTGGACGGGCATTCCCGTCTCCAAGATGCTGGAAGGCGAAGTGGCCAAGCTGGTGAAGATGGAAGACCGCCTGCGCCTGCGCGTGGTGGGCCAGGACGAGGCGCTGCGGCTGGTTGCGAACGCGGTGCGGCGCAGCCGCGCCGGCCTGGCGGACCCCAAGCGGCCCATCGGCAGCTTCATCTTTCTCGGCCCGACGGGCGTGGGGAAAACCGAGCTGGCGCGAGCGCTCGCCGAATTTCTGTTCGACGACGAGCGGGCCCTGCTGCGCATTGACATGTCCGAATACATGGAGAAGCACGCCGTGGCGCGGTTGATTGGCGCGCCGCCCGGCTACGTCGGCTACGAAGAGGGCGGGCAGTTGACCGAGCAGGTTCGCCGCCGGCCGTATTCCGTGCTGCTGTTCGACGAGATCGAAAAGGCGCACGCGGACGTCTTCAACATTTTCCTGCAAATTCTCGACGAAGGCCGCCTGACGGACGGCAAGGGCCGCACGGTGGACTTCAAGAACACGGTCATCATCATGACCTCGAACATCGCCAGCACCTTGATTCACGAGGCCATAAACGGCCAGTCTGTAGCGGCGGCGGCGTCGCCGCCGACTTCGAGGGGAAGGCAGGGCGGCGATGGGGACATCGCCGCTACAGCGGGGAGCCCCGCCCTCAGCGAGGGCTTGAAGCGCCAGATTCAGGACGCGCTGCGCCAGCACTTCCGGCCCGAGTTCCTGAACCGCGTGGACGAAATCGCTATCTTCAACCCCCCGGGCAGGGATGACATCAAAAAGATCATTGACCTCCAGCTCGAAAACCTGAGGAAGCTCTTGGCGGAACGCAAGGTGACCATTGATTTGACCGACCGGGCGCGCGAGCTCCTGTTCGAGCGCGGCTACGACGCGCAGTTCGGCGCGCGGCCGCTCAAGCGTGCCATCCAGCGCCTGATCCAGGACCCGCTGGCGATGAAGATCCTGGAAGGCGAATTTGCGGCGGGCGACAAAATCGAAGTGGACGCCGACTTGAAGAAAGGTGAGATGACCTTCGCGCGCGCAGCGGCCCGTGCCGCGCGAAAATGAGGGTGCGTGCCGCCGCAAGGGTGCTAGAATGGCAGTAATTATGGCCGCCAAGGAGGCTGCTTGAAAATCAAGGTTGTCGTTCACGAGGCCGAAGAGGGCGGCTATTGGGCCGAAGTGCCTGCCCTTCCGGGCTGCGCCACGCAAGGCGAAACGATGGAAGAGCTGATGGCCAATGTCCACGAGGCCATTGAGGCCTGCCTATCCGTGGATGTGGATCAACCTGAGAAAACCGGTAAAGACAAGGTGCTCGAGATCGCCGTATGAAGTCTGTGTCCGGCAAGGACCTTGCGCGCCTCGTCGAGAAGCACGGCTGGCAACTCCTGCGAGTCCATGGCAGCCATCACATCTACGGGAAACCCGGTAGCATCGTCCGGCTCTCGATTCCAATCCATGGAAACAAGCCTCTCAAAGCCGGATTGCTCAGGCACTTGCTGAAAATGGCCGGGCTGCAAGAAACCGACGTCGAATAAAAACCATAGAGATTTCGCAGAACGCTCAGCGGCCGATCCAGGACCCGCTGGCGCTCAGACTCCTCGAAGGCGATTTCGCCGCCGGCGACAAAATCGAAGTGGACGCCGACTTGAAGAAAGGCGAGATGGTTTTCGAGCGGGCCGCCAAGGTTGCGTGCCGCTAAAAGCCTCCATCCCGCTTGAATTCGGCGGATAGCCTCTCAATACTCTCAAGTATGTGAGGTAGACAGCGAACATCATCCTCGTTGTATTCAATTAACTTCCGGGCGAGCCCCCGGCGCGACGACTCTTTTCTAATGCTTTGATATTTGCCCTCGTACAAAGAGGCGACGATGAATCCGTCCAAGTCCGGGTGCTTATATCGGTAACCAAAGAATGCACCGATCTCCTTCACTTGATAGGACCGCGTTGGGAGGGCAACGCAGGGCGTCAAGACCCAAAAGAGGTCAAAAATGCGCGTACACACATCTGCCGGGAGGCCGTGGTGAGCTAATCTCTCGCTCAGCACACGCCGTTCAAATTCACTCCCCGACAAGGTGAGTATTGCCGCGGCTGAATGCTGACTCGTGAATTCAAGGAATTCAAGAAGAATCTCCTTTTCTCCCCGTGGAGTTTGGGCAAGAAAGCCGTTGTAACCTCCATCTGTCCCAGCAACGACCCCAATCAACCACACGTATTCCTGCCTCAGATCAGTCTCGATATCGAGAAACAATTGCGGGCCGGCTGGCAGGCTCGGCTCTTTCAGAACTATCGGCCTTCTTTGCACTATCGCCTCGGCTCTGGCTTTAAGGACCTCTGGAGCGTGCCCGAGGTGTGGGATCCTTCGGAGCGCTTCGATTGGCGCAGCCGCCAATTCCTCTACCGTTCTTATGCCTACCGTTCGCAGTCGTGACG
>OFHG01000587.1_pt1 | contig 14421 bp, 16 predicted proteins | sample 1521931 | NCBI WGS metagenome assembly OFHG01 (sample SAMEA2468438, study PRJEB22500) | soil metagenome | biome: Glassland; feature: Farmland; material: Clay | place: Australia | collected 2013-01-31 | depth 0.55 m
CGACGCACTCGATGAGTCCGACCTCTTCGAGGATGCGAATCTTGCGGTAGCACGCCGCAATCGGGATGCCGTATCGCTGGCTGATCTCCTGGGCGCTGATCTTCCGCTTGTACGTCGCCAAGAGGATTTTGGCGCTGTATTCGTCGGTCAACAGCTGCGATGCCTCGAGCGGCGACAGCAGCGTCGACGCGCCCTGGATGTTGTCGATGTTTCCCGTGTTGTCCTCCAAGGTCTAACCCCGCGTCCTTTGTGCGGCTTCGATGCCGGTTCAGGATATTTAAGCTATCGGCCGTGATTATCATCCGGGGAATCTGTTTCGCGCGATGATTATCACCGCGCGCGGAAAACGCGCCCGCGCGCGCGAGGCGTCACACGCCGTTGGCCGAGTTGAGCTCGATCCACTTGCCGTTGATGTCCTTCTCGACGTCGAACTCGAACTTGACCTTGAAGACCCCGTCTTCGTAGACGAGGTGGGCGGACTTCAGGAGGGAGCGGTACAGCTTCATCGTCTTGCCCTTCGGCGTCGTCACGATCTCCGCGACCTTGAGGAACGCCGCGGACTCGAGCTCGTGGATCTTGCGGTAGCAGGCCGCGATGGGGATGTCATAGCGGTCCGAGATCTCCTGCACGGACCGCGGCACGTCCTGCGTGGCGACGAGGATGCGCTCCGCGTACTCATCCGTGAGCAGGCGCGAAACGTCCTTTTCCCGCATTGCGGCTCGATTCGGGGCCCATATTAACTCCGTTTCTATCCGGTTCTCGTTTTTGATACTTCGGCCCCACGGGAACCGTTCGCTCTCGGACGGCGGAAACCCGCGCGCCGAGGAGGGCCGAGCCGAGGGATCAGACGATGGGGCGGAGGACCATCTCGGGCGCGCCGCCGCTCCAGTCCCAGGTGATCGCGTACAGTTCCGTGTACGGCTTCTCGCCGTACAGCACGACGCAGCCGTTCAGGCTCTCCACGTGGATGACGGTGCTCGCCAGGTTCGTGAACTTCGCGCCGGAGGCGCTCTGCGGCGTGACGAAGCCCACGAAGACGTCGCCCGAGCGGCGCACGGCCGCGAGGACGCCGGACATCTGCTCGAGCACCTTGTCGCCGTAGACGGACTCGAGGGTGTCGAACGCGATGAGGGCGAGGAACGGCCGCGTCGAGCGCGGGAGGTGGTACTCCACGTTGGACCACTTGAGGTCGTTGTCCACGTTCGTGCCCTCCATGTGGAGGGCGTTCTTGGAGACCTCCCCGCTGCCGAGGGTGACGGGCTCGAAGACCTGGACGTGCGTCTCGAACGCGTTCGGCGGGAGGTGGGGGCTCACGAGCTCCCGGAGGAACTCCGCGCTCCCCTTCCGCGGGGGCACGTGGGCGACGCCCCGGCCCTGGACCACGAAGTTGCACACCATGGCCGTCCGCAGCCAGTCCACGTAGTCGGCGGGGACGAGGTTCGAGATCTCCAAGGCCGTGACGCGGCCGCGCAGGAGGCCGCCGAGGATCGCGTCGAGCCCCTTCGCGCCCGTGCTGACGGTGCCCTTGGCGGGGTCCGGGATCGCCTTCCAGGCCCGCGGCGTGGAGCCCTTCGGCGACTCCTTCACCTCGAAGGCCTCGAGGCGGCCGCCATCCAGGGTGTACAGGTACTTGTGCTGGCCGACCTGCTGGCCGCGCAGCTTCTCGATCGCCATCACCCGCAGCCGGCGGCCCTGGTGCTCCGTGGACGAGAGGCTGAGCACGCCGTCGCCCAGGTAATCGAGGCGCGTCTCGCCGCTCCCCTCCAGCACGTAGACGACGTTCTGCTTGCTCCCCTCGACCAGGTCCCTCTGCAGGACGTTGATGAGCTTGGACGCCGCGAGGCCGTAGTGCTCCGAGAGGGCGTCGATGGAATCGATGAGGACGAGGGACCGCTTCGGCATGTGCCCGTCCACGAAGTCGTACGCCGCCTCGATCTCCGGGAGGTCGAAGCCGATGGACATCTCGATGTAGCCGTCCTTGACGTCAGCCCCGGCGAGGGACTTCGCGCCCTCCTCCTCGACGCTCTCCTCGCCCGCCTCGATCTTGCCCTCGAGCTGGTCCAGCGCGGTGCGGAGGACCTTCGTCGTGGTCTTCGGCTTCGGCGGCGCCGTCTGCAGGATGGCGGGCTTGAGCCGGTCCCGGAGCCAAGGGAACTGGTTGTACAGGGACTCGTCGGAGACGCGGGAGCTGAGGTAGTGGGACTCCGCGACCTCGCCCAGCTCCTCCGTGACCTGGAGGGCGAACGTCGTCTTGCCCGTCCCCGCGGGCCCCTTCACGATGAGGGAGTGGCCGCCGGGCTGGTTGAAGAACTCGATGACCTCCCTTGGGATGCGCCCCGATTTCGCCATGGCCGATCCTCGCTCGCAAGTGCGGGCAGGCCTATAGAAAGGTTTCCTCGCCTTTGGCCTTCGGTGAATGTCAGCCTTGATTATCCCTTGCCGACGGCGTCGAGGAGCGTGCGGAACCGGAGCGCGTCCGCGTGCATCGTCACGTTGTTGAACATCACCCAGGCGTCGTCGAACTCCTCCGCCATGGACCGGAGCCTCGTGAGGTCCGCGTCCGAGTACGTGTACCGGTACGCGGCCCGTCCGGGCGGGCTCCCGTGGAGGCGGAAGTACGCCAAGCCGGCCGTCGCCGGTTCCGCGGCGAACGGGTCGACGGCGTGGACGAGGCCGAGGTCCTCGCAGACCTTCTCCACGACGTGGGTGGGCCAGGGGCCCCGCGGCTCCCAGACGCGGTCCGCGGCCATCGGGTGGGATTCGAAAAAGGCGTAGAGGGCGGCGAGGTTCCGCGGCGTCGGCAGGAAGGAGGCGGGGCACTGGAAGACGACCGCCGCGGCATGCAGGACGTCCGCGACGGCGACGGTGGCCCGCCAGCCCTCCTCGACGCGCGCGGTCGCCCGGAAGCCGCCGTACTGGTCCGCCTCGGCGGGCGGGATCTCGCGCCCGGAGCGGCGGTACGTGGGCGACGTGGCCTCGTGCGTGATGAACTGGGACGCCTTCAGGCTGAAGCGGAATCCCGCGGGCGCCTCGGACGCCCAGCGCGCGGCGAGGTCCGGGGCCACCGAACGGTAGAACGTCTGCTGGATCTCGACGGCCGCGAGGTCGCGGAACACGTCGGCATGGCGGCGCCCGAAGCCGCAGGTCCCGACCCAGATCACGCGCCCGCCCATGCGCGCGCGAAACTATAAAGGACGTCGCCGGGGTTCGTGCGGCCGTGACGAACAAGGAGGTCGCGGCCGCGCTCCACGAGATCGGCGACATGCTCGACATCCTCGGGGAGGACCGCTTCCGCGTGGTCTCCTACCATCGCGCCGGGCGGGCAATCGAGGGCCTGACCGCGGACGTCGCGGACTTGGCCCGCGAGGGCCGGCTCGGCGACATCCCGGGCGTGGGCAGCGCGATCGCGGACAAGATCACGGAGTTCGTGACGACGGGGCAGATCGCCTACCACGAGGAGCTCGAGGCCCGCATCCCCGCGGGCGTCCTCGAGCTCCTCCAGGTGCGGGGGATCGGGCCGAAGAAGGTCCAGATCCTCTGGCAGCAGCTCGGGATCACGGACCTCGCGACGCTCGAGCAGGCCGCGAAGCGCCGCCGCCTGCGCCGGATCAAGGGCTTCGGGGAGAAGACCGAGGCGAACATCCTGAAGGCGATCGCCACCTACCGCCAGGGGCAGGCGCGGGCCCTCCTGTGGGACGCGGCGCGCGTGGTGGACGCGATCCGCGCGCACCTCGAGGGCCACGCGCCCGTGGCGCGGCTCGAGGCCGCGGGCAGCTTCCGCCGGATGCGGGAGACCGTCGGCGACGTGGACATCCTCGTGACCACCGCGGACGTCCGCGGCGTGATGCGCGCCTTCACCTCGCTCCCGGAGGTCCAGCAGGTGTACTCGGAGGGCGAGATCAAGTCGAGCGTCCTCGTCGAGTACGCCGGCTACGACGGCTCGCGGCACCTGCTCCAGGTGGACCTGGAGATCCTCGACGCGGGCAGCTGGGGCGCGGGGCTCCAGTACTTCACCGGCTCGAAGGACCACAACGTCCACCTGCGCGGCATGGCGGTCGACCAGGGGCTCAAGCTGAACGAATACGGCGTCTTCCGCGGCGACGAGAAGCTCGCGGGCGCGACCGAGGAGGACGTGTACCGCGCCCTGGGCCTGCCGTGGATCCCCCCGGAGCTGCGGGAGGACCGCGGCGAGATCGAGGCGGCCCTCCGAGGCGAGCTCCCGGACCTCGTGAAGCCCTCGGACATCCGCGGCGACTTCCACGTCCACACGAACGCGACGGACGGGAAGGAGCCCCTCGAGGCCATGGTGGACGCGGCGCGCGCCCTGGGCTACGCGTACGTCGGCATCTCGGACCACTCGCCCTCGGCCGTCGTGGCCTTCGGGCTCACGAGCGAGCAGGCCCTCGCGCAGCGGGACCGCATCCGCGAGCTGAACCGGAGCCTCCAGGGCTTCACGGTGCTCGTCGGGACGGAGTGCGACATCCTCGAGGGCGGCGCGATGGACTATCCGGACGAGGTGCTCAAGGAGTTCGACTACGTCCTCGCCTCGGTCCACTCGAAGTTCACCCTGCCGCGGAAGGAGATGACCGAGCGCGTGGTCGCGGCGGTGGAGAACCCGCACGTCAGCATCCTCGCCCACCCGAGCGCGCGCCTCATCGGCTCGCGCGATTCGATCGGCGTCGACTTCGAGGCCGTGTTCGCCGCGTGCGCGCGGACGGGCGCCGCGATCGAGGTCAACGCGGGGCCCACCCGGATGGACCTCACCGGCCCGCAGGCCCGCGCCGCGAAGGCCGCGGGCTGCAAGATCGCCGTGGACACGGACGCCCACGGGGGTCCGGAGCTCTCCGCGATGCGCTTCGGCGTCGGGAGCGCGCGACGCGGCTGGCTGACCGCCGCCGACGTCGTCAACGCCTGGCCGCTCGAGCGGGTCAAGTCCTTCTTCCGCTAGGCCGACGGTGCCGGGGCGGATGCGGGTGCGCGGCCACGCGCTTCGCGACCTTCCGCAGGTCGTGTCGCAGGCGGGCCTCGAGCTTCCGGTTGTAAAGCACCCCGGCCGGGTGGTAGGTCGCCACCACCGGGATCGCCCCGAAGCGCAGGGCCTTCGTCCTGGAAGCCTTGAGCTCGTGGCCGGGGCCGAGGAGCGCCCGGAGGGCGGTCGCCCCGAGGGTGACGATGACCCGGGGACGGACGCCGGCGATCTGGGCCATCAGGTAGGGCCGGCAGGCCGCCGCCTCGTCGGGCTTGGGCCTGCGGTTGCCCGGGGGCCGGCACTTGACGACGTTCGTGATGAAGACGGACGGCCGCGGCAGGCGCGCGGCCTCGAGCGCCGCGTCGAGGATCCGCCCTGCGCGGCCCACGAACGGGCGCCCGGACGCGTCCTCGTCACGGCCGGGCGCCTCGCCGATGAGCAGGACGGCCGCGGGGACCGGCCCTTCTCCCGGGACGGCCCGGGTGCGGGTCGCATGGAGCCGGCAGAGCGTGCACGCACGGATCGCCTCCGCGGTGGCCTCCAGGGTCCGCTGCCACTCGTCGTCGGAGAGCATGCTCCCGGCAACCCGGGCGGGGGTCTTAGCCCTTCGCGGCGCCCCGGTGTTTGAGCTGCTCGCGGCGCTGCGTCAGCAGCTTGATCTTAGGCTGGAGCTTCTCGATGCGGCGCTCGTACTTGCCCTGGAGCTTCTTGAACTTCTTCTCCGCGGCGACGGGGTCCGCGGTGTCCTCCTTCATGGTCTGGCGGGCGCGCGCGATGGACTTGCGGTATCCGGCCTCGACGCGGCGCAGGTGATGGAGCTTCTGGTCGACCTTGTGAAGCGCGTCCGTGGAATCGCCCTCCTCGCTATACCGGGCTATGCCTTCGGGCGATGACGATATCGAGCACCCCGTTCTTGAACGTGTGCTTCAACGTGTCGGGGTCCACGTCCGCGGGGAGGTCGATCAGCGACTGGTACCGCCGCTCGCCCTCGGCGTGGATCGTGAGCTGTCCGAGATCCAGGCCCACCCGGACGTCGTCGCCCGTGACGCCGGTCATCTCCGCCGTCAGGTAGATCGCGGACTCCGTGAGGATGACGTCCACCAGGGGGTCCCGGGTCACGACCTCCGGGTTCTCCACCGCGGAACGCGACGGCTCGATGCGGCTGTCCCGCGAGCGCGTCGTGAAGCCGTAGATGAACGGCTCCCGGAAGACGCCGAGCTTGCCCTCGAAGGCGTCCTTCAGCATGCGGTGGATCGCCCGGCGCGTCTCCTCGAACTCATCCTCGGGATTCATGGAGCCCGTCCCGTTCCCGTCGTCTTGCAGACCCCAGGCCGACGGTCCTCCTCGGATCGCACGACCTCGAAGGAATCGATGCATGGGTCGTTTCTTATAGTTTTCGAAGGAGAAACAAATGCCTCGCTGCACAGGACCGGGCGACCGTGGACGGCGATCCGATGCGGCGCGACGCGGCCTTCCAAACGCCTCTCCGCTCCCGGCGAACGGCGGGCACGGATTTCAACTTTGTTCAATGCGCGGGCGTCAGCCGCCCGGGCCCGCGGCCTTCGCGGGCGTCGCGGGGGGTGCGGGGGCCGCAGGCTTCGCCGGCGGCGCCCCCGCGGGCGCCGGCGTCGCCGGGGCGGGTGCGGCCGGCGCGGGCGGGGCGAGGGCGCGGCGCTTCGAGATCTCGATCCGCTCCAGGAGCATGCGATAGCGCGGGACGCCGATGAACTCGAGGCGGTTGTCGATGACGACCGCGGGGCCGAACTTGAGCTTGAACTTCGTCAGGACCGGGACGCTCTCCTCGGGCGAGAGGAACCGCACGGCGAGGCCGGGCCGGTCCGCCTTCAGGCGCTCGACGATCGCCTTCTCGCGGCTCGTCTGATAGCCCTGGAGGGAGGAGAGGAACACGATCTCCGTCATGGGACCCGTGCGCGGAACCCGGGTGCGGGAGATAAAGTTTGTGCGGAGGAGGGGCGAATCCTCTTGCGGGGGAAGCCCATCCCCGGGGTCATGCGGTTCCTGGTGTCGTCCGAGGAGGATGAGGCCAGCGTGAACCAGCGGACTGCCCTCTTGGCCGCCGCGGCCTGGGAGGAGGGCACGGCGTTCGAGGGACGGGCGACGTACCGCCGCGGGGACGTCCGGCTCGTGACCATCCGCGAGCTCCACTTGGACCGCGACCACCTGGACCGCGATCTCACGTCGGCGTTCGGAGAGCGCGCGGACCTCGTCGTGTACCTCTCGAAGCACCGCTCGGAGAGCCGGACGCCGAGCCTGACCGTGCATGCCGTCGGCAACCCGAAGGGGGCGGAGCTGGGCGGGCAGCCCGCCGCCTTCGTTCCGGCGGCGCCCCGCTGGATGACCGCCGCGCTGCGCCGCCTCCGCACGGAGGCGCGCGGCCTCCCGTACGAGGTCACGTTCGAGGCGACGCACCACGGCCCGTACCTGGAGGCGCCGACCTTCTACATCGAGCAGGGGAGCACGGAGGCCGAGTGGCGGGACCCGAGGGCCGCGGCCGCGATCGCGCGCTCCCTCCTCGACCTCGAGCCGGAAGACGCCCCGGTGGCCGTGGGCCTGGGCGGCGGGCACTACGCGCCGCGGCACACGGACCTCGCAATCGGACGCCGCGTCGCGTTCGGTCACATCCTTCCGACGCACGCGCTGGAGGGCCTGAGCGACGCCGTCCTCGCCCAGGCGGTCCACCGGACCCCGGACGCGAGCCTGGCGTACCTCCACCGGAAGAGCCTGGGGAAGCCCGAGGCGCGGGAGATCGAGTCCCGGGTCGCCGGTCTCGGCCTCCGCGTCGTCCACGAGGCAGACCTCGCGCCCTGGGAGGACAAAGGTTCATAACACGCTGGCCAATACCAAGCCACTCCAGGGGAGAGACCCGATGCTGAAGGAGTGCCGTTCTCACGGTTATTTCCGGGCCGAGGTGTGCCCGCTCTGCGGCGACGAGGGGAAGTTCCTTCTGAATGACGAGGAGGTCGAGACCCTCGGCCGGACGATGGCGGGCGTCCTGCGCCACTTCCCCGAACGCTACGGCCTGGAGATGGACGCGCACGGCTGGGTCGATCTGCGCGACTTCCTCACCGCGGTCCAGATCCGCAACAAGCGGTTCAGGTTCCTGCGCCCGCACCACGTGATCGGGCTCATCGAGACGGACCCCAAGGGGCGCTACCAGTTCGACGACGGCAAGATCCGCGCGACCTACGGGCACTCCCTGGACATCGACCTGGACCTCCCGACGGAGGGCATCCCGGACGTCCTGTTCTACCCGGCCACGGAGGAGGAGAGCCACCTGCTCCTGGAGGCCGGCCTGCGGCCGTCGGACCGCAAGATGGTCCACCTGAGCGCGACCTACGAGGCGGCGATGGAGGCGGGGCGCGTGCGCATCCAGAACCCCGTGATCCTCGAGGTCGACACCCAGGCGGCCCGCGCCGCGGGCACCGTGATCATGAAGGCCGGGAAGACCGTGTACACGACCAAGGAGGTCCCCGGGGAGTTCCTGAGGCGGTCCGCGCGCGTCGAGGAGGAACTCCCGCCCGCCCAGGGGCCCCCCGAGTCGGCTCCGTGATCCCGCTCCCAACGCCGAGGCGTGCCCGCCGGCCCATATTTCCTTCAATATCTTTATGAAGCATCGCCCAATATCGACGCGTCCCGAAGGAGCGTGAGCACATCCCAACCGCGTTCGACTTGGTCGGTCACAACGCGGCGTTGCAGGAGCACTGGATCCGCCGCTTCATCGCCTTCGTCATCGACGTGATCATCGTCGTGGTCGTGGCGTTCATCTTCAGCCTGTTCCTGTTCCTCTTCTCCTGGGCCTGGCCCCTGTGGATGCTGCTCACCGGAATCCTCTGGTGGGTCTACTCCTTCATCTTCGAGGGCCTCCTGGGCGGCACGGTCGGAAAGAAGCTCGTCTCCCTGCACGTCGTCGCCACGGACGGAGTCATGGACCTGCCGCGCGCCCTGATCCGCAACGCCTCCAAGATCTTCCCCCTCCTCATCCTGATCGACCTCGTCGTCGGCATGGCGACGGAGGGCGACCCCCGCCAGCGCTTCCTGGACCGGATCGCGCACACGACGGTGACGCGGATCGACCAGCAGGCCTACATGGAGGAGCAGTTCCGGATGATGCAGCACGTGCCGCCCCATCCCGCGGCCCCTCCGCCGGGCGCCTACCCGCCGCCTGGGGCCCCCCAGGTGCCGCCCGCCCCGCCGGGCACGCCCCAGGCGCCCCCGCCGGGAGGATGGCCGGGACAGGCGCCCCCGCAGGGCGGATGGCCGCAGCACCAGTGGGACGAGCAGGGGCAGCTCAAGCCGGAGATGAAGTTCTGCACCGCGTGCGGCGGCCAGCTCGTGTCCCGCGGCGACGGCAAGCTCACGTGCGTCCGCTGCGGCGCCGTCTACTGATCACGGCATCCCGATGCGGAGCCAGATGAGGTTGAACGCGACCATCCCGAAGTAGCTCGCCACGAGCACCGCGCCGCTCCTCGAGGTGATCCTCCACTCGCCCAGCATGAGGGCCAGCAGCAGGAACGAGGACACGACCATTGCGAGCAGGACGGGCAGGAGCATTGTGATGCTGTGCGGCCCCGGGCTCACGATCCCGATCATCCCGAGGGTCAGGAGCGTCGTCACGACGGCGGCGCCGATGCCCTCTCCCAGGACGAGGTCCGTGAACCCCTCCCGGGTGGCGTGGAACGCGGCGGCGATGTCGGGGAGGGACGTCGCGAGCGCGACGACCGTGATCCCGAGGATCCACGGGCTCAGCCCGCTCGCCTGGGACAGGCCGATGGCGCCCTGGACGAGGAACTCCGCGCCCATGACGGACCACAAGACGCCGAAGACGAGCCACTTCATCCCGGCGCGGACCTCCACCTTCCTTCCGAAGACCCAGCCGGTCAGCTCCATCTCGATCCGCATGCTCTCGATGCGGGTCTCGATCTCCGCCTCGGGGCTCGTCTTCTGGGAGACGAGGAGGTTGAGGCTGTACGGGACGAAGAGGGCGATGAGGGCGATGCCCTTGAAGATCGTGAAGTCCCCGTCCAGGAGCAGGGTCGCGGCCACGAGGCTGACGACCGCGAGGAAGACCGCGTCGCGGAGGACGATCTCCTTCGACGCCTTGATCGGCCGGACGAGCGCGCTCAGGCCGATGACGAAGGCGATCGTCACGACGTTCGAGGCGAGGGCGTTGCCCAGGGCCAGGTCCGGGCTTCCCTCCTTCACCGCGACGGCGCTCACGAGGAGCTCGGGCATCGCGGAGAGCGTGGAGACGAGGAGCGCCCCGATGACGAAGCGGCTCCGGCCGATCTTGAAGGAGAGCTTGGCCGCGTTGTCCGTGATGAACTTCGCGCCCTGGTTCAGGACGACGAAGCCGATTGCGATGGCGCCCAGCCAGAGCGCGAGCGAGCTGACGAGCATCCGCTGCCCGGTCCCTTCCGACGCGCCCGAGCACGATGTCACGTGATATGAAGGTTCGTCCGGCCGCGGTCTCGGATTGACAATCAGCCCCGCCGCGGCCGCCCCGGCGGCGGGGGTCGAATGGTTTATGCGCCCGGGCGCCTGGGTGGACGGGAGGGGAGCGCATGGGCGAACCGAGGAAGGCGCGGCTCGAGTACGCGAAGGTCGCGCCGGGGATCCGAGAGGCGATGATGGGGCTCGAGCGTTACGTCTCGAAGAACCGCGACCTGCCGACGCCGCTTCTGCATCTCGTGAAGGCGCGGGCCTCGCAGATCAACGGATGCGCGTGGTGCCTCGACATGCACACCAAGGACGCCCTCGCGGACGGGGAGAGCCCGCAGCGGCTCTACACCCTGAGCGCGTGGCGCGACACGCCCTTCTTCACCGAGAAAGAGCGGGCCGCCCTGGCGTGGACCGAGGCCGTCACGCTCCTCGCGGAGAGGGAGGTCTCGGACGAGCTGTACGCGGAGGTGCGCCGGCACTTCTCCGAGAAGGATCTGGCCGACCTGACCCTCGCCATCGTCGCCATCAACGGATGGAACCGCCTCAACGTCCCGTTCAGGACTCCGGTCGGGGACTACGAGCCGGCGAGACGCGCCGCATCCCGGGAGGAGTAGACCGGAGGGGGCGTGGGCGGACGCGCGCCGCCCGGAGCCGCCGGCTGCGCTGTCACGTGACCAACTCGCCGAGCCGGCCGCTCTGGATTCCGCGGCGGATCTCGAGCGCGACGCGCCGCCCGGTGCTCATGGGCCGGCGCCACAGGCTGTTGCCGTAGGGATGGCCGACGGACACGTGGACGTTCGTGCCGCCGCCGATCCGCGGCGCGACGTCGTAGATGTAGAAGTGGAGGTCCTTGTCCACGGCGGTCTGCAACGTGAAGGGCCCGATCATCCCCGGGGCGTAGTGCTCCTGCGTCGCCTTCACGTACCTCTCCGCGAGGTCGAAGGCCTCCCGCAGGCTCGACTCGCGCAGGGTCGCGCTGTTGTGCCCGACGACCGTGTACTCGGGGATGCGCTGGTCCTCGTTCAGGGTGAGCTGCTGCTCCGCCGGGAGGCGGACGTGGCCGTCGAGGGAGGTCTCGAAGCGCCAGTCGATGCCCAAAAGCTCGATCTTCTCCCCCTGGGTCTCGATTGGCGAGTAGAAGAAGTCGAAGTTGAAGATCGGGCCGATGATGTAACGTTCGATCCGCGCGGTCGCCAGGTCCTCCTTCGAGATGACGCCCTGCCTCAGGAGCTTCTCCGACTTGTCCCGGAACTCCTTCGAGCTCGCCGCCGTGAAGAATCCGCGCTCGAGCTTCTTCACCTTGTGGTGCAGCTTGACGATCACCAAGCCGTCGATGTCCTTCGGGTCCTCGATCTTCTCGGGGAACGGGAGCTTGGCCTTCTCTAGGAGCCAGTAGTAGCTGCGCTCCTCCTCGCGCTCCTCCGTGCGCAGGAGGTTTCGGCTGCCGAGGAGCGGGACGCGGAACGCGTCCTCAATCTCCTTGAGGTCGCAGTACGAGGTGAAGGAGCGGTTGGGGACGAACAACACGTTCTCGCGGCGGAAGCGCGCCTGGACCTTCTCCGAGAGCACGTCCTTGAACTTCGGCAGGACGAAGGCCTCGTCGACCATCCCCCGCACGAGCCGGCCGTCGCGGTCGCGGATGGCGCGGAAGTACCGGGCGTAGGGCGCCTCGCGCCGCTCCTCACACACGGCGATCGTCCGGAAGCCTTCCTCCGCGGCGCCGTCGCAGACGTCGAGGGCGGAGTGCGACCCGATGACCGCGATCTGGATCTTCGCGGGATCGTAACCGTCCAGGACCTCGAGGATGGCCTCGCGCTCGATCATGCCCCACCCAGGGAGGCACGGATGGGGGGAGCGCGCTTAATCCTTTGGGGCGGCCCGCGGGCCGCCGACCCGGAAAAAAGGGAGAAGGGCGGTCTCAATATCCCGAGACCGCGAACCACGGACCCGTCGGGGTCGCCGTCGCCCCCGTGGCGGAGCCGCGGACGAAGACGAGCGGCGCCATGCAGCTGCCGGGCAGCGTGATCATCTGCTGCATCGTCGCGTTGCCCGTCGTCGTGGCGGGGAACGCGGCCGTGTTCATGTTGACCGTCGTGCCGTCGCTGGCGAGGCAGCTGACCGTGGCGAAGAAGTACGGCAGGGGGTTGATCCCCGCGACGCCCTTCGCCTGCGCGGTCGCGTTGGACGGGTCGATGACGAGGCCCTGGACCTGCACCACGAGATGGCCGTTCGACGTGAGCACGGCCTTGCCCTGGGTGACCACCCACGGGAACCCGCCGCCGTCGATCCCGCGAAGCGGGTGCGACGAGCCCACGTAGACGCCGGACACGCCGGCGAAGCTGCCGTCGGTGAAGACGGGGTTCCCCGTCGGCGCGGCCGCCAGGAGCGGGGCCGCCAGCACGGCCAGGGTCGCGATCACGGACAAGCCGATGGCGATTCCTACGATCTTCCTCACACTTTCGCCTCCGCCGCGCCCAGGGGCGGGCGGCGCGGAGAGCGGGCGTCCGGACCGGGCGGGCGGCGCGTCCGACCCGCGACGCGGCTATGTGCCTTTGCCCCAATGCGACCCGGACCTCAGGCCAGGCCCAGCCGCTCGGATGCCAGCGCGGCGCCTTCCGCGAGGGAGGCCAGCTTCTGCAGCGCCACGGTGCGCGTCACGTTGTCGAAACCGAGGAAGGTCTGGAAGCCGCAGTCCGTGCCGCCCAGCACGTTCGCGGGGTCGAACCCTTCGATCCTCCCGAGCCTCTCCAGGCGCGCCGCGACCGTCTCCGGGGTCTCGACGAAGGGCGTCTTGACGTCGATCACGCTCGCGGCGAAGCGGAGCTTCTCGGGCCACCCGTGCTCCTTCACGTGCCGCTCGACGTGGAGCACGTCCCCCTCGTGCCGCGGGTTCGCGGTCTCCCCTACGATCGTGCCCACCTTGAGGCGCACGAGCTCCGGCAGGACTCGGCGGAAGTCCGCGTCGAGGCGGTGGGAGGCCAGGTAGTTGCCGTAGCAATAGTGGACGCGGATGCGCTCCGCGGGCAGGCCCGCGACCGCCTCGTTGATCGCGTCGACGTGGTGGGGCAGGGCCTCGTAGAAGTCGATGCCCCAGTCGGCCGCGATGTTCTTCCCCATGGCCAGGTCCGGCGCATCGATCTGCAGGTCCACGCCCTCCACGGAGAGGATCGCGCGGTACTCCTTGCGCAGCTCCTTCGCCAGGCCGTTCAGGTACTCGAGATGGTCCTTGTACGGTCCCCCTCGGGGGAAGAAGAGCGTGGTGACGCCGGGGGAGGGCGAGGGCACGAAGACCCGGCGCGCCTTCTCCTCGCGGGCGAGACGGGCGGCCTGCGTGGCCTCCTCCTTCGCGAGCGCCTCGCCGCGGTAGGTGAGCGGCCCCACGATTTTCGGCGGCCCGAAGACGGCGGCGCCCTGCTCCTGCATGAGCTTGAGGACCGCGGGGTTCGACTCCTGCATCTCCGTGAGGAGCGCGGGGTTGAGGGGCATCGGGACCCTCTCGGTCCCCGAGAAGCCGTCGAAGCGGTTCGGGATGAACTGGGTGTAGCCCAGCTTCCTCTGCTCCCCGTTGCTGACCCAGTCGAGCCCTTTGGCGGCCCCTCCCGGATGCACCTGGTCGCGGATCGCCGCGCGCTCCGCCGCCTCGATCTGCGCACGGTGCTCGAGGGAAATCTCTCCCGCGGGGCTCTGCGCCGCGAGCGCGGCGATCTCCGGCGGTCGGAACCAGCTGCCCGTCATCGTGACTTGGATGGCCATGCCCCCGACTCGCCCGGCGTCGGAGATAACGCTTGTTGCCATCGTCATGCCTACAGGAATACCGCGTATTCCTGCATGCTTCCCCCAACGGACGTGCCGTCAGGAGGCCGGATGCCCGGGATCCGCCGGGCAGAATCTCTTTATCACCAGACCCGTTTCGCCGCGCGACATGGAGTCGCGGGCGGTCAAGTGGTGGGGCTGGGGATGGGAGGACAACGCTCGCCCGCTGGCGGCCTCGC
>OFHG01000588.1_pt1 | contig 14406 bp, 15 predicted proteins | sample 1521931 | NCBI WGS metagenome assembly OFHG01 (sample SAMEA2468438, study PRJEB22500) | soil metagenome | biome: Glassland; feature: Farmland; material: Clay | place: Australia | collected 2013-01-31 | depth 0.55 m
CGTGCGGGATAGCGGAGAATCACGGTCACGCTGGGGGACGGTTGCCACGGGCAGGCGGGCCAGGCTGTCGCTGCCGGCCATGGCGGGGGTCCTGAGCCTGTCCGCGGCCGCGTGCTCCGCGACAGCGGTCGCGGCGCGTGGCGCAGGGCCAGCCGCCTCCGCCCTGCGGCTATTCATCTCGCCGACGGACGGCAGTGCCAACGTCAGCCCCGGCTCCGGGATCACCGTCACCGCCAGTCACGGCAGGGTCCGCCGCGTCACCGTAACGACTAGCGGGAGCGCGGTTCCCGGCACCCTCGGCGCTGGCGGCACCGTCTGGCACAGCACCTGGCCGCTGCACACCTCAGCCCACTACACCGTGACTGCGACGGCGTCCGGGCCGGGCGGCAAGACGGTGACTCAGACCAGTTCGTTCGCAACGCTGACGCCGTCGAGGACGTACACGGTCATGATTACCGAGGGATACCAGCAGACCTACGGGGTGGGCATGCCCATCAAGCTCAAATTCAGCCAGCCGGTCACCCGCCGGGCCGCTGTGGAGCGGGCCATGCAGATCACGACCTCCAAGCCGCTCGTCGGCGCCTGGTACTGGCTGGACGGTAACAGGGAACTCAACTTCCGGCCCCGCAACTACTGGCCCCAGCACACGCGGGTGAGCTTCGCCGGCCACTTCGACGGGCTCGCGATCGCGCCCGGCGTGTACGGCACCGCCGACCTGACCCAGCAGTTCACCATCGGCAACTCGCTCATCGTGGTCGCGAGCACGGCGGGCCACTACATGAAGGTGTGGTACAAGGGCAAGCTGCTCGGCCATTGGCCCATCAGCACCGGCAAGGCCGCCTACCCCACTGCCAACGGGACGTACCTGACCATCGACAAGCACAACCCGACTCTGATGACCGGTCCCGGATACAAGAACTTCCCCGTGCCCTACGCGGTGCGGTTCACCTGGAGCGGCAACTACATCCACGACGCGTACTGGTCCGTCGCCCAGCAGGGAAGCACCAACGTCAGCTTCGGATGCGTCAACGTGGCTCCCGCCGACTCCAGGCTGTACTACGACCTCGCCAATCCCGGGGATCCGGTGACGATCATCGGCAGCCCGGCGGTCGGCCAGTGGCGCGACGGATGGACCGACTGGTTCCTGGCCTGGAACCAGGTGCTGCTGCGCAGCGCCACCCACATGGCAGTAGAGGCGGGCCCGGACGGCAGCACGTTCGTCAGCCCGTCGGCCGTGCCGGGACCCGCGCTCACCTCCACCTTGCACGGGCCAAAGCCGGACAACTACCTCGCCAGCTGACCCACGCCCGGCACATCGGGTGCACCCGCGGCCTGCCATCGCGGCGGACCGTTGCCAGGAACGCCAGTCCCACCCCGTACGACACGTCAGTGAGCCGACGCATGGCCGGGCAGGCCCGAGTCTGGACGAGCCAGTGCTCGAAGCGCCAGGCATGGTGGCTGGTTGTCATCTCGGCGGGGGCCGTTCACGTGCCGACCGTTCTTCTCAGGGCTTGCGTCCTACCCCGCCCCACATGGTCCATCGGGGCTGTGCCGTGATTTCGGTGTCGGGCCGCCATTCCTGAACCGGCACTACACCTGGCTCGACTATGTCCAGTCCGTCGAAGAAACGTGTGACCCCGGCGTGGGTGCGGAAGGTCACCTTCTGGTGCATGAGCTGGCTGAGGCGGCTGCCTGCCTCGGCCGCCCTCGCTGGCTCCATGTCCGAGGGCACGTGGGACAGGGCCAGGTAACTGCCCGGCGGCACCGCGTCGATCAGCTTGGCCACGATGCCGTAGGGGTCCTCGCCGTCCCCGATCACGTGCAGGATTGCGATCAGCATGACCGCGATGGGCTGGGAGAAGTCCAGCGTCTCTGCCGCCCGCGCCAAAATCGCAGCGGTGTCGCGCAGGTCGGCATCGAAGTAGCCGGTAGCGCCTTCGGGGCTGCTGGTCAGCAGAGCGCGGGCGTGGGCAAGCACGACCGGGTCGTTATCCACATACACGATCCGGCAGTGAGGTCAGGAGCCAGTCGTTGATGACGGCGATGTGGAGGGTGGCCTCGTAGCGGACGACGAGCTTGTCATACCGTGTGGCGACGGCGCGGTGGCGTTTGAGCCGGTTGATGCCGCATTCGACAGCGTGCCGGGCGCGGTAGTCGTCCGGGCAGAACGCGGGTGGGCGGCCGCCGTGTCGGCCGCGGTTTTTGCGGTGCCGAATCTGGTCGGCTGGTTCGGGGATCGTGGCGGCGATGCCGCGTCGACGCAGGTAGGCGCGGTTGGCACGGGAGCTGTAGGCCTTGTCGGCCCTGACCCGGACCGGCCGCTTGCGGGGCCGGCCGGTGCCGAGCCGCGGGACGCTGATCTTGTCCAGGACGGGCCGAAACTGCGGGGAGTCGCCACGCTGCCCGGCGGTGACGATCAGCGACAACACGTTCTGGCCCTGCTCACACGACAGGTGGATCTTGGTGGTCAACCCGCCACGGGAGCGTCCCAACGCGTGATCGGAAGGCCCGCAGACGACGCCACCCGGCGGCTCGCTCTGCTCATCTCCCCGTCGGTGGGCGCCGGCGGCGTGCCGATGTGCCCGGGCAATCGTTGAGTCCACGCTGACCTCCCAGGTCATCAGTCCGGCCGCGTCCGCGCGGGCCTGGAGCGCGGTGACGATCCGCGCCCACACCCCAGAACGTTGCCACCGGCGAAACAACGCATACACCGCCCGCCACGAGCCATAGCAGTCCGGGACATCCCGCCACGGCGCTCCCACCCGCACCCGCCACCGAATCCCATCAAACAGCTGCCGCTTCGTCCACACAGACGGCCGACCCGACCGCACCGCAACCGGCAGCAACGGCTCCAGCAGCGCCCACTGCCCATCGGTCAGGTCGAACCGCCTCGTCACCGCTAGGGGGTGGCCACGAGGTCTCCGGATATGGGGTGTTCTTCTTGGTCGATGAACCCCTTACCGGAGACCTCACTTACTTCACGATCACGACCACCCGGGTGCTGCCTCGTTGCCGACGAGGGCCGTCAGAGTGGAGCGAGGCGGGCCTTGAGCAGGCAGAACTCGTTGCCTTCGGGATCGGCGAGGACGTGCCAGGGCTCTTCCCCGGTCTGGCCGATGTCGGCCGGGCGTGCTCCGAGCTTCAGGAGGCGTCCGAGCTCGGCGTCCTGATCGCGGTCGGTGACGTTGACGTCGATGTGCAGCCGGGGTTTCCCGGGCTCCGGCTCGTCTCTGCGGCTGAGGATGATCGTCGGCTGCGGGCCGCCGAACCCTTCGCGCGGCCCGATCTCGATGCTTCCGTCATTCTCGCGATCGAGCACCACGAAGTCCAGGACCTCGCACCAGAACCGCGCCAGCACCTCGGGGTCGCGGCAACCGAGCACGAGCTCACTGATACGGCATGCCATTGACGAAACCTACTCTCAGCGTGGGAACTGCCGGGGTGGCCGCGCGCAGATCTCAGGGGCTCCCAGTAGTGAGGACACTCTCGCGACCGTACCGGGCGAGGCGAGCAGTGGCGAATTGATTTCAGGCCCTCGCCTGGCTGGTCCGCCAGGCGAGGGCGGTAGGCCGCGCAACTGACTTTGAGACACGCCCTAACCGTGTTTCTAATGTCAAGGAGCGGCGGCAGTTCGGCAAGGCGGTCGCGAAGTTCCAGGGCGTGCAGTTCATGCTGGTCGGCGTGGCCATGAAGATCGAGGCCGCCCGGCAGCTCACCTACGCCGCGGCGGCAGGTCAGTACGGGCCATGGCCGGGGAGCGCAGCCCGGAACCTCACCCTTTTCTCCTCGGCCTGCAAATGCTTCGCCTCGGACGTGGCACCAACCAGATCCAGCGCGTAGCCATGGCCCGCCCGCTGCTGCGCGACGGACCCGCCTGACAATTGCGCCCTGTCAGGGGTGGCATGCACGAATCAAGGGCGTGGAACGTATGAACCTGCCCCACCACCGTTCGCATCGAGGGGGTCAGAGGTTCAAATCCCCTCAGCTCCACCCAAAGGCGCAGGTCAGAGCCATGATCTTCAACTTAGGTGATCATGGCCGAGATCGTTTGACTGTGGCTCGACCGTCGTCTTGAGCGACTGGATCCGGCGAGGGCGGGCACCGGCCGCTATGCGATGGCAGCTACTTTGCAAGCAAGGGGTCAGTCATGGCGGCGGCCGTGGATCATGCGGCCTTCGGTTGTTCCGCGGAGTCGGTGCCGGTGTGGGCGGGTGGTGCTGGCCGTTCCGCCATGTGAGCCGAGACCAGGTAGAGAACCCCCGCGATTACCGGGGCCGCGCTCACAACCGAGAGCGAGGCAAAGCCCAGGAAGCTGCCCAGGCTGGAGACCGCAAGCGGGATGACGCCGACGACGAGCAGCAGGACCCCGGCCACGGACGTCCGCTTGAGGCCCAGCACGGCTATGGCCGCCACCAGGACGAATGTGACGATCGCGCGGATCGGGCCATGCCGGTCCTCGAAAGACCGCCACGCTTGCGGGTTGAGGGCGAACCAGACGCTCACGCCGATCACTGCCGCCGACAAGACAGCCAGGACATAGACCGCCCAGCGGGGGCGGAACCATGACAGCGCCGCGAGGCCAGCCAGCGGGACTGCCCACGCTGCTACTAGCCCGGCTGCCTTCCAGCCGCCTGGGTCGGCGAAGGTGTCGCCGATGATGAAAGCGCCGAAGAAGAAGGTCGACAGTGCCATCAGCCCAAAACCGGCCCGCCGCAGGATGACCGCCCGCTTCGCCGGATCGGGTTGCCTCCGCGCCCAGTAGTAGAAGCCGCCGGCGATCAGGCCCGCAACCACGACAATCTGGATGAGCCAGACGATGCGTTGCATAGCAGCCCCCATCCGCCCACGGAATCTTGAACAGGTCCAAGATCCCGCCACTTTCAGTCTTCCGCGCAGGCCCGGCACCCAGAAGGGCCAGAAGACCCTGGTCGCGGGCCACAGTCCCTGGCTGCCCTGAGGCTGGCCGCTGACCCAGATCGGCGTGCCATTAACGTCATTAGCAGGGGTCAGCTGCTGTGCCAGAGCCAAAATTCACGCGCCGTTGACACTGCGGTACCTCACGGCTGCTCAGGGACAGTCCGCCGACCAGGTCAGCGCGCCCACAACATACGCATACGTCGCTTTGCAAACAGGTGATCATCCGGCGCGCCGCGCTTCGCGTCACATGTGATGCCTTTACGTGAAGCCGTCTGGGCTCAGCTGTCCCCCGTGGCAAGGTCGGCTCTGAGAGCCGGCGCAGTGTGACCCTCTGCGGCGGTGACGGGGCTGGTGAGCGCGGCGGCGGCGTCGGCCAGCAGGGCGCGGATGGTCGCCATAGCCACATGGTGCAAGATCGCCCTGTCCAGCCCGGCTCCCAGGCTGCCCAGCAGTGCCCGGTGGGCGCCGGTGAAGGCCAGCCGGGTGTGATGGCCGCCATCGGGTGTGAGAGTGATGTTGGCGTCCAGCACCGGGAACAGCCCAGCAGCGGCGCCAGTCGCTTCCCAGCGCAGCCCCATCGTCGTCACGTCCTCACGGTCCACCGGCTCCAGAAAACGCACCGCGACCAGCTTGGAGACTCCCGGCACATCGCCCAGCGGCCCAACGTGCAGGAGGGCGTTGAGCCCGTGCTGGTAGGCGGTGTGCGAGACTCGGGTCAGGCCCCCCACCCTCGGCCAGGTTCGCCAGCCGCGCCCGCGCAGCCTGCCAGGGCACATCGAGGGTGCGCTCGGAAACAATGAACATGTATACAGTCTGCAGGCTCTGCTCCTGCCTGACATGACCGAAGGTCCCGTGTCCAACGCCGAAGGACTCTGCATGAACCACATCGGCCGGCACGACGGGGTCCTATGCGCGGCTCAATGCCCGAGACAGCACAGTCGGAGCTGACCACCAATCCTGACCACAACATGGATCGACGCGAGCCGATCGAGGCCGGCCCGCCATGGCTACGATCCCCGGTTAGCGATGGCCCGACAACAAGCGCAACTCGCACTCTGCCAGAACTGATGAGGAGGCGGTCACTGGGGAGCCATGTTGGGAGCCATCCGCGCGAACGATTTCCTGCGCTAAGTGAACGGGGACGGACAGGCGGGTGGCGATCTTGCCAGTTCGCGGACCGATTCGGACGATGCTGAACGGCTGACAGGTATCTACGGATCAGATGCTCAGCCGATGCAGCCATGAGCCCGGCCCGTGCCCGCCACATGCCCGTAAGGAGGGTCACCCACGGCGATTCACGGTCATTCACAGAGCAACCGGCAGCGCGCTTGACCTGTGCGACCGCAGGTCCGCCGGTCGCGGCCACTTCTCACTCACTGCAGCCAAGACGAACGCGGGCGCTGCCCTTCTACCTCCTGCACGAGCCGGTCATCGTCGTGGCCGCCTGGTTCATCGTCCGGTGGAACGCGCCCATCCTCGGCAAATACGCCGTGCTGGTAGTGCTGTCCTTCGCCACCACGCTCGCCCTCTATGAGGTACTGATCCGCCGGTTCCGCATTCCCCGGCTGCTGTCTGGCATGAAGGACAGCCGCAGGACGCCAGGCGATCACCGCCCTCGCCACAGGCCAGCGGTACGCAGCGGAGTTTCATCCCGGCCGGCCCGGCCCTGTGACCGGTTCACCGTGTGGAGCACGGACTACACTGCGCACGCCGGGGGGAGGTGCACGCCGGCTGCGAAAGCGCCCTGCTGGCAGGACCTTGGACATGACCTCTGATGCATGCCACGAATCGGTGACGTCCGGGACCTACGACGGAACCACCGGATGCCGTCCATAACGGCCATTCGTGCGCGTCACGGATGTGCAGTTAGCCGACCGGACCGGGCGCCTCAGCACCTGGAGTGCCCGGGCACTGCGGGCCGGGGCATGGGCGACCAACGGCCCTGTGCGTGCACCGGTGCGGCGCGGGAGGCTAGGAACCAGGGGGTGTTGGACGTGGACGACGACACCGGGTCAGGTGACAGCTTCTCCGCTCGCTATACCGGGGCTGATGAGGCCCGGCGGCGGGAGTTCGATCGTCGGCTCGCCGGATATTTCCGTGGCCATCACGAGCGGTGGGATCTTACCGCGATCGTGGAACCACTCGATCTTCTGGGGCGGAAGGTTGCCGAGGTTGGCGTGCGGCTGCACCGCAGCGCCACGGGGCGGCTGTCGGTGACGATTGACTTCGAACTGGCACCTGCCCGGACTGGCCCTGGCCAGGTGGCAGGCCGCCGGTAGCAGGCTGGATAGGGGGAATGCTGGAGATGGAACTCGTCGAGGAGACCCCGTACCGGTTCCGGATCCCGCAACGGGGGCAGATGCGGGTGCCGGGGATCGTGTACGCGTCCCGGGAACTCATCCCGGATCTGGCCGCGGACCGGTCGCTGCAGCAGGTAGCCAATGTGGCGGCGTTGCCGGGCATTGTGACGGCGTCTTTTGCCATGCCAGATGTGCACCTGGGGTATGGGTTCCCGATCGGCGGGGTGGCGGCCACCGATCCGGCGGTGGGCGGGGTGGTCTCCCCGGGTGGGGTGGGGTTCGACATTTCCTGCGGGGCCCGCCTGCTTGCCGCCAGTCTGGACCGTGATGAGGTCAGGCCGGTCCTGGGCGCTTTGATGGATCAGTTCGCGGCTGCTGTGCCGCGTGGGGCGGGCCGGGGAGGCATCTGGCATCTCACCGGTGCCAGCCAGATGGCGGGCGTGCTGGCTGATGGCGCCCGCTATGCGGTGAAGCAGGGCTACGGCAACGAGCGGGACTTGCTGCGCTGTGAGGATGAGGGCGCTGTCGCCGACGCCGATCCGGGGCAGGTCAGCACCCGGGCCATCGACCGGGGGCTGCACCAGGTGGGAAGCCTCGGCTCGGGCAACCACTTCCTGGAGGTGCAGGCGGTCGACGAGGTCTACGACGCCGCCACGGCACAGCGGTTCGGGCTCCACCACGGCCAGGTGTGCGTCATGATCCACTGTGGCTCACGTGGGCTGGGCCACCAGATCTGCGGCGACCACGTGCGGCTCATGGACAAGGCCATGCCACGCTATGGCATCAGCGTGCCCGACCGCCAGCTCGCCTGCACGCCGGTCACCTCCCCCGAAGGCCGCGACTACCTGGGGGCAATGGCCGCAGCCGCCAACTACGGCCGCGCCAACCGCCACGTCCTCGCCCATATAGCCCGCGAGATTTTCCGCCGGACGGCCGGTGCGCGGCTAGACCTGGTCTACGACGTGTCCCACAACCTGGCGCAGATGGAAACCCACGACGTGGACGGACAGCGCACACTGCTATGCGTGCACCGCAAGGGCGCCACCCGGGCACTGCCGCCCGGCCACCCCGATCTGCCGCAGGACCTGCGTGAAGCCGGCCAGCCGGTGCTGATCCCCGGCTCCATGGGCACCTACTCCTACGTGCTGGCCGGCATCCCCGGCGGCGGCGCGTTCGCCTCCACCTGCCATGGCGCGGGCCGGGTGATGAGCCGCCACCAGGCGCTGCGGACCGTCAGCGGGGCAGAGCTGCGGCGCCGGCTGGAGACGGCCGGCATCGCAGTGCGCGGCGCATCCGCCCGGGGGCTAGCCGAGGAAACCCCCGAGGCCTACAAGGACGTGAACGCCGTGGTGGAAGCCGCAGAAGGCGGCGGGCTGTGCCGCAAGGCCGCCCGGCTGGTACCACTCGGCGTGGTCAAAGGCTGACGGGGGCACTTGCGCGGGCGCCGCTAAGCGGCGGCTGGTGGGCCATCCCCGGCCCGCAGGATGCCGGGCACCTCCCAGTCAGGTTGCGGGCAGCCATGACCATCCGGCAGCCCCCACCCAGCGGGCATTGCCGGCCCGGCCGAGGCCATAGGCAGCTCAGCTGCGGAAGAGCAGCCCGCTATGGCGATGTCAGCTGCCCTTTGTGATCTCGATCCGGCGGCCTGCTGGCTTGGCCTGCGGCAGGGGGATGCTGACCTTGAGGATGCCCTTGCCATAGGTGGCGGCGATGTGCTCGGTGTCGGCCCGGGCTGGGAGCAGGACGGAGCGGGTGAAGGAGCCGTAATGGAACTCTGAGCGGTGGGGCTCCTTGTGCTCCTCACGGCGTTCGGCGTGGATCGTCAGCATCCGGTCATCCACGGTGATCTCCACATCCTTGTCCGGATCCATGCCGGGCAGCTCGGCGCGGACGATGTAGTGGTCGTTTTCGACGTAAGCCTCGACCCGGAACGTATGGGCGGCCGTGAACGGCAGCAGCGGCATCCACGGGGCACTCAGCCAGTCCAGCAGGTCTGGAAGAAGAGCAGGTTGCCTGCGCGCGGGATCGGCCATGAGAACCCCTCCTCAGTCTTGTCAGCCTCTGAGCCCATCCCACGCTTCCGGACGCGGCCGGCCCAGGGGACTAACGGCCCTCCCGGCCGAGGCCTTCGGCCCTGCAGGCACAATGCGCCGCAAGGTGATCCTGCGACTAGGCCTGCGGGGTGAGCGGGGGAGCCGGATCGGGAACCCGGTAAGGAACTCGAGCAAGGCCGAGAGGCTGAAAGGCGACCCCCATGACCTGATCCGGGTAATACCGGCGAAGGGAAATTGCCCCGCAGGTCTGTTGCATGCCCTAGCGCGCCCGGCAAATGCAGCCGCTCGCCAGCCTGCCAGCCGGTCTATTCGCTGACCCCAACGGGAAGGAGCGTGCGGGGGGCGGCTCGCCGTTGGCGTCGAATATGGTGCCCCGCCGTCATGAGGGTTTGCCCGCAGACGTGGTAGCAGTGGTGGCACAGCAGCAGGTTGACCGGGTGAGGCCTGTCCGGGACCGCTCGCTTGATGGCGGCGACTGCTCATCTCCCTGCCGACGTGGGCCAGGCACATCCGGCGGGTTGTTATGGTTTTCGCTGATCGCGTAGATGCGGGGCGGCGGCTGGCTGCGAAACTGGAGTACCTGCGCGGCGAGCGGGTCGTTGTCCTTGGCCTGCCACGCGGGGGGGTCCCGGTGGCCCTGCAAGTCGCCCAGGCACTTGACGCGCCGCTGGATGTGATTATCGTCCGCAAGCTCGGGGTCCCGTTCCAGCCCGAGCTGGGGATGGGCGCGGTCGGCGAGGATGGGGTGCTGGTCATCAACTGGGAAGTCGTCCTGGTAGCGGGGGTGTCTGAGGACGAGTTGGCCGCGGTCCAGGCCCGGGAGCAGGCGTAGGTGGACGCCCGCGCCGCACGCTACCGGGCCTATCGGGCGCGCCTGCCACTGGAGGGGCGGGTCGCGGTGGTGGTCGATGATGGCATCGCCACCGGATCCACCGCCCGGTCCGCCTGCCAGGTCGCCCGGGCTCACGGCGCGGCCCGGGTGGTGCTTGCGGTGCCCGTCGCGCCGCCGGGCTGGGAAGCGGGGTTCGCCGGTGAGGCCGACGAACTGATCTGCGTGGACACCCCGGCATGGTTTGGCGCGATCGGCCAGTTCTATGCCGACTTCTCCCAGGTGTCCGAGGACGAGGTGATCGCCTGCCTGGAGCACGCGGCCATCCCGCCTTCCCCCGCGCGAGCGAGCACAGCGCCCGGGGCTGACCCGCCTGCCGGCGGCGGGGAAGTTGAGGCCACCGCTGGGCTGGTCCAGCTGGCCGGGTACCTGACCGTGCCGCAGAAAGGCACCCGGGATCGTGGTGTTCGCCCACGGCAGCGGCAGCAGCCGGCACAGCCCCCGCAACCGGTACGCCGCCAGCATCCTGAATGAGGCTGGCCTGGGCACTTTGCTGTTCGACCTGCTCACCCCGGAGGAGGAATCCGGCCGGGCCAACGTGTTCGACATTGAGCTGCTCGGCGGCCGCCTCGCCCGGGTAACCAGGTGGCTGCCCACCCAGCCACGCGCGGCAGGAGCCGCTATCGGTTACTTCGGTGCCAGCACCGGCGCGGCGGCGGCGCTGTGGGCTGCCGCCGAGCCCGGGTCTGGCATCGCGGCTGTGGTGTCCCGCGGTGGCCGTCCCGATCTCGCCTGGCCCCGGCTAGCCGCCGTGACCGCGCCCACCCTGCTCATCACCGGCGGGCACGACGAGGTGGTCCTCGACCTCAACCGCCGGGCCCAGGCCGAACTGCGCTGCGAGAACCAGCTGGCGATCGTTCCCGGCGCCACCCACCTGTTCGAGGAACCCGGCACTCTGGCGGCCGCCGCCACACTGGCGCGGGACTGGTTCATCACCCACCTCACGCGCAACTCCCACCTGGTCACCTGACCACGGCCGCCGCACAGCCCCGGCTTCGGCGCAGCTGCCGCTACCGGGACCTGCTCACCTTCGCGGAGAACGCTGGCTTTGCTGGCGAAGCCGGCCGACTCACCGCGCAACTGCTGCACATCGAGCAGGGGTCCGGCGAGCGCCTGACCTGCAGCGTGACCAACGGCCCTATCGTGCCCCTGGGCTGCTGAACGAAGCTGGCTCCCTGTCGCATCAGCGCACGACGATGGCCGTCAGAGCGGGGTGCCACACCGGAACGGGGAAGATCAAGATGACGCAGGGCACAGTGAAGTGGTTCAACAGCGATAAGGGCTACGGCTTCATCGCAGTCGAGGGCAGCCCAGACGTGTTCGTTCACTTCAGCGCGATCACGGCTGGTGGCTACCGCACCCTGGAGGAAGGGCAGAAGGTCGAGTTCGACATTACGCAAAGTCCGAAAGGACCGCAGGCGGAGAACGTCAGAGTGATCGGCTGAGACACCGGCAGGCATCATCCGAACTGCCTGAGCACCACCCGTCACATCCCAGGTTCCAGGAGACCGGGCCGGGCTGGCCCAGAGGCCAAAACGTCCTGCCTACCAGATGACCAGGGGGTCATGCGGCTGGCCGAGGCTGGTGATCATGGTGATGGGACGACGGCTTCAGCGGGACCGAGATCTCATCGCTCTGGGTGAACCTGTAGACCGCCCCAGGTCAGTGACCGGGGACACTGCCGTGCCGACCAGGTACGGGTGCACCCGCTGGTCAAACGGCTGTCAAAGCCCGAGCGCCAGCCCCGCTCGCGCGGGTCCACTACCGTGGACCGTGGATACCTACGGCGTGACCGTGGCGCCAGTCTCCCGCGTGATCAGGCCATCGCCCCCCAGACTCACGCCACCGCGTCCCCGGGAAAGCCGTCCACCCGTTGCCCCACCGCCGGGCACCAAGCCGAGTTAGGGCCATTCCGCTGGCGGTTCGCCGCTCATAACACTGCCTTCGCTGACATCGTCTCGACGAGGTCACGGTGGGCCGACCAGATGACATCCCGTGCCTGGTCACGCAGCCCGGCAATGTCGTGATGGGTCAGGCCGCTGGTCTGCAGGGGGCGTCCTACGACGATACGCACCTCGCCGCTGTGGATTGCGCGTCGCCCCGGTTGCCAGATCCGGCAGGTGCCCTGGATGGCAACCGGCAGGACCGGCACCTGATTGGTGACCGCGACGATGAAGGCACCATCCTTGAACTCACCAATCGTGCCATCCGGTGAGGCCCTGCCCTCCGGATAGACCAGCAGCGAGTGCCCGGCCGCCAAAGACCGGGCGGCAGCATCGTCGATCTGGCGGAAGTCCGGGGACTCCCGGTCCACCTCGATCATCCCGGCAGTGCGCATCGCGCGGCCGAACAGCCAGATCTGGAACAGCTCACGCATGGCCAGGACACGCAGCGACAACGGCAGCGCCTGCAGATGCGCCATCGGGTCGAGGTTGGACTGGTGATTAGACACAACGACGTAGGTGGCGGCCGGCTCGGCATGCTCAAGGCCATGCACAACCACCCGCGCCCCCGCCGCGCGCAACCACACCGCCGCACACCACCGCACCACCCGGTCGGTGACAGCCGAGTCAGCCCGGCCGGGCCCGCGGCACCACACCACCAGGGCACCCGCCAGCGTCGCCAGCCCGCCCGCGACCAACGCCGGCACCGTCCGCCAAGCCACCCATTCACCCTTTCATGCCCACCCGCGTATGGCGGCGGGGTGCCCGTCCACAAGCTGCACCCGCCGCCTGCCTGCCACCCCCCGGCCAGTGTTCCCGCATGCCCAAGCTGCGGCAAGTGACATCCGGGCTCGTTGCTGCCTCGCTGTGCCGGGCCGCTGTCCCGGTCTGGACTGACGACGACGCGATCCTGGCTGACGGGCACGTCCTTTGCGCCGGCCGGTAGGTGCACGCAGATCACCCAGATCTGCGACCATCACGGGCGATGCCGTCACGCACAGTCGGCGGGGGTAAGGCGGTTCTACGCGCGTGCCATCCCCATGGATCGGCCACGCTCCGTGACCACATCGCGATCTCCGACCGCACCGTTCGGCAAGGTCGCCCGAGCTCGCGCGTCCGGATACCGCTGACTCGGCTTAACCGGCTGAGCCAGGGACCAGAGGTCACTAGGGTGATCTGGTGAAACCGTTCCTGCTGCTGGCCACCCGTGCTGAGGATGCCGCCGCGGATAACGAGTACGAGTCGTTTCTGGCCTTCGCTGGGCTGGACGAGCGTGACCTGCGCCGGTCCCGGCTGGAGTAGCGGGCGCTGGGCAACGTCGATCTGCGGGACTGGTCGGGGATCCTTCTTGGCGGCGGGCCGTTCAACTGCAGCGACCCCGAGGGATCGAAATCGCCAGTGCAGCGGCGGGTCGAGACAGACCTGCGCGGACTGCTCGACACGGTGATCAACGCGGACTTCCCGCTCCTGGGAGCCTGCTACGGCATTGGGACGCTCGGCAGCCACCAAGGGGCGGTGGCCGACCGGCGGTACGCCGAACCGGTCGGTTCGGTCCCGGTCACCCTCACCCGCCAAGGCCGGCAAGACCCGCTGCTGCGCGCGGTGCCCACCACCTTCGACGCGTTCACCGGCCACAAGGAGGCGATCAGCCGGCTGCCGCACCACGCGGTCCTGCTCGCCAGTTCCCCCACCTGCCCGGTGCAGGCGTTCAGGATCGGCTCGGCCGTCTACGCCACCCAGTTCCATCCCGAACTGGACGCGGCCGGCCTGTGTACCCGGATCGAGGTCTACAAGCACGCCGGCTACTTCGAACCCGGACAGGCCAGCGAACTCAAGGCGCTAGTCCACCGCAGCAACGTCACCCACCCGCCCGCCATCGTGCGCCGGTTCGTCCAGCGCTACGCTCACAGCGCGCCGTCCGGGGCGCAGGCCAAGCCGCGGCCCGCCGGCCGCCGTTTCCCCGGCAGGCCAGTAGCCGTTAGCTCCACCTACGCATTGAGGGCGGGCCTGCGGATGGCCATCACCAGCGCATGCAAGCGGAGCCCGCAGGCCAGCGCTGCAATCGCCCACTATGGCGTGCGACTGGCTGGTTTGCTGCCACTGGGATGGTGCTCGACCGTCGTGTCGGAGGAGGGGAAGAACACGCTCTCGTGGCCATCGCGCCAGCGGACGAGATACGGGGGCGCGCCTTCCTCACCATGCACCTCGATGATCACGCCGTCGCCGTTCTCATCACCTACGTGATGTCCCCTGACCACCAGCTCATCGCCAACATTTGCTCGCATTATGCCTCCCTGCCGCCA
>OFHG01000590.1_pt1 | contig 14368 bp, 9 predicted proteins | sample 1521931 | NCBI WGS metagenome assembly OFHG01 (sample SAMEA2468438, study PRJEB22500) | soil metagenome | biome: Glassland; feature: Farmland; material: Clay | place: Australia | collected 2013-01-31 | depth 0.55 m
AATAGCTCCCAAGATTGACAGGCATCGTTTCATTAGGAAAACCTCCTTTGATCTGCACGATTACAAGAGTGCATTCTGGACTACCGCAGGTTGACTTCCGCTTTGGCCATTTTTTCATTAAGCGCAATGCCTTCTATCAAATAGCAGGAGTTTCTCGCGCCGGGGGTCCCGGCCTACCGGTTAAACACCCGCTGTCGGCAGGGACGTTACCGAATCGAGAAGGAAATCCTTGCCGATCCCCGCCGCGAAGTGGTGCTGCAACAGATCCGCTTTGTCGTTCTGCAGGGAGAGCTCGACGCCTATCAGCTCTATGTGCTGCTGGCGCCCCACCTGGACAACCACGGCGCCGGCAATACCGCGTGGGCCGGAGACTACAAAGGCGTACCCATGCTTTTTGCAGAACGGGACGGAAGGGCCCTGGCCCTGGCGAGTTCGGCATCGTGGCTCAAGCGTTCTGTCGGCTTTGTCGGAGTATCCGATACCTGGCAGGATCTGATGCGACACAAGCAGATGACCCGGGAATACACCCGCGCAGAAAACGGCAATGTAGCGCTGTGCGGCGAAATCGACCTCGCCGCATGCGATGGAACGTTCCTGCTCGCGCTGGGCTTCGGCAGCAATGTTGCCGAGGCAGGGAACCGCGCCCTGGCAAGTCTCTACGAAGGGTTCGAATCAGCGCGGGACTTGTACATCGGCGAGTGGCAGGCGTGGCAGCGGACGCTGCCCATTATGGACAGCGACAAGAGCGATGCTCATAGCCTGTTCCGGGCGAGTACAACGATCCTGCGGACCCATGAGTCAAAACGCTTTCCCGGCGGCCTGATCGCGAGCCTTGCCATTCCCTGGGGTTTTTCCAAGGGCGACGATGATCTCGGCGGATACCATCTTGCGTGGCCGCGGGACCTGGTTGAATCCGCCGGAGGGCTTCTGGCCGCGGGTGCGCGAAAAGACGTTCATCGGGTCCTCCACTATCTTCAGGTCACTCAGGAAGGTGAAGGATACTGGCCGCAGAACATGTGGCTTGACGGCACGCCGTACTGGCACGGCATCCAGATGGACGAGACCGCTTTCCCCATCCTGCTCGTTGACCTGGCGCGGAGGGAAAAAGCGCTGGACAAGGGCGATACCGCCGGACTGTGGCCCATGGTCCGAAGGGCGGCAAGCTTTATCGTACGAAACGGACCGGTAACGCAGCAGGACCGGTGGGAGGAGGACGCGGGCTATTCGCCGTTCACGCTTGCAGCCGAGATAGCGGCTCTTCTGGCCGCCGCGGACCTTGCCGAGCTGAACAACGAGCCCAGGGCCGCCGCGTATCTCCGTGAGACCGCCGACACCTGGAACGCGAACATCGAACGCTGGGTCTACGTGACGGGCACGGAGCTGGCAAAGCTCACCGGGGTTGAAGGCTACTACGTGCGCATTGCGCCTCCGGAAACGGCAGATGCCGCGTCTCCGGCAGCCGGGTTTGTGCCGATCAAGAACCGGCCGATCGGCCAGAGCGCCGAGCCCGCCGTCCATATCGTGAGCCCCGACGCCCTGGCCCTGGTCCGCTTCGGCCTGCGCGCGGCCGATGATCCCCGTATCGTCAATACGGTGAAGGTCATAGACTCCCTCTTGAAAGTGGAGATGCCCCACGGCCCTGCGTGGCGCCGGTACAATGACGATGGCTACGGTGAACATGCGGATGGTTCTCCTTTTGACGGCACGGGCATCGGCCGGGCCTGGCCGCTGCTTTCCGGCGAGCGCGCCCATTATGAACTCGCGGCGGGCCGGCGCGCGGAAGCGGAACGGCTCTGCAGGACCATGGAGGCCTTTGCCAACGAAGGAGGATTGATCTCCGAGCAGGTATGGGACAGCCCCGACGTCCCGGAGAAGGAGCTCTTTTTCGGCAGGCCGTCGGGTTCGGCCATGCCGCTTGTCTGGGCGCATTCCGAGTACGTGAAGCTGAGACGGTCCTTGCGGGAGGGCCGGGTATTCGATACGCCCCCGCAGACCGTCGAGCGCTACCAGATCGAAAAAAAGACGTCTCCGTATTCGCTCTGGCGCTACAACCACAAAATCCGCACAATAAAAGCAGGCAGGACGTTGCGCATCGAGGTGCTGCAGCAGGCCGTGATCCACTGGAGCGCGGACTCCTGGAGGACAGCGCAGGATATCGCGACGCGCGATACGGACCTCGGCATGCATGTGGCGGACCTGCCTTCAAAGGATTTTGCCGCGGGAGGCACGATTATTTTCACGATCTACTGGCCTGAGCAGGCCAAATGGGAAGGGACGGATTATTCGGTCGGCATATCGAAAGCATGACGGATTATCTTGAGGGCGGTTCTTATGGACAGAAACGATCGATTCTCAAATTCACAAGGCGCAGCCTACTGGCTGCTGTTTCTGATCGCGGGCGTTTTCATCGGCGCATTTCTGCACAATTATATTCTTCCTGATCCGTATCCATCAACGACGATCCCCCGCGAAGCGACCGCTAACTTCAAGTTGCTGGCTGAGGCGTGGAACGCGATCGGGCAGCACTATGTCGACCGGTCCGCCGTGCAACCCCGTAAAATGACCTACGGCGCGATTTCCGGCATGGTTGATTCGCTGGGAGACACGGGGCACAGCGGTTTCCTGAGCCCCGAGATGGTAGAGGCTGAACGAATCATCGAGGCCGGGCAGTTTGCGGGGATCGGGGCAGAAATTCAGATGAAAGATGACAAGGTGGTGATCGTTGCGCCGATGGACGGATCGCCTGCGAAAAAAGCGGGTGTCAGGCCGGGCGATATCATCGTCAAGGTCGGCGGCGCGAAAACCGACGGTCTTTCGTTGCCGGAGGTGGTGCGGAAAATCATGGGACCGGCCGGAACGCACGTGACGCTTACGCTCAAAGACCCGCACACGGGAGAGGAAAGGACGCTTACGATCAGGCGGGCGACTATTACTCTTCACAGTGTCACGTGGCGCATGCTGCCGGGTTTGCGCATTGCCCACGTGCGGATCGCGTTCTTCAGCAAGGGAACGTCGCAGGAACTGGAAAAAGCGCTTGCAGAAATAGGGCGGCAGAGGGCGCACGGGGTGGTCCTCGACCTCCGAAACGACCCGGGCGGGCTCCTCGATATGGCAATCGGAGCAGCAAGCCAGTTCCTGGAAGGCGGAAAAGTGCTGCAGGAAAAGGACGCGAAGGGGGGAGTACGAGCTGTCGCCGTGGAAACGAATGTCAGGAAGTGCGGGTTGCCCCTGGTTGTTCTGATCAACGCCGGAACTGCCAGCGCGTCGGAGATCGTTGCCGGCGCGCTTCAGGACGCGAAGCGCGCGGTCCTGGTGGGAGAGACAACCTTCGGCACCGGGACGGTCCTGAACCCGATACCCCTTTCGGACGGCTCGGCATTGCTGCTTGCCGTCATGGAATGGCTCACTCCAAATGGACGGACAATCTGGCACAAAGGGATTGTGCCCGATGTCAAGGTCGCTCTCCCGGCGGACGTACCGCCACTGTTGCCCGAAGCCGAACAGGGAATGACCCTCGCGCAGCTAAAATCGAGCAAAGACGCGCAGTTGCTTCGCGCGATCGATTTTTTGGAACGAAAATAAACCCGCCGGGAGCAGACACGCTCCCGCGGGGTCTTTGTAACGGCAGAGAGAAGTATCTTGATCGGGAAAGCAACGGCCCGTTGGAAAATTGGCGTGATACCGTTCCGATACTCTATTCCGGCATACGTCAGGTGTTTCTTGGTCTGGCCGCAGCAGCAGCGGTCTTCCTGATAGGGCATGTAATCGGCGTGAGTATAACTGGATAATTATGCCAAAGAAGGAGAGAGAACGCAAAAATACATCAGGAAAACTGAAACGTCACTTTTCGGACGATCCTGAGAGGGGAATGCCGCTGTTTTGAAAGGTTTTTGGGATTTTGTCTAATTCGGCTTTGACAAGGTAAGGGACAAATTGATCTTTAGGAGATTTCAAAAGCAATACAATAGCTTCCTTGGAAAGATTGCGAAGTCTGATATCGCCGTTTTGCTTGATACTGTCCGCCAGCGCGTTCATGCTGCTGATTGATTGTCTCAACTCGCACACAGACAACTCATTGCTTTTCGCCTTTGAAAATACGTTGGAGCAAAAATATTCAGCAAGCTCTTTCAGAATTTCTAAAGCCAGTTTATTTTGTTGCCTGTTAAGAATGTTAGGCGCCCCGCCTCCCTGATAATCTAAAAGATGCGTGTCGAGTAAATGTCTTGCGCTGATTCTCTTCTCGTCGTTCGTTGCGTGTATCGCATCTCTCAAGACATTGCTAAAGAGGCCGCTGATTCTCTTGTTCCGCAAAATAGGAGGATTACGCTTGATTAGTATGAGTGATTTTTTGTAAGCGGTTTGTTTTAAACTATGGATACTGCACGCGGCGTCCTGCATTTCATTTTCTTCCCAGGGCCCGATATAATATTCTAAAGACATTGCCCACATAATAGCGCTGAATGGGCAAAACTTAAAAAATATATCCCAAGAGTAAGCCATCCCGTTTATAAGATGAGGGATGTCGAAAAGGTCCAATTCTCTTTCAGACGTAAACGGATTTTTATAGCCGGGATAGGGGATTATTTCAACGTGACCGCCGAACGTGCCGGGCACATCGGCGACAGGATATATTCTGAGGTCTTTGCCGCCGAAGAAAAAAGCTTCATATCGGGTGGGGTTGTAATCGCTGAGAACCGGGGGCGTAATTGCCGACCTGTCATAAAAGCTGAAATGAAACGGTATGTCTTCCTTCTTCTTCATGCCGCCGCCCTGGAAATCCGCGTCTCCCAAACCGTTATGAGTCTATGCTTCTTTTGCAACTGTGTCAATTACAAATTCGTAAAAACATAAGCCCCCGGTCGCCAGGAGCCGGAAGCCGATTTACCTCACATCTTCCAGTATTCAATTATACAATATGCCGGCGCGCTTTAGGGTGCCCCTGCGAAAAAAAAGTAACGGTGAGCCCTGTTCAAACATTGTTTTGATTATCGTCGCATTCTTGTGAACGGCGGGAGGAGGCGGCTATTCAGAGAGCAGCAGCTCGTCATCTGCGACGGCTTCTCAGAGTTGTTCCGGGTACGTGCTCCGGCCGGGGTGTAGTAGTACGGCCACGGTACGAGATTTTTAGAGCAACATCTTTAAAATTATAAAAGAAATTGGCGGGAGAGCATGAGAATCGAACTCACCTCACCGTACTCACGCACGGTGACAGCGGATTTGAAGTCCGGGACGGGCACCAGCTCCGTAACCTCTCCCTTGTGAGAACAGCATGATTGGAAGTTGAAGATTGTACCCTGCACTCTTGAGAAGCATAGCCTGTATTCGCGCATCGCACTCGTAGGCACTGCCACAGGCTCGTCGGCGCCGGGCACGGATAAATTGGAAAGTGAAAATTACAACCGGTCGATGAATGAATTATACTTGAGACAAACGAGAACCGCAACTATATTTTGATTTCTTTCTTCCATGGCGATACCTTCGCAGCCAATTCCGTGTTGCGCCCGTTCACTCCTCATTGAGAATTGCCCCTTGTTATCAGAAGATTCACGGCCAAATCGAGCTCCCGATGGGCGCCGATCAGAACGACGATGTCGTCGGCCTGCAAAACGAAATCCGGCCCCGGGTTCGTGTTTGCCTCGCCGTTCCGGGCGACGGCAATGACTGAGGCGCCGGTGTTTTTCCGGATATCGAGGTCCCGGAGCGTTCTGCCGATTGCGGGCGCGCCGGGATCGAGCTGGACATTCTCCACGGTCGCGCCGGCGAAGAGCGCGGCAACGCGGCCGATGTTTTCCTGGTCCAGGGACAGACCGCGAAGCATTTTATAGCCTTCGAAGCGTACGAGCCGGATCTGATTGGCGATGACGTTGTTCGGAATGTGATATTCGTGGAGCACGCGGGAGAATATTTCTACGGAGGTCTCGAACTCCTCGGGGATCACCTGGTCCGCGCCGAGCCGGTAGAGCTCGTCCACCTCTGCCGCGTACCGGGTGCGGACGAGAATAAAGATGGCGCTGTTCAGCTGCCTCGCCATGCGCACGGCCATCCGGGTCGCGTTGTAGTCCGATATGGCGAAGACGATGGCCTTGGCACATGCAACGCCGGCGCGCTGGAGCACGTCCTCCCGCGTGATGTCGCCGTAGATGAGGGGTTCTCCCTCTTCCCGCGCCTTGCGGATGGTATCGGCGTTCACCTCGAGCACGACGTAGGGAATGTGGGTGGCCTTGAGCGTTTTTGCCAGGTTCATGCCGTTCAAGCCGTAGCCCGCGATGATCGTATGCCCGGTGAGAGAACAGACGTTCTCCTTTTCCTTGAGCCGCCCCCCGGCCATCGGAAGCCCGGCGACGAGCCACGGTCCGGCCTGGATGATGAACGGCGTGGCCAGCATGCTCAGGATGGAAGCGTTGATGAAGGCCTGGAACGCGCCGTTGCTCATCAGCTTGTGGTCAAGTCCCTGCTGCGCAAGGAGGAAGGAGAACTCGCCGATCTGCGCCAGACCGAGGCCCGCGAGCAGGGCGCTCCGGATGGGATACCGGAGCGTTTTCGCCGTGATGATCACCAGGCCGGTTTTTAAAACTAACAGCATCATCGTGAGGAGAAGAAGCAGGGGCCAGTGCATCCTGAAGTAATCGGTATGGAGCAGCATGCCGATGGAGATGAAGAAGATGCTCGCGAAGTAATCGCGAAAGGGCATGATCTCGGCCACGATGTGGTGGCTGTACTCGGATTCTGAGATGATCAGCCCGGCGAGGAACGCGCCGAGCGCGAGCGACAGGCCGAGGCTGAAGGTGATCCACGCCGCGCCGAGGCAGAGGAGCACGACGAGAAGGAAGAACATCTCCCGGTTCTTGAGACGGATGACCTGGTGGAGCAGGAAGGGCACGATCCGGCGGGCGGAGAAATAGACGGCGATGAGCCCCAGCACGGCCTTGCCCAGGGAAACGAGCACCGAGAAAGCGGTGACCTCGCCGGCCGCGCTCGCTTCTCCGAGCACCGGCAGGAGAAGCATCATGGGAACAACGGCGATGTCCTGGAACAGCAGGATGCCGGTCGACAGCCTGCCGTGGGCCGTATCGAGCTCGGCGCGGTCCGAGTACATCTTGAGGACAATGGCCGTGCTGCTCAGGGACGCGAGAAATCCGAAAAAAAGCGCCTGGGGCAGGGAATAGTGGAACAGAACGGCAAGCCCGGCCACTGCGGCAACGGTCAGCAGGACCTGGACACCTCCGCCGATCAGGAACTGGCGGCCTGATCTCAGGATATCCTGAATCGAGAATTCGAGCCCGACCGTGAACAGGAGAAGGACCACGCCCATGTCCGCGAGCCGCTCGACCACGCGCGTTTCGGTAATGACGGCCGCGCCGTAGGGGCCGATCAGGACGCCGGTGATCAAAAACCCGACGAGCGCGGGCAGTTTGACCCGGTGGAAGATATAGGTGATCGGGAGCGATACAGCGAGCAGGATGATGAGTTCCCGCAGTATGGTGACTTCCTGTTGCTGCATGGCTGATATCATACCATATTTCGCCGCTTTCTGTAACGGGGTTTGAATGCGGCGTGTTGAACGGCCAGGTCAAACCGGGAGACGTTGTCGCCATTGTCGGGGCGGACCCGGTGGGGCTCACAAGAAACTGATCACCCATACGTTCAGGCTTGATGAGATCGTGAAGGCCTACGACACCTTCGGAAATGCCGCAAAAGAGAAAAGCCCTGAAGGTGCCTATGAAGGCAACGTAGCCGCTCGCTGAGCGATCAAGGCCTGGAAGGGCATATAATAGTTTAGACATCCGTCCGCCAAGCCTCGATCTTCCTGCGGTTCAAAATCACGATAAAAAAAACGATGCCGCTGATCAGACCGCCCGCGGCAAAGGTGAGAGGGGACTTGAGCGCGTGGGCAACCGAGCCGGCGAACAAGCTGCCGAACGGGGTGAGTCCCCCGAATGACAGCGTGTACAGGCTCATCACCCGGCCGCGAAGCCGGTCCTCGGTATTGAGCTGGACCATGGTGTTGGCCATGCCGAAGAAGGTGACCATGGACCAGCCGGACAGGGCGAGCAGCAGCGCGGTCAGGCCGTAGGATTTCTGAACGCCGATCAGCATAAGGAAAAGGGAAAGCGCCATGCCGCCGCCGAGCAAGAGGAACGGCTTCGGCCCGGAGCGGCTCAGCGCGGCAAGCGAGACGGCCCCGATCAAGGCGCCGGCGCCGAAGGAGGACATGAGAAAACCGAACGCCGCGGCGTCACGGTGAAGCTCCTGACGCGCGAACACGGGCACAAGCACATTGAAATTGGTGCCGAAGATGCTGACCACCGCCACCAGAAGGATCGTGATCATGACCACGGGTTTGTCTCTGATGTAGCGTATTGCCTCCCTGATGTCTTCGACTACATGATACGAAGGGATCCGGACGGCAGGCCGTTCTTCGAACTTCATGAGCAAAAGGCCCCACAGCACGGCCAGGAAGCTGAGGCCGTTCACGAAAAAGCAGACCGCCGTGCCCGCCGCCCCGATCAGGAGTCCCGCAATGGCGGGTCCGACAGCCCTTGCAGCGTTGAAGATGGACGAGTTCATTGCAATGGCGTTCATAAGGTCGTCCTTCCCGACCATCTCTATGATGAATGACTGGCGTGCGGGCATGTCGATGGTGTTTACGACGCCCAGAAGCGTGGCGAGGATCAGGATGTGCCAGTAGCGGACCACGCCGGTAGCCACGAGAAGGGCCAGTGTAAGGGCGAGGAGCATCAGGGCCGCTTGGGTAAAAATGATTATTTTCCGCTTGGAAAAATAATCGATGAAGGGACCCGTGAAGAAAGAAAGAAACAGCATGGGCAGGAACTGAAGGGCGGAGACGACGCCAAGCTTGAAGGCAGAATGGGTCAGTTCCAGCACCAGCCATGCCTGGCCCACGTTCTGCATCCAGGTGCCGATGAGAGATACGAGCTGGCCGGAAAAGAAGAGGCGAAAATTCCGATGCCGCAGCGAGCGGAAAAGCGTTTTAATCATTGTTGTTTCTGGCATGGCGGCAGCCCGCATTCCTCAATACAAGTATAACACGCGACAGGCAGGGAGCAAAAGAGAGAAAAAAAGGAAAGAGTGAGTGACGCTTTCCCGGCGGAGCAGAACGGGAGATCCCGCGCGAGGCTCGATGAGCCTCGCGGTCGCGAGTTCGCAGTTCCGGGAGGTCGCGTTATTCGAGGGAGCCTCCGGCTCCTGCGGGAGGCGCACCACTTAATAATTGTAATTTTAACTATAAAAAATTGTCTTGACAGTTTTAATTAGTTATACTAACATTAGGTCATCGTCCATTCGTATAAATGAAAGGATAGTGCAAAAAAAGCCGTTCCGGAGAGGGCAGCGCATTAACGCTGAGATTTGGAACAGGTCGTCGAAGGTCTCAAGGTAATGACCGGGTTCAAGAATGTCTAAAGAAAACGCAATCAAAAGCATAGACCTGAAGAAGCGGCTCACATGGCTCGTGAACCTCAGATGGGGCGGCATTCTCGGTGTCCTGATCCTCTCGTATGCGGCCCGGGAGACGTCCTTTCCGTCCTTCTCCCTCATCCCCGTGTATCTTATCCTCGGCGCTGCTGCCCTGTGTAACCTGTACTACCAATGGAGACTGGAACTCTCCGGGGAAAACATCGAGCGCCTGGCGCTCGTTCAGATCATTGTCGACCAATTCATCCTGGCCTCTTCGATCTATTTCTCGGGCGGGTGCGAAAGCCCCTTCATATACTTTTTCATTTTTCACGTGGTCATCAGCGGAATCATCCTGCCGCGGCGACAGGCTCTCGGCTTCGCCGGCACGGCCGTGCTGTTCCCCGCACTCGTGATCGAGCTCAAACACGCGGGTGTGCTCCCTCATTACGGGATCTTCACGCAAGAGTTCGTCTTTACCGACATGACGATGGTTGTCCCCTACGGGCTGTCCTTTATCACCACCATTGTGCTGACCTCCTATTTTGTGACGTACCTGAGCCGGCAGCTGCATAAAAAGAACGAAGAAGTAATGCAGCTTTACAGCCTGTCCGAGCGGATCCGGTCGTCGATCCGGTTCAAGGACGTTATCGGGATCATCGAGCGGGAACTTCTGGAGTTTACGGGCGCACGGTCGAGCGTCTACATACCGCTCAACAAGGAGAGAAGGACCCTGTCGTTAAAAGCCGGAGACCGGGAACTGCACATCCCGCTTACCGACAAAAATAGTTTTACCGACGCGGTGCTCCGCGGAGCGGCAATCATCCTGGACCGCCGCTCTGCCACGTCGGAGTATGACCGCAAAGCCCTTGATCTTGTCGGCGCCGAGCGGTGCATGGTCCTGCCGCTGAAGTCGGCAATGCCTCAACCTTGCCACGAGTATTTTCAGTGCGGGGACAGTCAGTGCGCAGCCTTTGAAAATAATGAGGGGAAATGCTGGCAGTTCTCGGGGACGCATTGCAAAGGGTCGATTTACGGACTCTATGTGGACAAAATCGCCGCTTGTCTCGCCTGCGAACTTTTTACGCCCGTGGGCGTATATTTCCTGGACATTCAGAAGGAGCGCGCGCCGCATCCGGATATCGATATGAAGGCGTCGATGAGACTTCTCGATGCAGGGAGCCTCGCTGTTTCGAATGCCCTTCTGCACGAAAAGACCGTGCAGCTTTCGAAGACGGACGGCCTTACCGGCCTCAAAAACTATCGTGAGTTCAAGGAAGTTTTCCATGCGGAGCTTTTACGATCGAAACGGTACCAGAGGGCTTCCAGCCTTTTGATGATAGATGTCGACCATTTCAAGCGCTATAATGACGCCTGCGGACATCCCCGGGGAGACGTGCTCCTTAAAAACCTGGCCGAGCTTATTCAAAACAATTTTAAAGATACGGATATCGTTGCGCGGTACGGGGGGGAGGAGTTCGCGGTCCTCCTGACGGAGATAGAATCGAGGGACAAGGCTGTTGCCGTGGCGGAGCGGCTGAGAGTCATTGTGGAACGGCACAATTTTTCGTATGAAGGAAGGCAGCCGGGAGGGAGTGTCACGATCAGCATCGGCGTCAGTTGCTATCCCGAGGACGGACTGGCTGTGGATGATATTATCCAGGCGGCTGATGAAGCCTTATACCGGGCCAAAAATGAGGGCAGAAACAGGGTGGTTGCAAGTCGCTTGCTTGAGCAGCACGTTTCTCCTTCTCGTCTTGAATAGCCGGAGCTGTGAGGTCCCGCCCGGCTACCTCATCACACCGGCCTCCTGGTCACATTTGCCAAACCCCTTTCGCGGACATGTTAGAATGCATTCCGGACGAACCGCCTTCCCGCTTATACCCTCCCTTTCTTTCCGGTCACGCCGCAGAACTTCCTGATCGCAGGTAAACAGCTTCACGGAAGCCGCCTTCGTTCCTGCTGAACCGGACCATAGCCGGGGAGATCGTGCTACAATATTCATATGCCCGCATTTGCTGCGGCGCGAGGTGACCCCTTAAATCGGGAAGCGCTTCTGCCGGACATCACCGGCCTTATCCATACCTTGCTGACCTCCCGTTGATCAGAGGAGCCATTATGCTCGGCGCGATTGCAGGGGACATCATCGGATCGGTTTATGAAGCGGACCCCATCAAGACGAAGGAATTCCCTCTTTTCGATCCTTATTGTCATTTTACCGATGACACCGTATTGACCGTCGCCCTGGCAGATGCGATCCTGAACGACAGGGATTATTCCGCGGTTATGAAAAGCTATTTTCATCGCTATCCCAACGCGGGCTACGGCGCTTTTTTCTATCGCTGGGCCATGTCTACGAGCAGTCAGCCGTACAACAGTTACGGCAACGGGGCTGCGATGAGAATAAGTCCGGTTGGGTGGGCCTTCAACAGGCTGGAAGAGGTATTGGAGAAAGCCAGACAGTTTACTGAAGTAACTCATAATCACCCTGAGGGAATAAAAGGGGCACAGGCGACGGCAGCGGCTGTTTTCCTGGCGCGCACAGGACAGTCAAAAGAGGAGATACGCTCTTATATTGAGAGAACCTTTCATTACGACCTGTCCCAATCGCTGAATGAAGTGCGGCCGGGGTACGCATTCGACGGCTCCTGCCAGGGCACGGTGCCGCAGGCGATCCGGGCTTTTCTCGAGTCCCATGATTTTGAAGACTCGATCAGGAACGTAGTCTCGCTGGGCGGCGACAGCGACACCCTGGCATGCATCACCGGCGGCATCGCGGAAGCCTATTATGCAGGTGTGCCGCGGTTTATCGCGGAAAAGGTATGGGAGATGCTTGATCAGGATTTGAAAGAAGTAACCGGTCGATTCAGAGAGAAATACGTCAGGTATCGGGTTTGAACGGTGGGTGCGCAAAAGGATCCACGCCGGCCGGATTTCAATCGTGCCGGCTTATGTACGCTAGGAAAAAGAAGGCGTTGCTTCCCGCGTATCCAGTCCGTTTCGTTGAACCTCGGGAATTACGATGGTTGCCGGTGCTCACGCTTCCGTGCTTTCGCAATTCCTGAAGCGGTTCGCTTCCAACGTCATCCTTTGATCTTAGGAGCTGTCAGCTTGCCGTCCGGTCTCGCGGATTGGCGGCTTAAGCTCTCAACGAAATGCAGAATACGTTTAACACACTCTTCTGTGTGTTGTAGCAACGCCTATATATATTATACCGCAGCGCCCATACATCTGCAGCCCTCAATCGTCAATGCTCCCGCCTGCCAACGTTAGTCTTACACTTTATTTCTTTGAAGCGGTGCTATATTAAAGATGGACGGCACCTGCTTCGAGGAGGTGTTCTATGGAAATGATCCGGTCGTACGAGAACTTCCCTTTCAGGCTGGTTGCGGCGGCCGTGATGCTCTCTGTTTCGATTTACGCAGTCGGCGCATTCATCCTCGCCGGGTTCGGAAATATCATGCTGACGCTCTCCCTCTATGGCAATTATCTGGTCAGAAGCCGGTTCGCATGTGCCTGCTGCAAACAGCGCGAACTGGGTTGCCGGGCGGAGCAATTTTTCAGCAAGAGGCAGGCTTGACGGCCGCATGTGGTCGCAGACGCGTAGAAATCCACCCTTGAAGCAAACGCACTGTTTGGAAAAAACGTCGGGGAAAAGATGAAACAAAACGCCTCTCTGTCCGTGGCACGGAAGGTCATGATCGAGTTTGCCGATCTGACCGGGCTCCTCTCGGACAGTAAAGCGCCCCGGCGCTACCTATGGACAGACGCTTTTGCCGTCTGCAACTTCCTGGGACTGTATCGTCAGACACATGATGAACAGTACAAGAAGCTCGCGTTGCACCTCGTCGATCAGGTCCATTTCATACTTGGACGACACCGTGACGATGACCCGAGAACCGGCTGGATCAGCGGTCTCAACGAACAGGAAGGCGGAGCGCACCCTACACGAGGCGGGTTAAGAATCGGCAAGGGGATGAACGAGCGCGGGCCCGGCGAGCCCTACGATGAACAATTGGAATGGGACCGGGACGGGCAGTACTATCATTATCTGACGAAGTGGATGCACGCCCTTAATAGAGCAAGCAGAGACACGGGAGATCCAACTTACAACAGATGGGCGATCGAGCTTGCGAAAACCGCACACGCCAGGTTCACCTATGTACCATCAACCGGCGATCAGAAACGCATGTACTGGAAAATGAGCGTGGACCTCTCGCATCCGCTCGTGGCCTCGATGGGGCATCACGATCCTCTCGACGGCCTCGTCACGTATCTCCAACTTCAGTCGACTGCGGTAAAATATTCCGATACATCCGTACGGTTCGACCTCAGCGCAGAGATTACAGACATGGCCGGCATGTGTGAAGGAAAAAGCTGGGCAACAGATGATCCCCTGGGTATCGGCGAACTCTTGAGTGCCGCATGCAGATTGGCCCAATTGATAATAATCGAAGGTTTCGACCAAGCCGACCTTCTGAATGTGCTATTGGATTCCTCCCTGATCAGCCTGCAATCCTATGCAGGGGAAAGGAATCCCTTGCAGCTTCCTGCTGATTACCGGCTTGCATTTCGGGAACTGGGCTTGTCTATCGGTTTACACGCAATCGGGAAATTGCCGGGACTGATTCAGCAAATTCCACATAATTCCAACATGAAACAGCGCCTGCATTCGCGGACCGAAAGACTGATGCGGTATACACCTCTGAGTGACAGTATCGAGACGTATTGGCTTGAACCTGCAAACAGACAAGCGGGCGCCTGGAGGGAGCATCGTGACATCAACCTGGTGATGCTGGCAACCAGTCTGGCCCCTGACGGGTATCTTACACTTGGATAAGTTATACCGCTCCCGACCGGGAGAGCAGACAGCCTGAAGCCCGGCCGCTTCCTGAAACACGCCCATTCTTAAATCTGCTATATTTAAAACATTGCAACAGGGATCGCCGTCCGG
>OFHG01000591.1_pt1 | contig 14354 bp, 13 predicted proteins | sample 1521931 | NCBI WGS metagenome assembly OFHG01 (sample SAMEA2468438, study PRJEB22500) | soil metagenome | biome: Glassland; feature: Farmland; material: Clay | place: Australia | collected 2013-01-31 | depth 0.55 m
TTCATGGCCTGTGCCGGCGTGGCCCTGGGCGGGGCGGTGCTGGTGTGGAGGGTGCCTTGGCGGATGTGATGCCCTTCGTGATCCATGATCTGCAGGACTCGCAGATGTTCGCCCTGGCGCAGGCCGCAGGCCGCGCCGGCTTTCCCGTCGTCGGCAGCAGCTGGCCGGTGGAGCCGTGGACCCTGCACAGCCGCTATATCCGCCAGGTGGTGTCCATGCCCTGCCTGGGCGAGAATCTATCCGGCGTCTATGCCCTGCGCTGGCGGGATGCGGGGCTGTCGGGGGTCTGGCTGCCGGGCGTCGACGATACGGCGGCGTTCACCGCCCGCTATGCGCCGATGCTGAACAAGCTCGGCATGCGCTTCCTGGTGGCCGGGACAGAGGCGCAGCAGCAGGCCAATGCCGTCCACACCCTGCCCTCCGACTGCGGCCTGGCCATCCCATGGATGCGGCGCTTGTCGGGTGAGGAACTGATGGAGGCGGCAGCCCAACTCCCCTATCCGGTGATCGCCAAATCCAGGCGCCATGCCTACCAGCGGCTCGACGATGCGGACCAGGTCCGGCGCCATGCCGGTCGGATGGCCGTGGAGTCCGGGCCGGAATACGTGCATTGCATCCAGCAGTACATCGAAGGCCCGATCGAACGCATGGCCTCGGCCATGCTGCTGTTCGATGCCGATGGGCGGCCGGTGCGCGGCTTTACCGGCCGCCGGCTGCGCGTCAGCGATACCCGCTTCGGTCCGTTCGGCGAAACGACGGCGGCGCGCGCCGAATGGATCCCGGATCTGTATGCGGGGGCGAGAAACCTGCTGCAGCACATCGGCTGGCAGGGCTTCGCCGAGGTCGAGTGCAAGCAGGGTGAGGACGGGCGCTGGTACGTGATGGAGATCAACCCGCGCACCTCGGGCTGGATCTGCCTGGCCGAGGCCGACGGTGCCGGTTTTCTGCAGGCCTACCATCGGCTGTGCACCGACAATATGGTGCTGGAGGAGTCCTGCCTGCAGCGCTCGCGCACCGCCTACCGGCGCCTGATCGCCACCTGCTACCACGAGCCGGACTGGGCTGCTTGCACCTCACCCAGGCAGGGGCGCTGGCGTACCCTGCAACGCACTTGGGGGGCGCTTCGCGCCGGCCGCAGGCAGCCGATGCAATACGGTGCCTGGGACGGCCGGGATCTGAGAGCGAGCCTGGGGCTGCTCCGGCGCAGCATCCGGCGCACCCGGCAGGCCTCACGCATCCGCCGTCAGCAGGGCCTTTAGCGCCCGCCAGGCGGCGCGGGCATCGGAGAAGGGGAGGCGGCAGAAGCGCGTGGTGGCCGGCAGGCGGGCATTGAGTTCGCGCAGCATGGCCGCCGGGCTCATCTGGTGATGCAGGTGGCGCGGCAGTTCCATCAAGGCTTCGCCGCGGCGTATCGGCACGATCTCGGCGTCCCTGGCATCACGGCGGTAATGCGGCAGCGCCACGATGGCGACATCGGTGGGTGCATGGCGGACATGGGTCGGCAGCCACAGCAGGTTCGCGATGGTTTTTCCGTGTCGGTCGGGGAAGCGGAACATGGCCTTGGCGAGCCTGCCCCCGGCCAGCATCTCGGCATGGCGGAAGGCCGGGTGGCGCAGCTTTCCCCATTGCAACGGGCGCGGGAACGGCAGCACGCGCCCGTCGGTGGAGAGCAGGGCGAACTCGTCGGAAAGGTAGGCGCCGCCATCGAGCACGGCGGCGGTGACGAGGCTGCTCTTGCCACAGCCGGAGTCGGCGGGGAGCAGACATGCCTTCGATCCGACGGCGACGCTGCCCGCATGCAGCGAGATTACCCCCGGGGTCATGGCCGCCAGCAATCGCCGGTACAGGTGCACTTCGAAGCCGGCGACGATCTCGCCGGCATCCACGCCCTGCCACAGGATCTCTTCGTGCAGGCCGAGGCGAATCTGCCCATCGTGCGGCCGAATCCAGAAGTGTAGCGCCGGGGCTTGTGCGCAGTCGCCGTACAGCCGGCACAGAGGCTCCAGCATGGCGCTGCAGGCAGGGAGTGCACAATCGACGGCGACGCCTACCCCGCCCACCCGGAAGGCCCGATGCCACATGCTCAGTCCCCGATCAGACCGTAGGCGGCGAACTCCTCCAGGATGTCCCGTGTGTCGGCCTGTACCCGCTCGGCATCGGCCTCCATGTTGTCGAGGATGATGGCAGCGATATCGGCGCTGGTGCGCGTGCCGTCGCACAGCTCCAGAATGGTGGCGGCGACGATGTTCAGGGAATAGTTGGAACCGTTCCCGGCATCGACATAGATGACCTCGTTCATGCCTTCCAGTTCCTCGCCGGTCAGCTCCGGCTTCTTGCGCGGCCGTTCCGGGACTTCGACATCAAGCAGGTTCTTCAAGGCATTCGGTCCCCAGCGCATAGACGTGCATCTGACAGTCCAGGCAGCTTAGGCTGTGACGGCAAAACGTCCAGCGCTTCGCCGACGGCGTGGCCGGCCGGCGTTCGTCCAGTTCCTTGACGATGGCATCCAGCCGGTGGGTGCGAATGTTGCCGAGCGGGGTCTGCCGGGCGAAGATGCATGGATAGACATGGCCGTTGGCGGCGATGCACAGCTTGCCCTGGGGCCCGGTCCCTGCCGGCATATGCCCACCTTCATAGCGCTGTTGCAGGCGCGGGCTTTCCCGGCCGCGCCCGGCCTGTTTGACCGTATCGAAGCGGGTCTGCGCCTCGGTGAGTCCCAGCTCCCGCTGCAGGAAGCCCGGCATGCGGCCGGCAGCGTCGAGGTTCTCGCCCATCAGGGCGACGCCGGCGCGGATCTCCAGGCCCGCATCCTGGGCGCGGTGCATGGCGGCGAGCGTCTTGTGCCAGCTGCCCGGCACGCGCGTGATGGCATCGTGGATATCGGGCATATCGGCGTAGATCGAGAAGCTCAGGCGCGGCGCGAAGGGCAGCAGCCTGGTGATCAGGGCGTCATGCAGCAGCAGGCCATTGGTGTAGATCTCGATGCCCGCGACATCATGGGTACGGGCATATGCCACCGCGTCAACGAGGTGGGGATGGATCAGCGGATCGCCGCCGGTGAACTGCACGAAAGGGCGGCCGAGCGCCATGGCCGCGTCGAGAACCGCGCAGATCTCATCGTGCGTCAGTGCCTCGGTGCGTTCCGGGCTGGACTCGGCATAGCAGTGGATGCAGCGCTCGTTGCAGCGCGCCGTCAGCTCGATGAACAGCATGCCCAGCGGCAACACGCTGGAGGCGAGGCCCCCGCGCGCATGCGGGCTGCACCGATGCAGGCCGTGAAGCCAGGGGTGGGAGGATTCGAGGGCCTGCAGGCGCTGCAGATCGGAGGGGCCGGTATGCCCGTCCAGCAGGGCACCGATGCTGTCGGCGAAGGCACCCGTGATCTGGGCCAGCCCGCCCTGCCCCTGCAGCGTCATGCCGCCGGCCTCGGGGATCACGAGGATTTGCGGCCTGCCGTCCCGGTAGAGCAGGCGCGGGGCTGCTACTGGCAAATCCAGAACTGTTCGTGGCCATGTCCGATGCGGGTGCAGTTGCAGGAGTGGCAGTTCGCCGTCACCTGCTTGCACTGCCCTGGTTGCTGAACACCAGCTGGCCGCAGGCGCTGCAATCGCCGAGCTGGCATTTCTGCTGGTTACAGGTGGTCGGGTTGTACTGGGGCGAGGACTTTACGCAGGGGCAGCAGGCGGAGCCGCCGGCGGAGACGACGATATGGCCGTTGCCGCAGTCTTTCGTGCTGCCCTTGCCGCCCTTGCCGCCCTTGCCACCATCGTCGGCCAGAGCGATGCGCTGACCGAGGATCATGGCTCCGAGGATGGCCGGAGGCACGTAGCTGGCCAGTTTCAGCAGATGCCTGCGGGCCTGCTGTTCGGGGGAATGTTCCTGTTGTGGCTCCATGACCGCACCTCTTTGCTGGCGCCCAAACCAGCCCCAGCAAGGCTATCTTAATCGCTAAGGCATGCCAGCGACAAGCGCATGGTGGGCGCCGCCTGCTTGGCAGGGAAGGGAAATGGCGGATACACTGATCGCCATGTCCGTTAGCCCCGCCGAATCCCGCCGCATGCTGTGTGCCGTCCTTGCCGGGTCGCAGCGCTTCCCGTTCATGCCCCTGGAGTGGATCGGCGCCGCCCATGCCGAGGGGGTGCACGGGCTGCTGTGGCCGCAGCTCGCCTCGCAGCCCGGAATCACGCTGCCGGAGGCGCTGATGCACGAGCATCGGGCCTGGATCCTGCGCATGCGCCATGCCACGGCCCAGGTCCTCGATGCATTGGGCCGGGCCGGCATCCCCGCCATCTGCCTGCGGGGCCAGGCACTGGCCGGGCTATACGGTGAGCGCGCGGGACTCAGGCCCCAGAGCGACATCGACCTGCTGGTGGCCGAGGATCGGCTGCTTGCGGCCAAACAGGTGGTATGGGATCTCGGCTTCCGTGCCGATGCGCTGTACCGCCACCACTTCGTGCGCGGTGACGTGCAGATCGACTTCCATTTCGAACCCCTGGGCATCGAGCGCATCGAAGCCTGGGAGCACCTGACGCGGCTTCGGACGGCCGACTTCTTCGATGCGGCAGGCATCGGTGAGGTGGCGGGCATCCCCGCCCTCGTCGTGGGCGCGCGCGTGCTGCTGCCGTATCTCGCCTTCCACGCCATGAAGCATTCCTTCGAGCGCCTGATCTGGTTGTGCGATATCGCCGAGCTGGCCAGGCAGGTCGAGCGGCAGGGGCTGTGGCCGGATGTCCAGCAGGCCATCCTCGACTACGGCCTGCAGCGGCCCTGCTACTTCGCCCTGGCCTATGTGCGGGCGCATCTCGCAGCACCGGTGCCCGAGGCGGTGCTCACGGCCATGCGGCCGGCCATGGGCTGGGCGGAACGGCGGCTGTTCGCGCGCCACATGCAGCACGAGGTCATCCCGTTTCTCGCCGAACGCATGTTTTCGCGCATGATGCCGGATCTGCGCCATCGCCTGGCCTTCTGGCGCGAAACGATCTATCCGCGCTACGAGGTGCGCCGGCAGATCGCCGAGACCGGATGTGTGAAGTGCAACTTTACCCGCAAGCGGCTGCGCCTGCTGCTTCGCGCCCTGCGCGGCATGTTCAGCGAGTCGTGGCGGATGCTGACGGTATCGCGCTGAGCAACGCTTCCAGCTCATCCAGGATTAGGGGCAGGTGCCCGTTCAGACGGTGATCGCCCCCTTCAATCAGGCGCAGGGTGCTGCCGGGGATACGCCGGTGCAGATCCTCCGATTCGGCATGCGGTACGCTACCGTCTGCGGTGCCGTGCACGAGGCGGACCGGTAGCGGCAGGGCGATGGGCCCCGGCGCCGGCTCACAGGCCCGCGCATCGTCGATCATGGCCTGCCCAATCCGGTAGGGCTGCTGCAGGTCGGAATCGAAGAGCTCGACGAACCCCCGTTGTTGCAGCTGCAGGTGGGCCGATGCATCGTGCGCTAAGGGATTGCGGGAGATGAAGTGGCATGCCGGGGCGATGAGCAACATGCCTTGTACCGGCAGTATTCCGGACTGGGCGATGCGCAGCGCCACCAGGGCGCCGAGGCTGGAGCCGATCAGGATGACGCTGCCCGGGCCGATGCTCGCGATGACATCGCCCAGGTCCCGCGCCGCCTCGGAGACCCGAAACCCCTCGAAATGTCCTTCCGAGAGGCCATGCCCCAGGTGGTCCAGGCGCAGGCAGCCGAGCCCCCGCTTCGCCGCGAAGCGGGCGATGGCCTCGGCCTTGGCCCCCAGATGCTGGGAGCGAAAGCCGTGGATGAACACCAGCAGCGGGTCGCCCCCGGCAAGCCTGCGCCCGCGCAGGCACAACCCGTCGGCCCGCATATGCGCATGCTCGGTCCCGGTCAGCGGATCAGGCCTCGGTGGGACGGGAGGTTTCATCGATCAGGGATTCCAGGCGGGCCAGTGCCAGCATGACCTCGGTGCGCGATGGTGGCTCGGTGTCCGCCTCATGCCACTGCCCGGCCGCCATCAGTTCGGTCCAGTTGTGATGACCGGACCAAAGCCGCCAGCCGGCTTCCGGTAGATCGCGCTTGCCCTGCTCCAGCAACTGGCGGGTGGCCTGGGCCTTCATGTGGGTCAGCCGATGCAGCCATTCGCGGCGCAGCGCATGGGCCTCGTCGTCGCTCCACCGGGAGGATCGCAGCTGCATCTCCAGCGCCGTGAAGGGCAGCAGGCTCAGGCAGGCCTGCGTGGCCTGCAGGCAGGTGCGCAAGGGGTGACGCGATCGCATGCTCAGATGGATGGCGGTGGCCGACTCGGAGAGCACGGGCAGGGTCGCCAGCTGTGCGGCCGTATCGGTGGGCAGCCCGTCCGGTATCTCCCTCCCATCCGGCGTCGCCATGGTGCGGCCGAAGCGGCGCATCTCGCGCAGCTTTTCCTCGATCCAGGGCAGATCCAGCGCCACGACATCGCATAGCCGCGCCAGCTCCTCGGCGAAATGCAGCACATGGCCGGCCAGCGCATGCTGGATACGGATGGTGGCAGCGGCGTCCTGCACCCCGGTCCATACCACCTGGCGCAGCGCCTGGGCATCGAGCAGGCGATCGGCGATCAGCAGGGACTCGACGATCTGTGCGATCGGGGCATCGAGCAGGCTTTGCAGGTGATGCACGGCGGTGATGCCGATGTGGTTGACCACATGGTTGGCCGCCTGGGTGTGCACGATGTCATCGGCCAGCGGGTGAGTCGGGATCCACTGGCGGTGCCGGCGGCGCACCGCATCGGGGAAATAGGCATCGAGTTCGACGGCACGAAGTGCCGACCAATGGGCGAAATCCTCGCGGGCCAGCACCTCGCGGATGCGGTTCTTCTCATGCCCGAGCAGTACGGAAAGCTGCGGCCTGAGCGCCAGCGAGGCATCGTCGAGACCGCGGTCGCGCTGGGCGTCCAGCCGCCCGTCCTCCAGCATGGCGTCGCAGAGCCGGCGCAGGCGCGGCAGGTGGAACGTGGCGTTGTATTCGGCCAGCGACAGGGCATGGGACTGCAGGTGATTGTCGTTCAGGCACTGCGCGGTGACGGCTTCCGTCAGCGCCTTCAGGATGCGGTTGCGCCGACGCATGTCGATCGGCGGGTGCATGGCGCCGAACATGATCTTCAGGTTCACCTCGTGATCGGACATGTCGACGCCGCCCGAGTTGTCGACGGCATCGGTGTTGATGCGGCCGCCCGCGCGCGCGAACTCCAGTCGCGCCTGTTGCGTGAACCCGAGGTTACCGCCCTCGCCGACGACCCTGGCCCGCAGCTGGGCGCCGTCGATGCGCACGGCGTTGTTGGCCGGGTCTCGCACCTCGGCATGGCTCTCGTCGCTACCCTTGACATAGGTGCCGATGCCGCCGTTGTACAGCAGGTCCACCGGGGCGGCGAGCATGGCCTGGATCAGGGCCTGGCCCGACAGCGCGCCCGGCTTGATGCCGAGTACGCTTGCGGCTTCATCGCCGATGTTAATGCGCTTGGCGCTGCGTTCGAATACACCGCCGCCGGCGCTGATCAGCGATGTGTCGTAGGCCTCCCATCCTCCCCCCTGTGCAAACAGGCGCTGGCGCTCGGCGTAAGCGCGCCCCGTGTCCGGGTCGGGATCGAGGAAGATATGCCGGTGGTTGAAGGCACCGATGAGGCGAAGGTTCGGGTTCAGCAGCATGCCGTTGCCGAGCACGTCCCCGCCCATATCGCCGATGCCGATGGCGCTCAGCCCGTCGTGCCAGGCATCGATGCCGAGATGGGCGAAATGATGGGCGATGCAGACCCAGGCGCCGCGGGCGGTGATGCCGATCTGTTTGTGGTCGTAGCCGTGGGAGCCGCCGCTGGCGAAGGCATCGTCGAGCCAGTATCCGGCCAGGCGCGCCTCCGCGTTGGCGAGATCCGAGTAGCGTGCCGTGCCCTTGTCGGCGGCCACCACCAGGTATGCATCGTCGGCATCATCGGCATCGATGTGGATGCCGGCCGGCGGCACGGATGCCTGATGCTCGCGGTTGTCGGTCAGCGTCAGCAGGGCCCGGATGAATGCCTGGTACTGCGCGCGCACGAACCCGGGGGCATCGCCGCCGCGCACGACGAAGCCGCCCTTGGCCCCCGTCGGCACGATCTGACCGTTCTTGACCACCTGCGTCGTCATCAGCTCCAGCACCTCGGTGCGGAAATCGGCCGGACGGTCGGAGTAGCGGATGCCGCCGCGAGCGATGGGGCCGGCGCGCAGATGCACCCCCTCGACATGCACTCCGTGCACGAATATCTCCCGGTACGGTGCCGGGGCGGGCATGATGCTGATGCGGCCCGGCATGACCTTGATGGCCACCGGTTCGTCGGGCCCGCGGATATAGGCGTTGGTGCGTACGCTGGCCCCGACCAGTTCTCCCATGGCGCGGAACCAGCGGTCGTCGGTCAGGTTCGTGATCGCATCCAGGGCCTTGTCGAACTCCAGCTTCGCCTGGGCCGCGTAGCTGGCGGGCATGGCCGGGCGGTGGCGTGCCTCGAACAGGCGGTACAGGCGGGCGGCGGCCTGGGGATGCCGGCGCAGCATGTCGTTCATCGGCGTCGGGGCGGCATCGGGCAGGATCTGGATCAGATGGTTGCGCAGGGTGATGATAACGGCGACCTGGTCGATGCTCAGTCCGCCGCTGACCAGCAGGGCATTGGCCGGGTCATCGTCGGCGGTGTCGGCCAGCACGCGCTGCAGCCCGGCCTGCAGGCGCCCGAGATCGTCCAGAATCAGCTGCTGGGGCAGCTGGCAGCTGATGCTGGAGATGTATACCCGCCGGGGCTCGTCACCGAACTCGACCACCGCCTCGCGGATGGCCGTCAAGCCAAGGTGCTGAATGGAGGTGACCAGCCGGCCGAGCAGCATCGGTTCGCGGGTGACGATGTGAAATTCGATTTCGCCGTCCCGGAGCCTCGCCGTCACCTGTGGCTGGCCCATGGCCAGCACCTGATCGCGCGCCTGCAGGTCATGCGTGAACTGTTCGGGCGGGAAGATCTCCGCATAGACGGGCGTCAGGCTGTCCAGCGTCTGCAGAGCCTCGGGCACCTGGATGCTGCGGAAAAGCTGCAGCGTGGCGGCCTTGGCCAGATCCTTCCAGAACAGGATGCAGGCGCTGAGTGCCTGCTCGAGCGCGGGCATACGGGAGGCCACGGTTTTCCCGTCCCCGGCATCGCAGCTGAACAACAGGATGCGATGCTGGCCGACGCCGAAGCCCTCGTGGTCGTACGCCGTCATGCCCTGCTCCCGGCAATGCTGGCGCAGGCAGTCCAGCACGTCCGGGCTGTAGCGGTTGGCCGGCAGGGCGATGGCCAGCCAGCCGATGCCGCCGAAGCGCGGCGGGATGTAACGGGCGATGAGGCCGGTGTCCCCGGTCATGTCCGCCATGGCCTTCAGCGGCTCCAGCCAGTCCGCCGGCTCGGTGGACAGCAGGGCCGGCTTGGGCATGCGGTCGAACAGGGTGCGCAGCTCGCGGCGGTAGAAGGTGGATTGGCGCAACAGCGGCCGGCCCTCGATGATCTGCCAGTGCTGCTCGAGCATCGGCGTCTGGCTGGCATTGATGTAGCGGGCGCTGCGCGAGAAATGGCCGAGCAGCACCATGCTGTCCAGGCCGTCCGCCACCGGCCAGCTGATGCGTACGACCTCGAGCGTTGCCGGGCTGTACAGGTGCTGGTGCGCGGTGGGCAATGGCAGCCATTGCATCCCCGGGGCCTTGGCCTGGGGAAGGCGCTCCAGCTCGGCCAGGATGGTGCCGGCAACACGGTCCACGCTGCGGCGGTCGCGCAGCACGCCCAGGCGGGTGCCGCCATGCCTGAGCCCGAACATCAGGTACTTGTCGTCCAGCATCCAGTTCAGCAGCGCTGCATCCTCGGGATAGGCCAGCGAAAGCTCTGTCGCGGCCATCCTGAGCTTGTCGTGCATGGCCGGGAAATCGCATACGGAGATGTCGACGGCGTGCAGCACGGCGCGCAGGTCGGAGACCAGGGCGTCCAGGTCCGGCACCAGCGTGGCGGAGACATGCAGGGCAATGAACATGATGTTCCGGCTGTGGTCCATGCCCGGCCGGTACAGGCCGACGGTGCATTGGTCCCCATCGCATTCCTGGTGGGCGATCAGGGTCTGCAGGGCCAGCGGGGTGATGCCGTGCTGTTGCAGGTAGCCCTTGACGGCATCCAGGTAGAAGGCCTGGTCGGGGCAGCGGATGCACAGCATATGGCGATGCAGCCAGCCGTGGCTCAGCGTGCGGGCGCGGATCTCCACGCGGCCGGAGCGCCCGCGCCTTGGGGGTGCGGCCACCAGGCGCAGGAAATCGTGCACCAGGGCGGCGCCGATGCGGGGGTGGGGCAGGGTGTACTGCTGCTGTGCGGCAGCCTCGGTGAGCAATTCGATCAGCTGGGATCGCAAGCGACGCATGGGGGCGAGCATAGCCGCTCTTGCGCGGAAATTCTCCACCCGATCGGCCTTGCCCATTTGACGCCATCCAACCCATCGGCTTACATATCCTGAGGCTCCCGGCGGCGCGGAGGCGGACATGGTCGGCGACAAAGGTCATCGTGAGCGCCTGCGGCAACGCTTTGCCGCCAATGGTTTCGACGGCTTCCACGATTACGAGGTGGTGGAGCTGCTGCTGACCTATGCCATCCCGCGCGCCGACGTGAAGCCGGTCGCCAAGCGCCTGCTGCATGTCTTTGGCACCCTGGCCGGGGTGTTCGATGCTCCCGTGGCGGAGCTGGTGCAGATCGAGGGGGTCGGTGAGAAGGCGGCTGTGTTTTTGAGCCTGGTGCGCAATGTGGAGATGCGCTACCTGGCCAGCGATCTGCCGGGCAAGTCGGTGTTCGACCGGCCGGACAAGGTGAAGGCACATCTGCGCCTGCTGGTGCAGGGCAGGGGCATGGAATGTTTCGGGGCCATCTTCACCGACCAGCAGCATCGGCATCTGGCCACGCAGATCATGTTCGAGGGGACGGTCGATCGTACGGCGGTGTATCCGCGCAATCTGATCAAGCGGGCGCTGGAGCTTGATGCCAAGGGGCTGATCCTGTTTCATAATCATCCGGGCGGCACGCCGCGTCCGAGCCGGGAGGATGTGCAGCTGACGCAGCAGATCGAGCAGGCTGGCGAGCCGTTGGATATCCGGGTGCTCGACCATTTCCTGATCGCCGGCAGGGAGGTGCTCTCATTCAAGGAGCAGGGTTGGGCCTAGGTCTGGACGGCCGGGACGGAGGCGGTGATGCATGAGATCTCGCTGTGCGAGAGCGTGGTGCAGCTGATCGAGGAGCAGGCGCATGTCCAGGGCTACAGGCGGGTGCGGAGCGTGCGCCTCGAGATCGGCCGCCTTGCCGGCGTGGAGATCGAGGCCATGCGCTTCGGTTTCGAGGCGGTGGCCAGCGGCACGATCGCCGACGGGGCGGGCCTGGATATCGTCGAGATTCCGGGCACGGCCCACTGCCCGCACTGCCGGATCGATGTCGGCGTGGAACAGCGCTTCGATGCCTGTCCCCGCTGCGGCCGGGGGCCGCTGGTGCTGACGGGCGGCGATCGCATGCGGGTGTTGGAACTGGAGGTGGAATGATGTGTACGACATGCGGATGCGGCGAGGGAGAGGCGAGCATCGAGGGGCATGCCCACCATCACCATGTCCTGCTCGATTACGGCAAGGGCCCGGCCCGCGGCCAGGCACCTGGCCTGAGCCAGGCGCGCATGGTGCGCATCGAGCAGGACATCCTGGCCAAGAACGATGGCTATGCCGGCACCAACCGGCACTGGCTGGCCGGTCGCGGCATCACGGCCCTGAACCTCGTGTCCAGCCCGGGCTCCGGCAAGACGACGCTGCTGACGCGCACACTGCACGATCTCAAAGGACGCGTGCCGATGGCCGTCATCGAGGGCGACCAGCAGACCAGCTTTGACGCCGAGCGCATCCGCGCCACCGGGGCAGCCGCGCTGCAGATCAACACCGGCAAGGGCTGCCATCTGGATGCGCATATGGTCGGCCACGCCATCGAGGCGCTGCAGCCGGCGGCGCAGAGCCTGCTGTTCATCGAGAACGTCGGCAACCTCGTCTGCCCCTCCGCCTTCGATCTCGGCGAGGCGCACAAGATCGTCATCCTTTCGGTCACCGAGGGTGAGGACAAGCCGCTGAAATACCCGGACATGTTCGCCGCCGCCGGACTGATGCTGCTGAACAAGGTCGACCTGCTGCCGCACCTCGAGTTCGATGTCGAGCGTTGCCTCGAATATGCCCGGCGCGTCAATCCCGAGATGCGGGTGCTGCCGGTATCGGCGGTGAGCGGCGCCGGCATGGATGCCTGGTACGGCTGGCTCATGGGCATCCACGACGCCCGGCGCGCGGCCTAGGCCATGTGCCTGGCGCTGCCGGCGAAGGTCGTCCGCCTGGATGAGGCGGCACAGCTGGCCACGGTCGAGCTGGGCGGGGTGCGCCAAGAGGTGTCGCTGGCCCTGATCGAGGATGTCGAGCTCGGGGACTATCTGCTGATCCACGTCGGCTATGCGCTGCAGCGGCTAGCCGAGGACGAGGCGATGCGGACACTGGCCATATTCGATGCGCTTGAGGCCGGCGCGTGAGATATGTCGACGAGTTCCGCGACGGTACGCGGGCGCGGGCGCTGGCCGGGGTGATCCGCCGCGAGGCCGATGCCGGCAGGACCTACCGGCTGATGGAATTTTGCGGCGGGCATACGCACGCCATCTTCCGCTTCGGGCTGCAGGCGCTGATGCCGGACAATGTCGGCTTCGTGCACGGGCCGGGATGCCCCGTCTGCGTGCTGCCCACCGGGCGCCTCGATGCCGCCATCGCCCTGGCCAAAGAGCACGGCGTCATCCTCTGCACCTATGGCGATCTGATGCGCGTACCGGCCTCCGGTCGCACGAGCATGCTGAAGGCCAGGGCCGCCGGCGCCGATATCCGCATGGTGGTTTCCACGCGCGATGCCCTGGCCATCGCCCGCAGCCATCCCCAGCGGCAGGTGGTGTTCTTCGCCATCGGCTTCGAGACGACGACGCCGCCGACCGCCGTCGCCTTGCTACAGGCCAGACAACAGGGATTGAAGAACTTCAGCGTGTTCTGCAACCATGTGCTGACACCGCCGGCCCTGGCCCACATCCTTGGCGACGATGCGGTCGAGATCGACGGTGTGCTGGGGCCGTCGCACGTCAGCACCATCATCGGCAGTGCCGCCTACGAACGCTGTGCGGCGGAATTCGCCATGCCCGTGGTCATCGCCGGCTTCGAGCCGCTGGACGTCATGCAATCGGCGCTGATGCTGATCCGGCAGATCAACGCCGGCCGGCACGCGGTGGAGAACGAGTATGCGCGGGCGGTGACACGGGATGGGAACCGCAAGGCGCAGGCCCTGATGGCCGAGGTGTTCGAGACCAGGCCGACATTCGAGTGGCGTGGCCTGGGCATGCTGCCGCACAGCGCCCTGGCCGTCGCCGAGGCCTATGCCGGGCTCGATGCCGAGCGGCGCTTTGCCATGCCCGCCATCGCTGGGGCCGAGACCAAGGGCTGCCTGTGCCCGTCGGTGCTGCGCGGCATCGACAAACCCACGGACTGCAAGCTGTTCGGCACCGTCTGCACCCCCGAGAACCCGCTCGGCGCCTGCATGGTCTCCTCCGAGGGGGCCTGCGCCGCCTACTGGAGCTACGGGCGCTTCCGCCTGCCTGCCGCGGCCGCATGAGCCGCCACAGCGGCTACCTCGATATCCAGCAGGGTGTCGTGGAGATGAGCCACGGCAGCGGCGGGCGTGCCATGGCGCAGCTCATCGATGCGCTGTTCGTCCGTCACCTCGACAATGCCTGGCTGCGCCAGGGCAACGATGCGGCGGCCTTCCCCGTAGCCGCGGGGCGCATGGTTTTGTCCACCGATGCGCATGTGATCTCGCCGCTGTTCTTCCCGGGCGGCGATATCGGCGCACTGTCCGTGCATGGCACGATCAACGACCTGGCCATGACCGGGGCCAAGCCCCTGTACCTGTCCGCCGCCTTCATCCTCGAGGAGGGGCAGCCGCTTCGCGATCTGGAGCGCATCGTCGTCAGCATGGCCCGGGCCTGCCGCGAGGCAGGGGTGCCGGTCGTGGCCGGCGATACCAAGGTCGTCGAGCGCGGTAAGGGCGATGGTGTGTTCATCACCACCACCGGCATCGGCGTCGTGCCCGACGGGGTCGGAATCGCCGGCGATCAGGCCCGGCCGGGCGACGCCATCCTGCTCAGCGGGCGGATCGGCGATCACGGTGTGGCCGTGATGTCCTGCCGCGAGCAGCTGGCCTTCGACACCGAGATCGTCTCGGACTCGGCCCCGTTGCACCGGCTGGGGGCCGCCATGGTTGGTGTGGGTCCGGGCGTCCGCCGCCCGG
>OFHG01000592.1_pt1 | contig 14346 bp, 11 predicted proteins | sample 1521931 | NCBI WGS metagenome assembly OFHG01 (sample SAMEA2468438, study PRJEB22500) | soil metagenome | biome: Glassland; feature: Farmland; material: Clay | place: Australia | collected 2013-01-31 | depth 0.55 m
GATATGGGGTCCTATATATATACCGTCGAGGGGTGGGTGGACCATTTCCGGACCTGGCAGCGGGACCTGAAAAAGAAGCTCGAGGCGGGCCAGGACCTTCACGTGGACCTCATGACCGGCCTTAAGATGGTCGACGAGGCGGCCGGTCGCGCTGTTGACAACAAGGGGCGCGAAGCCATCACCCTGCTGCGTTTTCGGTTCGGGAAGGCCCTGGGCAAAAGCGAAGAGGAGGCAGCGGCCCTTGCCCTGGGGAATGAACTCACCGATTTGATGGAGGTCTACCCCGACCGGCGCTTCGCCGTTACCTACGGGAAGGAACTGGAAGTGAGCGTGGACCTTCCCAGGGCGCTCTTCAGCACGTGGTACGAGTTTTTTCCGCGTTCGGTCCCGGCTGAAAAGGGGACGCACGGCACCTTCAAGGACTGCGAAAAGTTCCTGCCCTATGTTGCGGGCATGGGCTTCGACGTGGTCTATCTCCCGCCGATCCATCCTATCGGACGGACGAAGCGGAAAGGAAAGAACAACGCGATCGAGGCAACTTCCGACGACGTGGGCAGTCCCTGGGCCATCGGCAGTGCCGAAGGCGGGCATGACGCGGTGCACCCGGACCTCGGCACTGCTGACGATCTTGAGCGATTCATCACAAAGGCAAAGGACCTGGGACTGGACGTGGCGCTCGATCTGGCGCTCCAGTGCTCGCCGGACCATCCTTATGTGAAGGACCATCCCGCGTGGTTCCGTTGGCGGCCGGACAATACCGTGCAGTTCGCGGAGAACCCTCCCAAAAAATACGAGGACATCTATCCGCTCAATTTCGAAACCGATGAGTGGCGGGCGCTCTGGGAGGAGATCCGGCGGGTCGTGCGGTTCTGGATCTCGAAAGGCGTCACCATCTTCCGCGTGGACAACCCGCACACCAAGCCCTTTGCCTTCTGGCAGTGGCTTATCCACGATATACGGAAAGAGCATCCCGGGGTATTTTTTCTGGCCGAGGCATTCACCCGTTCCAAGATCATGTACCGGCTCGGAAAGGTTGGCTTTGCCCAGTCCTATACCTACTTCACCTGGCGGTACACAAAACGGGAGTTCATGGAATACCTGACCGAGTTGACGCGCAGTGACCTGCGCGATCTCTACCGGCCGAACTTCTGGCCGAACACGCCGGACATCCTGCCGGAGCATCTGCAGTACGGCGGCAGGCCGGCATTCATCATGCGCTACCTGCTGGCCGCCACGCTCTCGTCGAACATCGGGATTTACGGCCCGGCCTTCGAGCTCTGCGTCAACGAGGCCGTGCCCGGCAAGGAAGAATATCTCAATTCCGAGAAGTACGAGATCAAACGCTGGGACTTGGACGACCCGAAGAGCCTGAAAGACGTGATCACGCGCATCAACCGGATCCGGCAAGAGAACCGCGCACTCCAGACCACCTGGAACCTGGAGTTCTACGAGACCGACAATGACAATCTGCTGTGCTACGGCAAGTCCGGCGAAGACGGGGAGAACCTCATTATCGTGGTGAACCTCGATCCCTTCCACACGCAGTCCGGGTGGGTGACAATCCCGGTGAAGGAACTGGGGCTCGGTGAGCATCAGCCCTATCTGGTGCACGACCTGATTGGCGACGATAAGTACATTTGGGAAGGAGAACGGAACTTCGTTGAGATCAACCCGCAGGTGATGCCGGGGAACATCTTCCGGGTGAGGAAGAAGCTGAAGCGGGAGACGGATTTTGATTATTTCATGTAGAAGATGCGGCGAACATTCGACACGGAGGGATCTGAGAAAGGCTTAATAAAAGCGGATACTGCGAAAGACTGATCATGATTTTTCATAGTTTTTTATCAGCCGTTTCAGTGTCAAAATAACTATTGTATGGCCAAACGCAAACGCATAGAACTCGAAGACGACCCGCTCTGGTACAAGGACGCGATAATCTACCAGACGCACGTGAAGTCCTTCTTCGACAGTAATGCCGACGGCATAGGAGACTTCCAGGGACTGACGCAGAAGCTCGACTATCTCGAAGGGCTCGGCGTAACGACGGTCTGGATCCTGCCGTTCTATCCCTCGCCGCTCAAGGACGACGGGTACGACATCTCGACCTACTTCGCGGTGCATCCGGACTACGGCGCCATGGCGGACTTCAAGCTGTTCCTGGGCGAGGCGCACAAGCGCGGCATCCGCGTCATCACCGAACTGGTGCTGAACCACACCTCGGACCAGCACCCCTGGTTCCAGCAGTCCCGGCGGGCGCCGGAGGGGTCGGCCCAACGGAATTACTACGTCTGGAGCGACTCGCCGGAAAAATATCAGGACGCGCGCGTCATCTTCAAGGACTTCGAGACGTCCAACTGGTCCTGGGACCCGGTGGCCAAGGCCTACTACTGGCACCGGTTCTATTCGCACCAGCCCGATCTGAACTTCGACAGCCCCTTTATCCAACGCTCCATCCTGAAGGTTATGAACAACTGGCTCGATCTGGGCGTGGACGGCCTGCGGCTGGACGCGGTGCCCTACCTCTTCGAGCGGGACGGAACGAACTGCGAGAACCTTCCGGAGACCCATGCGTTTCTGCGGCAGCTGCGGATGCAAATCGACGGGAAGTACAAAAACCGGATGCTCCTGGGCGAGGCGAACCAGTGGCCCGAGGACGCCGCGGCCTACTTCGGGAGCGGCGACGAATGCCACATGGCATTCCATTTCCCGGTGATGCCGCGCATCTTCATGGCTCTCCAGATGGAGGACCGGTTTCCGATCATCGACATTCTCGAACAGACGCCGCGCATTCCCGACCCCTGCCAGTGGGCCACGTTCCTCAGGAACCACGACGAGCTGACGCTCGAGATGGTGACCGACGAGGAGCGGGACTACATGTACCGCGTCTATGCCCGGGACCAGCGCACGCGGATCAACCTCGGAATCCGCAGGCGACTCGCGCCACTGGTCGGCAACAGCCGGAGAAAGATCGAGCTCATGAACATCCTGCTCTTTTCCCTTCCGGGCACGCCGACCATCTACTACGGCGACGAGATCGGGATGGGCGACAACTACTACCTGGGCGACCGGAACGGCGTGCGCACGCCCATGCAGTGGAGCGCGGACCGGAACGCGGGCTTCTCGCAGGCCAACCCCCAGCGGCTCTACCTTCCGGTGATCATCGACCCCGAGTACCACTACGAGGCCGTGAACGTGGACACCCAGGAGCGCAACACCTCGTCGCTGCTCTGGTGGATGAAACGGGTGATCGCCATGCGCAAGCGCTTCAAAGCCTTTTCCCGCGGAGAGGTTGAGTTTTTGTCGTCGGACAACCCCAAGGTGCTGGCCTTAGTCCGGAGCTTCGGCGACGAGCGGATCCTCGTGGTGATCAACCTGTCGCGCTTCAGCCAGGTGGTGGAGCTGGACCTGGCCGCGTTCAGCGGCCATGTGCCGGTCGAGGTCTTCAGCCAGAACCGCTTTCCCCTGATCAAGAATGCGCCCTATGTGCTGACCATGGGCATCCACGACTATTTCTGGTTCGTGCTCCAAAAGGAGACGGTCGCGGCGGGAGCGCCGGTGGAGCGCCGCCTGCCGGAGCTTGCGGTGAAAGCGAGCTGGACCGCGGTGCTTGAAGGACGGCAGCGAACGCGGCTGGAGGACGAGGTGCTGCCTGCCTACCTACGGAGCGTGCGGTGGTTCGGAGGCAAGGCGAGGAACTTGCAACGCGCCAAGATCGTCGAGGTGATCCCGATGGAGCGAGAGGAACGTGCCGCCCGGGTCCTGCTTCTGGAGACCTCGTACACAGAGGGGGTTTCCGATACCTACCTGCTTCCGCTCTCCTTTGCGACCGGCGACCGTTCGGCCCAGATAACATCGGAGCAGCCCCAGGCCGCAGTGGCGCGACTCGGCGTGGACGAAACGCCGGGCGTGCTGTATGACGCGGTGCACGATGAGTTGTTCCGTGCGAACCTGCTTACCATGATGGCGGCGAAGCGGCGGTTTCATGGACGGATGGGAGAACTGGTCGCGCTTTCGGGGATGCGGTTCCGGAGCCTCACCGCGGGAAAGGGCGTCGCGCTGACCTCCCAGGTACTGAAAGCGGAGCAGAGCAACACCTCAATTCTGTACGAGAATACGCTCATCCTGAAGCTCTACCGAAGGCTCGACGAGGGCCTGAATCCCGATCCCGAGATCGTCCGGTTCCTGACCGAGCGCGCGGGATTCGACGGCACGCCGGCTTTCGGCGGAAGCATCGAGTATTTGCGGCGCGGCTCGGAGCCGCTCGTGGTCGGGCATCTCCAGGCCTATGCCCCGAACGAAGGGGACGCCTGGACCTATACGCTCGACGCGGTGCATCAGTACTTCGAGCGCGTTCTTTCCGAACCCGTCGAAGACCAGGAGGTCCCTCAGCTTCCCCCGTCGCTGCTCGATATGAACCCATCGGCCCTGCCGAAGAAATTGCAGGGCCTGATCGGCGGCATCTATCTTGAAACCGCCACAGCGCTCGGACGGCGGACCGGGGAACTGCACCGGGCCCTGGCACGCGGCACGGGCGATCCCGCGTTCGAAGCGGAGCCGATCACCTTGCTCTACCAGCGGTCGGTGTACCAGTCCATGCGCAACCTGACGCGCCGGTCCATGCAGCTGCTCCAGAAGAGCGTGAAGAAACTGCCGGAAGAACTCCAGAAACGCGCAACGGGCCTCATCGACAGCGAGAAAGACATCTTGGCGGTCTTTCAGACCTTGCTGGCCCCGAAGATCACCGCGGTCAAGACACGGTTCCACGGCGATTTCCATCTCGGTCAGGTCCTGCGCACGGGCAAGGACTTTTACATTATCGACTTCGAAGGCGAGCCGGCGAGGGCGCTGTCCGAACGGCGGCTGAAGGGATCGCCGCTGCGGGACGTGGCGGGCATGATCCGGTCGTTCCACTACGCTGCGCACAGCGCGCTCCGGTCCTATGGCTCCGTCCGGCCCGAGGACGTCGGACGACTCGAAGCCTGGGCAGAGGCGTGGTACGTCGCGGTCTCCGGCATCTATCTCAATTCCTACCTGTTCACGGTCGAGGACGCGGTCTTCGTGCCCAGGGACCGGAAGGAGTTCGAGGTGCTGATCCGCTGCTTCCTGCTCGAAAAGGCGGTCTACGAGGTGGGGTACGAGCTGAACAACCGGCCGGACTGGGTGACCATCCCGATCAGGGGGATCGAGCGGCTGCTGAAGCATGTGTGAAGAGGAAGACTTGTCTCTCGCGAAGAAAAACTGAAAAGGCGACAGGCCGAGGTGTTTTTATGACTGAATCGAAGAAAAAAACAAGCGCTCCGAAAAAGAAGCCTGCGCAGGAGGCTCCAAAGGGGCCGGTGCTCCACGGTCCGAGCCTGCTGACGGAGCAGGATATCTACCTGTTCAAGGAAGGCAGCCACTCCCGTTTGTACGAACAGCTCGGGTCCCGTCTCATGACCGTCGGGGGCGTCAGCGGAGTCCTCTTTGCGGTCTGGGCTCCGAATGCCGAGCGGGTCTCGGCGATGGGCGATTTCAACGACTGGAACAACGAGTCGCACCAGCTCGCCCCGCGCTGGGACGGGTCGGGTATCTGGGAGGGGTTTGTGCCGGGCCTGGGAAACGGCAGTCTGTACAAATACCACGTCGTGTCGCGAAACGGCGGCTACCGCGTGGACAAGGGGGACCCTTATGCTTTCGTGTGGGAGTTGTCCCATAAGACCGGCAGCGCCTCGGTGGTCTGGGACCCCGGCTACGGGTGGAACGACGCGGACTGGATGAAGGCCAGAAAGACGAGAAACGGCCTCGACGCACCTATGACCGTGTACGAGATGCACCTCGGTTCCTGGCGCCGGGTGCCCGAGGACGGGAACCGGTCATTGACCTACCGCGAAACGGCGGAGTGGCTTCCGGAGTATCTCAAGGACACCGGCTTCACCCACGTGGAGTTCATGCCCGTGATGGAGCATCCCTTCTTCGGGTCCTGGGGCTACCAGGTAACCGGGTACTTCGCGCCCACAAGCCGCTACGGTACGCCCCAGGACTTCATGCATCTGATTGATCGTCTGCACCAGGAGGGCATCGGCGTGATCCTCGATTGGGTTCCTTCGCACTTCCCAAGCGACGAGCACGGCCTGGCCTATTTCGACGGGACTCATTTGTACGAGCATGCGGACCCGCGCAAGGGGTTCCACCCCGACTGGAACAGCTATATCTTCAACTACGGCAGGAACGAAGTCAGGTCCTTTCTCCTGAGCGGTGCGCTCTTCTGGCTCGACCGCTACCACGCCGACGGCCTCCGGATCGACGCCGTGGCTTCCATGCTTTATCTTGATTACGGCAGAAAAGAGGGCGAGTGGATCCCGAACGAATACGGCGGCAAGGAAAACCTCGAGGCCATCACGTTTCTGCGCAAGATGAACGAGGAAGTCTTCCGCGTGTTCCCCGACGTGCAGACCATCGCCGAGGAGTCCACGGCCTGGCCCATGGTCTCCCGCCCGGCGTACGCGGGCGGCCTTGGATTCAGCATGAAGTGGAACATGGGCTGGATGCACGACACGCTCTTCTATTTTTCTCGGGAGCCGGTGCACCGCAAATTCCATCAGGGCCAGCTCACCTTCAGCATCTGGTACGCGTTCACCGCAAATTTCATGTTGGCGCTGTCGCACGACGAGGTCGTGCACGGCAAGGGCTCGCTTATGAGCAAAATGCCGGGCGACGACTGGCAGAAATTCGCGAACATGCGGCTGCTCCTGGGCTATCTCTACACCCATCCGGGCAAAAAGCTCTTTTTCATGGGCGCTGAGATCGGCCAGCGACGCGAGTGGAACCACGACTGGAGCGTGGACTGGCACCTCCTCGACTACGCGCCTCATCAGGGGCTGCGGCGGTGGGTGCAACACCTGAACATTCTTTACCGCGGAGAACCGGCGCTCTTTGAGCTTGATTTCGATACCGCGGGCTTCGAATGGGTGGATTTCTCCGACGCCGACAACAGCGTGATCAGCTTTCTGCGCAAGGGGAGGTCGCCGGGCGACGAGGTCTTGGTGGTTTGCAACTTCACGCCCGTACCGCGCCACAACTATCGCGTCGGCGTGCCGGGGGACGGGTTCTGGAAGGAGCTGCTGAACAGCGACGCACCGGAATACGGCGGCAGCGGTCAGGGGAACTTCGGCGGACGGGAAGCCACGCCGGTACCCTCGCACGGGAAGTACCATTCCCTGTTGCTCACCCTCCCGCCGCTCGGCATGGTGGTGTTCAAGAGGTGGACCCGGGAGAGGCCGTTTCAACCTGTCAAGGTGCAGCCTGGAAGGGATTGATTCTGAACAACAGCCTCCATGGAGTGTAAGGGGGCTGCTTAATCCTCATACGGTATCGGGTCCTTTACTCCCGCCTCCCTGAACCCCTTCAGCCTCAACGCGCAGCTCTCGCACCTGCCGCACGCCTGTTCACTGTTCTGGTAGCAGCTCCAGGTAAGGCGGAGCGGCGCGCCGAGTTCAACGCCGCGTTTCACGATCTCCGCTTTTTTCATATGGACGAGCGGGGTGACGATTTCGACGCGCGTTTCCGGCTTTGTTCCCAGCTCGATCACTTTATTGAAAGCCTGATAAAACGTTTCGCGGCAGTCGGGATAGCCTGAGCTGTCTTCCTCGACGGCGCCGATGAAGATCTTGACGGCCCCGATCACCTCTGCCCAGGACACGGCGATGGAGAGCAGGTGGGCGTTCCGGAAGGGGACGTAGGTAGTTGGAATTGTTGTAGATTGCAAATTGCCGATTGCGGATTGAGATGAGTCAACTTCAGGGACGGGGATGGTGGTGTCCGTCAGGGCAGAGCCGCCGATCACCTTCAAGTGCCCGAGGCTTACCGAGAGCCGCTTTTCGGCTTTATAGAAATCGGCTATTTCGGTGAATGCCCTGAGCTCGCGCGCCTCGGTCCTCTGGCCGTAGTTCACGTGGAGAAACGCCAGCCGATACTGCGTATGCGCGATGGCTGCCGTAACGCAGCTGTCCATGCCGACGATTACAAGTACTATTGCGAGTTGCCTGTTCATGGCGACAGTTTACCAACATCGGCCCTAAAATTCCATACTTTTCACGCAGGCTGCGAGGGAGGGGGGACGAGAGACGATGCGCCCCTCCTCCGAGTGAGCGTAGCGAATGATCTTCCGTCGTCTTTCGGGGTTTATCAGTGCGCTCCATGTATGAGCATGGGAAGACACCGGGTACAAACGACTTTTTCTTTCCCTTCGTGGTAACAGGGCAGGTATACCCTGTTGTTGTCGTCTGCCCCGCAGACGAAACACTTGAGCTCTTTGTTTGCCATAATCAGGCCTCCAGTGCGTTGATCTCATCAACGATCTTGTTCGGGTCGTGATTATGCATCATGGAGCCGAAGGAGATCGATTCCATGTTGATCCCCGGACAGGTGAAACATCCGTTCCCGAAATATTTCTGGATCACCGCTTTTGCACCCGGGCTCATCTTTATAACGTCTCCGATGATCGAGTCTTTCGTTATTTTCTTTTTTTCCGCAATCATAGTGGCCTCCTTTGCAGTTTCATGATCCTACTCTATCATAAATGGCATTTCCCTGTTATGACCTGTATCATATTCCATGCCCCATGCTGAATTATGAGTTATGTCATAGCAGCCTGCCGCCGTTTACCCTATACTTGAGGTATCAAAACTATAAGGAGGAAATTCGCAATGGACAGGTTCGTGAAAGGCTTTATCGTAATGAGTATCGTGTACCTCGGCATCTCAACGGTTTTAGGACTTGTCATGCTCGGCAATCAGAGTGCGGTGGCGCTGAAATTCGTTCATTCCCATTTGAACATGCTGGGCTGGGTTTCGATGATGATCTACGGGGTCGGCTACCACATCCTGCCCCGCTTCATGGGAAGGCCCTTGTACAGCAACAAGATTGGGGAAACGCAGTTTTATCTCGCGAACGTCTCCCTTATCGGCATGCTGTTGTTCTATACCGTGAATACCTACAGCCCCGGCGGCCTGTACCGGACGCTTACCGTGGGCTTCGGCGCGGCCCAGGCACTTGCCATATTTCTCTTCTTCTACAATATGCTGATGACGCTGCTTGCCAAAGTAGAGCGGCCGCATTGACTGCGCCGAGAGCGGGGATGCTCTCTGCTTCCCGCTGTTTCTATCACGACGAAAGCGCCTCCAGCGCCTCATGGTCCCGGATGACGACCTTGCCGTCCGTGACCGTCACCAGGCCCTCTTTCTTGAACTTGCTGAAGGTCCTGATCGAGGTCTCGACCGTGGTCCCCACCATGTCGGCCACATCCTGCTTGGTGAGGCGCATGTCTATCAGGGTCCCCTTGTCGGTCTCCACGCCGACTTTCTTCGACAGCTTGAGCAGCAGGGCCGCTATCCTGGCCTCCACGCGCTCGAGGGCGATATTCTTAAGCGAGTCGTAGGAGCTCTTCATGCGGTCCCCGAGCTGGAGCGCGATGCAGTACATGAGATTCGGGAACCGGTCGACGAGGCGCATCAGGTTCTTCCGCGAAATCCTGATCACTTCAGAATCCTCCATGGCCGCCGCGTTCGCCGGGTAGGGGAACCCCCTGATTACCGCTACGCCGCCGAAAATATCGAAGGGGGAGATGATTTCGAGGATGATTTCCTTGCCTTCGTGAGATATTTTTGTGATCTTCACCTTGCCCTTGGACACGATGTAGAACCACTCCGGCTGGCTACCTTCGAAAAAGATGTCTTCTTTCTTTTTGTAGGTCGCTGTCACGAGATAGGGCTCTAACTCCCTGAGCTCCGTATCGGAGAGGTTTTTGAACAGGTCTATTTTTTTGATATCCTTTGCCAACATGATTTACGCTCTCCTTGCTCTAGCGGGCAGCGGCCGCAAGCGTTTCCAGTAAATGTATTCCGATTCTTCCGGCATGAGCAAACCGGGCAGTTTCCCCGCTCTCTGGTAGCCGAGTTTTCGGTAAAAGGCCTGCGCGGGGCGATTGAATGACGAAACACAGAGAAAAATACTGTCGCAGCGGCGCGCAATCATGCTTTCCGCAAAAGCAAGGAGCTTCCTGCCGATGCCGTGCCTGCGCATGGCCGGCGCCACGCCGATGGCCCGGAGATACCCCCCGCGGGCAAATACCGGATCAGCGGTGAAGATTACGAATCCGGCAACCTCCGGTTTCCCGGCGCTCAACACGGTGCAGACATGGGCCTGCTTCAGAGTGATGTACGTACTGAACTCAACCCGTTCGCCGAGCGTCAACCACGGTTCGGATACGACGACGATAGCATCGCATGCCCGGCAATGGGCGCCGGTCATCGGTGTGATTTTGGAAGCCGGTTTCATATATGTTCTTTCGTATTTTTCTTCAGGAGTTCGAATATCTCGCGGGTTTGTCGTTCCGCATCCTGCCGGGTCCCCGTATTTTTTATAACGTAGTCTGCGTGCAGCCTCTTTTCGCCAAGCGGCATCTGGCTCTGTATTCGTGCCATGGCCTGCTCGTAGGTAAAGCAGTCCCGTTCCATGAGACGTTTCAACTGATGTTCTTCTTCTGCGTAGACTACAATGACCTTGTCCATCTTTTTATGGTAGCCTGTTTCGATGAGCAAAGCTGCGTCGAACACCACGATGGCGTCCGGCTGTCTGGCGCTCAGATGCCTGACCTGTGTCGTGAAGACCTCGAATACTTTCGGATGAAGACAATGATTAAGCCACGCTCTTTTCCCGGGATCGTTGAAAACTATCTCTCCCAGCTTTCTGCGATCAATGGTCCTGTCGGGGAGCCCGATACTGCTGCCGAAGTAGGCAAGAACCTCTTCCCACGCTTGCTGACCCGGTTCCAGAAGCTCATGAACGATCTTGTCAGCGTCGATAATATGCGCGCCAAGGTCCTTGAGTGCTTTCGCTACAAGGCTTTTACCGCTTGCAATGCCGCCGGTAAGTCCGACAATAATCATACAATAACCGCCTCTCGCGTTCATGCCTGGAATCTACCACTGAGACACGGAGAAAAGACATCAGAAATTTATTGATTTACTCCATGCCCCTGTTTCTCTACGAACCTTCATGTACAAAGGGATGATTCAATGCGTCAAGAGAAAACTTGACAGATTTGTAATGAGTTTTCTGCTCCCCGAGGACTCAGGGAAAAATTTTAGTTTTTAAACCTTGCTTCCGTGTCTCCGTGGTGAATCCTGATATTGTCGCTTCAGACCGAGCCCCGGGCGACCCCGTAGAGTTTGACGATAATCCGTGATGTCATGTGAACACTTTTTATTATACCACCCTTGAGGAAGTCGAGGAAACCCGTGTTTTTCGCGAGAAGCACATGAATGAGGAGGGCCGCGAACACAATGTTGAAAAGATAAATGAGCGGATAGGAAAAAACGGCCCCATGCTCCTTGATGTCGCTCTGGTCGGTTTGCAAAAAGAAAAACGTCAATATGACATGAAATGAAAAAGTAGCGCCTGCAACAAAGATTGTCCATCCGGTGGCCCAGCGGGCATCAGCCGCGGTCGCGAGCACATAAAAGATAAGCGCAGCGAACGTGTACAGCGGAAAAAAGTAGGGCGCGAGCGTGATGAGGACGTTGGATTTCGTTATGGTCACCCTGCCTCCCCGCTCGCTGGCCTGAAAGGACTTCACCGAGCCCCCGAAAAGCACGGCGAAGAATGCGTGGGTAAGCTCATGGCCGAAAACGTATGTGAGAATCGGTTTTTTGAAAAGGATGTGCATGCAAAGATAGGTCAGCCCGCCGGCGAGGAAATAGTAGGGCAGGTCCGGTTTGTAGGCTATGCTGAAAACGGACGCGCCGAACTGCCAAGTAAAGCCTGCGCAGAAGGGAAGCAGCGCTACACCGAGCAGAATTTTCGTCGTTTTTTTCAGCATGAGATTAAAGCAGCGTATCGAGGAGGAACCGGGCGAGAAGCTCGGAATCCGATAGCCGGTCAATGAGCTCTTTTTTCTCTCCAATAAAGCCCGGTTCTACTTCGTAGACAGTGTCTTCGTAAATGACGGAGTCCAGATAGGTCTCTGCGTCGAAGGAGGGCTTGTCAGGCGTAAGCAGCATGATAACGTTTCCGTCGAGCTTGATTGTACCTTCATCTGTCGGTGCGTCGATGATACGTTGTGAAAAAAATATCTTATTCATGTCGGTTCTGAGGGTTTCTAGGTGGTCCTCTGCATCCTGAACAGGATATAGAGCGAAGCTGAGGCAAAAAGGATGTTCGCGATCCATGCCGCTTCCAGAGGCGACAGCGCGCCCGAGCGGCCGAGCGCGGTGCCGACACTCACAAGCCCCCAGTAGGCGAATGCAATAAGCACGGCGAGCGCGATTCCCTTGCCGAGCCCGCCGCTCCGGACCTTTTGAAGCGAAAGCGGCGTCGCGATCATGACCATGAGCAGGCTCGAAAGAGGGAATGACAACTTGCTGTAGAGGTCCACTTCGTACCGCGTCGCTTCGTAGCCGCTCATCTTCAGCCTCTTCACGTAATCCCACAGTTCCGAAAAATTCATTTCTTCCGAGCTTTTTACAATCATGCCGAGATCATCGGGGCTGTCGACGATATTGAATACCTCTCCCTCCGCGGAAACAGCGCGCACCGTGTCACCGCTGATTATGTATTTCTGCGCATGTTTGAGTCTCCACGCTCCGTTTTCCCACAGGAGGCTGTCCGCCTTGATTCGCTCCCGCACTGTGAAGTCAGGAGTCAGTTTAAAGATGTTGACGCCGATCATTTCATTGCGGTCCGGAGAAATAAGGTCGATATTGGCAATGCTGTTATCGGGTCCCCGAAGCCATAGCTTGCGCTGCTGGAACACGACCCGCTGCTGTTTCTTTTCAATTTCGACATTCTTGATCAAATTGGCGCGCGCCGTATAGACCGGCATGATGTATTCATTGTTGAAAAACCCGACAGCCGATATTAAAAGACCGGCGCCCAGGACGGGGGCAATGATTTTGGCCAGACTTACGCCGCCCGCGCGCATGGCGATGATTTCATTATAACGGGACAGGTTCCCGAGCGACAGAAGCGCGGCCATGAGGGCGGCGATTGGCAGTGATGAGGCGGCCATACTGGGCAGGTTGTAGAGAAGATAGGCTGCGACCTGGGCGATGGTTGCCTTGTACTTGATGAATCGGTCCGCCTTCTGAAGAAAATCTATGCAGAGATAGACGACAAGGATGCCGATCAGCACTGTAAGAAAGATGCGAATAAATTCTTTGAAGATATGTCTGCTGAGTATCGTCACGGCCGTTCCCTGATTACACCCGGTTCCTTGTTCTCAGCCGGTAATACAGTTTTTGCGCGCGGCGGAGAATATTGAAATCGACCTCATGTCCCTTCTTGTAGACAAGCATTCCCGCCGCAACGGTCATCAGGACATTCGGAAGCCAGTACGCAATGGCTGGCGAAAGTTTCCCCGTGTCGGAAAGATTTGTTCCCGCCGCAAGAACCATGTAGTAGATCAGGAAAACGAGCAGCGCCACACTAACCCCTGCAGACTTTCCCGAGCGGCTCCGTCGAATGCCGAGCGGCGCGCCGATCAGCCCGAAGAGAATGCAGGCAAAGGGAATTGAAAGGCGCTTGTGAAGTTCGCTCTCGATATCTATTGTGGGTTTCCCCTCGGCCCTCGCGCGCTTCAGTTCCTGGAACAACTCGCGGCTGCCGATCTCATTGAAGTCGGTGTCAGAAGGTCCTCGTTGAACCAGGGCGTGGCTGATGTCGAGGTAGAGGTTGCCGGAATCAAAGTCCATGGTCGAATACGATTGTTCATCCCGGGGAAGGGCAAGGACCGCCCCCTGATTCATCGCGAGGGTGACATTGAGCGACGCGGGATTGGCGATGAGCCTGCCGCGCCGTGCGACAATGGCGTAGGGCTCTTTCGCAGACCGTTCGTCGGAAATGAAAATGCCCTTCATATTGTCGAGCGATTCCATTTTGTCCACGTAAATCACCATGCCGTCGAACGTGCTGCTGAACACACCGGGTTCAATGCCGACCATGGCGCGCGATTTGACCATATTGAACAGATGTACCTTGAGTGCATGGTTGGCGGCGGGGACGACAATCAGGGACGTGAACGCCGTCACCATGAATGCAAGAACGGCGAACAACATGACCGGACGGATCATATTGTAGAGGCTGATGCGGGAAGCCTTCATGGCGGTCACTTCGGAGTCCGAGCAGAGCTGGGTAAAAGCCGTCAGCGTACCGACGAGAAACGACATGGGGATGGTAAGGACCAGAAAGCTCGGCATGATGTATGCAAAAAGTTTGGCCGTCGACGACGCGGTTACCCCCTTGGAGACAACGAGCTCGGCAAGCCTGAACATTTTCTGCAAAAACAGCACGAGGGTGAGCGCGGCAATACTG
>OFHG01000593.1_pt1 | contig 14309 bp, 14 predicted proteins | sample 1521931 | NCBI WGS metagenome assembly OFHG01 (sample SAMEA2468438, study PRJEB22500) | soil metagenome | biome: Glassland; feature: Farmland; material: Clay | place: Australia | collected 2013-01-31 | depth 0.55 m
ACAAATAGGTCCAGATCTGACTGTGCACCAAAACTGGCCCCAAGTTTATTGGGGGCTAGTGATTGCCCAATTCGGCCGCTGCCCGTTATGCTAACTTCTTTTGGGTCAATATCTAAACGCGTCCCAAGCCAACTCCTCACTGATTCATATAGGGCTGGGTTTTCCTTGAAGGCATATGGTATTCCCTCGGACATCCATAGCCGTGCAATTGCATTCTTGGAGTGTTCGCCACAATTGGAGGCGGCTTTAAACAACTCTTCCGGTCTAGGGTAGATATATACTAGTGCAGATAGATGCGTTGATACTTTAAATGGTTCCATCAGCATTACTCACTTTATATTGAGACATATCCAAGCTGGCGCAAAACTTACCTTCTCTTCTCAAGATATGCCCCGCTCTTTCCTCAATTTGGCGGCATCGCTCCATGGATGGTTGTTTTGGTTCGGGATATTTTAGTCTGGCAATGACAAATGCTGCTTCAAACTTGGAAAGATTTGACTGGTTTAAATGCAAGCGCCTTGATGCTTGCATTAAGCCGTTCATTTTCCATCCATAATATGCAATTGCTAAGTACATTTTTGGGATATCATTCTTATGGAAATTCCTAGTCAATTGTACAGCAAGACACATTTCAACAAATTTTCGCTTAATTGTCCGATCATATCTTCCAGTCACCACTCGGACTAGCTGCATTGCAATAGTTGATGCCCCTTCTCGCCTACCGCAAAACAATGTTCTCCAAACTGCACGAAAAACAGAAATTATATCCACGCCTGGATGCTTGCCATATCTATGGTCCTCAGCGGCAATGAGCATAAAAACTAAATTGGGGGACATATCGAAGCCGCCAAGTTCGGCTCGTATGATTGTTGCCCTAGTTCTGAGAGCTTCCCATTCATCTTTAAATATCACACCAACCTCGTTGCAAACCATCTTATATGATTGTTCGTAATGGTGGCAAAATAGCCGGCTATTATGAACCAATCCGGCCAGTTGCAGACATTTAGAATAGCCACCAATATAGAAGAATATGGATGCCGCTCCCGCCTGGATTCAAGCAATTGGCAGTGTGCTAGCAATAGTGGCTGCTGCATACATCGCGCGCGGCCAGATACGCAGCGCCGCCAAACTAGAAGATCAAAAGCAAGCAGCAGTTGAACGAAAACGGCTTGAGATTATTAAGGCACTGATGGTTCGCGCCTATGGGTTGAGCAACGATATTTGTCGCGCCTTTGAAACTCTCAAACATGAGGACTTCGATCAGGTATCCCCGCTCCTTATGATTGATACACGTGATGCTTTAAAAAACCTCCCAATCTTTGAAGTACCAAATGGCCTATTAGCGCTGGATGTGCTCTCCATTAGCCATGGTATGTCAGAATTGCGGGAAGGATGGGTCAAGCTACTTGAAGCATTAAAGTTAGAGCAGCCTATCGAATCAGAGATTGAACAGTTAGTTATCCTGGCCAGAGAAGTTCGAACTATATCCCAAGAGGCCATGAAGGCGTGTGATCAGGAAATTTCGGAACGTAGTACAAAGCCGTCGAAGGATTAATCTGAATGACCATTTCTGGCCGAACTTCGCCGGTCGCATAGGCAGCGCCAGCAGCCGTTTTCAGAACAGCCTAGGCCAGCCAGGACTCGATGCGTTGGCGGAGATCGGCGGCGTCGCCACGGATGAACAGGCGCTTGTGGCGGGAGGTATGGCCGGAGGCGACCTCGACGGCGCTTTTCGGAAGGTCCAGCGCCTCGGCCACGAAGGCCGCGATGGCCGCGTTGGCCTTGCCATCCTGGGCCGCCTGCCTCACCGCCAGCTTGACGGCGTCGCCGTGCAGGCCGCGCAGCGCCTCTTTCCTGGCGCCCGGCTGGGCGTGGACCTGCAGATACACCCCGTCCCGGCCCTCGCTGAGGATGCCGTCGGGGATGGGCAGGCTCAGCCCCCCTGCAACAGGCCGAGGGCCATGCGCTGCAGGCTCGGCACCAGGAAATTGTCGAGGAACACCAGCACCAGGATCACCAGCATCGGCGACAGGTCGACGCCGCCCATGTGCGGCATGCGCCGGCGCAGCGGGTACAGCATCGGCTCGGAGAGCTGGTTGATGATGCGCACCACCGGGTTGTAGGGATCGGGAGAGACCCAGGACAGCACGGCCCGGGCGATGACGACGAGCATGGCCAGCATCAGCACCATATGCAGCAGGCCGGCGATCGCCTGCAGGAAATAACCGACCAGATACATCAGCTCAACTCCACGGATCGTTTCTGGGCCGCATTGATGGCCTTGCGCACGGTGTCCGGCAGACCCTTGTCGTACATCACGTCCAGCGCCGCCTGCGTGGTGCCGCCGGGGCTCGTCACCTGCTGGCGCAGCTGCTCCGGCGTGCGCCCGGTATCGGTCAGCATGCGGCCGGCACCATAGGCGGTGCGCACCACCAGCTTCTCGGCCAGCGCCTCCGGCAGGCCGAGGGAGACGGCCGCCGCCTGCATCATCTCGGCCAGCAGGAAGAAGTAGGCCGGGCCGCTGCCGGAGATGGCCGTGACCGCATGCAGCATGCGCTCCTGGTCGACCCAGGCCGTGTCGCCGCAGGATGCCAGCAGGTACTCGGCGCGCCGCCCGTGTTCGCCGTCGTTGTCCTCGCAGAACAACACCGACATGCCGGCGCCGACCAGGGCCGGGGTGTTCGGCATGGCCCGCACGATCGTCAGGCCATCGTGCCCGAGGTACTGCTTCAGGCTGTCCACCGAAACGCCGGCGGCGATGCTGATGACGGTGGCGTCACTGCGGATCGATGCTCCGAGTCCCGCCAGGGCAGCCTTCATCTGCTGCGGCTTGACCGCCAGCACCAGCACCTCCGCCTCTGCCGCCACCTCGGCATTGTCCGTTGCCGCATGCACGCCATATTCGCGGTGCAGCATGCCGGTACGCTCATCGCTGATATCGGAGACCCAGATCGATTCCGGGCGATGGCCGGCGCGCACGAGCGCCGCGATCAGCGCCTCGGCCATATTGCCGCCACCAATGAAACCAATCTTCATCGTCTGCATCATTTCCGATCCTTTCACCAAATCATGCCTCCGGGCCGAACAACACGGACCCCAGACGGACCATCGTCGCTCCCTCTTCCACGGCGATGCGGTAATCGCCGCTCATGCCCATGCACAGCTGGCGCAGGCTCGCATCGGCAAGCCCATCCCGCAAGCGGCGCAAGAACGCAAAGGCGCTACGGGCATCGCCCTGGTGGGCGGCCATGCCCATCAGGCCGATGGGCTCCAGCTCGGGCATGTCCCGCACCTCGGCCAACAACGCCGGCAGTGCATCCGGCTCCACGCCATGCTTCTGGGGTTCATTCGAGACATTGACCTGGATCAGCACCGGTAACCTTCTCCCTTCGACATGACGGGCGACCTCCCGGGCCGTATCGGCATCCTCCAGGCTATGCCACATGGCGGCCTGGCGACCTATATACTTGGCCTTGTTCCGCTGCAGTGGGCCGATCATATGCCAGCGCACGCCGGGAAACTGCTGGGCGCGCCGGTGCAGCTGCTGCGGACGCGACTCCCCGAAATCCATCTGCCCGGCATCGACCAGGCAGGCCACCGCCTCATCCGGCGCATACTTGGACACGGCGATCAGGCGCACGCCGTCACGGGCAAGCTCCGAGCCCAGCTGCCGCCAACGCGCCACGATGGCATCGCAAGCGCTCATCGGCGCCGGAGCATCAGCACGGTCAGCACCACGTAGAAGACCACGGACTGCATCAGCAGCAGGCCCACATCGAAGCGGCTGCCGTGGATCAGTACCAGGGCCGACAGCCCCATGATCAGCGAAAAGGCGACGATCATCAGCACCGTATGCGGCTGGGAGATGCCCATGGACATCAGCCGGTGGTGCAGATGATCGCGGCCGGTGTATTCGATCCACTGGCGCAGGTTCTTCACGTCGCCGCGGCCGATGCGCGCCACGGTGGTGTAGATCATGTCGAAGATCATCACCGAGAAGATCAGCACCGGTCCCGAATAGGCCCGCCACGGCCCTTCGGAGGACCAGTCGCCCATCACCGCCAGTGAGGCCATCATCCAGCCGAGGTAGACGCTGCCGCTATCCCCCATGAAGCTGCGCGCCGGCCGCACGTAGCGGGCGTTGTCGCCCAGAAAGCCGAGCGCCCCTCCCATCACCGCCAGACAGATCATCAGCATATACATCTGGTGGTTGTACCAGGCGAGCAGGGAGAGCAGGCCGCAGATGGCGGCCGCCAACGCCGCCGCCAGGCCATTGATGCCGTCGAGGAAGTTGAAGGCATTGGCGATGCCGATGACCCACAGCCCCGTAACCACGGTCTCCAGCAGCGAACCCCACCACTGATTGGGGGATAGCTCGACATGCACGCCCGTGGCCATCAGCACGGCCAGGGCCAACAGCTGGCCCAACAGCTTGGTGCCGGCGGACAGCTTGCGCATATCGTCCGTTAGGGACACCAGGGCCACGAGCAGCGCCGAAACGCATACCCCCTTCAACTCCAGCGAGAAATCGAAGTTCAGCAGCAGCGTCAGGTTCACGGACAGCAGGATCGCCAGGCCGCCGAGGCGGGGGGTCGGTTCGGCATGCCTATGTCGCCCTCCCGGCCGGTCCACGGCCCCGGTCATCCGGGCCACCTGGATGGCCATCGGCATCAGCCCGAAGGTCAGCAGCCCCGAGGTCAGCACCAGCTTGAAACCCAGCATCATGGTGCCGACGTGGGAGACCCAGGGCATGGCCAGGACAAGGCCCAGGACCAGGGCGCCCACCCTCAGCGCCGGATGATCAATCAGCAAACGCATATTGCAGCCCGTTCCTCAGCTGTTTCACTTCATGCTCCGCCATGTCCGCCAGCAGCGGCACGGACACGCAATCGGCCATGGCGCGCTGCGCCCCGGCATCCGCCTGTACAGCCCAGAGCCGGGGCACCGGCGGCATCGCCCCGACCCCATGCTCGCGCAGCAAGGCGATCGCCTGTTGCGCACGCCCGGGGGCGCGGACGATATAGCGAAAATGGTTGCCATCGTGCCGTCCGGCCAGCGGTTCGACGTCCAGTCCCGCAAGCCATGGGTCCAGGCGCTCGGCGAGCAGGCGCCGCTGCGCGCGCTCGTCATCGGCCCAGCCCAGGCGCACCCGGGCCATGGCCGCGTGCAGGTCGGATAGCTGGTGATGGCCGGCGTAACCGGGCCAGGCATCGGCGCGGTCCGGATCGCGCATGGTGCAAACCGCCTCCAGCAGGGCCGCGTCGGAGCCGGCGACAAAGCCGCCATAGGCCCCACCCCAGGGCTTGGTGGCATGGAAGGAGCCGATGGCAAGGCGCCCGAAGCCGCCGAGCGGGCGCCCGTCCAGTTCGGCACCGACCGACTGCGCCACATCCTCGACGACGGGACAGGGCCAGGATGCTGCGGCCAGCGGCTCGACCATGCCGAACGGATGCACCAGCACCACCGCATCCAGGCCCTCGGCCTGCGTCAGCGCCTGCGGGCACAGGCGCAGGTCCTCGCCGCAATCCATGGCCACCGGCGTCGCCCCCGCGGCACGCACCGCATAGGGCACGGAGCTGCAGACATAGGCGGGAATGCCGACGCGGCGGATCTCTCCCTGCATGCCCATGGCGCGCAGCGCCAGCATCAGGGCGCTGGTGCCGGAATCGGTGACCGCGGCACGTGCCTGGGACAACCGCATCGCCAGCTCCGATTCGAGGCTCACGGCCTGCCCACCCATGACCACCTGGCCGGAACGCAGCACCTCGAGCAGGGCCGCTTCGAAGGCGGGCCCGAAGCGCGGACGCGAATGAGGGATCACGGGGCTATAGACGGATGCGCACCGGCATGAATGCCTCGGCACAGCTCAGCTTGCCCTGCACGCCGCGGAAATGCGCCGTAGCCATCGCGATATCGATGATGCTCAGGCGCACATGGGTGCGATCGACCTGCGAGGCATGCGCCTCCAGGGCCTTCAGCTTCAGGCCCAGGGTATCGTGGATATCCATGAATACCGTCGGCTCGAAGCCGGCGGATGAAGGGGTTTCGTAGGCCAGCACGTTCGGCACATAACGGGTCACCGAGTTGGCCACCTCCCCCAGGGTACGATGATCCTGGTGCGTATCCCGACAATGGTTGACCAGCACCAGATCCGGCTCGACCTGATGCATGACGTCTTCGAGCTTGGCCCGCAGGGCATTGGCGTGGTCCGGCAGATGCGTGTCCGAGAAGCCTCCCCAGAACACCCGGCGAATGCCGAGCAGCTTCGCGGATGCCTCCTGCTCGCCCATGCGCCCCTCGGCCTGGCCGCCGACATCACCAGCGGTGGCCACAAACAGATAGGTCTCGGCGCCGCGTGCCGCATAGGCCGCCAGTGTTCCGGCACAGCCGATCTCCATATCGTCCGGATGCGCCGCCATCGCCAGGATCCGCTTCATCTGACCATCCCCCCCATGCCGCGCACGAGCGCCGCGGCCTCCTCACCGACGTTAAACAGCATATCCAGCACCGACAAGTGCGAGACAAAGGCACCATGCAGCTGCGGATAGATGACAGCCTCCGCCTCCTGGAACCACAAATCCAGCCCGGCAGCGGCAAATCGCCCCCCATCCAGGTACTGCCTGCCCTCCCGGCCGGACAGGTAGGCATCCGCCCCGAGCTCCCGGCAAAGCCCGATCAGGCGGTCTGTCGGATCCTCGTCCCGCGTCTGCATGTCGCTGGCCAGGTATAATGGGGCAGTGCAACCGACCATCGCCCCGAGCGCGCGGATCAGGGCCACATTCAGCGGCGACAGCATCGCATGGCCGCCATCGAGAATGGCCGAGACCCGCGGCCAGAAGACATCCAGATGCGGGGCCCGCGCATACGCCTGCTCGACCGTCGCCGTGAGCTTGCGCACCCATGCATCGCCGGCAAGGCCGACCTCGCAGATGCGCTGCGGGAAGCGGTAACTCACCGGCACGGTCAGCCACTGCACGCCCTGCGCCGTCTTGATGCGGTTGCGGTTCTGCCATTCGTTCTTGTGGAACTGCACGGTATCGAGGATGACGAAGGCATCGGCCGAACGCCATTTGTGGAAGAAGCCCGGCCAGGGCAGGAAGTTGGGCTGATGGATGGTGACGATCATCCGCGAACCTGCAGCAGGAAGGGATTCGAGAGCATGCGGATGGCACCCTGCCAAAGCCGCAGGCGCACGGCATGCGGCCCCGGGCCCAGATGCAAGGGCCAACGGAACGGCTGGCCGAGCGTCAGTGCCGGCGTCGCCACCACCTGCCCGTCGACGATGATCTGCACGGGCCAGGATGTGGGTGCTCCCCCCGCCGCGGCGGGGCGCTCGTCCAGCAACCCCGTGACGGCGACGTTGCTATCGACGCCGGCCCGGTCACCCGGCAGCAGCCGATGCCCGCTTGCATCCACGCAGGCCAGGCGCACAAAGCGCAGGTTCCGGTCCCGGGGTAAGCCCCAGGCCACCATATGGCCGAGATGCATGGCTACGAGCACGCCGGCCGGCGTGGTATCCGTGGTCCACAGGTCCATGGGGAAATTGCCCAGGTATTCCCCGGCCTGGCCCTGCCCGTGGAAATCCCCGGCGGACACCACCCAGACCGGCTTGTCCGCCCGGCCATGCAGATAGGCGTCCAGGAATGCATCCCATCGCCCCCCCGGCTCGGCGATATGGTCGGTATCGCCATAGATGCCGGCAAAGCCATCGGCCAGAGGGCGACGGAACACCTGCTGCGGATACGGCGGCGTATCCAGCCACACCCCCATCGGCCCCTGGCGCACCCCGGAACGCGTGCCCGGATGTGTCCACAGCACGAACAGGCCCTCACCCTGCGCCGCCCGGATAAAGGCGGCGTCGGCATCGGGCGCCTTTTGCGTCCACCACCACAGCGCAAATGCGCATGCCACCAGCAACAGCAGCAGCGCGAAACCGCGCATCCGCCGGCGCAGCATCCAGGCGAACAGCCCTGCCGCCAGCACCGTCCAGAAGATGATGCCGAGCGCCACGGAGCCCTGCGCATAGCGCAGATCGTAGCTCGGCAGCGCCCGGATCTGGGCCGGTTTCTCCTCGCCCAGCGTGATCATGGCGCGCTCGGCATTGTGCAGCGTCAGCTTATAGAACGGGATGCCGCTCCAGGCATATCCGGGGGCCGATTCCGTGCCCGCCAGCAGCGTCATCTGCGGGTATTGCTTCCGGGCCCGGGCCAGGTCGGCAAAAAACGGCGTCAGCCCCGTCGTGTACAGGGAGCGCTTGTCGATCGTCCAGCCGAGCAGGTCCGGGAATGGCGCCAGGCCCAGGCGAATGCCCTTCCGGTCGTGGTCGGTGATGGCCAGGATGTCGATATCCCGCGCCTCGGACAGCCTCACCAGCGCATCCACATCATGGGCCCCGTCCGAATGCGTGCTGCGCACGTCGAACAGCAGGCGATGTACGGGCGGCATGCCATCGGCCCGGGCATGGCCGGCCATGGCCAGCAGGGCAAGGGCAAACCACAGCGTCCTTCTCCATGGCCTTCTCATGCGGCGAGATCCCGGTACAGGGTTTCCAGGCGCGTCACCATCACGTCCTCCCCATAGGCGCGCGCCCGCACCCGGGCGCGCTCGCCGATGCCTTCATCCCAGCACCGAAGCAGGGCTTGGGCCACCGCCGACGCATCCCCGGCATCCACCACCGAACCCACCGCATCGTCCACCAGCTCGGCCAGACCGCAGACATCCGAGACCACGCAGGGCAGGCCCGCCGCCAGGGCCTCGACCACCGCCCGACCCATGCCTTCGTTGTGCGACAGCAGGGCAAAGCGCTCGGCGGATGCCAGATAGGGAACGGGATCCTGCCAGCCCGCCAGCACCACATGATCGCCAAGGCCGAGCGCATCGATCAGGGCCTCCAGCCGCGCCCGCTCCGGTCCGTCCCCGACGATGGCCAATCGCGCTTCGGGCTTCTCGGCCTGCACCCTGGCCCAGGCCCGGATCAACCGATCCATGCCCTTGATGGGCACGAGGCGGCCGACCGACACCGCCTGCCAGGCCGGCGCCTCGCCGTTGGCCCGGCGCTGTCTTTGTACGGATTCGGCCAGGGTCTGCACGGGCACCCCGCTGGGGATCACATGCCATTGTGCCGGGATGCCGATGCCCAGCCTCAGGTGATCGTCGCGCTCGGCGGCCGTCAGCGCCACCAGGGCATGGCAACGATGGGCGAGATAGCGTTCCGCCCACACGAACAGCCGGCTCTTGGCCGGCCCGAAATAGCCATGAAAGATATGCCCGTGTGGCGTGTGTACCACCGCCCTGGTCCGCCCCCAGGCCGCCAGTCGGCCCAGGGCCCCGGCCTTGGATGTATGCGTATGCACCACATCGGGCCTTACCTGGGCGAGCAGCGCCCGCATCTGGCGCCAGGCACGCAGGTCGTGCATGCCCAGCCGGCGCAGCAGGCCCGTCAGTTCATGGGTCGCGCCCCCGGCATCGCGGAACGCCTGCAGCCCCTGCCCGGTGGCCATCCGCTCGTCGGCGGACATGTCCGATTCCATGCTCGCGCCCATGCCCAGGTGCACCGCATGCCCGGCCCGCTGTTGCGCCAGCGCGCAGGTCAGGGTGTTGACGGCCGAGCCACCGCGATCCATGCGCGTGATCAGGTGCAGGATGCGCATCAGCCGCCGATCCCCGGCAAGGCCTGCAGGAAGCCTGCATCATGATGCGCCCAGTCGAAGCGCGAGGAGGCCGCGCGCAGCTCAGCGCGCATCGCCTCGACATCGGCGCCGTCAAGCGCGTGCAGCAGGACCTCCACCGCCCGTGCCAGGGCCTCGGGCGTGGCATCGTCCGACAACAGGCCATGCCCCAGCGCGTGGATGACCTCGACGTTGGCCCCGACGGGGGTGGCCACGACGGGCAGTCCACAGACGCCGGCCTCGACGGTGACCAGCCCGAAGCCCTCGAGCGCGCGCGTCGGCAGCATGAACAGGTCCGCCGCCACCAGCCGGCGCTTCACCTCGGCCTCCGCCAGGAAACCGGTGAATTCGATGCAATCATCCACACCGAGCTCGGCGGCCAGATGGCGCAATGGCGCCAGCAGCGCCCCCGTACCGATGACCTGCCAGCGCAGGTCCGGATGGTCATGCCGGAGCATGGCCGCGGCCTGCACCAGCAGGTCGATACCGGTACGCGGCACGAGATTGCGCAGGCTCACCACCACCGGCCCCTGCCAGCCGAACTCTGCACGCAGCGACCGGCGAGCTGCGAACAGGGCATCATCGACCGCATCGCTGCCGCCGGCGACCACGCTGACGCCGGTGCGGATGGCGAAGGCCTCGTCCAGGCGCTGGCGCATATGCGCGCTGAGCACCAGCAGGCGCGCGGCACCCCGGTACAGGCGGGCCTCGATCCGGCGCATGGTGGCGGCCGCCGCGGCATGACCCCAGTCCCAGTCCAGGCCATAGCGGGTCATGTATTCCTCGAAGGCAAAGGCATGGCAGACCTGCAGCCGGGGCAGCCGGCAACCGGCACGCGCCAGTGCCCACATGACGAAGGGCTGTTCGGCAACGACGAGGTCGAATGCACCTTGATGCTGCCGCCACCATCGCCGCGCCCCTGCCTTAAGCTGCATCAGTCCCCGCCAACCCCGGTCACCATCGTAGGCAAGCCGGTGCTCCTCGACGCCATCCATGACCGTAACGCACAGCGGCGCATCCGGCGTCGGCTGCCGGCTCAGCACGGTCACCGCCATTCCCGCCTCATGCAGGGCATGCATATGCCGGATGAGCATGCGTTCCTCCCCACCCGGCACGCGCTCAGCCGAAACATCGGCCACCAGCAATACGCGCATCACGCCGCCATGGTCCGTATCGCCGAAGCGATGCGGTCAGCGACCATGTCCCAGCGCATTTGCCGCTCTGTCCACTCCCGGCCCTTGCGTCCCATGTCCATGGCCATGTGCACATTCGAGAGCATGCGCCCCAGGACCCTTTCCACCGATGCCACATCCTCGGGAGCGACGAGCACGCCCGTTTCGCCATCGATCACGGCATCGGGAACGCCGCCGGATCGGCCAGCGATCACCGGCAGCCCCGCCGCACTGGCCTCCAGGAACGAGATGCCGAAGCCTTCGATGATATCCACGCGTCCCGGGATCTCCCGGCACAACATGATATAGATGTCGCTTTCGGCATAGACGCCCGGAAGCTCGGCATCGGGAACGAGCCCCATGAACTCGACGCAAGAACGAATCCCCAGTTCATCCGTCAGCCGCTTCAGCCGTTCCTCCTCCTCGCCTAAGCCGACGATGCGGTAGCGGACATGCACACCTTTTGCGATCAGCCGCGCCAGGGCCTGGAGCACGACATCATGCCCCTTGTGTGCATCCAGCCGGGCGACCGTCAGCAGCCTCGGCGGAGAAGCGAACCCTTGTTTCCTCTTCGGCACGAATCTCTGCGTGTCGACGCCGTTGTTGACCACGCAGATGGGCACATCCCTCAGGTCCATCGCATCCAACAGGCCGGCCGTATAATGGCTCACGGGAAACAGGCCGGATGCATGATGGAGCATGCGCATCTTCAAGGGCCTGAAGGCCATCTTCACGCGTCGTCGCCATGATCGGCGATCGTCGAGGATCTCCGATGCATGCACGCTGACGAAATACGGGCAAAACGCGATGCGGCGGAGCAGATAGCTGACGACGGCGGTCGGCCAGGTGGTGTGCAGCACCGCATCGAAACGCCTGCCGCGCAGAAGCTTCAACAGATGCCAGGCGAAGGACAGATACTGAAAGAGCATGGGGCCGGTGACGCGGATCGTCGTCGGGCCCGGCGCCTGATCGCGCCGTTCCTCGTGCCCCGCCGCCAGCACGGTCACCTCATGGGTCATGGAAAGTGCCTGGGCCAACTGAATGCCGTAGGTCGCAACCCCGCCGACCTTGGGCGGATAGTCCGTGGCCACGATCAGGAGCCTCAATGGGCCTCTCCATACAGCCACCACCACGAATCACCGACCGCCTGCAACTGCGTATGACCGAGGGAGCTGTGGGCCAGCCATTGCTGCATCTTCTCTTCCGTATAGTAATTGGTGATCGGTGCGGACAAACGGTCATACCAGTCGGTCAGGCTGACCTGATACCCGTAACCGGCATATTCGCGCACCCGCAATGGCGCGGCGTGCTCAAAAAAACGCCCGATGCGCGGCTGCTTAACCAGCAGTTTGTAGAGATTGATGAACACGCCATAGTCGACGAGGTTGCACAACCAGGCCATGCGATGGATGCCTTGATTGGAGAGGCGCTGCGAGATGATCCGCAACGACTCCAGCATCATCTTGCGCGGCATGTAGGCATACAGCCAGACAAAAAGGCTGCCCCCCGGCTTCAGGTAGGCGGGCAACAGATGAAACGCCTGCTCCGGAGCAGGCAAATGGTGCAGCACCCCAAGGCTGTAGATGAAGTCGAATTGTGCCTGCCTGAAGGGAAGATGGTAGACATCGGCCTGGAGAATGTGGACATTGTCGTCGCCTGCATTGTTCCTGTATGCGGCGTCCACGGCCTGCGAAACATCCACCCCGATCATCTCGGCGCCCATCTGCGATGCACGCATGATATGGCGCCCGGCGCCGCATCCGACATCCAGTCCGAGCTTGCCGGAAAAGAAATGCTCCGGAAGCGGCGCCACAAAATCCGGGAAATTATCGCATGCATAATCGTCAAACCGCGTCCACTCGTAGCCGAAGCGGGACTGCGTCTTCCTCTTGCTGACCAGTTCCTTGTCCTCTTCGCCATGCCCGGCTGCAGGGTCCAGCCCATATCGGCGGAAGAAGTCCGGGTACTGCGGCTGCAGATCGCTCTGCAACTTACCGGTCAACAACCTGGGCACCCCCCCGATGATGGGGTACACGCCGGCGCAGCCCGCACAGTGCAATGCCCCGGCCAGCACCTCTTTCCCCTCGGCCTCAAAGGTCTCCAGAGACAGGTCCGCCCCGCATGATGGGCAACAGATCCACTGCATGATGTTCTGACGCATATCCCTCCTTTATTCCGGCATGGACACGCAAATTTGCCCGCATGTTCTCAAGGGTGTAAACCCTGCATCCGGCATGCACGGCTTAAGGGACAGGCGACGCGCGCAAAGCCGGCTCAATCGAACCGCCAGTCCCGCTGCCGCATCCAGCGATCCATCAACAGCAGCGCCCACAGCATGTCCGAACGATCCTGCCCCGCCCGATGCCTTGCCCATTCGGCCTTCACGTAATCCGGTCGCACCAGACCCACGAGGGGCCCGGCATCGATCATCGCCTCGATGTCGCCGGCAAGCTCCCCGCGCAGCCAGTGCTTGACCGGTGCCATGAAGCCCTGTTTCGGGCGGTCGATCACGGCGCTCGGCAGCCTTTTCCTCGCCACCCGCCGCAGCGCCTGTTTCAGATGCTCCTGCCAGGGCATCCCCGTCACCATATCCGCCTCGTCCATGGCCATGGCCATGGCCAGCAGCCGCGTGTCCAGGAACGGCGCCCGAAGCTCCAGCGCATGCGCCATGCTCATGCGATCACCCATCGCCAGCAGATCGTCCGGCAGATAGGTCAGCACGTCAAAGGCCATGGCGCCCCGCACCGGGCCGTAGCGGTCGATCAGGCCCTCCAGCCCACCCACCGCCTCCGCCGCCGCCGACCAGCCGGCAGGCGCCGCGCCGGACGCCGCCGGCAGCCGGGAGATTTCGCTCCAGCCTGCCTCCGCCGTGCGCATCCAGCGCCGGTAGGCGTCGGCCGCCGGCTCGTCCAGACTCGCGATGAAGCGGTGCAGCCGGCCGCGCCGGTTGCGGCTGTCCGTCCCGTCCCCAAGCCGGGAAAGCAGCCCCAGCATCAGATGCCGCCCCGGCATACGGCCGAGGCGATCATGCCAGCGCATGCCCAGATAGCGGGGATAGCCGCCGAACAGCTCGTCGCCGCCGACCCCGGACAGCGCCACCACGACATGCTGACGCGCGGCGCGCGCGATCAGCCAGGTCGGCAGGGCCGCGGCGTTGGCCACCGGCTGATCGAAGGCGGCCGCCAGCGCGTCCAGGCAGGCATGGGCATCGGCATCGACGTCGAGCACGGTATGCCGGCTGCCGATATGGCGGGGCCCCGCACCGGCCTACGGGGGGTCGTTCTAATCCGCGGTGGCGCCACCGAAAAGCCCCGAGCAAGTAGGGCACCGCTGCGGGGGCTGGCGGGCCCGCGGGCCGGCCCCCCAAGGGGAACCCACGCCCCCGGACAGGACGCACCCCCCTCGCGCGGCCGCCCCGGGGCCCACGCCGCAGGTGCGACCGCGCACGGCACCTCCCGCGGCGGCTCCG
>OFHG01000594.1_pt1 | contig 14296 bp, 12 predicted proteins | sample 1521931 | NCBI WGS metagenome assembly OFHG01 (sample SAMEA2468438, study PRJEB22500) | soil metagenome | biome: Glassland; feature: Farmland; material: Clay | place: Australia | collected 2013-01-31 | depth 0.55 m
GGGGCGCGCGCCGGCGCGCACATCGCCCGCCGCGGGCCCTTGCGGAGCGTCGTCAACACCCCGAAATTATTTTCCAGTGGGGCCCCCAACGCTTGCCGCCGGCGGGACAATAATCCCCGCCGATGACACGCCCGGGGCCGCCCCCGTGGCGGTGATGAGCTATCGAACCTGGCAACAGCAGTATGGGCTTGACCCTTCCGTCGTCGGCGCCGCTTTCACCATCAACACCGTGCCCTACACCTTGGTGGGAATTGCGCCTCCCGGCTTCTTCGGCGACACGCTGCGCCCCGACCCTCCTGACTTCTGGCTTCCTCTGGCCACCGAGCCCGCTCTCAACCGGCAGAACTCGATCCTGAACCATGATGACCTGAACTGGCTTTACGCCATCGGGCGGTTGAAGCCGGGCGCCGAGCCCGCAAGCGTGCAATCCAAAGTCACCGTTCAGTTGCAGCGCTGGCTAGCCGCCCAGCCGGACCTATCGCAGCATGACCGTTCGGCGCTCGGCAAGCAGCACATCGTCGTCGCGCGCGCCGGCGGCGGTGTCCAGAACATGCGGTCGAATGAGATCGCGGGGCTCCGCCTGCTGATGACGCTCTCCGCTTTTGTCTTGCTCATCGCCTGCGCCAACATCGCCAACTTGCTGCTGGCTCGCGGCGCTGCGACGCGAGCCGAAACCGCCATTCGCACGGCTCTGGGTGCGCCCAGAACGAGGCTGGTCCGCCAGATTCTCACCGAAAGCGTTGTCCTTGCCGTCCTCGGCGGCCTCGCAGGACTTGTCGTGGCTTTTGCCGGCACGCGAACGATTCTGCTGGTTGCGTTTCGAGGAGCGCAATACGTTCCCATCAGCCCTACCCCCTCACTGCCCGTGCTGGGTTTTGCTTTTCTTCTCGCCCTCGTCACCGGCATCGTCTTTGGCGTCGCGCCCGCTTGGGTCTCCACGCACTCAGACCCCGCCGAAGCTCTGCGCGGGGCGGGACGCTCCACGCGGGATCGTTCTTCGCTGCCGAGAAGGGCCCTGGTGGTGTTTCAGGTCGCCCTGTCCGCAATCCTTCTCATCGGAGCCGGCCTGCTGGCCCGGTCGCTCCACAACCTCCAGGACCAGCAGTTCGGGTTCGAAACCGAAGGTCGCCTGATCGTACGGGTCAATCCCGCTGTCGCCGGATACAAGCCCGAGCAGCTTTACAGCCTCTACCAACAGCTCCAGCAAAAACTCCCGCGAATCCCGGGCGTCCTCAGCGCCAGCTATTCGATCTACAGCCCCATGCGCGGAGACAATTGGGACTTCGGCATTCACATCGAAGGGCACTCACCCGAGGAGCGCATCGGCGCGTCGTTCGACCGCATCGGCCCGCATTACTTTGAAACCCTTGGAACGCGCCTGCTGCGCGGCCGCACGATCGGCGTTGAGGACACGCCCACCTCGCAGCAGGTTGCGGTGGTCAACGAGAGGTTTGTCCGCAAATATCTGCCCAGGGAAGACCCCATCGGCAAGCACTTCGGCATGGGCGATGCGAAAAACAGCGGGGATTTTGAAATTGTTGGTGTCGTTGAAGACACCAAGTATCAGGACGCGCGTGTCCCGGCTTACCCGACGTTCTTCCTGCCCTTCCTGCAAAAGATCAAGGACCCCAAGCTCGAGTTCACTGAGGCGTCGCAGTACATGGGTGACATCGAGCTGCGCGTGCAAGGGAAGCCCCAGAACCTGGAAACCGCCGTCCGCCGCACCCTCGCCGATATCAATCCCAACCTCACGGTGCTTCAGATGATCCCACTCTCTGAGCAGCTTGCCGGGAACTTCAACCAGGAGCGCCTCATTTCAAGGCTCGCCGAGCTTTACGGGGCGCTGGCTCTTATCCTTGCCTGCGTTGGCCTCTACGGCGTCACATCCTATTCGGTGACGCGCCGCACCAGCGAAATTGGCATCCGCATGGCGCTGGGCGCCAATCGCTCCAGAGTTCTCCGGCTGGTGTTGCGCGGAGCCATGACGCAGCTCGGCCTGGGCCTCGTCATCGGCGTCCCGCTGGCGCTGGTCGGCGGCCGTCTGCTCTCGAGCCAGCTTTACGGCGTCACCAGTAAAGATCCCTGGACTCTTGGCTTGGCGGCTGCGGTCCTGGCAGCGTCGGCGCTCGCGGCAGCCTTCGTCCCTGCCCGCCGCGCGGCTTCCATTGAGCCCATGCGAGCACTGCGGATTGAATGAGTCCGGCCAGCCGTTGGGGATTCAGCCGTAACTATTGGGCCTGCACGTCCGGCCGGGACATTCCCGGCAGTCCTGTCCGGTCACTCTTGAATTTCCGGCGAGACGGCCTTGAAATCCTTTAACATGAAGGTGGAAAACCGCTCGTTAGAGGCAGGAGTGTCCCGCGGCGTGTCGAGCTTGAAGCAAAACGTTGGTGACGTTGCGCCGGTCTCCGGTCCCGCTCCGGCTTCCGGCATCGCGCCAGAGGAGCTCCACCGCAAACGCATCCATGTGCGCGGCATTGTACAAGGCGTGGGCTTTCGCCCGTGGGTTTTCAATCTGGCGGAGCAATTCCACTTGGCGGGTTCTGTGCGCAACACGCCCGACGGCGTCCTGATCGAGGTGGAGGGCCGCGCTTCGGCCATTGCTCAATTCATGCAGACGCTTGAGAGCAATCCGCCGCCCCTGGCGCAAATCAGCAGCGTCATCGCCGAGAACGTCGCGCCGCAAGCCGAAACCGGCTTCACGATTCTCGAGAGCGTTGAAACCGCGCTCGAAGCCGTGCTGGTTTCGCCGGATGTTTCCACCTGCGACGATTGCCGTCGCGAATTCACGGACCGGCACGACCGGCGCTTCGGCTACCCCTTCACCAACTGCACCAATTGCGGGCCGCGCTACACCATCATCCAGGATGTTCCCTACGACCGGCCTCGAACGACCATGGCTGGATTCCGCATGTGCGCCGTGTGCCAGGCGGAATACGACGATCCCCGCAACCGCCGCTTCCACGCCCAACCCAACGCCTGCCCCGAGTGCGGGCCATCGGTTTCCGGGCACGCCGCGGGTCCGACCGCGACCCCGGCGCTTCCGGACTTCGGGCACGAGGATGGAAATCCCGCGGCCTCACTCGAGGTGATCGCCGAAGCCCGCCGCCTCCTTGCGCAAGGCCAGATCGTGGCGCTGAAAGGTCTGGGCGGCTTTCATCTGGCCTGCGACGCGGAAAACGACGAAGCCGTCCGCCGGCTGCGCGACCGCAAGCGGCGCAGCGACAAGCCTTTCGCCCTGATGGCGCCCGACCTTGCCGCCGTCAAGAGTTGTTGCGCCGTGTCCGAGGAGGAACGCAAGGCGCTCCTAAGCCCCCGCCGGCCCATTGTGATATTGCCGCGCCGGCCCGACGCGGGGATTTCCCGGGCCGTAGCGCCCAACAACAACACACTGGGAGTGATGCTGCCCTACACCCCGCTCCACTCGCTGCTGTTTAGTGTTACGCCGGGCGATCCACCCGCTTTCCGCGCGCTGGTCATGACCAGCGGCAATTTGAGCGAGGAGCCCATCGTCACCGCCAATTACGAGGCTTTCTCGCGCTTAAGTGGAGTAGCCGACCGCTTCCTTGTTCATAACCGCAACATCCACATGCGCGTGGACGATTCCGTCACCCGCGTTTTTGAAGGCAAAGAGCGCGTGCTGCGGCGCTCGCGCGGGTACGTCCCGCAACCCATTGATCTCGGCTCGCCGATGGCTGAAATCCTCGCGTGCGGGCCGGAACTGAAAAATACTCTGTGCCTGACGCGCGGCCGTTACGCCATCATTAGCCAGCACATCGGCGACCTGGAAAACTACGAGACGCTGGTCTTCTTCGAGGAAACGCTCGCCAATCTCAAGCGGCTGCTTCGCATTGAGCCGCGCGTGGTGGCTTACGATCTTCACCCGAATTATCTGAGCACGCGATACGCGCTCGAACAGGCCGGCCTGCGCCAAGTCGGCGTTCAGCACCATCACGCGCACATCGCGAGCTGCATGGCGGAAAACGGCCTGCGCGAGAAAGTTATCGGCGTCGCGTTCGACGGCACCGGCTACGGAACCGACGGCAAAATCTGGGGCGGCGAATTTATGGTGGCGGATTTCGCCGGGTTCGAGCGGCGCGCGCACCTGCGCTATGTGCCGCTGCCCGGCGGAGACGCGGCCATCCGCCAGCCCTGGCGCTCCGCGCTCAGTTATCTGCGCGATGCTTTCGGCAATGAAACTTTGCCCGCTGATTTGCCGCTCGGGAGAGAAATCCCCGCCGCCTCGCTGCGAATGGTCCGGGCGATGCTCGAGCGCGGAATCAACACCGTCGAGACTTCCTCCTGCGGTCGGCTGTTCGATGCGGTCGCCTCGCTTCTCGGCCTGCGGCACGAAATCAATTTCGAAGGCCAGGCGGCGATTGACTTGGAAATGGCCGCAGCCGATGTCGCAGAAGGCAGCTATCCATTCGAAATCGCCGACGGGGAGCCTTGGCAGATTGACCTGCGGCCGATGATTCGGGCCATCGTGGGCGAAATCGCCAAGGGATCGGCCAAGGACGCCATCGCGGCCCGATTTCACTCGACGCTTGCCGTCATGATTACCGAAATCTGCCACCGCCTGCGCGAGCGTGAAAGGCTGAACAAAATCTGCTTGAGCGGCGGAACGTTTCAGAACATGCTGTTGCTTCGGCTGGCGGTTGCGGCGCTGCGGCGGGACGGCTTTGAAGTTTACCTGCACGCGCAGGTGCCGCCCAATGACGGCGGCATTTCGCTCGGGCAGGCCGTGATTGCAAACGCGGCGGTCGAAAGAGGTTGAACATGTGCCTGGGAATTCCCGGCAAAATTGTTTCGATCAAAGATTCGGGCGGGCTGCGCATGGGCAAGATTCAGTTTGGTGGAATCCTGCGCGAGGCTTGCCTGGAATATGTTCCCGAGGCGGCGACGGGCGATTACGTGATCGTGCACGCCGGCTTCGCCATCAGCCGCGTGGATGAGGAAGAAGCGGCGCGCACTTACCAACTCCTCGAAGAAATGGGCCAACTTGCGGAGCTGAGCGACGATCAGGCTGACGCCTCACCGAGGCGCGACACCGGAAAGCCGAACGCATGAAATATCTCGACGAATATCGCGACGCGGAGATCGCTAACAAATTGTTGGAGGAAATTCGCCGCGTGCAAACGCAGCCCTGGGTCCTTATGGAAGTCTGCGGCGGCCAGACGCACTCCATCGTCAAGTTCGGCATTGACGACCTGCTGCCCGCGGGCATCGAGCTGGTCCATGGGCCGGGCTGCCCGGTGTGCGTCACCCCGCTGGAACTGATTGACAAGGCGCACGCGATCGCCGCGCGGAAAGACGTCATCTTCTGTTCCTTCGGCGACATGCTCCGCGTTCCCGGCTCGCGGCACGACCTGTTCACGGTGAAGTCGCAAGGCGGCGACGTCCGCATCGTTTACTCTCCGCTCGACTGTTTGAAAATCTCCCGGGACAATCCGCAAAAGCAGGTTGTGTTCTTCGCCGTCGGTTTCGAAACCACCGCGCCCGCCAACGCCATGCTGGTGTGGCGGGCCCGGCACGAAGAGGTCCGAAACGTTTCGATTCTCGTCTCGCACGTGCTGGTGCCGCCGGCCTTGACGGCGATTCTGGATTCCCCCTGGAACCGCGTGCAGGGATTTCTCGGCCCCGGCCATGTGTGCGCCGTCATGGGCACTCGCGAATACGAGGCCATCAGCGCGCGCTACAAAGTGCCCATCGTCATCACCGGGTTTGAGCCGCTGGATCTGCTCGAAGGCGTGCTGCTCGCGGTCAAGCAGCTCGAAGAGGGCCGCGCCGAGGTCGAGAATCAATACGTTCGCGCCGTGACGCGCGAGGGAAACGTCCCTGCGCAGAAATTGGTCGCAAGTGTGTTCGAAGTTTGCGCGCGCAAATGGCGCGGCGTGGGGGAGATTCCCGAGAGCGGCTTCCGCCTGCGCGAAGAGTTCCGCGACTACGATGCCGAGCGCCGCTTCGAGGTCGCGAGCATCAACACGCAAGAGCCGGCCATCTGCATCAGCGGCGAAATCCTGCGCGGGATCAAGAAGCCGCACGACTGCCCGGCCTTCGCGACCCAGTGCACGCCCGCCCATCCCCTCGGTGCCACGATGGTTTCCGCCGAGGGCGCTTGCTCTGCGTACTTCGCATACGGCCGCCATCTGAAGAATCAGAATGCGCCGACCGGCTCAGAGAGAGCCGCGGGCGCGACCCCCGCTTCAACCAATCCGGAGGGCGCTAATTCATGAGCGATAAGCCGCGCCCGCCGCTGCCGGGCGACATCTGCCCCGCCCCGATTGCTGACCAAGAACACATCGTGCTCGGCCACGGCAGCGGGGGAAAGCTGACGCAGGAACTTATCGAACAGATCTTTCTCCCGCGCTTCGACAATCCCTACCTCGCACGGCTGGACGATCAGGCGGTCCTCGAAATGAACGGCCTGCGCCTGGCCTTCACAACGGATTCTTTCGTGGTCACGCCGATCTTCTTCCCGGGCGGAGACATCGGGCGTCTGGCGATCAACGGAACTGTCAACGATCTGGCGATGAGTGGCGCGGTACCGCGCTACATTGCGGCAGCATTCATTCTTGAGGAAGGCCTGGCGACGGATGTTCTGACCCGCGTGGTCGAATCCATGCGCGAAGCCGCGGCCGAGGCCGGCGTGATGCTCGTGACCGGCGACACCAAGGTGGTCGACCGAGGCAAAGGCGATCAGATTTTCATCACTACGACGGGTCTGGGTGTGATCGAGCGACCGGTTCAGATTTCCGCCAACCAGGCTCGGCCGGGCGACCAAATCCTGTTGAGCGGAACCATCGGCGATCACGGCATGGCGGTGATGTCAAACCGTGAGAACCTGGAATTCGAAGGCCCCATCGAGAGCGACTGCGCGCCGCTCGATTCGCTGGTCGCCGCGATGCTCGAAGCAAGCGAAAACATTCATTGCCTTCGCGATCCCACCCGCGGTGGCGTGGCTACCGTGCTCAACGAAATCGCAGCACGCTCGGGAGTGGGCATCGAGTTGGACGAGAAGCTTATCCCCGTGCGAGAGACAGTGAAGGGCGCGTGCGAAATTCTGGGGCTCGATCCGCTCTACGTGGCCAACGAAGGCAAACTGGTGGCGATGGTCGCGCCGGAGGCGGCTAACACCGTGCTAAAGCGAATGCGCGCGCATCCGCTGGGCGTCGACGCTTGCCGGATCGGCGAAGTGACCGCCGTTCACCCGCGGCGTGTGCTGATGAAGACTCCGATCGGCGGCACGCGCATTCTGGACGTCATGCTGGGTGAGCCGCTGCCGCGCATCTGCTGAGCGGCCGCGGCGGCTGGCTCATTCCGAAACCATGGCGCTCGCTGGTAAGCCTTCCTGCACTCCAACTTCACCACAAAGCACGTCGCGAATATCGCGAATCACATCTGGGATTCTGATTGGGACCTCAAGCGCCTGATTTCCTCCATCACTTGCTTTGCGATGTTGGGCAAAGCTCCCGCGACTTCCGGCGAAAGTCGCTCTCCGGCCTGGAAATCCTTGCCTTCAATGCCAAAGACAACAAGATGCGCGGGAAGCTGATTCAGAGCGCGGCTGAGCTCAATCGCTTGCGAAACACTGAAGGCGTGCGTCGAGTGTTGAAACATCGCGGCGGGAAGTGGCTTGGTCAGCGGTTCCAGGTGGTGCAGTGTGCCGGGGGCCGCGCCGGAACTGACCGCGTCAATGAGAATAACAGCTTCGGCGCCCTTCCATGTTTCCATCAATGCCGCGCCCTCGCCGGAATGCTCGAGCAGTGTTGCAGCGTCAAATCGGGTTTCCTTCAGCTTGCGCACGACACGCAGCCCCGCAGCGTCGTCGCTGCGAAAGGGATTGCCGATGCCGATAACCAGGATTTTGGGGCTGCCAGGGCTTGCCATCGCCCACTCCGTCACTCGCGCTCGAGGTCGAGCTTGAGGAAATGCGCGGAGCAGGATATGCAGGGGTCGTAGTTGCGGATGGCCTGCTCGCACTTCCACTGCAGTTCTGCCTGCGGGGTGTGCGAGAACTTGGGAATGAATTCCCGGAGGTCCCGCTCGATGGTCTTCTGGTTTTGCGAGGTGGGCGGGACTATTTTGGCGTCGAGAATGACGCCGGCGGCGTCCAAACGGTAGCGATGGTAGAGAATCCCGCGCGGCGCTTCCGAGCAGCCGTGGCCGGTGCCGGCGCGCGGCTGAATCTCGACGGCGGGCTTCTCCGGCTGCTCGTAGCGCTCGATGATTCTCAGCGCTTCATCGCAAGCCTGAACCATTTCCACACTGCGCACGATGATGCTCTGGAACGGATTGCGGCAGACGGGCCCGATCCCGGCCGCGCGCGCCGCTTCCTGGGCGATGGGGGAGAGCCGGTCGAAGTTGAGGTTGTAGCGCGCCAGCGGGCCGACAAAATAGTTCGTGTCGGGTTTGAGCACCGAGTGCAGAGCAGTCGAATGCTCCACGTGCTCTTCCGTAAAGTGGTCCTCGTAGTTGCGAATAAGAATGTCGAGGCCGCGGTTCGAAACCAGGTGACCTTCGTTGAACGGATATTCGTCAGGATGACGAAGCGCGACGAAGACATATTCCTGCTCAAACTCGGGAAACGGCAAGGTGGCGACCCAGCGCACGGTTTCAATCGCGGCTTCGCGCGCCCACTTGAGGCGATCCGTGAGGGCGTCGAGTTCACCGCGCGTTGGCACCTTGTAAAACCCGCCCACGCGCACGTTGATGGGATGAATTTCCCGGCCGCCGACCAAAGTGACGAGGTCGTTCCCGATTTTCTTCAGTTTCAGCCCGCGTTGAACGGCGTCCCCGTGGTCGCGCGCCATCTGGATGGCGTCCTGGTAGCCGAGGAAGTCGGGCGCGTGCAGCATGTAAACGTGCAGGGCATGGCTTTCGATCCATTCGCCGCAGTAAATCAGCCGGCGCAGGTCGCGCAGCGGGCCCTCAACTTTGACGCCGAAGGCATCTTCCATGGCGTGGCAGGAGCTCATCTGGTAGGCGACGGGGCAGATGCCGCAGATGCGCGCGGTGATGTCAGGCGCTTCGCTGTAATTCCGTCCGCGCAGGAAAGCCTCGAACAAGCGCGGCGGCTCGAAAATCTTCAGCTTTACGTCCAGGAGCTTGTCGCCCTTCATCTTCACGTACAGGCCGCCCTCGCCCTCGACGCGCGCCAGGTAATCAACCTTGATGGTCCTACTTTTCATGCGCTTCGCTCTCTCGGCGGAAGGGTTCGGAGTAGGCGTTGAAACCGCGGAAGGCCCGCACCAAATCCGCTTCCTTGACGCCCAGGTGGACCCAGCCCTCGCTCAAGGATTTCGTGTTGGGCGATTCCATGGGGCCGAAGCAGCCGTAGCAGCCGCGGTCGTAAGAGGGGCATAGGGCCCCGCAACCCGCGTGCGTCACCGGCCCCAGGCACGGTGTGCCGTGGGCGACCATCACGCAAACGTTGCCGCGCGACTTGCACTCGACGCAGACGCTGTGCTCGGGCGTCACCGGCTTACGGTGGTTTAGAAACGCGCTGAGAACCTCAACCAGTTGCTGCTTGTTGATCGGGCAGCCGCGCAGCTCAAAGTCCACGCGAATGTGCTCGCTGATGGGCGTGGATTTGGAAAGCGTCTGGATGTAGGCCGGCGTGGCATAGACAATGGAGGTGAACTTTTCCACGTTGGCGAAGTTGCGCAACGCCTGGATGCCGCCCGCGGTCGCGCAGGCGCCGATGGTCACCAAAAACTTCGAGGCCCGGCGGATGTGGTGAATCCGCTCCGCGTCGTGGGGCGTGGTGATGGAGCCCTCGACCAGCGAGACGTCGTAAGGGCCCTTGACGACCGCCCGCGAAGCTTCGGCGAAATTCGCGATGTCCACCTCGCCGACGACGGCGAGCAGTTCCTCCTCGCAATCCAGCAGGCTCAACTGGCAGCCGTCGCAGGAAGCGAACTTCCAAACCGCGAGCTTGGGCTTCGCCTTTCGCGCCATGTCAAACCTCGCGCAGCTCCGAGAACTGACGGATGCGGTCGTAGCGGAAGACCGGGCCGTCCTTGCACACAAACGTCGGGCCAAGCTGGCAATGCCCGCAGAATCCGACCGCGCATTTCATGTTGCGCTCCATGGAAATGTAAATCTGCTCGTTCTGCACGCCGTGCTTCTGCAATTCGAGGATGGTGAAACGCATCATGATTTCCGGGCCGCACACCATGGCCAGCGCGGTGGGGGGATCAAAGGCAGCCCGGCGAATGAGCGTCGTGACAACACCCACGGCACCCCGCCAGTCTCCCATGGCGCGGTCCACGGTTACGAGAACGCTCAGGTCCAACCGGCCGCGCCAGTGTTCCAGCTCTTTGACGTAGAGCAGATCCTCCGGCGTACGCGCTCCGTAGAGCAGCGAGACCCGCTGGAAGTCCTTGCGGCGTGCCAGAATGGAATAGAGCGCGGGCCGGAGCGGCGCCAGGCCGATACCGCCCGCGACAATCACCACGTCCCGGCCAATTCCTTCTTTCACCGGCCACGAGCTTCCGAACGGGCCGCGCACGCCGACCACTTCCCCAGGCTTCGCCTGACTGAGCGCCCTGCTCACTGCGCCGACGTTGCGAACCGTGTGAATCAGCGACTTGGGCCGTTCCGGGCTGCCGCTGATGGAGATGGGGACTTCGCCCACGCCGAAGGCGTAGAGCATATTGAACTGCCCGGGCGCGAAAGCGAAACCGCGCGAGCCGTCCGGCGGGTCAAGCTCGAACGTAAAGGTGTCGTAGGTCTCCCGCCGGGTCCGGCGAACGCGATAGAGCGCCGGAACCATGGGATGGGCGGAAGGAACCGACGTTATCTCTTCAGGCGCTGACTTCATAGCAGTTCAAGAGCTGCAGCCTTGTGGCATTCAGGCGTTGCTCGATGATGGGCACAAACCGATTCAGGAGTTCGTAGCCCAGGTCGTGGTCTTTGGCGAACTTGTCACGCAGGCACTTGCCGTCCAAAGCGAAGGCGCGGGTCAGTTGCGTGGCGCGCGCGTCGAACATCCAGCGATAAGGAGGAATCAGCCACGACCAGCCGAGGACGTCGCCTTCTCCCACCGTTTGGACGGTGATGGCGCCGCGCCCCGTGGCGAACATCTCCACCGAAACAAGGCCATGTCGAATCAGATAGAACTGGTTGGCCTCTTCCCCCTGGCGGAAGAAGAATTCGCCTGCGTCAATCCGGACGTTGGAGGCGCACCCGACCAGCAGGTCGAAGTAACGCTCCTCCAGGCCTTTGAAAAAAACATGCTCAGCCAGAATCCCTTTCAGTGTTTCCATGGCGATCCTTTCCTGAGTTTTTCCGTTCGGTCTCCCGAATGGCGCGCACCTCTTCCGTGATGTCTATGCCCACCGGGCACCACGTGATGCACCGGCCGCAGCCCACACAGCCCGAGGTGCCAAATTGGTCAAACCAGGTTGCGAGTTTGTGGGTCATCCACTGGCGGTAGCGAGCCTTGGCGGTCGAGCGCACGCTGCCACCGTGGATATAGGAGAAATCCATTGTGAAGCAGGAATCCCACCGCTGCCAGCGCTCGGCGTGCTCGCCTTTCAGGTCCGTCACGTCTTCGACGCTGGTGCAGAAACAGGTGGGGCAAACCAGGGTGCAATTGGCGCAGGTCAGGCAGCGTGCCGCGACGTTCTCCCAGCGCGGGTGGTCGTAATTGCGGTAGAGCAGTTCCTTGATCTCGGCGGTATCCATGTGCCGGCCCATCTGCCCGGCGGCGGCGGCAACCGCGCGCTCGGCAGCGGCTTTTTCCGCATCTCCGGCCGGATGCAAAGAAAGCTCACCCAAAATCTCGGCTCCGGTCTCCGTGCCGGCTTCGATCAGGAAATAGTGCCGTCCAGCGTCCAGCAATTCCGTCAGCGCCAGGTCAAAATCCTTGGTGACCATCGGGCCCGTGCCCATGGAAACGCAAAAGCAGGTGCCGCTCGCCTGGCCGCAGTTGACGGCCACGATGAAGGCTTGTTGGCGCCGTGCCTGGTACGGCGGGTTGACGTAGCTTGCCTGTGTAAAAACCCTGTCTTGGATTGCGACGGCGTGCAGGTCGCAGGAGCGCACGCCGATGAAGGCCGTCTTGCCCGTGTCGACCGGTTCTTCGCGCACCTTGAGGTGGCCGTCTTCGCGTTCGGCCTGCCACAAGCGAACCCGCGAGGGATGCAGGAACTTCTTCCACGAGTGCGGGCCGGAGTTGAAACCAAACAGAGCTTCGTCCGCGCGGCGTTTGATGCGATATATCCCGCCGTTTTGCTCGTCGGTCCAACCGGCGGGCAGATCGGCAGCCGATTTCAGCTCGTCGTAGACGATGGCTCCGTCGCGAAGCACGGGGCCGACGATCCGGTACTCGCGCTTGCGCAAGGCAGCGAAAAGTTGGTCAAAGTCCTGGCGGTCGAGGACGTATTTTTCTTCGCGAATTGGGGTGGGCACTTTGTCCATGCGCGCCACCGGTCTCGAACGGATATTCTACACCTAAAAGCAAGCCGTTGCAGAAATATTACTTGTCTAGATATATTCTTATATAACCACGTTTCAAGAGTAGTTGCGGACTTGAAGTCGTCAGGTATGCGCCTGATAGCGGAGGGGGCTTCATGTCCGCACGTGGCGCTTCCTTGGTCTTTCTGCATCTCACGAGGAGCGGCCGGCCCGGAGGCTGCTCCCAAGACGGACTGAATGTCGTCGGTGTCCGTCCCCTGCTTCACGCCAGCAATGAGATAAGGTAAACTGAGACCGCGCGCCTGTAGCTCAGATGGATAGAGCGGCAGCCTTCGAAGCTGAAGGTCGGGGGTTCGAATCCCTCCAGGCGCGCCAGACCCGACGAACCCTCTGTCCGGAAAACGATCCATTCGTGGTGCCGCGCCGTGGCTCATCGTTACAGTCAGGCACAGGCACATTCGCGGAGGACACTTCATGAGAACTCAGTCTTCTTTACGCAGGCATTTTGTGTGGGCCTTTTTGATTCTGTGGCCAGCCGTAGGTCTGGCCCAGGAATTGAAGCCGATCCTGTTGCCCAAACCCCAGACCAACAACGGCCGACCGCTGATGCAGGTCCTGAGCGAGCGCAAAACGACGCGGGAATTCAGTCCTCAAGAACTGCCGATGCAGGTTCTGTCAGATTTGCTTTGGGCAGCCTTCGGCATCAACCGGCCCGAGTCCGGCAAGCGCACCGCGCCTTCCGCGGTGAACTGGCAGGAAATGGACCTCTACGTCGCGACCGCTGAAGGGCTCTACGTTTACGACGCCAAATCGAACCAACTGAATCCGGTGCTCGCCGAGGACGTGCGAGCGCAAACTGGAACGCAGGCGTTTGTGAAGGACGCGCCGCTCAATCTGGTTTACGTCGCCGACCTCGCGAAGACGGGCCGGGCTTCGGCCGATCGAGACACGTACGTAGCCGTGGATGCCGGAGTGATCGTGCAGAACGTTTATCTGTTTTGTGCTTCCGAGGGATTGGCAACGGTGGTGCGCGGCAGTGTGGACCGGGCAGCGCTCGCCAAAGCGATGCACTTGCGCGACAGCCAGAGGATTATTGTGGCGCAAACGGTCGGCTATCCACGCAAGTAGGCTGCGCCGCTATTGGCTCCCCTATTGACTTCCCATGGGACCGCGGTCATCCCCGACCACCCGCCGCTCGTCGTCTTGGGGCTTGCTTGACGAGCCAGCTTGTGCCCGGTGCTCGCTCAACAACTCTCCGGTCGCCGCCGGGTCGGGCAGGTGCGGGTTAAGGATTTGGACTCCCACCAAATAGCTGGAGTCGGATTCATCCTCGCGCACCCAAACCACGCGCGCCCGTTCCGGTTCCTGCATGCCGTGCTGAGAGATGATTTCCACCTCTTGGCCTTTCGCCAACAAGACGGTGGTTTTGAGCCGCATGCCCGTCTCCGAGATGTCGCACAAACGGGCGCGTTGGCGGTGCGGCTCGCCCCCGGACTCAAAAAGCAGGGTCACTGAGGCATTGGTGGGGATCCGATCAAGCTGGCGGGCGTTGGACGGGTTGCCTGTCGCCATTACCGACCCTCCGAAGCTGAACTTAACCTATGGATTACGTATAAACCTGATGCGGCGAAATTTCAAGTCAACCTTGGATTTGGAATGTAGGAGAATGGAGGAAGCGAAAGCGGTGGAGGCATAGGGAGGACTCCCTGTCTCACGCCAGTCGGGGCGAAGGAAGCCCCGTTGTGTCCGGAAAGCACGCTTGTTTGCCCCGGCCAGAAACACAACGCCGCCGGATTTTCAGGCGAAAATCACCCGCGACCTCCACTCCCCGTGGCGTGGCCGCCCTCGGGCACACTTCAGCGGCCTCGCCCTC
>OFHG01000595.1_pt1 | contig 14291 bp, 14 predicted proteins | sample 1521931 | NCBI WGS metagenome assembly OFHG01 (sample SAMEA2468438, study PRJEB22500) | soil metagenome | biome: Glassland; feature: Farmland; material: Clay | place: Australia | collected 2013-01-31 | depth 0.55 m
CATGTGAAGATTGCAGAGGAACTGGTAAAGAGAAATATCCTCGTAATCGCCACCGGTTGCGCCGCTATTGCCCATGCAAAGTCCGGATTGATGTCGCCCGAGGGCTATAAAAAAGCAGGCGGTAAACTTCAGGAAGTCCTTAAGACACTGGGAAAGACCGCGGGCATGGAGGCCCTTCCTCCTGTGCTTCATTTCGGTTCGTGTGTGGACAATTCAAGAATCGGCGTGCTTTTAAAAGCGCTGGCAGAGAAACTGAATGTCCCGATACATAGTTTGCCTGTTGCAGCCAGTGCGCCTGAAGCCACCACAGAAAAGGCGCTATCCATAGGTACATGGGCGGTCTCTCTGGGAGTAGCGACACATGTCAATCCCGTGCCAAGAATAACGGGAAGTAGCATTATGACAAAACTGCTTACAGAAGATGTGGAAGGACTCCTTGGGGGGAAAATCATGATTGGCGACGATCCGGTAAATGTGGCGAATATGCTTGAACAACACATAGAGCAAAAAAGAATGAAACTTGGCCTGCTATCGATGGGAGGGCCCAGTGCTGCAGAAGCCGCTTAGCCTGCAGGACTGAGGAACCGGCTCGGTATTATCGGGCTCTGTTATCAAATGGAAGCGATGTAGGCGGTGAAAAACACGCGGCTGCGTGGTGAATGTGCTGATCCGGGCAGTGAGAACGGCCGGGAGAGCTTGTGACGGGTCTCCGCCCTCACTGCCCGTCTTCTTGCCGGACGACTCCGAGGAAAAGGCCCGCGCAACGCCGTACCACGGCACTGAGACTTGTTTCCTTCCGGAGAACTTCATGGAAGATCATCGCCTGATTTTTCGCCTGTCATGCCGGCCCCATTGCCGCGTCCAGGAAAGAGTATCGAGGCGCCGCATTGGTTGTGCGGCTTTACTTCAAGCCTCTGCCGGAGCGGATGCCCTTTGACCGGTACCTCAAAGGTGAAACGGAGGCGCTTACGGAGCAGCGCGGACTGCGCCGGTTCGTGGATACAGAATGAAGAACTGGCCGTTCCTTTTTCATAGAAGTCAAGGCGGATAAATGAAGACGGAAAGGATAAAACATGAAAGAGGCAATGTTTTATGAAAATTTCGATGGAAAGGTAAGATGTCATCTCTGCAATCATCAGTGCGTGATCAAGGAAGGCAAGCGGGGAATCTGCGGTGTCCGGGAGAACCGCGAAGGGAAACTCTATTCGTTGGTTTACGGCCGATCCGTGGCAGTTGGTGTTGATCCTATCGAGAAGAAACCGTTCTTCAATTTTTATCCGGGAAGCACGGCATATTCTATAGCGACAGCAGGCTGCAATTTCCGATGCCTCAACTGCCAGAACTGGGAGATATCCCAGATGCCGAAAGGGAAGGACGGGAGAATAATCGGAGAAGAATTGCCCCCTGAGAAGATTGTCGCTGACGCAAAGAGCATGGGCTGCAAAAGCATTGCCTATACCTATACAGAACCGACAATTTTTTTTGAATATGCCTATGATACGGCAAAGCTTGCACATAAAGAAGGGATTAAGAACGTATTCGTAACCAATGGATATACGAGCACTGAGGCCCTCAAGGAAATTGCCCCCTTCCTCGATGCTGCAAACGTGGATTTAAAGGGCTTCAGCGAAGAGTTCTACCATAAGGTATGCGGTGCAAAGCTCCAGCCCGTCCTTGATAATATCAGGCTCTATAAAGAACTGGGAGTATGGGTAGAAGTCACGACCCTGATCATCCCGGGCTATAGCGATGATGAAAACCAACTGAAAGGGATAGCCGGGTTCATCAAAAGCGTGGATGAAAACATGCCCTGGCATGTTACCGCCTTTTATCCCGCATACAAACTCCCTGATGTTCCCCCTACTCCTGTGGAATCTCTGAGGAAGGCAAAAGAGATCGGCAAAAAATCGGGATTGAGATATGTCTATGAAGGAAATATCCCCGGAGAAGGCGGAGAAAATACGTATTGTTACAGCTGCGGACAGCTTCTGATAAAACGGTACGGTTTTGAAATCACGGAGAATAAACTGATTGATGGAAAATGTCCGAAGTGCAAGACGCAGATTCATGGTTCTGGATTATGAAATATCAGTGATATTTTCGGAAAAGAATTACAAGGCGAGGGTTCAATGTCTGCAAAAGTATTTGTAATCAGGACGGCAATAGCACTGATGGCCGTTCTGAGTTTTGCCGTTCACAATTGGACAGGTTTTGAACCGCTCAAGTGGCTTGGCCTGATTTTTTATTTAATTTGTTTCGCCATGTACGCGAGGGCCTTGTTTACGTCGCTGACCCAAACCAAAAGGGTTACGGCGGATCTGCTCGTGGTAACGGTCATGGTGGTTTCCTTTCTGGCCGGACAACCGTTAAGCGGCGCACTCGTGGCATGGTTTATCAGTATGGGCCTTGCCATTTCCTTTAGCTCCTGCCGCATTTGATTCGGCGCTGGTTAAAGGTACTTTACTTCCTCACATCTTTAAATTTAGGTCAAGTTTTTGAACCAAAATTTTGAACCAAAGACAAGGCCTTTTTTCGCGCGGAGACGCGGAGGCGCAGAGAAATCAAAAACTTTTGCTTCACGCATTCTCAGCGTCCCTGCGCCTCTGCGCGAGACCGGTTTTAAGATCTTGACTCGCTTCATGGGTCTGAGGCGTTGCTTCGTTAAACATTACAAAAATATATGTTCCGCATATAATTTGCTACAATAGAAACAGTGCAGTTGACATTTTAGGATCATACAGTCCTTAGACCGCGCCGTAGACAATGCAAGATGTGACGGGCCAAGGGCCGCAAGGATCGAATGCGGTTATTCGTGATATCCGTACGTTTCGTGAATTCGTGTTCCAAAGATATTCTCTGTGCTCTCTGTAAGATCTGTGGCTAAAAATCATTCTCCGAAGGAGACATATCCATGAAGACAGCCGAAATTATGACAAAGCAGGTCCATACCGTCGGACCAGACCAAACCTTGAAGGAGTGCGCCGAGATTCTCAAGAAACGCCACGTGAACGGCCTCGCGGTGGTGCAGGACGGGAAGGTTGAGGGTGTCATCACCAAGGCGGACATCTTCAAGGCCATACTTCCGGGCTATTCCGACATCATGGAAGACGAGAAAAATATTGCAAGCTTCGAATACATCGAAGAGCGGGCCCATAAGCTGTATGACTTGGAAGTGCGCGCCCTCATGGGCACGCCGCCGATCACTATAGAGAGCGACACGCCCATTGTGAAGGCAGGCTCACTCATGATCCTGAGGAGGGTAAAACAACTCCCTGTCGTGGACAAGGGGCGGCTGTCAGGTGTCGTCACCCTTACCGACATCATTAATTACATTACGAAGAAGCTAGCGTAGTGGCGGCAGTTTCAACGGGACCGGAACAGAGCGCTTGGGCGTAGGGCCCTGTTTTGAAAGACCGAATGGAAATTCAACAGGAAACTGTTCCCGGGATAGTATGGAAGAATGTAAAGTAGTTGCCGGGCTGATCAGGGAACCGGCGATAGAGATGAGGAAACATGCCAGGGGAACGCCTGGATTTGAGTAAACGGCATCGGATGATACGGCAGGTACTTCTCGTCGTGCTGGGGGTCGATCTCCTGCTCGCTTTCAGCAAGGGATTCTATGGATATCTGACTGAAAGTCTCGGCATGCTTTCGGACGGATTTCACTCCGCTATCCATGCATTGGGCGGCGTAATCAGCCTGGTTGGCGTGAAGCTGGCTGCCCGGCCGCCGGACGAGGTCCATCCCTATGGCTACGAGCGATATGAACCGCTGGCGGCTATGGGGGTTGCGCTCCTGATGTTTATAGCCGTCTGGAAAATCCTCGGCGGGGTCTGGTCACGCGTACATTCTCTTGAAATTCCTATAGTAACACGAACAAGCTTCGTTATTATGATCGGCTCCCTTATTTTGAGCTTCGGTTTGGCTGCTTGGGAACTCCGCCTGAGCCGACGGCTTTCGAGCGCAATACTCCAGGCGGATGCAGGGCGGGTGTGGGGCGACACGCTTGTCTCACTGTCGGTTATCGCGGGCCTCGTGGCAGTGCGCGCCGGACTGCCGTGGCTGGATGCCGCAGTGTCGGTTGCTGTGGCGGGATTTATCGCGTGGACCGCCTGGACCATCGTCCGCGGAGCGTCGCAGGTGCTGAGCGATGCGGTGGTTGCGGACATCGAGAGCATTGCCCGCGCAGCGAGTAGCGTTGCCGGTGTTCGGGACTGCCATCAGGTCAGGGCGCGCGGGGTGAGCGGCATGGTACGGGTGGATCTCCATATCCTCGTTGACCCCAAAATGACCGTTGAGGAAAGTCACCACCTGGTAAAGGAGGTCGAGCATCGGATCCGGGACCAGGTCGGCGGCATAACCGAAGTCCTGGTGCATGTCGGACCTGTCGCCCTCCATGGTCGCCAATGACGACCCAGAGAGATTAAGAAATAGTGAAGAAAGGAGAATCTCATGTATCCGATATGGGAAGTTCCCTATCTGAGCGCCGGAATCCTCCTGGCGATCATCGCCACCTTCCACATCCTGCCGTCCCATCTTTCCGTGGGCGCCATGTGGATCAACGTGATGGTCGAAACGAAGGCGTACCGGGAGAACAGGCCGGAGCTGCTTGAATTCATCAAGAAGTATACGCTGCTTTTGCTGATATTCGCTTACATATTCGGCTCCCTGAGCGGCGTAGGGATCTGGTACGCGGCCACGGTGGCGAACCCGAGAGGCATCTCGGGACTGATCCACAACTACGTCTGGGGGTGGGCGACGGAGTGGGTCTTCTTCATCATTGAAGTGACGGGAATCTTCATTTACTATTACACCCTGGGCAAGGTGGACCGGAGGACCCACCTGAAAATCGGCTGGATCTTCACCATTACCTCGTGGATCACCATGGTGATCATTACCGGCATCCTGTCGTTCATGCTTTCCTCCGGGAAATGGCCCGAGACCGGAGGGTTTTTCGACGGGTTTTTCAACCAGACCTATTGGCCGCAGCTCTTCCTGAGGACAACCGTCATGTTCGGGATCTCCGCGGCCTATGCCGTAGCAGTGGCAACGCGTCTCACGAACGAAGACGCACGAAGGTTCGTAACAAAAACCGCGTCTCTGCTGGGCATTGCCGGCCTGCTGCTCGCAAGCGGCGCGCTCTTCTGGTACCGGAAAGCGCTTCCGGAAAACGCGGGCGCACTCCTCGGGATGATCGTCCCGCAGGGGCTGAAGACGGGGCTCGTCCTTGCCTGGGGGGCGATGCTCGCCTATTTCCTGTTCGCCTGGGTACGGCCGATGGCACTACGGCTGGCGCCGGCAATCGTTGCCGTTCTGGTCCTCTTTGGCGGTATATGGTCAGCGGAAAGGACCAGGGAAATGATCCGCAAGCCCTATGTCATCTCATCCTACATGTATTCGAACCAGCTCATCGGCAGCGACATCAGGGCAAAAGGCGTAAAGGCGGATATTGCCGGGATAAACGAAAAAGGGATCCTCGCCGTTTCGCCCTTCGTGCCCGCTGCGCTGCGGAAAATCAATGACGGCAATCGTCTGGAAGCGGGAAAGATGATCGCCCTGATCGAGTGTTCGGGGTGTCACGTCCTCGACGAACAAGGACTGCGGCCGCTGCCCCGGATGGTGAAACGTTTGAACCTGACGGATGCCGAGGTTGCGGGCAACGTCCTGACCGCGCTCGGCGGGTTCCCCTATATGCCGCCCTTTGCCGGCACCGCTGAGGAAAAGGCCGCGCTGGCGGCATTCCTCGTATCTCTGAACAGGTAAGGAGGACTCCATGGACGCAGGAACAATGATAAAAACGCTGCAGGACCCGATGGGGGTCCCGTTCTACCCGATTCTCTTCCAGCTCTTGATGGTCCTCACTTTTGCCGTGCACATCATGTTCGTGAACTTCACAGTCGGATTGTCCTTCCTCTCCGCGTACGGATTTGTCCGCGGCGACGGGTACTGGGGGGGCCTCTCCCGGTCCCTGGCGAAGGCGACGACTCCTAACGCCTCGCTGGCGATCCTCTTTGGCATTGCGCCGCTCCTGTTCGTGCAGGTGGTGTACGACCCCTTCTGGTACGCGTCAAACATGCTTTCCGCTGCCTGGGCCCTGGGGTTTATCGCGATCCTGATGCTCGGCTACGGCCTGACGTACATTTTCTACCTGAAAGGCGGCAAGGGCAAAGACGGTGGATTCGCCGCGGTCGCATTCCTGTCCTTCGCGCTTTTCCTGCTCGCGGGCGCCATCATGCACGTCCTCCAATACCAGCTTCTCCAGCCGGAGAAATGGCTCCCGTGGTATGTCGAGGGCAACGGCGTGAATGCATCCGGAACCTCCCTGCATGCCTTTCAGCTTCCCCGATTCCTGCATTTCATCGTCCCCGCCTTTGCCATGGGGGGGCTGTTCCTCATGCTCTACGCCTGGTACTTCAAGGACAGGCCGGACAAGGACCGGGAGCATCTCGCCCGGGTCGCCGGCACGGGAGCGAGAATGGCGTTCCTGTTTACCGCGATCCAGGCGATTATCGGCATCTGGTGGCTGTTCAGCCTGCCTCCGGAGTTCCGGTTTTATCAAAGCCCCGCGCTGCTGATTGCGGCAGCCTTGGGGGTCTCGCTCCTGGTATTCCTGTACCGCGCCGGGAAAGACCCGATCAGATACGCGGTGCCTGCAGGCGTCTGGGCGTTCGTGACCATCCTTGCGATGTCCTACGCACGGGAGGTCCTGAGGACGAAATACGTGGGCCGCTTCGGCTATTCGATCTTCGATTACAAGGTAAACCTTGATCCCGGGAGCACCGCCCTGTTCCTTGGCACGCTCATCATGGGAGTGATCATCATCAGCTATCAGGTATACATTGCCTACGCGTCGGGCAGGACTGCCGGGACTTATGCCGCGCCGGCCGGAGTTGACCGATGGGGAAAGGTCAGCCTGACCCTGCTCCTGATCTGGATCGCGGCCGTGGTCGGTCTGGGTATCGTCATTACGGTGAAAAACTACCTTTAAGGAAGAGACGGGGTTGAAGAAGATTTGAAGAATCATTGTTCATGAATAGTAAGGCGGGATTCAAATGAAAAAGCTGGTACTTCTGCGCCACAGCCAGAGCCTGTGGAATCTCGAGAATAAATTTACGGGCTGGACCGACGTTGACCTTTCCGACCAGGGTGTGAGGGAAGCCTATCAGGCAGGGAAGGTGTTGAAGGCGGAAGGATACGCGTTCAGCGTGGCCTATACATCCGTGCTCAAACGCGCCATCAGAACGCTGTGGATCGTTCTGGATGAGATGGACCTTATGTGGATTCCCGTGCATCGCTCATGGAGGCTTAACGAACGGCATTATGGAGCTCTCCAAGGGCTTAATAAAAAAGCCACAGCGCAAAAATACGGCGCTGAGCAGGTCCACATCTGGCGGCGCAGTTATAATGTCCGGCCGCCTGCTTTGACCGTTACCGATCCCAGGCATCCGAGGTTTGATCCACGGTATGCTCACCTGAAGGACGAAGAACTTCCCTGCACCGAGTCCCTGAGAGATACACTCAATCGAGTTCTCCCTTACTGGCATAATGCAATCGTGCCGGGTCTGCAGGAGGCAAATACGATCTTGATCTCAGCCCACGGCAACAGCCTCCGTGCCTTGGTCAAATATCTCGATGCCATTTCAGATGAAGCTATCATGGAATTCGAAATTCCGACCGGCATTCCCCTGGTTTATGAACTGGACGATGATCTGAGAGCACGTACCCATTATTACCTGGGACGAGAAGCGGAAGCAAAAAAATAAACCAGCAATGATGTTTAGGATAAAAAATCGCAAGCGACCTGAATGAAATCTTTTGAAGAGACGACCCAGAAATGAGACCGGCAATCATCTATAGGCCCATAGGCGCTATTCACTCGCCGCTCAAAGAACCTCGCGACGCTCCGATCCAGCCTGCCTCTGCCGGGAACATCGAGGGAACCGTTGAAATATACCCGGAGTATGCAGAAGGGCTTGCGGACCTGGATGGATTTTCGCACATTATGTTGCTCTATCATTTCCATTTATCAAAGGAGCATTCCTTACGGGTAAAGCCATATCTGGATACCGAGGTACGCGGAGTGTTTGCTACGCGTGCTCCTGCACGCCCGAATCCCATCGGAATGTCGATCGTGCGGCTTGTTAAAGTAGAAAGGGGAAAACTCCATATCCGGGATGTGGACATCCTCGATGGGACGCCGCTCCTCGACATCAAGCCCTACGTGCCTGCATTTGACTCCCGCAGCGCCGAAAGGATCGGCTGGCTTGCCGGTAAGCTAGACGACCTCCCCGGGACAAGAGATGATGGAAGGTTTTCCGGTGGCGAGAGCGTTTTTGACCGAATGACCGATACCTACGACGCCTGGTATGACTCAGCGGAGGGCCGTCCCCTGTATGAGAGCGAGCTGAAATGTCTAAGACCGCTGGTCGAAGATTCTCCCGGCCCTGTCCTTGAAATCGGCGTCGGCACAGGGAGGTTCGCCATGCACTTCCCGGATGTAACCGGAATTGACCCATCCTTGCATGCGCTCGCCATGGCGGAAAAAAGAGGGGTGAAAACCGTGCATGGTTATGGAGAGAATCTCCCCTTCTCTGACAAAACATTCGGCTGCGTTCTTATTATCGTCACATTGTGTTTTGTCGAAAACCCCCTCGATGTATTACGAGAGGCAAAAAGGGTTTTGAGAAAGGATGGAAGCATCATTATAGGACTTGTCCCCAAGGATTCATTATGGGGCGCCTTCTACGAGGAAAAAAAAAGAGCCGGTCATCCCTTTTACCGTAGCGCCGAATTTTACAGTTTGCAGGACCTGGGAAATATGCTGCATGCAGCCGGGCTGAAAATCTCGAGGATCAGGAGCACGTTGCGTCAGAGGCCTGATGAGCCTCGCAGGATTGAGGAACCGCAGGAAGACTCCGTGAGCGGAGCGGGCTTTCTCTGCATAGAAATCAAGGCGGATGATGAAGACCGGAAAAGTCATAAAGATCGCTACCTTTAATACCAATTCAATCAGGGCCAGGCTGGACATTGTCCTTGCCTGGCTGCGGAAAGAATCGCCGGACGTGCTCTGTCTCCAGGAAACAAAGGTCCCTGACAAGGATTTCCCCCAACAGGCGTTCGAGGATATGCATTACCATCCGGTTTTCCGGGGTGAGAAGTCATACAACGGAGTGGCCATTGTGAGCAAAAAGCCGGCAGAGGATGTCAGAATAGGCTTCGATGAATACGGATCGGAAGAAACACGTCTGATCACTGCTATAATAAATAAAATACCCATAGTCAATACCTACGTCCCTCAGGGATTTCATCCTCTATCAAAGAAATTCCGGGAAAAACTGGACTGGCTCCAGCGGCTGTACGATTATTTCAACGAGCGCTTTCGGCCGGACAAGCCCCTCCTGTGGGCGGGAGACTTCAACGTCGCTCCCGAACCCGCGGACGTATACGATCCGGCCCACCTGGAAGGACAAGTCGGCTTTCATCCCGACGAGCGGGCCGCTCTTCAGCGCTTTCGGCAATGGGGCTTCATTGATGTCTTCCGGCTGCATCAGCCCGGCCCGGGGCAATATACGTTCTGGGACTACCGCTTGAGAAACGCGGTGACCAAGAACCTGGGCTGGCGCGTGGACCACATCTGGGCTACCCGGCCCCTGGCGGAGAAATCCACAAGGACGTGGATTGATATGGTGCCGCGGCGCGCAGAAAGGCCGTCAGACCATACCATCGTGGTCGCGGAGTTTGCGGTCTGAAGGGACAATTACCCGTCCGATTCTGCGGCAGTAAACGGAAGGAGGCATACGATGAAGCTCTGCATCACATCAACCGGGGAGACGCTGGAATCGAGGGTCGATGAGAGGTTCGGCAGGGCGCCTTATTTTCTGATCGTGGACAGGGAAACGAAAGAATTCCACGCAGTAAAAAATACCGCGCAGCAGGCTTACTTACCGGCGCGCAAAATTGAACGGCATGGCGCGCCGCGGTGCTTACCGGGCGGCAAGGAAAAGGAATGATCGTTGAATCTTTCGAGCAATATCGTATTCCTGTTCGACGTAGATAACACGCTGCTCGACAACGACCGGGTGGAACAGGACCTCAGGCGCCATCTCGAAAGCGAGTTCGGCGCGGACAGCAGGGACCGGTATTTTGCCATCCTTGAAAGACTGCGAGCCGAGCTCGGCTATGCAGACTACCTGGGCGCCTTGCAGCGTTACCGACTCGAAGACCTCTGCGATCCACGGCTGCTGACGATGTCTTCGTTCCTGGTGGATTATCCCTTTGCAGACCGGCTCTATCCCGGCGCGCTTGCCGTTCTTGATCGTGTCCGTTCGTGGGGGACCACGGTCATCCTGTCGGACGGCGACGTGGTCTTCCAGCCGCGCAAAGTGCAGCGGTCGGGACTGTGGGACGCAGTCGGGGGCCGGGTGCTGATCTACATTCATAAGGAGCGTATGCTGGCCGATGTTGAGCGGCACTATCCCGCCCGGCGTTACGTCATGGTGGACGATAAGCTGCGCATTCTTGCGGCGATGAAAAACGTCTGGGACGGCCGGTTAACGACGGTCTTTCCCCGCCAGGGTCACTATGCGCTCGACCGGGAAAGCATTGCCGCCTATCCGCCGGCGGACATCGCCATCGAGAAGATCGGCGACCTCCTCCATTACGAGCTCTCCGCGCTTCCCGGCACCGTGCAGAAAGAATAGAGACACCTGTCATAAGGGAGGACCATGAACGCAAGCCCTCATGCGGGAAAGCCCGCAGAACCATCGATGCTGGTCAACGTGCCGAAACTTGTCACCGCCTACTACACGGAGGCGCCCGATCCCTCGGTAGCGGAGGAGAGGGTCTCTTTCGGCACCTCAGGACACCGCGGCTCATCCCTGAACAAGACCTTCAACGAAGCCCACATTCTCGCCATCACCCAGGCCATCTGCCGGTATCGCCGGGAACAAAAAATCGACGGTCCCCTCTTCCTCGGCATGGACACCCACGCAGTCTCCGTGCCTGCTTTTGCCTGCGCCCTTGAAGTGTTGGCGGCCAACGGCGTGGAGGTCATGATCGATGAGAGAGATGAATACACGCCGACCCCCGTCATCTCCCATGCTATTCTCACCTACAACCGCGGACGCGCAAAAGGGCTCTCGGACGGCATCGTGATCACTCCCTCGCATAACCCGCCGGAAAGCGGAGGCTTCAAGTACAATCCCCCCAACGGCGGTCCGGCGGAGCCGGGCGTCACCGGCCGGATCGAGGAGGCGGCGAATGGGTTTCTTGCAGATAGCCTGAAGGGTGTGAAAAGAATGCCGTATGAGAAGGCGCTTCGCGTTGATACGACGCACCGGCACGATTACCTCGGTTCCTATGTAAACGACCTGGGGAATGTAATCGACATGGAGGTCATCCGAGGCGCGAATATCACTCTGGGCGTGGATCCGCTCGGCGGCGCGGCGGTCCGTTACTGGGGACCTGTCGCAGAACGATACGGTCTGAATCTCACCGTTGTGAACGACGCCGTCGATCCCACGTTCCGCTTCATGACGGTTGATTGGGACGGAAAGATCAGGATGGACCCTTCGTCCCCCTATGCGATGCAGCGTCTGATCGGGCTGAAGGACCGGTTCGATATCGCCTTTGCCTGCGACACCGATGCGGACCGGCACGGCATCGTCACCCGGAGCACCGGGCTGCTTCCGCCCAATCACTATCTTACCGTCGCCGTGTTCTACCTTTTTCAACACCGGCCGCAATGGCACAAAGAGGCGACGGTGGGCAAGACAGTGGTGAGCAGCCGGATGATCGATTACGTCGCCGCGAAGCTCGGAAGAAAACTCTACGAAGTGCCCGTCGGTTTCAAGTGGTTCGTCGACGGCCTGCTCGACGGCTCTCTCGGATTCGGCGGCGAGGAGAGTGCGGGAGCGTCGTTTCTGCGCCGCGACGGCACCGTCTGGACGACTGACAAGGATGGGATCATTCCGGCCCTGCTTTCGGCGGAAATTACGGCACGAATGGGCCGGGACCCCGGCGAGCTCTATCGAGACCTTACCGCTGAGTTCGGAGAGTCCCTGTATGACCGGATCGAAGCGCCGGCGACACCCGGACAAAAAGAAATTCTGAAAAAACTTTCTCCGACACAGGTTACATCGACTGTTCTTGCCGGGGAGAAAATAGAAAGCATCCTCACCCGGGCTCCCGGCAATAACGCCCCCATCGGCGGGTTGAAGGTCAGTGCGAAGAGCGGATGGTTCGCGGCCCGTCCGTCGGGGACCGAGGACATCTACAAGATCTACGTGGAAAGTTTCCTCGGCAAGGACCATTTGAATCGCATCAAGGAGGAAGCACAGACGATCGTCAGCGATGCTCTGGCAACGGCTCGCGAATGAGCACGTATATCCTCATGAAGATACTGGAGTCCGCTCCAGGCAGGTATGACAGGGGCATTCGCCTTCTTACGCTTGGAAGGCTGGATAAGGCATATGATCGATTGACCTCTCGCATAACGAAAGGACAGAAAGTCCTGGATATCGGCTGCGGGACAGGGGCCCTGACGATACGGGCCGCGCTGAAGGGCGCGAAGGTCAAAGGGATCGACGTCAATGCGCAGATGCTGGAGATCGCGCAAAAGCGGACGGATGAAGCCCATCTCACGGGAAGCATTGAATTGCACGAGATGGGCGTCGCTGAATTGGAAAATGAAGACGCGGAAAGCTATGACGTCGTCATGAGCGGGCTCTGTTTTTCGGAATTGAACGGCGATGAGTTGAACTACGCGCTGCAAGAGACAAAACGGATATTGAAGCCCGGGGGGCTACTGCTCATCGCGGACGAGGTGAGGCCCGGGCATAGTGCGAAGAGATTGTTCCATTCGCTGTTTCGAATTCCTCTTCTGCTCATTACGTATCTTATCACGCAAACCGCCACCCATGCGATTGGCGGTTTGCCTGAAAAGATCACGGCCGCCGGGTTTACCATCGAAACGCTGAGATTGAACAGGATGGAAAATTTCGCTGAAATAGAAGCCTGGAAACAGGGTTGAAGAGATGAATAACGCAGAAAGGAAATATTATCGCCCGGTGAATCTGCTGAAATCCATCATCGTGAATATTGCCGGGACCCTGTTGAGGGGTTTTCCGCTCCCTCAAAGAACGGGCTTGATCGAAATAGGAAAACCGGACAGGGATTCACCGGTGTTTTTGACCGGCAATTTTCGTCTGACCGTAGAAAGAGTAAAAAGAGCCCTGCGGGGGATCGACTGTTACCTCCTCGTTGCCAACAGCAGGGGGATCAACGTCTGGTGCGGCGCCACCGGCGGCCATTTTACGAATCATGATGTCATCTCTTCGCTGAAAATAAGCGGCATCGAAGGGCGCGTGGATCACCGGAATGTTATATTGCCCCAGCTCGCCGCGACGGGCATCGAGGCCGGCACAATACGCGAAAAGACAGGGTGGAAAGTCACCTGGGGCCCGGTTTATGCTAAAGATATACCCGCTTTCATAAATAACAAGTTTGCTAAGACCCCGGAGATGCGGCAGGTCCAATTCCCCTTGTCGCAGCGAATAGAAGTGGCGGTGATGTGGGCATTTCCTTTTTCAATAATCGTATTTCTCATGCTGATTACCTTTTGGCGTGAAGTACTCCTGCCTCTCCTCGGTTTTATCTGGGGCCTGCCGCTTCTCATTTTTCTGTCTTTTCCCCTCTACTCCAAATGGCTGAATCCGGAAAAGAAGGGGGTGGCTTTCAGTAAATACACGATCATTTTTGATTTCGGCCGCGCTCCCTTGTTCTTGTGGGGAGTTTTTATGTTGATCCTAGTTGTGTTCGGCATCTTGACAAATTCATACTCCTGGGAATTCATCGTTCGCTGGGGTTTCATTTCCCTCGTTGTTATTCTTATTATCAGCCTTGATTTAATGGGCAGTACTCCTCTCTATAAGAGCGGCCTGCATGAAGATAGATTTTTGAAAATCGTACTCGATGAAAAAAAATGTAAAGGAGCGGGTTTTTGCGAGCAGGTTTGTCCGCGAAATTGCTATGAAGTGGATGGAAACAGGCATATTGCGACAATACCGGGAGCAAATAAGTGCGTACAATGCGGGGCCTGCATCGTTCAGTGCCCCTTTGATGCGCTATACTTTAGAAGTCCAAAGGGGTCCATCGTGTCTCCTGAAACCATCAGGAGGTTCAAATTAAACCTTCTTGGTAAACGGCTAAAAGAAGCGGAAGCGGCCGGGGGGGCACGTTCGGGACGCATATAAGGAGGGGCAATGAACAAGCAAACACCGGTCAGCAAACCG
>OFHG01000596.1_pt1 | contig 14282 bp, 14 predicted proteins | sample 1521931 | NCBI WGS metagenome assembly OFHG01 (sample SAMEA2468438, study PRJEB22500) | soil metagenome | biome: Glassland; feature: Farmland; material: Clay | place: Australia | collected 2013-01-31 | depth 0.55 m
CGCAAACAATCATCAATAAGAGGAAACGCAGTTGCCTGACAGAGACGTAAAACGCGGCGATCCGTATGATCTCAACCGCTTCATCAGCGCGCAGGAAGGGGTCTATGACCGCGCCCTTGCCGAGCTGCGGGAAGGTCTCAAGCGCTCGCACTGGATGTGGTACATATTCCCGCAGATCGACGGACTAGGGCACAGCCCCACGACGCGGCATTATTCCATCAAGAGCCTGGAAGAAGCCCGGCAGTATCTTGCTCATCCCGTTCTCGGGCCGCGGCTTGTGGAGTGCGTTGAAGCGGTCCTTGTGGTTCAAGGGGCGTCGGCTTCAGAAATCTTCGGATTCCCCGATGACATGAAGCTTCAATCGTCCATGACCTTGTTCGAGCTTGTGTCCGGTCCGGCTTCGGTCTTCGAGCGCGTCCTCGACAAGTATTACCAGGGCAAACGTGACTCGAGGACGCTCCAGATCGTGGGTAAGGTGAAGTGAGAAGGGTGAGAAGTGAAATGGACCGTTAATCGTGAATGGTAAAACGGCATCCGGACGTTCACGCTGCATGAATAAATAGTTCAAATTTCATTATTCGGAGGTAAAATGTAAGGAATACCCGATGAAGGAGGGAAGCAAAATGAAAAAGTTACTTTCCGTGTTAATCCTTTTGGCTTCGGCGATTGTCGTTCCTGTTCCAGCGACGGCAGAGGTGAATGTAAACATCGGAATCGGAATCCCCCTGCCGCCCGCCATCGTATTTCATACGGCTCCGGATGTGGTCGTGCTGCCGGATACGGACTCCGTATATGTCGCCCCCGACCTGGAGGTGGACCTGTTTTTCTGGAACGGCTGGTGGTGGCGTCCCTGGGAAGGCCGCTGGTACCGTTCACATTATTATAACCGGGGCTGGGCCTATTATAACGGGGCCCCCGCCTTCTATTTTGATGTGGACCCGGGCTGGAGAAGATACTACAGGGATCATGACTGGTACGGACACCGGTGGAATTATGAGCGGATTCCCAACCGGCGGCTCCAACGGAACTGGAGGGGCTGGCGTAATGACCGATACTGGGAACGGCGGGGGACCTGGGGCGTCCAGGGCTATCAACCCCGGCCGCATCAGCAGAGGATGGACCTGAGACGTCAAAGGCAAGAGCAATATCAACGGAGGCCCGAGGTCCGGCGGCACCAGCAATGGATGCAGGAACATCAAAGAGGGCCCGGGGGCCGTCCACATCAGCGAAAGCATCGGGAAGACATGAGGCCTTAAAGAGGCCGTGAATCGTGAAAAATGAAGGTGAAGTGAGAAGGTGAACGATGCTTAAGGTTTACAGTTTCGAGCCCTGAGTGTCATTCAGGGCTCGAAACAAAAGAGGCTTAGCTTGGTAACGCTCCCGGCTTTTCCCTAACTTTTAAGCTCGTCCGACCATGCCCGACAGAGACGTAAAAACGAAAAGTCCAGAGTACAGAGCACAGAAGTGACATCTACCTTTGCGAGGTGTGAAATGACCGCGAGAATCGTGTCCGTGCTGTTTGTTCTGCTGCTTCTTGTGCCGCTGACTTCATCCGCCGATATTACGGAACAGGGGACGGGCATGCTCTTCGGGGCGGACCATGCGTTCTTCATTACGGCGGCAAAGGGATGGGTGCTCGATAACGAGAGCGGCGTGCAGCAGGGGCTCTACATGACGTTCTATCCCGTGGGGTATACATGGGCGAACAGTCCTGTTATTGCGTACGGACGAAAGGTCTCGAAAGATGCACAGATGCGCAGTGCAAAGGACATGGTCGAATCGACGGTCAAGATGTTCCATGAGAAGGGCAGTCCCGGCTACAAGGTCGTGAGGGAGACATCCGTGGCCCTCGCGAATGGAAAGAAAGTCCCGGTTTATTACTATGCCGGCGACCAGTGGGGCAATTTCGAAGCGGCGGCGTACTTCGAGGAGAAAAATACCATCAATTTCCTGGTTTATAATTCGCGAAAAAAATCTGACTTCGACCGGTATCTGCCCGGATTCGAGCAGATGGTGCGCTCTTACTGGAGCAGGGGAAACGCAGAGCCGGTCGATGACGCCGCGTTTAAAAAACTCGTGCAGGAAGCGAAGCGAATGAGCGAGACGCCGGGCGGCAAGGAGTACGAAGAGAAACTGATCAAGCGGGCAGGGGAGCGTATCGCTATTTTCATGCGTGATTGCGCTTCCTATGTTGGAACAGATAAGACAGGGCCGTTCGAGGCGGTTTTCAGGATCAAGCCTGACGGGTCGATTTCAGAGGCGTACGTAAGTCCGGCTAATGCCTTCAGCACCTGCTTCGAGGGTTTTTTCCTGCAGACAAAACATCCTTCGCACCAGTTCGATTCGTATCTGCTGCATATTGATATGAAAATCAAGTTAAGCATGTCCCGAGCCATGGTGAAAGGGCGGCCCTATGAAACTTCGCATGTTTGACTTTTTTCTTCGAGCCTGATAATCTTTTTACATGTCTTATTTTTCGCGAAAAGGTTCCCTCACGGCGGCGGGTATATCCGCTGCCGCCTGCGCTCTTATCTTTGGACTCCTGTTTCTTCCCAGCGCGTTCGGCGCGGAACAACAGCCTGCAACCTCGCCCTTGCCGCTGATCAAGGCCTTTCTGCCGGGGGAATCACTGACCTATGCCGTCACCTGGTCGGGCACGGTCAAAATAGGGACTGCGGTCATGGAGGTCAAGGCGGAACGGCTGAGTGACGGCAGGGAGGTCCTCCGGTTCGTCTCAACATCCCGCACCGAGGGCCTTGTGGGCTCGCTCTACCCTCTGGGCGACACGATCCAGAGTGTCTTCGACCCGGCCATCATGCAAAGCCTCTCGTTCAGCCTCCGGCAGAAACAAGGCAAGAAGCTGAGAAGCCGCGACCTGGAGTTCGACCACGAGCACCGAACGGTCGCCGTCAGAAAAAACGAAGAACCGCTGAAGACCGTTGCCATTCCGGACCGGGTGCAGGACAATCTGTCGTCGATCTATTATCTGCGGACGAGGGAGGACTTCACCACCGGCAAGCCCATTATCTTTGAAACCTTTGACAGCGACAAGAGCTTGACCGTCGAGGTCCATGTTCTGGGCAGGGAAAAGGTGAAAACGCCCGCCGGGGAGTTCGCTACAATCAAGGTAAAGGCCTACAAGGGGCTCTTCATGAGCGGGGGAGAGATCTTCATCTGGCTCACCGATGATGTCCGGAAGATTCCGGTGCTCATAAAGAGCACGGTCAAAATAGGGTCCCTCATGTTCACCCTGACGAAGTTGAAGGCCGGAGGAAGCCCCTGAACCGGCGAAGCCCGCCCCGCAGCCATTCGTCAGCCCTACCTACCGTTATCGGATTACCAAGGACACGATTCCCCGAAAGTTTCCCTCAAGTTCCTTGACAGTACGGCTCATTCTATGATACTTTCTTCCTATTATTTTCAGTTTTTTCAGGGGCTGTCGGCGGACCAATCGGCAATCTAACCAACCGGAGGAGGGGCACATATGCGATGGTATTATAAGCTCGATTCTCAAAAGATAGGCCCGGTAACCGAAGAGGAAATTGAAACGCTCGTCCAGAACGGCACCATTACCTCAAGCACTCCCGTCTGGAACGATCTCGCCGGAAAATGGATGACTTACGGAGAGAGCAAGGGAGAGGCGGCCCCGGCTCCAGGCCAGGCGGGCGCTCCGAGCGCGGCTGCGGCCATGGCCGAGTGCGCGGAATGCGGCAAGACTTTCCCGGTTGACAACATGGTCCGGTACGGCCAGTACACGGTATGCGCGGCCTGCAAGCCCGCTTTTTTCCAGAAGGTGCAGGAGGGGACGAGTCTGCCGAACAGCGTGGCGTATGCCGGCTTTTGGACCCGCTTCGGCGCTAAGTTCATCGATGGTCTCATCATATATGCGGCAGATATGGCGATCTCCTTTGCGCTGACCGGCGCGCTGGTGGCCGCCCGAACCGGTCAAAATCCCGGGGAGATCGCGGGGGCGACGCTGGCGGTTTTGGGACTGCAGATGGCGGTCGCCGCGGCTTATTCAATTTTCTTCGTCGGGACGTATCAGGCAACACCCGGGAAGATGGCGCTGGGCATCAAGATCATCACGCCCGACGGCGGGCGGGTCGGTTACGGACGCGCCGTCGGCCGGTACTTCGCGGAATTTTTGAGCAGTATCATCCTGTGCATCGGTTACCTTATGGCCGCCTTTGACCACGAAAAGCGGGCCCTGCACGACCGTATCTGCTCAACCCGGGTCGTTAAAAAATAACAGCCATGACCGCTCCGCTCTCATGCACAAAATGCGCTGTTGCGCTTTCTCCGGGCATGCTTAATGCGGCCGGCTTCTCGGCGTGCCCGGAATGCGGCTCGCTCCTCCGGGCGGACGTCTTCCCCGCGCTTTTCAAAAAGGCGCCGGCTGTTGCCGTCGAAAACATCCTGACGGACGGCCAGGCGGGATGTTTTTTTCACCCGCAGAAGAAGGCGGTGGTGCCCTGCGAGTCCTGCGGCAGGTTTCTCTGCTCCCTGTGCGACGTCGAATTCGGCGGCAGGCACGTTTGTCCGTCGTGCCTGGAAGCGGGAAGGAACAAGCGGAAGATACGGAACCTGGAGACCGAGCGGGTGCTGCATGACAGCATCGCCCTGTCGATTGCGATCCTGCCGCTGCTCATGTTCTTTGTCACGATCGTGACCGCCCCCGTATGCATCTACTACAGCCTGCGCCACTGGAAATCACCGATGAGCATTCTTCCCCGGACTAAGGTCCGTTTTGTGTTTGCGGTCCTCATCGCCGTTCTTCAGCTCGGGGGATGGTCTCTGTTCTTCAGCAATTTTCTGAAATAAGGGGGGCGACGGACCGATGGCCAGACCCGAACGGGAATACCGGCGACTGCCGGGCAGGGGACGAAGACGCGGCAGTTTTTTCGCCTTTACCGCTACCAGGGCCGGCCTCTGGGCCGGGAAAGACCACCTGATCTGCGTATTCAGCACCAACTACACCGAGGAGTACAAGCGCTTCTATTATCGCGATATTCAGGCGTTTGTTACGCGGAAGACCGGGCGCGGCGCGGCATGGAACGCCGTTTCCTCCCTGTTTCTCTTTCTGTTCTCCCTCCTCGCGCTCACGAGAGCGTCAGCCACCGCGGCCGCGGTGTTCTGGATCCTGGCCGGGATCTTCCTGCTCGCGCTGGCAGGCAACCTGCTGCTCGGGCCCACCTGCGTTTGCCATGTGCAGACGGCGGTCAGCAGGGAAGAGCTTCCGTCGCTCGGCCGGGAGCGGAACGCGAGAAAGGCGATAGACCTTCTGAAGCCGCTGATCGAAGCCGCCCAGGGCGCGCTCACCCCGGAAGAGATCGGCGCGCGGTCGGCGGAGCTTGCGCGGCAGCCTGAACCGGCGGCCCGGTCCCGGCCGGGGACGCCGCCCGCCGCAACGGTGAGCGGCTACAGCGGCAAAGTCCATGAAGCGCTTTTCTACCTGCTGCTCCTGGACGGTCTTCAGAGCGCGGCCCAGATTTTCACGCAGGGCCTTCCCCTGGCGATCCTGGGCACCGTGTTCACCCTCGCCTTCAGTATTACCGTTGTTATCGCTTTGACAAAACAGCACGGGGGCGGCCTGACCCCGGGCCTCCGGGGCATTACCTGGGGCGTCTTCGGGTACATGGTCGTGACGTTCCTCGCAGGTTATATTATCGTCTTTTATGAGATGATGCGGAATCCGAACGCGGCGCAAAGCGGCCAATGGGGGCTGTTCAAGATGATGAGCCATGCCTCGCCCGCCGACAACCGCGTCCTGATGTTCGCCCTGGTCTTTTCCGCGGCCTGTGCGCTACCGCTCGGCTTTTCCGGCCTTGTTCTGCTCAAAAAATTCCAGGCCGGGCGAAAGTCCGCATCCGGTGTCCCGCCGCTTTCCGCGGAGAGCGCCTCGCCGGCGCGAACAGGGCGATGAGAGAGCTTTCGCTACAACGTTGTCGCAACCATGCGCACCGGGAGGCGGTCGCCCTTTGCCCGGAGTGCGCCGCCTATTACTGCAGAGAATGCGTAGCCGAACATGAAGGCCGCGTGCTCTGCGCTTCGTGCCTCGAAAAGCTGCTTTCCCGCGCCGCCGCAGCGCGGCACGGCTTCTCGGGGCTCATCACCGCTGGGCGGTTCCTCCTGGGCTTTCTGCTGCTGTGGACCATTTTTTACTACCTCGGCCACGCCCTGCTCTCCCTCCCTGCTTCCTTTCACGAAGGCACGGTGTGGGAGGGACGGCGGGAGGGCTCATGAACCGGAAGGCGCTGCGAACCCAGGGCAAAGAAGCCCTCGAAATCCTGGAAGAAACAATCTATCTGCTTCGCCGGGCGCCCGGCCGTGTGTTCGCGTCCTACTATATCGGAAGCGCCTCCTTCGTCCTTGCGTTTCTGTATTTCTGGGCGGACATGAGCCGGGGAGCGTTTGCGCGAAGCCATGTTATTGAAGCCTCACTGCTTATGGCCCCGCTGTTTCTCTGGATGAAATGCTGGCAGGCCGTCTTTGCGGCCCGCGTCCGGTCGTTGCTGGCGGGCGGCGCGGCCTCCTCCTGGCCCTTGCGAAGAATCCTGCGGCTGCTCCTGGCGCAGACTGCGATCCAGCCCGCGGGCCTCCTGGTCCTGCCCGTTGCCCTGCTCGTGACGCTGCCCTTCGGCTGGGTATACGCCTATTATCAGAACGTCACGCTGTTCGGCAGCGGCGAAGAGCCCGATCTGAAGGCCGTGACCCGCAAAGCGCGCGCGCAGGCGATGCTTTTTCAAAAACAGAACCATGTCGTTCTTGCCGTGCTCGTCCTGTTCGGAACTTTCGTCTTCCTGAACATCGCCGGTCTTCTGTATTTCGCGCCCCAGCTCGCGCACGTTCTTTCCGGCGCCGAGACCGTCTTCAGCCGGGCAAGCTGGCGGGTCGTCAATACGACCTTCCTCGCGGCCTGCCTCGGCATGACCTATCTTGCCCTGGACCCGATCGTGAAGTGCGTATACGTGCTGCGCTGCTTTTACGGCGAATCGATCCTGACCGGGGAGGACCTCGAAGCGGAAATGAAAAATATCACGTTCAAGCCGAAGATCGCAAGTCCCGCGCTCGCCCTCTTTCTCGTTCTGGCCGCTTTTTCATCGACGGCCGCCGGCCGGGAAGCCGTTTCTCCGGAAAAGCTTGATCAATCCATAAGCGACGTCATCGGCAGGAGTGAATATGCCTGGCGCATGCCGCGTGAGAGACTGGATGCGGACCGGGAGACGGGGAGGGGCCCTCTTGCGAAGTTCATCCTCGGCGCGGCTGATACCGTAAAGGCCTGGCTCAGGCCGGTGAAGACCTGGATCAAAAAAGCCCTGGAGTGGCTGATCGACCAGGTGTTCAGCCGGCTAAAGAACGGCTCGCCGGAAGGATCGCGTGGAGGCGGCTGGCCGCAGTCGGTCTTCATCCTGCTCTACGGGCTCATGACGCTCGCGGCCTCCGTTCTCGCCGTCATGGCGTTCAGACTGTGGCGGCGCAGGACCGGGCGCGGCGTCATGCGCGGGGAGGAGACCGCCCGGACGCCGGACCTCACGCGCCAGGACATTACCGCCGACGAGCTTCCCGCGGACCGCTGGCTGGAGCTCGGCAGGAAATTGATGCAACAGGGCGACCTCAGGCTTGCGCTTCGCGCCTTTTACCTGGCGAGCCTGTCGCGGCTCGCGGAAGAGGGCCGCATCACCATAGCCGCATTCAAGTCCAACCGGGAATACGAACGGGAACTGGGCAGGAAAGCATACACCATGCCTGAACTGGTCTCGGCGTTCTCGCAGAACGTGTCAATGCTGGAAAGCGCCTGGTACGGCATGCACGACGTCACTGCCGACATGGTGCGGCGTTTCATTGAAAACCAGGAAAGGATCGTTGGCAATGCTCAGGAGGCCTGAGACGGGGAACATTATCCTCCTGGTCGTCATCGCCGCGTTCCTGGCCGGCGTGGTGCATCTTTTTCTTTTGCGCTTCGAAGCCGGCGATTCCTATCCCGTCTATTCCTCCCTGCGCGCGGATCCGCTCGGCTCCAAGGCGCTGTACGAGAGTCTCGGCTCCCTGGAAGGAACGACCGTCTCGCGAAACTATCAGCCGCTTTCAAAGCTCGCGCAGCACTCCGACGCGACGCTCTTTCTTTTCGGCATGCCCGCTTCCGCATTGAACGGCATGCGCAAAAAAGAGGCGCGGGCGCTCGAGTCGTTTGCGCTCGGCGGCGGCAGGCTGGTTCTGTTGCTGTATCCGGAAACGCCGAAAGTTCCTTCACCGAGGACAGAGAAAGGCAAAGACACAGAGAAAAAAGACTGTGGAGAAAAGCACGAACCGGAAAAGGACACGGCCGGAAACGACGCGAAAAAGAAACATGACGACCCGCATGATGCGGACTCTATCGCGCTCGCCGAACGCTGGAAAATCGGGATCGTCCGGGAAGAATTATCCGCAGATGCGAACGGGCATCGAACGATGAATGCCGTACCGGCGGCCCCGGAAACGAACGGCCTTGCTGATCCCGTTTCGTGGCATTCCGCACTCCGGTTCGAAGGACTGGGCCCGGAGTGGAGGGCCCTCTACGAGCTGGACGGGAAACCCGTGGTTATCGAGCGGGCCTACGGCAAAGGAACAATCGTGCTGGCCTCCGATTCCTGGTTCATAAGCAATGAAGCGCTGGTGAAGGAACGCACGGCCTCTCTGCTCGCCTGGCTGGCCGGCCCGAACGGGGCCGTGATTTTCGACGAGACGCACTTCGGCATCCAGGAGAGCCCGGGAGTCGCCGCACTGGGGAGAAAATACCGTTTGCAGGGACTTTTCGCGGGGCTCCTGCTCCTTGCCGCACTGTTCATCTGGAAGAATGCGACAAGCCTCGTCCCTCCCGGCGAAGGGCGTCCGGAGAGGAGTGAGGGCGCGCGGGCAGGGAGAGATTCCCTCGCGGGACTCGCCGGGCTGCTGCGCCGGACGATCCCGCAGAGCGACATCCTTGCCGCGTGCGTGGAGGAATGGAAGAGGACAAGCAGGAAAGGCGCACGCGACAGTGCCGGAGATGCTGCTCTGGTCGAGTCGATTGCGGCGGGCGAAACGAGGCGGCCCAAGAGGGGGCGCGACCCCGTCGGGGCCTATCAGCAAATTCATAAATTGCTGGCGGAAAGGAAACGAACGATATGAATGGCATTGGTAACGGCGGTCGGTACAAGGAAATCCTGGCTGCGGCCAGGAACGAAGTCTCAAAGATCATCATCGGTCAAAACGACGCGGTGGACAAGGCCCTTATCGCTATCTTTACCGGGAACCACGCGCTTATTGAAGGCGTTCCGGGCGTGGCGAAAACGCTCCTCGTCAGGACGCTGGCGCACGTGCTGGGCTGCGATTTCTCCCGCATACAATTCACGCCGGACCTCATGCCCGCCGATATTACCGGGACGAACGTCTTTAATATGCAGCGGAACGAGTTTTCTCTCGTCAGGGGGCCGATCTTCACGTCGTTCCTGCTGGCCGATGAGATCAACCGCGCCCCGGCCAAGACCCAGTCGGCCCTTCTGCAGGCCATGCAGGAGCGGACGGTCACCATCGACCGTGAAACCCTTCACCTGCACCAGAATTTTACGGTCTTCGCGACGCAGAACCCGATCGAGTATGAAGGGACCTATCCCCTGCCCGAGGCGCAGAAGGACCGGTTCATGATCAAGATATCGATGGACTATCCGGACCGCAGCGAGGAACTGGCGCTTGCCGGGCGCATGCTGGGCAAGCAATCGCCCGAAGAGATGCTGGGCAACGGCAGCGTGCAAACGGTGATTTCGGCCGAGGACCTGGGGAGTCTGCGCGAAGAACTCCGGGGCGTTGTCGTGCGTGAGGAACTGATCGGATACGTCGTGGACATCATCGCCGGGACGCGGCGTCACGAGAGCCTCCTCGTGGGCGCCGGGCCGCGCGCCACGCAGGCGCTCCTGCTGGCCAGCAGGGCCCAGGCGGCGCTCGACGGCCGCGACTTCGTCACTCCCGACGACATCAAGTCGATGGCGCCGGCGGTTCTCGAACACCGCCTGATCCTTCGTCCCGATTACGAAATAGAAGGAATGACCGTGCCTGAAGTGATCCAAGGCGTGCTCAGGAGCGTGGGGGTCCCGAGGTGATCGTACCCCGAAACAGGCTCCTCGTCTGGACCGGGCTGGTCGTCGTGCCCTTTGGCGCGCTGGGGCAGATGTTCCCGGAGATCCGGACCTGGTGCGCGGCGGCCATCAGTGCGCTTCTCACGCTGGTCCTGTTCGACGCCTTTTCGAACAGGAGAACGCCCGCCGGGGTAAGCCTGGAATTTCCCGAAACGATCCACATGATCAAGGACCGGGAAGGGGAAATCGAGCTCCGGATCAGAAATCGCGGTCTGAAGGCACGGCACGTGCGGCTGGGCCTGGCCTTTCCCGAAGAGATCCGCCCCGCACAGGAGGATCTGTTCGTCGAGCTTCCCGGCGGCGATCTGACCTCTCTGTTTCGATGGCCGTGCACTCCAGGCAGGCGGGGCAGGTATCTGTTCAGCGCCTGCTATCTGGAGGCCCCGTCGCACATGGGCTTCTGGGCGACGCGGTGGGCGGCGCCGGTGCGGTTCGAGGTCCGCGTTTACCCGAATCTCATGCCCGAGCGGAAAAAGCTTGCCGCGATCTTTTTGAACCGCGGCGACTCCGGTTCGTGCGCCACGCGGCAGGCAGGGCAGGGCCGCGAATTCGAAAAACTGCGCGAGTATGTGCACGGGGACACGTATGAGCATATTCACTGGAAGACCACGGCCAAACGCGGCCGCCCGGTGACCAAGCTGTTCCAGGTGGAGCGCACGCAGGAAGTGTACGTGATCGTCGACGCCTCGCGGCTCAGCAACAGGCCGGTCCCCGCCGCTTCAGGCCGGGGAGCGGACGAACATGCCGAAACGGTGCTGGAACGTTTTATAACCGCGGCGCTGGTCATGGGCGTGGCAGCCGAACGGCAGGGCGACCTGTTCGGCGTGGCGACGTTCAGCGACTGCGTGCACCGGTTCGTCAGGGCGAAAAGCGGAAGCGCGCATTATACCGTGTGCCGCGACGCGATCTACGGATTGCAACCGCGACGGGTGACGCCGGACTACGACGAGATCTGCTCGTTCATAGGAATGCGGCTCCGCCGCCGCGCCCTGCTCGTGTTCCTGACCAGCCTGGACGATCCGGTACTGGCTGAAAGCTTCCAGCGGAACATGGACCTCCTCAGGAAACGGCATCTTGTCCTGGTGGGGATGCTCCGGCCTGCTGATGCGTATCCGGTCTTTTCCCGGCCGGACAGCGCGTCTTTTGACGATCTGTACCGGGACCTGGCGGGGCACCTGCTGTGGCACGACCTCCGTGAGCTGGAAAAATCGTTTCAGCGGCAGGGCGTGCGTTTCTTTCTCCTTGATAACGAGAGGCTGTGCCCGGAGCTCGTTTCGCGTTACCAGGATGTAAAACAGAGGCAACTCGTATGATAATCGACCTTCAGCGTTTTATAGCGGAAGAAAAACCGTTCTGGACCGAGTTGGGGACCGTACTGGACAGGATCGAGGAATATCCCGAGCGCCGCATGACCCTTGAGGAGGCAAAGCGCTTCCATTACCTGTACCAACGGACGTCCGCGGACCTTGCAAAGATCGCCACCTTCTCTGCGGAGCCCGAGACGAACCGGTATCTCGAATCGCTCGTGGCACGGGCGTACGGCGAAGTGCACGAGACGCGCGGGACCCGGCAGCGGGCGGCGCCGGGCAAATGGTTTCTGGAGACCTTCCCCCGGACGTTCCGAAGGCACGGACGGGCGTTTCTTCTGTCCCTCGCCATCACGCTTGCCGGGTTTGCCTTCGGCGGGCTGGCGGTGACTATCGACCCGGGCGCCAAGGAGGTTCTGCTGCCGTTTTCGCATCTCCAGGGGAACCCGTCGGAACGCGTTGCGCAGGAGGAGAAGACCGCCGGCGACGAGCTCAAGGGCACGAAGATTTCCGGGGCTACCTGGTACATGACCCATAACACCCAGGTCAGCATCTTCACGGTAGCACTGGGGATCACCTTCGGCGTCGGCACGGTGATCATGCTTTTTTATAACGGCGTGATCCTCGGGGCGGTCGCCCTGGACTACGTTCGGGCGGGCCAGTCGACATTTCTCCTGGCCTGGCTTTCTCCCCACGGCGTTATCGAAATTCCGGCGATTCTGCTTGCCGGTCAGGCGGGCCTCGTGCTCGCCGGCGCGCTGATCGGATGGGGGAAAAGCGTTGCACTCAGGACAAGGCTCCGAAATGTTTCCGGTGACTTGACCACCCTCTGCTTCGGTGTGGCGCTCCTTCTGGTATGGGCCGGTTTTATAGAGGCATTTGTTTCCCAGTATCATGAGCCGATCCTGCCCTATTCGTTCAAGATAGGATTCGCCCTGGTCGAGTTCTTCCTGCTCGTGCTGCTTCTGGCGCGGTCGGGCGCGAAGAACGGAGGGTCCCCTTCCAAGAGGAACATGACATGACGGGCTTGGACGGCAAAGAAGAGAGGGGTTCGGTCAGAGGGAAAACACGCACCCTTCTCATCAAGACCCCCGAGGGGATCGTCTTTTCCCTGCTCCTCGCCGGACCGATTACCCGGTTTCTGGCATGGGTGGTCGATTTCGCCGTCATTGCAGCGGCCGCCGGCGTTGCCCGCGGCCTCTTGAGCTTCGCGGGTCTTATCAGTATCGACCTGTCACGGGGCCTGACCGTCCTGGCTTATTTTTTTATTTCGATAGGGTACGGGATGACGGCGGAGTGGCGCTGGCGCGGACAGACCATCGGCAAGAGGCTGCTGCGGCTGCGCGTCATGGACGCTCAGGGCCTGACGCTCCGCTTCAGCCAGGTGGTAATCAGGAATATCCTTCGCTTCGTGGACAGCCTGCCGCTCTTCTACGCGGTAGGCGGCGTTGCGTGCCTGTTCAGTCGCCGCGCCCAGCGGCTCGGCGACATTGCCGCCGATACCATCGTCGTCCGGATACCGAAGACGATGAATCCGGACCTGGACCAGATTTTTGCCGGAAAATACAACTCCCTTCGCGATTACCCGCACCTCTGCTCCCGGCTGCGCCAGCGCACGACGCCGCAGGAAGCCGCGCTCGCCCTCCAGGCGGTCCTGCGGCGTGAGGAGTTCGACCCGGTGTCCCGTGTTGCGCTGTTCCGGAAGATCGACGCTCACTTTCGCTCGATTGTCGAATTCCCGGAAGAGGCGATGCACGGTATAACCGATGAGCAGCATGTCCGCAACGTCGTCGACATCCTGTACCGGCCACGCGGCGAAGATGCAGTGAACCGGGTCCCGTGAACGGTTTTCTTATTCAGAATAATTTGTGACCAGCTTTGAATCCCTCAGTGAACGCATTTCCCGCGGATGCTTATACGAACCTTCATATGCTGCGGGTCGGCGAGCGAATACGATAATTATCTCACTTTGGGAATCTTCAATTGCCAGTTCCGTGGAAAACGAAAGAAAGGCCGTAAGACGTGAGGCGTCAGGAGCGAGGGTAATACAGCGTACAGAGTTCGAGTTCAGAGTGCAGAGTACGAATAATTATTGCGATGCAGAAGGAGCAGCTTTTTTCAAACTCTCCGCAAAGCCTCCGTCTCAAATATTTGGTTTAACCCTCTTCTTCGTTTCTTTCCGTGATATAGTTGTTTCATAGGCGTAAAAAAACCGAAAGTTTGTATCATAATTATAGGGAAGGCGAAGGAGAGAATTCTCTGAGGGTATTTCTCGGATCCAAAAACAAGAGATTGGCCCGAACCACGATCGGGCTGCGATAGTATATTGCGGTAACCGCGGAGAGGTTGTGCTGGTTGTTGGTGCGGGTCTCTCTGCTGTTGGAACGGAGTGTTACGATGAAAGAGCACGACGAGCTTGGAATTGATCGTTTCCGGGGCAGGCATGCGGAAGAAGAATTGCCCGCCGGAAATCTTGCAGCAGGGGAGGGCGGTGGGGGGCAGTCGCTGCGGCCTGTGGCTGTAAACGTTGGGCGGCAGGGTAGGCTTACAGCGCGGGCGCGACTTTCTTTATTGGCTTCGCTTGTGCTTGCCGCAGTCATGCTGGCAGCACCGGTCGCAGCACCGGCACAGGTTTCCGTAGGCGTGTCGGTTACGTTCGGCCCGCCGGCCCTTCCCGTTTACGTTCAGCCTCCTTGCCCTGACCCCGACTTTATCTGGGTGCCGGGCTATTGGGCCTGGGACCCGGATTTCGGCTACTACTGGGTGCCCGGCATGTGGGTGCTGGCGCCCTTCCCGGGCGCATTATGGACTCCCGGCTATTGGGCAT
>OFHG01000597.1_pt1 | contig 14275 bp, 10 predicted proteins | sample 1521931 | NCBI WGS metagenome assembly OFHG01 (sample SAMEA2468438, study PRJEB22500) | soil metagenome | biome: Glassland; feature: Farmland; material: Clay | place: Australia | collected 2013-01-31 | depth 0.55 m
TCGCCATCCGGACCAGTCACGACCCGACGTCGATCACCCAGATGGTGCGCAGAGCCGTCCGGGCGCGCAGCCCCGATATTCCCGTGGAGAAGCTCGTCGGCATGGAAGAGATCCTCGGTGAGTCGCTGGCGCCGCAGCAGTTGACTGCCGTCACGCTTACGACCTACGCGCTGGTCGCACTTTTGCTGGCCTCGATCGGCCTCTACGGCGTTCTGGCCTACTCCGTCAGCCAACGAACACACGAGATCGGCATCCGCATGACGCTGGGCGCGGAGCGGCGCGACGTGTTCCGGTTGGTCGTGGGCCAGGGAATGATCCTGACATCGGTGGGCTTGGGGATCGGAATCATGGGCGCCTTGGGCTTGACGCGTTTCTTATCCAGCATGCTCTATGAGGTGACACCAAACGATCCGCTGACGTTCGCGAGCATGTCTCTTGTGCTAGCTGGCGTCGCGCTGCTGGCCTGCTACATTCCCGCCCGCCGGGCGACGAAGGTGGATCCCATGGTGGCGCTGCGATACGAATGAACATATTTGGCGATCGGGTGATTGAGTGATTTTGCGATTCCGAAATGCAAATCGGAGAGGAAATGAGACAGAACGGAAGGGCCGTGATCTTTCATTCGCTAAATCGCTAAATCACCAAATCGCTAAATGCCATAATCTGGAGTGAAATAATGGGCACGCTGATTCAAGATTTGAGATACGGCCTTCGCATGTTGGCGAAGAACCCTGGTTTCACCGCGGTTGCGATTGTGACTCTCGCGCTGGGGATTGGCGCGAACACGGCGATTTTCTCCGTCGTGAACGGAGTGCTGCTCAATCCGCTGCCCTTTGCGCAGCCGGAGCGGCTGGTGGCGCTTTATTCGCGCACGCCCCATTTTTACCGGGCGTCCACTTCTTATCCCAATTTTCTCGACTGGGTGCGCGGCAACCAAACGTTCTCCGCCCTCGCCGCTTTCCGTGAGGATGATTACAACTTGACGGGGATGGGTGAGCCGGAGCGCGTTCCCGCGGAGATGGTGTCTGCCAGTTTTTTCCCGGTGCTTGGGGTGAAGCCGGTCATCGGCAGCGGCTTTACGCCGGAACAAGACCAAATCGGTGGCGCGCCTGTGGCGCTGATCAGCGCCGGTTTCTGGGCCCGCAAGTTCGGCTCCTCGCCGGACGCGCTGGGCAAGCCGCTGACGCTGGACGGGAAGGCCTACACCATCATCGGTGTCATCCCCGCCAGCTTTCATTATTGGGGATGGAACTTCCATCGCAGCGACGTCTACGTGCCCATCGGCCAGTGGGACAATCCCACGTTTCTCGACCGCCGCGCCGCAATGGGTATGAATGTAGTGGGGCGGCTTAAGCCCGGCGTCACTTTTGAGCAGGCGAAGACCGAGATGGACGCACTCGGACAGCACCTCGCACAAGAGTACCCGGGGGCCGACAAGGACACCGGCATCACCCTGATGCTCCTCAAGGAGAGCGTTGTCGGCGACATCCAGCCTTACCTGCTGGTGCTGCTGGCCGCGGTGGGCTTTGTCCTTCTCATCGCCTGCGTCAACGTGGCGAATCTGATGCTGGCGCGCTCGACGGGCCGGATGCGTGAATTCGCAATCCGAGTTGCGCTCGGCGCTGGCCGCGTTCGCGTCATCCGACAACTCCTGACGGAGAGCATTTTGCTGGCGATGGCTGGTGGATTATTGGGCCTGCTGACGGCAACCTGGGGGTTGCAAGGCGCGCTCAAGATGCTACCCGAGGCACTGCCTCGGGGCGAGGCCGTTCATCTCGACGCCCGCGTGCTGCTGTTTACTTTTGCCGTTTCGGCGCTGGCGGGGATCTTGTTTGGGCTCGTACCGGCGCTTAAAACCTCCCGGGGTGATGTTCAGGAAACCCTCAAAGAAGGAGGCCGCGGGACCAGCGGCTCGCACCATCGCACCCAGAGCGTTTTCGTGGTGGTGGAGATGGCGCTGGCGATTGTCCTGCTGGCGGGCGCCGGACTGATGATTCGCAGCCTGAACAAGCTTTGGAATGTGGACCCCGGCTTCGACGCGCACAACCTGCTCTTCTTCGCGGCATCTTTTCCTCCCATCCAGTCTCCCGATGCCATTCGGGCCTTTTGGCGGGAGTTGCAGAGCAAACTCGCAAGCACTCCGGGCATCCGGGCCGCTTCCCTGACCGTGGGCAGCCGCCCCATGCGCAGCGATTCCGAACTGCCCTTTTGGCGGGATGGAGAGCCCAAGCCGACGTCCCAGGCCGACATGAAAAGGTCACTTTTCTACCTGGTGCAGCCGGATTATTTGAAGGCCATGGGCATTCGCCTGGAGCGCGGACGTTTCATCACCGACGCGGACACCGAGAACACGACTCCGGTGATCGTGATTGACGACCGCTTCGCCAAACTTTATTTTCCGGGGCAGGACCCCATCGGCAAGCGAATCCACGTTGACATCCTGAACACCACCGAGGAAATTGTCGGCGTCGTCGGTCACATCAAGCAGTGGGGACTCGACGAAAACGCCTCCTCGCCAGTTCTGGCACAATGCTACTTCCCGCTTTCTCAAACCCCGGATTCCTTCGTTCCTCTGCTAGCAACAAACACGGGAGTCGTGGTGCGGACGGAGGGTCCGCCGCTGGCGCAGTTGGGTTCGATCCGGCATTCCTTGAGCCAGATCAACGGCCAGATTGTGGTTTACAACACCGAGCCCATGGAGGGAATCATCTCCGATTCACTGGGCACACAGCGGTTCGTGATGATCCTGCTCGGGATATTTGCCGCCTTGGCGCTTGTGATGTCCTGCGTGGGAATCTACGGTGTGATTTCGTATCTCGCCGGGCAGCGGACGCATGAAATCGGCATCCGCATGGCGCTGGGCGCCAGCCGCCCCGACATTTTCCGCATGGTCCTTGGACAGGCAACTCAAATGGCACTTCTGGGTGTCGCCCTGGGTGTCGCAGGGGCCTTCGGGCTCACCCGGCTGATGGAAAAGTTGCTTTTTGGTATCAGCGCGCACGATCCGCTGACCCTGGCTGCCGTGGCGTTCTTGCTCACAGTGGTGGCGCTGCTTGCCAGTTATATCCCGGCATACCGGGCGGCGCGAGTGGATCCCATGGTGGCGCTGCGGTATGAATGAGTGTATTACGATGAAGGAGGCGGATAATGGCCAAGACTGAGCGTGTTCGTGAACCGGTCAAAAACCCTCCCGATCCTGTTTATCTGGCCCAGCGCGCCGAAGCCGGCTGGAGGCTGGTGGCACTGGAGTGGGAAAAGACAGCCGAAGGCGAAGGCCCGCAGGCGCCGGCATACCTGGAAGAGGTGCCGTACGGCCTGCGAATCGCCGAGGATTGTTATCACTTGGAGGAGAATCCGGAAGAATTGCGCATTCTGATGCTGATGATGGAGGAAATCGTTCAGGATAATCCGCTGTCGAAAGTGGTGACCGCTTTGAATGCCGCGGGCTTCCGCACCCGGCAGGGCCAGCCTTGGGACGCGGTGGCGGTCTTCAATATGCTGCCGCGGCTGATCGAGGTCGGCCCGCGCATGTTTTCGAGCGAGGAGTGGGAGCTTCGCCGGCGGCAGTTGTTCAGAATGGTGTAACCGAACGGGACGGCTCACTGGCCGCAGGAGATCAGAAAGAGATTTTGAGGAATTCTGAATTCGAGGAGAGAACATGGAAACATCCAAACCCCAAACACAAAACACGGCAGGACAGCCGGAGGCTCCGGCCTCTAACGGCCAAGCCCTCATCCAAATGGAGGCGGTGCGCAAGGTGTTTTACACCGATGAGGTGGAAACACACGCTCTGGCCGGTATCCATCTGGTGATCAAGAAAGGCGAGTACATTGCCATCGCCGGGCCTTCCGGCTGCGGCAAATCAACCCTGCTCTCGATCATGGGCCTGCTGGATACGCCCACCGACGGCAAGTACATCCTGAACGGCGAGCCCGTCGAGACACTCAACCTTTCCGATCGGGCGCGCATCCGCAACCGGGAAGTGGGTTTCATCTTTCAGAGTTTCAACCTGATTGGTGACCTCAACGTTTACGAAAACGTGGAGCTGCCGCTGACCTACCGCGGCATGCCCGCGGCGGAGCGCAAGAAGCGCGTGCTGGAGTCGCTGGAGCGCGTCGGCATGTCGCACCGCACCAAGCACTATCCTTCCCAGCTCTCGGGCGGCCAGCAGCAGCGCGTGGCGGTGGCGCGCGCCCTGGGGGGCAGCCCGTCCATCCTGCTGGCGGACGAGCCGACCGGAAACCTCGACTCGAAAAACGGTGAGGCGGTGATGGATCTGCTCCACGCCCTGCACGGCGAGGGCGCCACCATCTGCATGGTGACGCATGACCCGCGCTACGCCCGGCACGCCGACCGCGAAGTTCATCTATTCGACGGGCGCGTGGTTGAGGAGAGCCAGGCGAATTCCGAGGGCATTATCTGACGCGGCCGGATGAGCAGGGCTGTCGCTTCCTCCGCCGAGAAGAACTGGGGATGAGCGCCGGCCTCGCGCCGCAACGGCTCGCCGTTCAGTGGATTCCCGCCGCTCGCCGGCATGTTATAAAGGGGTGCGCATGATTATCCTGAAGAACATCGAAAAGTCCTATCCCGTGGGGCCGGGGAAGTATTACGTCCTGCGCCGCATCGACCTGGAGGTGAAAGAGGGCGAATTCATCACCATCATGGGGCCCTCGGGGGCGGGGAAGTCCACGCTGCTCAGCATCATCGGCATGCTCGACGGCTCGTGGTCCGGCGAGTACTATCTGCTGGAAAATGCCGTCCACGCGATGAACCTGAAGAAACGCGCCGAGCTTAACAAAAAATATATCGGCTTTGTATTTCAGCAATACCATCTCCTCGATAGTCTGACCGTGGCCGAAAACCTCGACATCCCGCTTTCCTATCGCGACGTAAAATCATCTGAGCGGCAGGGCATCGTTGCCGACACGCTGGACCGCTTTCACATCGTAGGGAAGAAGGACCTCTATCCCAGCCAGCTTTCGGGCGGGCAGCAGCAGCTCGTCGCCGTGGCGCGCGCCGTCATCGCCGGCCCCAAGCTGATTCTTGCCGACGAGCCCACCGGAAACCTCCACTCGAGCCAGGGCAAGGAAATCATGGACCTCTTCAAGCGGCTCAACGAGGAAGGCGCCACCATCATCCAGGTCACGCACAACGAAGCCTGGGCGGCCTACGGAAACCGCATCGTTCAGTTGCGCGACGGCTGGATGGTGAAAGAATGATGAATTCTGAAGTATGAATCGTGAAGTTCCGGCCGGTTAAGGACGTGTGAATCGAGCTCGTTTGCCTTCCATCCCCTGTAAATGTATTGTCCCATGCCAAAGGTATATGACTCTTCGCCCGGCTTGCGCCGCAGCGATATTCCCCCGAGCTTATGCCGGGTGGGACACCGCTGCCGCTTCCGGGCGCTGCGCCAACCGGCCTCAACCTGACACGGGCACAGTTTGGAGTTAAGATAGTCGCTGGACAGAAACGCTTTGAAAGCACCCGCCGAAAACAACTCGCGTGTTCTGGTGGCCGATGACCAGCCGGACGTGCTGGAAGCGCTGCGCCTGCTGCTGAAGAGCGAGGGCTTCCAGGTTGAGACGGCCAATTCACCCACGCGCCTGCTGGCCGAGCTCGAATCCAAGGATTTCGACCTGGTCCTGATGGACCTGAACTACGCGCGCGACACCACCTCCGGCCAGGAAGGTCTGGACCTGCTGACGCGGCTTCAGGCGATGGACAGCGCCCTGCCCGTGGTGGTGATGACCGCCTGGGGCAGCGTGCAAGTGGCGGTGGAGGCGATGCACCGCGGGGCGCGCGACTTCGTCCAGAAGCCCTGGGACAACGCGCGGCTGCTGGCCATCATTCGCACCCAGATTGACCTGAGCCGCGCCCTGCGCAAGGGTGAGCGTCTGGAGGCGGAAAATCGCCTGCTGCGCGCCGAGGGCAGTCCCACGATGATTGCCGAATCCCGCGCCATGCAACCGGTGCTGGAGTTGATGGCGCGCGTGGGGCCGTCGGACGCCAACGTGATGATTACGGGCGAGCATGGCACAGGCAAAGAAGTTGTGGCGCGCACGCTGCACGCACTCTCCCCGCGCGCCGCGCAGTCCATGGTGGTGGTCAACACCGGAGCGCTGGCCGAAGGGACTTTCGAGAGCGAGCTCTTCGGCCACGTCAGGGGAGCGTTTACCGATGCCAAGTTGGATCGCGCCGGTCGCTTCGAGCTGGCCGACCACGGCACTCTGTTTCTGGACGAAATCGCCAACGTGCCTCCCAATCTGCAATCCAAACTCCTGCGCGCCATCGAATCGGGCGAATACGAACGCGTGGGCGCGTCAAAGACGCACCGCGTGGACGTGCGAATTCTTTCCGCCACCAACGCCAATCTCAAGGAGGACGTCGCCAGCGGGCGCTTCCGCGAAGACTTGCTCTTCCGCCTGAACACGGTGGAGATTCACCTGCCGCCCTTGCGTGACCGCAGCGACGACATTCCCCGGCTGGCGATTCATTTCCTGCGCCAGCACGCGCAACGGTATCAGCGGAGGATCTCAGGATTCGACGCTCCGGCCCTCCAGGCCCTGACGGAACACTCGTGGCCCGGCAACGTGCGCGAGCTCGACCACGCCATCGAGCGCGCGGTCCTGCTGGCCCAGACCGACCAGATCCGGGCCAGCGACCTGGGCCTTCGCCCCGCGGAGAGCGGCCCGTCGCGCCTTGAGGATATGAGCCTGGAGGAAGTGGAATCCTTTCTTATTCGAAAAACCCTGGCCCGCCACGAAGGCAATGTCAGCCGGGCGGCGGACGCGCTGGGATTGAGCCGCAGCGCACTCTACCGTCGGCTGCAGAAGTATGGCCTGTGAGGCGGCCCGCTGACCCGACCTTGGCCACTGAACCTGAAACTTCGGCCATCCGCATGAACACACCAAAAAGGAAATTGAGTTATGTGCACCGGATTATGCTCATGACGCTGGCCGCGGCCCTGCCCGCCGCCCTTGTGGCGCTGGCCCTGTTGTGGACGGGGGACCACTCGGCGCGCGTGCAGTGGACCCTGACGGTCGTGGTCCTGGGATGTTGGGCGGGCTTCGCGCTGGCCCTGCGGGAACGCATTGTGATGCCGCTGCAAACGCTCTCCAACCTGTTGGGCGCGCTGCGCGAGGAAGACTTTTCTTTGCGCGCCCGCGGCGCGGCTACGCGCGATGCCATGGGCGAAGTGTTCCGCGAAGCGAACGCGCTCAGCGAGACTCTGCACCAGCAGCGCCTGGGCGCCGAAGAAGCGTCCGCGCTCCTGCGGACGGTGATGGATGAGATTGATGTGGCCATCTTCGCCTTCGACGGCACGCACCGGTTGCGTCTGGTGAATAAGGCGGGGGAGATTCTGCTGGGCAAGCCCGCGGAAAGAATTGCCGGCCAAAGCGCCGAAGAACTGGGACTCGCCGAGTGTCTGGCCGGCGAGCCGCAGCGAACGCTCGAGCGCTCCTTCCCCGGCAAGCCCAGCTCGGCGGCACGCTGGGGATTGCGCCGCAGCACCTTCCGCGAAGGTGGGCTACCCCATTACCTGATCGTTATCGCCGACCTCAGCCGGCCGCTGCGCGAAGAAGAGCGCCAGGCCTGGCAGCGCTTGATTCGCGTGCTGGGGCACGAGCTGAATAATTCGCTAGCGCCCATCAAGTCCATGGCCGGGACGCTGGAAGGTTTTCTGACGCGGGAGCAGACCTCGCCGGATTGGAAAGACGATATGCGGCGCGGCCTCGCGATTATTTCGTCGCGCTCGGAGTCCCTGAGCCGCTTCATGAATGCCTATTCGCAATTGGCGCGGCTCCCGCTGCCGAAACTGGCACGCGTCCAGATTGATGAGGTCATCCGCCGGGTTGCGGGATTGGAAATGCGCAAGCGCGTCGAGCTCCAGCCGGGATCCGCGCTAGTCATCGAAGCCGATGGTGACCAGTTGGAACAACTCCTGATCAACCTGGTGCGCAACGCCACCGATGCCGCGCTGGAAACAAGCGGAGGAGTGCGAGTCGGATGGGCCGCCAATGCGCGCAACCTGGATATCTGGATTGAGGACGATGGCCCGGGACTGCCCAACACCTCCAATCTGTTTGTGCCGTTCTTCACCACCAAGCCCGCAGGTTCGGGCATCGGGCTGGTGCTGAGCCGCCAGATTGCCGAGGCTCACGGCGGCACGCTGACCTTGGAGAATCGCAAGGCGGTCGCGGGCTGCATCGCGCGGCTCCGCCTTCCGATTGCCGGCCCTCCGGGCGGTGACCGCTAGAGTTCTGGGCCGGAGATCGCTTTTTCAGACTCGGGCAAAACAGAGTCATCGCCGCAACCGAAAATCCTGCGTTTGTTCGCAGGCACAAGGGACATTCCCATCCGATTCAATGAGCGGAGACAAAGGATGAAAACCTTTCTGATCGGCATCTGTTTTTTACTAACGTTTGTCACGAGCGCGCTGGCTCAAGCCCCGGCGCCGGCCAAAGAAACGAGCATCAAGCCGCTGCCGAGCATTCAGGAAAAAACGAGAGGCATGGAGAAGTTCCCGGGCTTTTTCGCCGATTATTGGGACGCTCGCGAAGGCAAGATCTGGCTCGAGGTTGACAATTGGAACAAGGAATTCCTGTACGTCGAATCTTTGCCGAACGGCGTGGGCTCGAACGACATTGGCCTCGATCGTGGCCAGCCGGGTGAAATCCAGGTGGTGCACTTCGAGCGCAGCGGCCCGCGCGTCCTGCTGGTGGCGGACAACGAAGGCTACCGTGCCGTGACCGACGACGCCGACCAGCGCCGCGCGGTGCGCGAGGCGTTTGCCCAATCCGTCTTGTGGGGTTTTGAGGCCGCGGCTGCCGAGGGCGATGCCGTTCTGGTGGACGCCACGCCGTTCTTTCTCCGCGATGCGCACTCGCTGCGGGCGCGCCTGGAAGCCATCAAGCAGGGCGATTATCATGTCGACCCGACGCGCTCGGCCATTTATCTTCCGCGCACAAAGAATTTCCCCCAAAACACTGATGTGGAATCCACTCTGACGCTGGTCGGCGTGCATCCCGGCAACTGGGTGAACGAGGTTGTGCCGCACCCGACTGCCATCACCGTCCGTGAGCATTTCTCTTTTGTCGCGTCGCCTCCGCCCGGCTTTCGCCCGCGCGCTTACGATCCGCGCTGCGGGTTCTTCGACACGGAGTACATGGATTTCGCGATGCCGGTGGACCAGTCCATCGTAAAGAGGCTCATCGATCATTTCCGCCTGCGGAAGAAAGACCCCTCGGCGCCGCTGAGCGAGCCGGTCAAGCCCATCATTTACTACGTGGACCGCGCGATTCCGGAGCCGATCCGAAGCGCCGTGATGGAAGGCGCAAGCTGGTGGAATCAGGCTTTCACTGCGGCGGGTTACAAGGACGCGTTTGAGGTGAAGCTCCTGCCTGAGGGCGTGGACCCGATGGACATCCGTTACAACGTGATCGAGTGGACGCCGCGCCGCACGCGCGGCTGGGCCTACGGGACGGCGATCGTGGACCCGCGCACAGGTGAAATCATCAATGGCCACGTGAATCTGGATGCGCTGCGCATCCGGCAGGATTTTCTGATCGCGCAGGGACTGCTCGATCCCTTCGGCAAAAATCCCGAGGCCTTGCGCCAGGCGAACGAGATGGCGCTGGCGCGCATCCGCCAGCTCGCCGCGCACGAAACCGGGCACACCCTCGGCCTGGTGCACAATTATTCGAGCAGCATCGTCAATCGCAGCTCGGTCATGGATTACCCGCCGCCGGCGGTGACGCTGGGCGCCGACGGCGCGCCGGACGTGGCGCACGCCTACGCCGTCGGAATTGGCGCGTGGGACAAGGTGACGATTGACTACGGCTATCACGACTTTGCGCCGGACATGGACGAACACGCGGGGCTTCAAAAGATCCTGAACGATGCGTTCTCGCGGGGACTGCTCTTCCTGAGCGATGCCGATGCGCGGCCGCCCGGCTCGGCCAGCCCCACCGCTCATCTTTGGGACGAAGGCGCGAACCCGCTCGCCGGGCTCAAGCAGGTGATGGCCGTGCGCAATGCCGCGCTCCAGCGCCTTTCCGCCGACGCTATCCCTGAAGGCGCGCCCATGGCGACTTTGGAAGATGTGCTTGTGCCCGTTTATCTCTACCACCGCTACCAACTGACCGCCGTAACGAAAATGATCGGCGGGCTGAATTACGCCTTCAACGTGCGGGGTGGAGTGCAGGCCGCTCCCGAAATTGTCCCAGCCGAGCGTCAACGCGAGGCCATCCGCGCCGTGCTCGACACTCTCCAACCGAAAGTCCTGGAGGTGCCGGAGACGCTCTTAAGCACAATTCCTCCGCGCCCGCCGGGCTATCCCGCTTCGCGCGAGAACTTCGCGCGGCGAACGTCGCCGGCCTTTGACGCGCTCGCGCCCGCCGAGGCCGCAGCCGAAATCGCCGTCAGCCTGCTCACCGATCCGAGCCGGGCGGAACGCATGATCGAGGACCACGCGCGCGACGCTCAGTATCCCGACTTTGGAGAGTTGATGGACGACTTGCTGAAAGCCACCTGGAAAGCGCAGCCGGAGAAGGGCTACGACGGCGCCGTCCAGCGGACCGTGGACGCCGTCGTGCTTCATCACTTGATGTCCCTGGCCGCCGACGAAAAGGCTCCCGCGCCAGCGCGCGCCGTTGCTTCGCTCAAGCTTGACGAGCTCAAGGAATGGCTTGCCGCCGGGCTCAAAACTACTATGGCCGAAGACCGGCGGGCACAGTTCTTCTCCGCGCACCAGGATATTGAGCGCTTCGAGAAAAACCCGGCCCAGTTCCATATCCCCGCGCCCGCTCCGCCTCCCGCCGGCGATCCCATCGGGGCCGGCGGATGGGACTGAAATCGCGATTGCATTTGTGCCGGTCCGCTTAAGGGCTCGGTCCCCCCTCTTGACAAACATAGCCAAATATACTAGGCTAGAATGCTTCGGCCCCTGGGGTCTTCCGAGTCCATCGCGGCCAGATCGAGAGGGCCTATTATGGAGGAGTCTTGCTACGAGGGCGGTGGACATATGGGGCGGGCGCCTCAACGGAGGCGCCTTTTGGCAAAGCGAAGCAAAGCAAGCCCTTTAGAATCAGGCAGCGCACGACACAATGTCCGCGAAACGAAGCGAAAACAAAGCGAAAACGAAGCGGGCCATCTTGTTGAAAACAAAGAAGTGCGTGAAATAACGAAGCGGAAAAGAAGTCCAGACACAGCAATTCATCCTGTTGAAAATAAAGGTTGAGCCAAAAAGCGAAACGAAAAGACATGGTCATTTTGCCCCACCCGCGCTCCTTCCAAGGTCAGCTTTTCGACCTCGCGAATCCGATCTCGACCGCGCCAGGCTTGGCAGGAATTGATATTTGACATGTTTTTGGCCTACTTGGTTCGTAGCGGAGACGAAAGTGCTCTATTTCAGGTTGCAGGGCCGGAACTCGGACAATATGTCTGAGTTCTTGGGTAATAAGTCACAGAGTTGGGGGAAAAATGCCCGAGACTCCACCATCGGCGAAAAGCCGGAAATTCCGAGGAAGAGTTTTCATCAATTGGGACCGGTGCAAGGGATGCGGTTTCTGCATTGAGTTCTGCCCTCCCAAAGTCCTCAAGTTCTCGGACAAGTTCAATAACCACGGCTATCACCCGCCCGTCCTGGAGAACGAGCCCGCCTGCACGGGCTGCGACTTGTGCGGGCTTTACTGCCCGGACTTCGCGATTTTCGGCATCCGCGAGGCGGTGAGTGCGGGCGTGCCGGCGAGTGCGGATGTGCCAGCCAGCCATGCGGCGGCCGCGTAAAGCCTATGGTGCTCCTGCGCTTCAGGAGGCGAGACATGGAATCAACTGCAGTTCAAGCCCGCGACGCAGGCGGCCAAAACCAGCCGCCTCGCCCGGGAGAATTCAATTTGGTGAACGCCAATCCCAAGTCGGTGCTGACCGGGGCGCATTTTCTGGATGGAGATCAAGCCGCTTGCGAAGGCGCCCTGGCGGCAGGCGCCAACTTTGCGGCCGGGTATCCGATCACACCTTCCACCGAAGTGGTGGAGCGGTTCGCGGCGCGGGCCCCGCTGGTCGGCGCGACGTTTCTGCAAATGGAAGACGAGCTTGCTTCTTCGATCGCCATCCTGGGCGCGGCGTGGGGTGGCGCGAAATCCTTCACGGTAACTTCCGGCCCGGGGTTTTCGCTGATGATGGAGCACATCGGTTTGGCGGCGATGACGGAAACGCCCTGCGTGTTCGTCAACGTGCAGCGCGGCGGCCCTTCGACCGGCCTGCCCACGCTTCCGGGCCAGGGAGACATGATGCAGGCGCGCTGGGGCTCGCACGGGGATTACGAGATCATCGCGTTGTCGCCGAACTCGCCGCAGGAATGTTTTGACCTGATGATTGAAGCCTTCAACCTTTCCGAGCGCTTTCGCACGCCGGTGATGTTCATGATGGACGAAAGCGTCGGGCACATGACGGAAAAAGTGGTGATTCCGCCCGCCGACCAGATCAAGATCTTTCCCCGGCGGTTCACGAGCCTGCCGCCCAATGAATACCTTCCGTTCGAGGCGAACGGCGACGGCGTCCCGGAGATGGTGAAGGCGGGTGACGGGTATCGCATCCACGTCACAGGCCTGACGCACAACGAGCGCGGGTATCCCGCGCTCAACTGGCGCTCGCAGCAGAAGCTGGTCAACCGTCTGGTGGGGAAAATCCGCGACCACGCCGATGAGATCGCGCACTGCAATGAATACCTGATGGAAGACGCGGAGGTCGTGCTGATTGCCTATGGGATCACCTCGCGCGTGGCGCTGGCGGCGGTGCAGAAGGCGCGGCAGGAAGGGATTCGCGCCGGGCTGCTGCGGCCGGTGGTGGTGTGGCCGTTCCCTGAGAAGCGCATCCGCGAGCTGGCGCCGAAGACGAAGGCTTTTGTGGTAGTCGAAATGAACCTCGGGCAGATGGTGAATGAAGTGGAGCGTTGCGCCGCGGGAACCAAGACGGTCCTGATTCCGCACGCAGGCGGGAACGTCCACGAGCCCGAAGAAATTCTGCAGGTCATCCGGGAGGTGACGCAATGAGCGTCTCGCCTGCAATTAATCCCGTCGAGCCGTTTCTCCGCACCGAACGCATGCCGCACATCTGGTGCCCGGGTTGCGGCATCGGCACGACGGTCAACTGTTTTTCCAGGGCTTTGGTGGATTCCAAGCTGCCGCTCGATAAAGTGGCGGTGGTTTCCGGCATCGGCTGCACGGGGCGGGTGGCCGGATACGTGAAGCTCGATTCGTTTCACACCACCCACGGCCGCGCCATTCCTTTTGCCACCGGGCTGAAATTGGCAAATCCCAGCCTGAACGTGGTGGTCTACAGCGGCGACGGCGACCTGATCGCCATCGGCGGCAACCATTTCATCCACGCCGCGCGGCGCAACGTGGATTTGAAGGTCGTCTGCGTCAACAATTTCATTTACGGCATGACCGGCGGGCAGATGGCGCCGACCACGTTGCCCGACCAGCGGACGACGACCACGCCGGAGGGCCGCGGCCGCCTCGCGGGCGCGCCGCTGCGCATGGCGGAGCTGGTCGCCCAGATGGATGGGCCGGTGTACGTCGAGCGCGTCGGCCTGTACGACAACAAGCAGCGCCACCGGGCGAAGCTCGCCATCACGAAGGCCGTGCGGCTGCAGCTGGAGCACCGCGGGTTGGCGTTCGTGGAAGTGCTGGCCGAGTGCCCCATGCACCTGCACCTCACGCCCGCCGAGGCCGAGGTCTGGGTGAAGGAACGGATGGCGCCCGTCTTCCCGCTGGGGGTGAAGCAGGACCTGGCGGCCGAGCCCTGGTTCGCCTTGCCGCGGCCGGCGTACGATCCCGAGGCGGTGGCGGCGGTGGTCGGTGCGGGAGCGGGTGCCGCGGCGGCGCGCCCGGGGGCGCCGTTCCCGAGCCACCTCGATCCCGACGACGTGGCGCTCAAGTTCGCGGGCGCCGGCGGTGACGGGGCACAGACGATCGCGCTGCGCACGACCACCGCGGCGATCCATGCGGGGTACGACGCGACCTGTATCCCGAGCTACGGGCCGGAGTCGCGCGGCGGGACGTCCTATGCCGACGTCCACATCGCGGCGACCGAGGTGCTCTCGCCGGCCGCGCCGGACCCCCACGTGCTGGTGGCGTTCAACGGCCAGAGCCTGCAGAAGTTCGGGCCGGCGGTGGGGCCGGGCGGCGTGGTTCTGTAGGACAGCTCCGTGGTGCGCGAAGCGCCGCCGGTGCCAGCCGGGGTCGTGACGCGCATCCCGGCGACCCACGTG
>OFHG01000598.1_pt1 | contig 14237 bp, 14 predicted proteins | sample 1521931 | NCBI WGS metagenome assembly OFHG01 (sample SAMEA2468438, study PRJEB22500) | soil metagenome | biome: Glassland; feature: Farmland; material: Clay | place: Australia | collected 2013-01-31 | depth 0.55 m
GCGGTAGTCCGTTGGATCAAGGCCTATTCGGGTAGCCTGAGAGTTAGGTCTCCTGATGAGTTCGAATCCGGTGATGAGCGATGACCAAGCCGATAGCGTGTCCGCCTGCGCCGGGTCCGCTGGAAGAGTACGCCGCCCGGTTTCGATGACTTGTTCACTCATGTGGCGCAGCGGCGGGGGTTCCGTGAGTACCTGGTGGGGCTGCTGGCGCCGCGGGAGCGTAATAAGACGCTGACGTGCCTGGCCAGCGCGGAGCCGGTGACCGGGTCCAGGCTGCCGGCGGTGCAGCGGCTGCAGTTCTTCTTGGCGGAGTCGGTGTGGGAGCCGGAGGCGGTGAACGCCCGCAGGCTGGAGCTGCTGCTGGCTGATCCGGCGGCCGCGCCGCACGGCGGCGGGGTGCTGGTGATCGATGACAGCGGGGACCGTAAGGACGGCACGAAGACCGCGCACGTGGGCCGGCAGTGGCTGGGCCGGTACGGCAAGACCGACAACGGGGTGGTCACCGTCACCACGGTGTGGGCCGATGAGCGCCTGTATTACCCGGTGCATGCGGTGCCGTACACCCCGGCCAGGCACTTTGCCGGGGGGAAGAACGACCCGGGGTTCCGGGCCAAGCTGGCGATCGGGGCGGACCTGGCGGCCAGGGCCCAGGAGGCGGGGTTCGCGTTCCGGGCGGTGGTGGCGGACTGCGCCTACGGGGACCAGGACGGGTTCCGCGGCGAGCTCGCGGAGGCCGGGCTGCCGTTCGTCATGGCCCTCAAGCCGCGCCGCGGGACCTGGGCCTACGGCGCCGATGCGCACACTCCGGTGGACGCGGCCCGCGCCCTGGCCTGGAACGGGCCGGACGATCCCGGCGACTGGCAGCCGGTGGTGCGCACGTTCCGCGGCGGGCACGCCGGGACCTGGTGGGCCGCTGACGCGACCTTGGGCTGGTGGGGGCCGGATGGCGCCCGGCGGCTGGTGGTGGCCACCGCCGGCCCGGCCGTCCTGCCGGAAAAGGCCACCTGGTACCTGGTCACGAACTTGCCCCGCCCCGGCGGCCCGCGCGAGAAAGTCAGCCCGCACCCGGCCGCGAGCCTGGCCGAGGTCGTGCGGATCTACGGATTGCGGCACTGGATCGAGCAGGGCTGCAAGCAGGTCAAGGACGAGCTGGGCTGGGCCGACTTCCAGGTCCGCTCCGACATCGCGATCCGCCGCCACCAGGTGCTGGTCAACTGCGCGTTCTCCTTCTGCTGGGACACCTGGCTCACCTCTGAGCCCCCACCCGGGCCGGCGCCGGCAAGCCCGCAAGAGAGGGGGCACCGCCGCCCAGTCCCAGCAGCCCCAGGCATGCCGGCCCATCCCTCGTGCGCCGAGCTGGCCCCACGCGCTACGCGCCGTCCGCAGCTGGCTGACCCCCGCGACCACGCTCACACGCTGGTGGCACGCCTGGTCCAATGCGCCCCCGCCCGCTGAACTCCAGCACCTGCCCGGCACCGTCACCGCAGGCCACGGCCTGTACCTTTACCTCCCACCTTGATCCAACGAACTACCGCTACAGAGGTTGAAAGGTCGAGGTCTACGGCGAGGGGCCGATCGGGCCGTCAGGGTGGTGGTAGCCGTACATTTCCCGGTAGGCGCCGATCGCCGACGCTTTCTTCACCCACTCCTGCCGGGCGGCCGGGTCTTCGGGGACGGGGCCGAGGGCGGTGATTGCCCAGGGGAGGGCATGGCGGGCGGCGAAGGCACCGATGCGCTGTGTGCGGTCGTCCATCATGGCCGCGACCTCGGCCAGGTAGGCCTGCCGGTCCGGGTCGGGCAGGCGGGGAACGCGCTCGGACCACGGTCCTTGCGGCTGGGGAAGCAGGAAGTGGACGCGCTTGCGGATCCGGGCGTCGACAACGGCGGCGATGTCGCGTGCGCCGGCCAGGTCGCGTGATGCGACGGCGGTGCGGGTCAGGTCGGCGGGGTCCAGGCCGGCGAGCTCACACTCCACGACGGTGGCGGCGACCGCCTGCAGGGCGCCGATGATGCCGCGCAGGCTCGCGGTGTCCAGGGCGCGCCACTTGCCGTCGCGGAACGTGCGGGTGATCCGGGCGATCTGGTTGTGGATGTGGTCTTGCGGGTCGCCGTCGCGGCTGGTGCCCTGCAGCCACGAGGTGACGATCAGCCCGGCCGCCTCGAACCGGCCCGGCTCGGCCCCGTCGACCCGGGTGCCGTGGTAGTCGGCCCGGGTCACCCCGGCCCACGTCTGCGCGTACTCCAGCGCGGCCCGGTTCGCCCGGTGCAGCACCGCCTGGAACGTCTCTTCCTGCGTGGCCCAGTACGCTGCGGCCTGCTGGTCGCCGGCAAGGCGGGCGCGGCGGGTGTTTTCCCGGATCGAGGCGTGCAGCACCGAGATCGACTTGGAGAACGAGATCGTCACGTCGGTGTAGGCGGCGGGCTGGCGGGCTGCCTGCGCCGCCTGGCGTTCCAGTTCGATCAGCCGTTCGGCGGTCGCGTGCGGCTCGGCCGCCTTCAGCCGCGCCAGATGGCCGGCGAACGTGACGTAGGTGCCGCGGGCGCGGCCGAGTTGCTCCCCGGTGCGCGGGTCGCGCTGCTGGTAGACTGCGGTGTAGGGCGTGCGCTCGACCACCTGGCCAGCCGCCAGGCCCAGCGCGGCGGCGCCCGGCCCCCACCACCGGCCCGGCGGTTCCCCGGCCTGGGCGGCGTTGATGTAGTAACCGCCGGTGGTCTGCCCGGCGCCGGCCTGGCCCTGGTTCTTCCACACATAGCCAAGGTCGTAACCCTTGGCCACGGTGACGACCACAGCCACCGGCCACCTCCCACCGCCCCGGCCAGCAGAACTGACCAAGATCATTCGGTAATGCAACGGTCTGTGAGGCTGTGAGTCATGGTGGCAAGGCAGGCGAGCAAGATCAGGAGACGACGGGCAGCAAGGGACAGTAGGAGGGCAGGAAAGAGGGCGGTGAGCAGGAGAAACGGCCGCACGGGAAGCCGCCGCGAAAACGACGGTTCTTGCGGGCTGGCCCGCCTGGGCGGCAGCGGTGTCCACGCTGGCCGTTTTGGTTCCGGCCGGTTATGCCAGCCGGTTATGCCAGCCGGGCTTTGCCGCAGTGCCGGGCGACGCGTGGCTGGTGGTGAGTTCGCGGGCGGGTCAGCAGCGGGCTGGCGGGAACGTGTGCTCAGTCCTGCTGGGGGAGGACCCAGACTCCGCGTCCGGCCACGGTGCGCACGAGACCTTCGGCGCGCAGGACGTCGAAGGCGCGCATGACGGTGCCGACGGCGATGCCGTACTGCTGGCTGAGGGTTTTTGCGCTGGGCAGGGGAGTGCGCGGCGGGTATTCGCCTGAGGTGATCTTGTCTCTCAGCAGGTCTGCGAGCTGCTGGTATGCGGGCCGGCCAGCCAGCGGGTCGATCATGGTCCCCAGCGTAAGGAGAACCTGGTCAGGCAGGTGATTGGGGTTAACCAGGTTAGCCTGATTAAGCTAGTGGGCATGTGCCCCCATGACGAACCGACCCTGGAAGAGGTGGCCGCCCAGTACCCCCGGTGGCGGGTCTGGCGTGACTTCAACAAGAACTGCCATGCCGTGCCCAAGGACGGGCCGAATATCCCGGTCAAAGGCGAGGATCCGCTGGACCTGAGGGACCAGATCATCCGCGCCGAGTCGTTCCGGGAGTGGGGTATATAAGCCGGACGGGCGTGGCACTCGCCAATTACTGGCCGGATCCCCTGGGTCAGCGTCCCTTCCGGTGCCTGGCGGCCTTGATGGCGCCGGTGATGTCGAACTGCACTGGCCCGCTCATCGTCAGGCGCCAGGTGCCCGGTTTCCTGCTGCTGGCGTAGGTGCACATGTCGGCGAGGTTGACCTCGATCAGCTCAACTAGCTGCGCCACTTTGGCCTGGCCAGGCAGCAGGAACACGTGCACGCCGGCCTTGAGGTAGGCCGCCAGCTCGGCCGGGCGCTCGTAGATCTTCACATCGCGCCCGATCACTGCCCAGCCTCGCTCGCCGACTCTGGCCAGCCAGTCCTCGTCGCGGGCGCCGAGCGCCGCTTCGCGGCTGCCGTATAGCTCGGCCGGTGAATGAACGATGTAGCCGAGATCGGTCAGGCGGCGCCGGACCGCGCGGGTACCGGCGTTCTCGTCGGTGTAGAACTCAGGCGGCGCGGCCCAGGAGGACGCGGGCGGCGGTCCGGACGTCATCGATGCTGACTCCGTGTTCCTCGGCGACGACCTCCGGGTCCTCGCCGGCCTTGAGCATGGCGGCCACGTCCTGTACCCGGGCCCGGCTGCCCTCGAAGAACGGCTGGCCGAAGGAGCGGTATGGGTCGATCACGACCTTCGCCGGCTGGCAGCTGCGCAGATGCAGCGCGGCCGGGTAGTCATCGTCGGCCCATTCCACGTACCGCAGGTAGTCCTCGACGATCTCCCGCATGACCATCTGTCCGGTCGAGCCGGCCATCAGTCCCTCGCCCTCGCTGGTGCGGGAAAAGTCCCACAGGACCTCGATTCCGTCAGTGGCGAGATTCCGGGCCACCAGCGCGTATTCCCGGCCGAACTGCTCCTGCAGTCTCCGCAGCGCGGGCCTGATCCGCTGCGGCCGCACCCCGGCCCTGCGCAGCGCCTCCAGCACATGCGCCTCAGTTACCGCGATGAATGGCACGCGCGCCACGCGCGGCCCGGCCGGGAGGACGTGCAGCAGCGGGCCGCCCCGCTCATAACCGGTGGCCCAGCGGTGGAACGTGCTGCGGGAGATATCGAGGAAGCGCGCGGCGTCGCTCATGTCGAGCACGCCAGCGGTGAACCTCACGTCATCCATGACCGTCCACCTCCCGCCGCCATCGTCGCACACCAGCACGCCCATCCCCCGTTGCGAAACGGGCAAATCGGTTCTGTTTGTCGCACGTTCGGGCGCTGGGTCGCTAATACGTTCGGACTGTCGGCCATGCTTCACGATCACCGGATCGCTGGGAGCCAAGTTGGGAGCCAATGGCGGCCGGAACCCAGCCACGTCGGGCTACCCAGGGCGAACGACATCGCAGGTCAAGACCATACTGGGTGCTGCCGGGCATCACCCAGCAACGGCCCAGGGCTGCTTTGGGAGCAGGAGGCCGCCGGTTCGAATCCGGCCATCCCGACCGGGTCAGAGCACATATTGATCTTGAGTTGGCCTCCAGCGGGAGCCAAAGTGGAAGCTGGTACGCCGTCCGGCCGTCAGCGCTCTCGACGCGCGGCGCTTCCCAAGGTCGGGACCGGCCCTGGTCCGGCGCGTTCCGCGTGCCCTTGAAATGAATGTGAAGAACCTCGCCACAGGTTGGGGACACTTCGTCCCGAACTGAGCGCGCTGGCCAGTGAATCCGCTGCTAGCCGGCGTCTCCGCTGGTCACAGACATTGTCTGGCTGCCGGTCACCGCGTCTGACCGCACCTGGCGGCTCTCCCCGCTCCCGTTTCGCTCCCACGGACATGACTCGCCGGGTGCGGGCAGCCACGAGGCGGTGGTGCGGCGTGGCCGCGCGGGATACCGCCGCCATCATCAGGCAGCAGACGGCAGCTGCCTGGCCAGCCGTCGGGAGGACCCACCGCCACCGTTCTCGGCTGGATCGCAAGCACCAGGTCCTGTGTATGGTCCCGGTTATCAGCATTTGGCGGCGCCACGCGGGAAGGTCCACAGCATGCACAGCGAGGAGCATTACCGTCAGGCCGAGGCTCTTGCCGAGCGGATCGACGTCGAATCCGACTACGCGCTGCCGAGGCTCGCTTCGGCCCAGGTGCACGCAACGCTTGCGCTCGTGGGCATCCTCAAGGACGTATTTGCTGAGTTGAGCATGCTGCGCGAGGTCATCGACCAGAGCGACACATAGTCCACAGAGCCGTCGTGGCCCGCCAGCGCGTCTATTACGAACGCGGCCGGCCCGTCGAGGTCCTCACCTGGTGGGCTGGCCGCGGCCCACGCAGCGTCCTCATCCGCCGGGCCGGCGGCCAGCTCATCGTGCGCCCGTTCCGCGGGCTGTGTAAGGCTCCGCCCCGCGGCACACATCTGCGGTCCCGGGTTCGGCAGACCGCGCCGCCAGCTGGCGGGAAGCCTGAACCTGCTCATCCCGCCCTGGCGATGGCCTCCTCGATAGCGGCCTGCACCTCCGTCGGCCGCTCCATGTGGGGCATGTGCCCGGTGCCCTCGAGTAGGTAGCGGACCGCGCCGGCCACGGACTCGGCCTGCGCAGGCGGGATGATGCGGTCCTCGCTGCCCCAGACCACCGTGACCGGTACCGCGCCGCCGATCGCCGCGAGAGCTGTGGCGGATTCTGTGCGCTGTTTGTCGCCGTCCAGGAGTGTGCCAAGCAAGGCGTGCAGTGCGGCATCGACCCCGTCCAGCCGCTTGTAGGCGAGCAGGTCATCGATCACCTGGCGGGTCACCAGGTGATCGTCGGCGAATAGCTGGCCGATGAGCGGCTTGAGCTCGCGCCGCGTCTGCGCGTCGGCGAAGCCGCGCAGGTAGCCGGCGTTGATCTCCTGCCCGAAACCGGATGGCGCGATCAGGGTGAGCGAGGAGATCCGCCGCGGGTCCCGGGCTGTGGCCGCGACCGCGGCGGCGCCGCCCAGCGAGTGACCGACCAGGTGGGCATGCTCGGCGCCGATCGCGTCGAGTACACCGAGGATGGTATCGGCAAGTATCCCGGCCGAGCCGTCACCGACGTCCTTGGATGAGGTGCCGTGGCCGGGCAGATCGAGCGCGTACACGCGGTGACGCGCGGCCAGCGGCTCTTGCAGGAACAGCCAGGAGTCGCGGTCACCGCCGTAACCGTGGACGAGCAGCACCACGTCGCCACCCTCGCCGACCCCGGCGTAGCAGATCTTCCGTCCGCCGATGTCGGCCGTCTCGACGGCGGGCCCACCGGCGGCCTCATCGCGCACCCCGGCGTCGATCACCGCGCGTGCCTCCTGCACGACGGCGTCGAGGTCATCGTCGCTCACGTCGGCGGGCGCGATCAGCGCGATCGTGCCGCTGACGGGCACGTCCTCACCCACTCTTGCGATAATCCGCCGCAGGGTGCCGGCGCTGCCTGCCTCCAGGGTCCCCGCGATCTTGTCCGTCTCGATGTCCGCGAGCTCATCGCCGGCGCTCACGGCGTCCCCCTCAGTGGCGATCCAGCTGATGATCTTGCCGAGCTGCATCGACAGGCCCCACTTCGGCATCGTGACGGCGACGATCCGTTCGTCGGTCATCGGGTCCACTCCGCCACCGTCTTGACGGCGTTCGCGATGCGCTGCGCATCAGGAATGTAGAGGTCCTCGAGCGTGTTCGAGAAGGGCACCGGCGTGTGCGGGGCTGTCACCATCTCGATCGGGGCCCGCAATGCGCCGAAGGCCTTCCGCGCGACGAGCGACGAGATGTCGGTGGCCACCGAGCATCGCGGGTGCGCCTCGTCCACCACGACGAGCCGGCCGGTGCCCTGGACACTCTCCAGCACTGTGTCCTCGTCGAGCGGGCTGGTGGTTCGCAGGTCGACGACCTCGCACTGTACTCCGGCGGCGGCGAGCTGCTCAGCCGCCTCAAGCGAGGTGTGCACCATCCGGCCCAGCGCCACGATCGTGACGTCACCGCCCTCGCGCACCACGTTCGCCTCGCCGAACGGTACCGCGTAGCCCTCCTCCGGCACCGGCCCGGCCAGGTCGTAGAGCGCCTTGTGCTCGAAGAACATCACCGGGTCGTTGTCGCGGATCGCCTGGGTCAGCAGGCCCTTCGCGTCGTACGGTGTCGCCGGGACGACGACCTTCAGTCCCGGGATGTGCGTGAACAGCGGGTACAGGCATTGGGAGTGCTGCGCTGCGGCACGAAGCCCGGCCCCGTACATGGTGCGGATCACAACCGGCGTGACCGCCTTGCCGCCAAACATGTACCGGAACTTCGCCGCCTGGTTGTAGATCTGGTCGAAGCAGACACCCATGAAGTCGACGAACATGAGCTCGGCAACAGGGCGCATCCCGGCCGTGGCCGCGCCGATCGCGGCACCGATGAACGCCGATTCGGAGATAGGCGTGTCGAGCACCCGGCCCGGGAACCTGTGATAGAGCCCCTTCGTCACGCCGAGCACACCGCCCCAGGCGTCGAGCTCGCCAGGCGATCCCTCGCCACCTGCGTTGTCCTCGCCCATGACGATGACGCTCTCGTCCCGCTCCATTTCCTGGGCCAGCGCCTCGTTGATCGCCTCACGGTAGGTGATGGTGCGTGCCATGGCCAGCCTCCGGTCAGTAGCGGACGTAGACGTCGGTGAGCAGATCTGCCTCGGTCGGCAGCGGGGCGGACTTTGCCTCGCCGACCGCTTCGTCGATCATGGTCGCGACCTCGGCGTCGGCCGCTTCGAGGTCGGATTGGGTGAGCGCGCCGGTCTCGATCACCCGGGCAGCGAATCGCTTCAGGCAGTCCAGCTCGGCCCGCGCATGCTCGACCTCACCGGCCCGGTAGGTCTGCTGGTCGCCCTCGAAGTGGCCGAAGTAGCGGGTGAACTTCATCTCGAGGAGCGTTGGGCCGCCGCCGTCACGGGCACGGGCTACCGCCTCGCTCGCCGCCTCGTGCACGGCGAAGAAGTCGAAGCCGTCGACGACGACGCCCGGCATGCCGAATCCGGCCGCGCGGTCAGCGATGTTGTCGCTGGCCACCGACCAGGTGCTGGATGTGGTCTCGGCATACCCGTTGTTCTCGGCGACGAAGATGGCCGGCAGATTCCACACGGAGGCCAGGTTCATTGACTCCAGCGTCGTGCCCTGGTTGCTTGCGCCGTCACCGAAGAACGCGACGCTGACACCGCCGGTGCCCTTGATCTTGGCGGCCAGTGCCGTCCCGCAGATCAGTGGCGGCCCGCCGCCGACGATGCCGTTGGCGCCGAGCATGCCCTTGGACAGGTCGGCGATGTGCATCGAGCCACCCTTGCCATGGCAGCTGCCGGTCCTGCGGCCGTAGATCTCGGCCATCATTTCGCTGACGTCAACGCCCTTGGCGATGCAGTGGCCATGGCCGCGATGGGTACTGGCGATGGTGTCACGGTCATCGAGGTTGCCGCATACGCCAGCCGCCGAGGCCTCCTCGCCCGCATACAGGTGGACGAATCCCGGGATCTCGCCGGTCGCGAACTCCGCGTGCACGCGTTCCTCGAACTCGCGGATCGCCCGCATCGTTCGGTAGGCGCTCAGCAGTTGCTCCCGGGTCAGAGCTCGTCGCTCCACCGTGTCGGTCATGTGCTCCTCCTAGACGGTCGGTGCGTGCATTCTCAGTTGGACGAGGACCGTTGACGGGCGCGTCTGAGCAGGCCGAGGCGGGCACTCGCTGCCAGCACCGCAGGCACATCCACGCACAGCGGCCCGTCAGCGCGCAGCCGGACGGTGGGCTGCTCCCCTCGCTCGAAGGTCAGCTCACGCTCGCCGTCGACCGCGATGACGCCTGCCCGCGCGTCGACCGGATGAACGGATCCGGGGGGCATCCGCTCGATCTCGCGTACCCCTACCGGCACGACCAGCCCTGGTGCGATCGGGGCAAGGACCTGTCGTGCTGCCCCGGCCGCAATGCGTGCCGTGACCCCGTGTGATTCGTCACGGGCGACGGGGGACAACTGGCCCAGGATGCTGGACAGGCCGACCGCGTCGGGTTCCGCAAACGCGCAGAAGAGCTGGGTCAGCGTCGCCGGATCCCAGACCGCGCGGGCCCCGACATGGCGTTCGGTGGACACAGCGACGTCGATGAGCGCCGTCTCTACCCGATCACCCACCCGTGCCTCGAGCAGCTTGGCGCGGTTCACCACACTGTCGGACGGGACGATGCCAGTAGCGACCAAGCCCGCCGCAAGGCCAGCGATGGTCGCCTCCCGGACCGCTGGAAACGTGTTGTTGGTTCCTGTCGACAGCGCCAGCATCGGCACGTCGCCGGCCGCCGACGCGGTGACCCTGGCGGTGCCGTCACCGCCGAGGCAGACGATCACCCGCGCGCCCGCGGTAACCATGCGCCGGACAGCGTCCACAGTGTCCTGCGCCGTCTGACGGATCGGCTGGCCGTCGAGAAACTCGACCTCCGGCCACCGGCCGTCCTGACGGTGGTGCCGCCCGATCGCGCGAAACACCGACGCAGAGATGCCGCCGAGGTCAGTGTTAAGCAGGACGCGGTGCACGCCGACTGCACCGAACGCGGTGAGCATGCGCTGGATCATGTTGGCCTTCTCGGCCGTCGGGAACACTGAGGCCTGCGTAACCAGGCGGCGGATGTCGCGACCCGACAACGGGTTCGCCACAACCCCGACGACCGCATCACCCACGGCGACCCACCTCCTGGCCCTACTCTGCGCCCCTATCCGTGAAACCGGAATAGCTGCTGCGACGCCACGGGGAAGGCGGCACCCGCTGGAAGGCACTGCCAGCCCGCAAGACGGCCCAGCCGTGCGGGGTGCACGAGGGTGGATGCCCGCGGTGGAAACCGAAGAGACCGCAGAACCTGGATTGCGTAATCAGGGACCTTGCCTGAGCCTGGCCCTGGCGCGCGAGACCGCCACGGCGAGAGGCCGCCGACTGGTGAATGCCCATGCCCGCGTGGCCGGGGCGCCGGTTTGCGCGCGCACATGACAGCGCTGGCATGGGCGGTCCTCGGTGACGATGACGACCTGGCTGGGCGGCTCACCGCGATGTCCCACCAGGAACTTGCAGCCCTGGCCGTTGACCGTGCCGGCCGCTCCGCGCCGGCACGCAAGCGATCTGGTCATGGCTGACACCGTGACGGGCCCGCCTGCGCCACCCGTAAGTAGGTGCGGGTGATGCTGATGTGGTTCAGGGGGCATTTCACGCCGGTACGGCGTCGCGGAGCGACACCCCGGCTGACCGGTAACCCAGCGCGCAGCGCCGGACGGTCAGGACCTGCCTCACGACGATGAGCCCGGCGGAACTAGCCCTGCCGGCAGGCCCTGCGCATCGGCAAAGTCTGGGCCGGCGTGCGCCGCCAGCAGCGGCAAGCGGAATCCCGATCCTGAAATGCGGCGGCAGCCGGGTGAGTCCGTCACCCCGCGAGCCCGGAGATGAGCTCGGATCGCCGTTCCTCCAGCGCGGCCAGCTGAACCCGGAGCCGCTTCAGTTCGCGGTCGACACGCGCCAGTTCGGCTCTTGCCTGCTGTTCCTTGATGTGCCGGTCGCCGCACCTTGCCCTGGCGAGACCCGTGACCTCCCGGTGAAGGAGCCGCAACCACGGGTTCCCGCGCGCCGAGCTGAGACGGTACTGGAGCCTGCCCGCGCGAATCGCCCCGGCAATCTCATTCTGGGTAGCCCGAACTCCTCACGAGCGGTCTTGTCGCTCAGCGTCGCGCCCTTGCGCTGCCAGTCGTGACCACCAAAGTGGAGCGCGGGCGCCGGTCAGAATGCGACATCGAAGTACCCCCCACGTAAAGCTGGCCAGCCCCCGGCCCCGGCGGCCGCGGAGTGCGGTCAGGGAGGCGGTTCGATGTAGCGGCGCTCCTCGGTCACCTCGGTGCCCATCTGGCTGCGCCGCCGGGTGATCAGCAGGCTCAGCGAGATGCCCAGGCCGACGATGCCACCGAGCATCAGGATCATGCCCATCGCCTGGATGTTCACGTATTTCGGTGTCCAGGTGATCGCGAACCGCAGAATCGCGCCGATGATGATGAGTGCGGCGCTTCCTCCGATGCTCACGGGGCCTCCACTCGTTCACGCGCCACCCCGGCACGGTGTGCCGGCCCCGGGTCGGCGACCCTCGCAGGCGTGGGCACCGCCCCCGGCCTCTCGCCTGCCCTCGCCTCTCCAGGCACCTCACCCGTCGCGGGTGAACTACCCATTCACGATCAAGGTTACCGCCATTCCCGGGCCCATTTCGGTACCAGGGTTGCGCTGTGTGGCCATGTGTGCAGGACACCGGGGCTTTCCCCACGTGGCGGAGCCCCGGGATGCCGCGCCTGCTGCCAGTCATCCATGGGCCGGCATTCACCCAGGCGGGGCGAGGCGCCGGTACCCATGGCCGGACACCGTTGAAGGGCCAGCATCGCGAGGTCCGCCGGCGGGCGTGGCGGCGACTCAGCGCCGCCCCTGCCGGAGCGGGTGGAGGAGGTGGCCCATGTCAGACCCCGGGCGACGTGCCGGGGATGGCTCCGGGCGCAAGCCAGCCAGCCCAGGGAAGGCGGGCGACGGTACCAGCCAGCCTGCGGCCGACGGCATCGCCGACAAGCCCGCAGCTGACGGCATCACGGACAAACCCGCAGCCGACGGTCTGCCGGGCAAGGCGGGTCCCGAGCCGGGCAAGGCGGGTCCCCTGACAGCGGACGAGCGGGCCGAGCTTGATCGGCTGCGGGCCGAGGCCTCCAAACGCCATGGCGAGCCGCCCCCACCTCGGCGGCGGCACTGGTTCGGCTGGCGGGGCCCGCTCTCCAGCTTGCTCATCATCCTCGGCTGCATCCTGGCCCCGCTGTCGGTGGTCTCGGTCTGGACTTCCAACCTGGTGTCCAACACCGACCGCTATGTGGCGACGGTGGCGCCGCTCATCTCCGAGCCCGCGGTGCAGAGCGCCATGACGGACAAGATCAGCAACAGAATCGACGCCGAGCTCAAGCTGCAGACCCGGCTGAACGACGCCGCCGCCCTGCTCACGCAGAAGGGCCTGCCCCGGGTCGGCAGCCTGCTGAACGCCGTCTCCGGGCAGCTGGCGGGCGCGGTCGAGGGGTTCATTCACAGCGAGGTCGCCAAGGTTCTGGCCAGCCCGCAGGTGGCCCACTTGTGGGTCCAGGCCAACCGGTCGGTGCACGCGCAACTGGTCAAGGTGCTGTCCGGTCAGGGCAGCGGCTCGATCACCGTCAACAACGGGCAGGTCACCCTGAACCTCGGCCCGTTCATCGACGTCGTCAAGAAGGATCTGGCCGCCAAGGGTTTTACGCTGGCCAACCAGATCCCGCAGGTCAACCCGACCTTCGCGCTGTTCTCGGCCAAGAAGCTCGTCAAGGCCCAGAGCGCCTACCGGCTCGTCACGGCCATCGGCTTCTGGCTGCCGATCATCGCCCTGGTGCTCATCGGGCTGGGGGTCTATGTCGCGCACCGGCACCGGCGGGCCCTGATGTGGTCTGCCCTCGGCGTGCTGGTTTCGATGCTGGTCCTGGCCGCCGCACTCCAGGTATTCCGATCCGTCTATCTCAACAGCGTGCCGAACGATGTGCTCCCGGCTAACGCCGCTGCTGTCATTTTCGACACAGTTGTCCGGTTCCTCAAGAACGGGCTGCGCCTGGTGGCGGTCGTCGCGCTGCTCGTGGCCATCGGCGCGTTCTTCACCGGGCCGTCGGTCACTGCGGTCAAGACCCGGCGGGCACTGTCCTCCGGGCTTGGCTGGATACGTGGGCGCGGCGAGCAAGCCGGCCTGCGTACCGGGCCGGTCGGGCAGTGGACCTACCAGTACCGGATGGGCCTGCGGATCGGGGCGGTGGCGCTCGCCATCCTCATCTTCGTGTTCTGGAGCCAGCCGTCCGGGGTAGTGGCGCTGGTCATCGCGATCATCCTGCTGGTCGTGCTCGGCCTGATCGAGCTGATCGGCCGGCCACCGCCCAAGCCACAGGCGGCAGGTCACCCCAGCGGTGGCTGACGGTGCTGGCACAGGCTGCCGGGTTCGCATTCCTGGCGGCACTGTCCCCGACCGCGCTGCTGGTCGCAGCGGTCTACCTGGGCTCCGGGCGGCCACGGCTGACCGCGGTGTGCTACCTGGCCGGGGCCGTGCTGATGACCTTGATCATCGGCATCCTGGTGCTGGTGCTCGCGGTGCTGGCGCCGTTTTTCGCGCAACTGCTGGCGATGGCGGTGTCGCGCCAGCGCGAATATCTGGCCGACGCCTCTTCGGTCGAGTTCACGCGCAATCCGCGGGCGCTGCTGCGCGCGCTCGAACGCATCGCCGAGACCGAATCGCCGCTGCGCAACGCCTCGCGCGGCACCGCGCATCTGTTCATCGTCAACCCGCTGCAGGGCGCGCGCGACGACGATGAGGGTTTTTGGGACAATCTGCTGTCGACTCATCCGCCGCTCAGCCGCCGAATCGCCCGTCTGCAGGCGCTGCTGAACGAGGCGCCCGTGGCGGTACCACCGACGACTGAAGTTTCCAGGGGCTGAGGCGGGGACGTCGCTGCGCGGGGCCCTCTAATTCATCGGGTTCGCGACTTCCGCATCCGTTCGGTTTCGCGGCGGGGGGTGGTTGGCGCGGTCCCCTCTCGCCTCTCGTTCATCTTTCTTTCCCCGTGGG
>OFHG01000599.1_pt1 | contig 14232 bp, 8 predicted proteins | sample 1521931 | NCBI WGS metagenome assembly OFHG01 (sample SAMEA2468438, study PRJEB22500) | soil metagenome | biome: Glassland; feature: Farmland; material: Clay | place: Australia | collected 2013-01-31 | depth 0.55 m
CCTCAGCCCTGGCGCTTCCGGAAACTATGGTATGAACACCTTCTCCTTGCCGGGCAACTTCCAGGGGTCCAGCAAAGCCAATTCTAACCAGGATATCCGGGCGATCGTCAACCTGACCAACCGCTACGCAGGCGGCTACGGCGACTCCGCTTCGCTTTCCCCCGCTGCTGGCCAGTACGATGGCCTGATCGCCGCAGGGACAACGCTGCGCTTTCCGCTGGTGAAGAACGAGCAAGGTGCATCCCATGCCCCTAGACCAAATCAGGAAAAGACCACCACGATTGTCATTCAAAATGTGGGTACAGCGCAGACCACGATAACTGCTGACTTTATAGTTCAACCTCCTCCTTTATATAATCCTGTACATTATTATTACTACGCCTCGATTAATCCCGGACGGATCGCAATATTCGATCCAATCGACGCCCGTGACGGTTCCAACCAGCATCCCCCAACCGGCGACTCGACAGACGCACTCGGCTCCTTGACAGTCACTGCATCGCAGAACCTGGCCGGCATCGCCCTGGAGCACTACACCCTGGAAGACCACGCCACCGACTTGCAGGCCACGCGTGGTTTGATCGACGGTTTGATCGACAACGATCTCGACACGACCCTTTATGCACCGATCAACAAGTATCATCGTTACTATCGCTTCACCGGTTTGACAGTGCAGAACGCCAGCAGCGGTTCGATTACGATCAACGCCACTTATACCTTCGATCAAGACCAATATTGCCCCTATAGTGACACGATCACAAACTCCGTATCCAACGTCGCCTCCGGCGCTTCCCATACTTTTCCCATCGATCAAGCACTCCCATATGGTTGTTTCGCTTCGGCTAAGATCACAGCCAGCGGCAATATCGTGGCAATCGTTAACGAAGCTTTTACTAACGATTATTTTACGATTCATCCCGGCCACGCTCAGGAAATGACATCCTATAACGCTATCCCGAATAAATATGCCTCGAAAGATCTCAACGCCCCGCTGTTCAAGGAAAACTCCTACAGTAAAGGGACCGGGTTGACCGTCCAAAACACCGGCGGTTCGACAGCCCATGTGACGGCCACCTTCAAGAATAGATACAACCAGACCTTCACAACCAATTCCATGGACATTGACCCCAACAAAGCCATCGTCCTGCAGGACATGCGCCTGAAGCCGACTTCCTTCTGGTACGGCACGCCCATGACCTCTTCCGCCCTGGGATGTGCAGAAGGAACCTCCACCGGTTGTGGCGCCCACGGCGTTTTCAGTGTCAAGGTGACTTCCTCAGATCAAAATATCGTGGGGATTGCCAACGAATCGACTTACCCCTTCCTGACGCCGCTTATCAACCAGGACAAGAGCAATTACGAGGGCTTCAACACACCCTGATGCAGGGCTTCTCGTTTCTGATTTCGAGGCATTTCCAGTAGGGGCGAAGCATTTGCCCGACGGACTTCAGGGAAGGTGTGGTCATTGGCGGCAAATGCTTCGCCCTGTTACGATGGTGCGAGGAGGCATCGTTAGTAAAAGCACACCTGCCCTGCGGTTGGCGAAGGATGTTTTGACGGGTAGGGCAGGTCTCACCCCCAATTGGCCCGAGGTTATGTTTATTCGTGACCTGCCAGGCTCTGTGCCTGCGTTGGCGGGTAGGGGCGAAGCATTATTCCGAGGCAATCGTCTGATCGAGCTGACGGCCTTCAGCCTCAATTTTTAAAAAGGCATCCTTCCAATTCTGCAAATAACTGGATACACGCCGGGCTTCTTCCTTTTGGTGGTTGCGTGAAAGCTCATTGCTGTACTCCCCAATGAGAAAGCGCAGATTGGTTTCGTCCGTGTCGTCAACTACACGCAAGTTGACCACCGCCCCACGTGCAATGCGCCTCTGGATGGCAAACCAATCGAAGCCCCATTGTGGCTGCAGGCGCAGGTATAAAACGCCACCGGTCATGCCGGCGCAAAGCCAGGGACCGGGATCACCCAGCACCAGGACGCGACCAGCGGTCATATACTCGCAAAGGAAACCTTTTACATTGGCACGCGCGCCGAAAAAACCACGGCTGTCATCGACCGATTGGCGTATTTCGCCACCGATGATCACATCCGCCCCGGAGAGACGAATGCAGGCGCGCGAATCGGCATCTCCCTGGACGATCACCAATCCGCCCGTGGCGCCGTAGGCCAAACTCTTGCCCACCGAGCCATCGATCAGCTCGCCATCATGATTGTAGCCCTTCAGGACGACCACTCGTCCACCCTGGATGCCCTTAGCCACCCCATCTTGAGCGCCACCCTCTACCAGGATGCTGATCGGATCGGCGTTATAAGCCCCTAAACCGTTTCCAGGCACGGAACTGGCAAAGAAGCGCAAGGTAGCATCGTGCAAATGCTTGCCGTTGCCGCTCCCATTACCGTTACCATTGCCATTCAAGGGTGTGCGCCAGGTCTCCTGGCTGCCGCCCACGCCGCCGTGACCGGGAGGCCATAGCCAATGGTTTTGCAAACGCGTCAACGCGCCGGTTAAGTGAGTCCCTAAAGCACGGTCCACCGGAGTCACCTTGTCATCCTCAAAGCTGATGATCTGCTCGCCTTGCAGCACAGTCTCCATGACCAGGTTGGAAATCACCGTCGTCAGATGATTGCGTGGCCTACGCAGTGTCCCGGCATTGCTGTTTTCCAGCCCAGCCAACACCAGGACTTTGCGTTTGTGGGACTGTTCTTCAATGTGTTCCTGCGCCGTGACCAGCAATTCGTCGAGATTCAAGTTATCCCAATGGGAAATTTGCTCGAGCAGGTCACTGCGCCCTACCAGGTCCTGTACCCGGTGAAAGCCCAGTCGAGCGGTGATGGTCTTTACCTCAAATCCCAATGCACCAAACAGGTTCATCAACCCGCTAACCGCACCTTCGTATTCACAGGGCGTGAAATGGCGCAAGCCAAGCTGCTCGGCCTGCTGGATAGAGGCAATCTGAGTGGTAATACCTACGTGACAGGTACCCTTTTGACAAGCACGGCAAACAGTGCAGCCGGCAGCCAGCATGGCCATGCTGCCAAATCCGACCCGGTTGGCACCCAAACAGATCATTTTGACGACATCGGCGGCAGTGCGCATTCCGCCATCGCACCAAATTTCGACTTGATTACGCAAGCCGGCGGCCACCAGCTCACGGTGTGCCTGCGCTACGCCGAGGTCTGCCGGCAAGCCGACGAATTTCAAAGAATGCTTGCGGGCGGCGCCGGTACCACCATCGTAACCGGTCAGGTTAATGACGTCTGCGCCGGCCTTGGCGATGCCCACCGCAATGATGCCAATCCCTGGCACGACGGGCACCTTCACAGCCACACGCGCCTTCGGATTGGAAGTCTTGAGTTCCTCAATGAACTGCGCCAGATCCTCGATGGAATAAATATCATGATTGTTAGAGGGCGAAATCAAATCGACACCCGGACTGGCGTGGCGGGTGGCGGCGATCTTCCTGGTCACTTTGCGCCCCGGCAGGTGGCCACCTTCACCCGGCTTGGCACCCTGGCCGATCTTTATTTCCAACAGGTTAGCCGAATTGATCATCGCCGCACTGACGCCAAAACGCCCGGAGGCGATTTGCAGGCCGCGATTGTGCGGATAACGACCCATCATGTCTTCGATTTCACCACCTTCACCATTCAAGGCGATGATGTTCAGCCAGTAAGCCGCTTGAGCATAGGCACGGTAGGCTGTTTCCCCCTGGGAGCCAAAAGACATCGAGGCGATGACGAAGGGCAAATCGTGCCCGGTGAGACCGGCATCGACCTCGTGGGGTGAAATACCGCTATCTGCTTCGGGGAAGCGAAAGCCAAGGACGTGGCGCAGGGTGACCGGCATTTCACGAGCCAGGGCTTCAGCCTGGGCTTCAAAGGCTTGCGGATCAGCCTCCCCACGGCTCACCTGACCGGCTGTCTTCCAAACTTTAGGATAAAAATGGTTTTCACGTGAAAGCTTTGGGCGATCTTCCCCGCCGAAAATTGCCGACCTGGCGGCTGCATCGGCGTCGAGTTTTTCCCAGGTCAAGCCGCGCTGTTGTGAGCCGAGGTAATTCATCGTCCCCATTGCCACAGCCAGCGGCTGGGCCAGCCCGATGCTGGCAAACAACCGGCCATAGCCGCGTAGCTCGTGGATGCCCATCGTGCTGATTACCTTTTCCAGGCCGGCGTTCAAAGCGTTTATCGTGTTATGGAGGCGATTGGCGCGCTGTTCCACGGGCAGCTGCCGCTGGACGTCGTTTAACGCGGCTTCCAGCAGGAGATAAGGAGCTACGGCATCGGCGCCAAGGCCTAATGCCATAATCAGGTCGTGTAAATTGCGCACAGCCCCGGAAACCAGCACCAACCCCACTTTACGGCGAAGGCTGGTGCGCAAGGCGGTACGGTGAGACCCGCGCTGCAAAGCTGACTCGGGCCAATCCGGCCAGGTTTCACCCTCTTCAAGGGTGTTGCGCAGGGCGCGATCGATGACTGCCACGCAAAGATGCGGGTCGACCCAGGTACAACCCGAATCAAAAGCCTGCCGGTCGTCCAGGATTAACACTTGAGCTCCCATTCGGACTGCGCGGCAGGCTTCGTCGGCCAGACGTGGTAAAGCCTGTTGGATTTGCTCTCCCGGTTGAGAGCAGGTGCAGAGACTGACAACTGTGTCTTGCGGGAAACTGTTGATCATCTCGTCCAAAAGCGCGCTGCCGGTCTCCATCGCAACCAGGCGGAGCTGATTGTCCGGCAACAGGTCGTCGCGATAAGAAGGTCCGCATAGGATAGGCGTATCGCAGTTGAAGGGCTCGACCTGCGGCTCAAACCCGGGCACGAGCGATGGCCGCGGACCGACCAGGCTCTGGGTGGAGAAATGCTCCTTCTCACGCTCGCGGTCAATCGAGGGGTTGGTGACCACCGCCACGGCTTCTTTGAAATAGTCAGAGATGTTTTGGCGCTCACTATTTAACGCTGCCAAAGGGCCATCGTAACCCATCGAGCCGATTGGGTCTGTGCCGTTGTCCGCCAGGTCCTGCACCCATGCACGATCCTCGCGCCCCCAGCCCAAAGCAGCCAGGCGACGTTCTAATTCCAGGATTTCTCCACCGGTCTTATCGCCCACCGGTTCAAGCTTGGCGTGGCTTTCATCCCTTGATCCTGCCTCTCCAGAGGCCGGCAAAACCAGCCTCCGGCGCCGGCTCAGGCCAAGCCGATTGCCAAAGCGTTTCTCGGCCAGAGCCAGCATCTCGAATTGAAGCGCTGAATAGTCCAGGATATCCACACCATTATTACGGCACAAGCGCACCAGCATCTTCTCGCCAGGCGATAACGGCTTTGGGTCGCGACACAAAGAATCCAGGTGGTATACGCCTTTCTCCGAAGAGAAAAAAATGTCCTTCTCGGTTTCACCAAACCATAAGGGGCGCAAGCCCAAAGCATCCACGCTGAACGCACACTGATCTTCAAAACGAGCAATAATGGCCGCCGGGCCCTGGGCGAACGGGCCAAAACCCTGGCGGTAGCGTAGATAAGTACGCAATACGTCCGGAGGGAATTTTTCTACTTCGCTCAAAATGGGGGGAAACAATAATTCCATGGCTTCGATCAGGCTGAAGCCGTAATGATGCAGGAGGGTGGCAAGCGTGCGATCTACATCCTGAGAATCGCTGCCACCTGGGACAAGCTGGACGCCTAACATCTCAGCTTGCTCGCGCAGGCGTGCGATGGTATTGATTTCCCCATTGTGACCTAACAAGTGAAAAGGCTGGACGCGTTCAAAAGCCGTTGTCGTATTGGTGGAATAACGGGCGTGCCCCAAGGTAATCGCCGTGGTGTATTCCGGGCTACGCAGCTCGGGGTAGTATTGGTATAAGGTCTCAATCGAACCACGTACCTTGTAAACCACACTGAAACTGGACAGCGAGGCAACGTGGAACCCGGTTTCACTCTCGATGGCGAGCGACAGATCAAAAAGGCAGCCCTCCACAGACTGTAGCGGGCAGCCTTCCATCAGGCCAGCAATTTGCAGGAAAAGAGGCGCCTGAGCGCGCGCCATGCGTCCCAGGGCAGTAGGGCGAGTGAGCCCCTCCCGGCGCAGCAGGATGCTTGCGCCATGAGTCTTGACCAAACCAAGCACTTGTTCTTGCAATTGCTCCCATTGATCTAACTGCTCATTGGGGATCATCAAGTGACCAACGAAAAAGCGGCGATCCTCCGCCAACCAGGCCGGTTTGCCCTGCTCTTCCAGGGCGCTAGCCCATAGACGGCGCGGAATATCGGTCAGGACACCACATCCATCTCCCTCACCATTAACCACACCGGAGCGATGTCCCATTTTACTCAGCGCTTCCATGGCACGCTTGAGGTTGCCATGCGTCGGCTCCCCAGTCTTGCGTATGGCCGCCACAATCGCACAGGCATCATGCTCTTCCAACCAGGCACTTGGCTGGTGGGTGAGCATCCAATTCTCGTTAAGGTCCGATGGCTTGCGCTCAGAATGATCGGATTCTTTCATGTTGGCCTCCTACGGCTGCGGCCTATCGTATTGGAAAAAAGGCTGCCTGGTGAGGCAGCCTGCGTTCCGATGATTCAATTCGTTCAGGGGTATGCTGAAAGAACACCTACGAAGGCTGCCGGTAAAACCGCCGGCTACGTCCGCCTACGGTGATCCCTGCTATCTTACCGCTCCTGGAGGCGATCTTCCAATCCATATCACCAACTCTGTCTGGACAAACCTTGAAATCCATTTGCACCAGTTTACATACCCCCCAGTCAATTGTCTACCGGTAAAATAGCCAAAATTAATTACTAAATTTTGATTAATTTATTCAAAATAAAGGTTCTTCGGGAATTCCCGAAGAAGGTCCTGTGAACATGGGGTAAGATTATGAAACCCCAATCATTCAGTAGTATGGGGAAGTAAATCTAAATGAAAAACGGAGTTGGTTATGAGCCAGGAATTTATAAAATCACAATCGGCCGGATCTGATATACAAGTCGCCACCCTGGGAGGCGGTTGTTTCTGGTGTTTGGATCCGATTTTCAAAGATTTAAAAGGGGTGGTTAATGTGGTAGTGGGGTATTCCGGAGGATCGGTGAAAAATCCATCTTACCGGCTGGTGTGCACCGGCACCACCGGACATGCTGAAGCCGTGCAGATAAGCTTTGATCCGAAGGTGATCTCATACAAAGAATTGTTGAAGATCTTCTTCGGCTTTCACGATCCCACCACTTTGAATCGCCAGGGGGCGGACGTCGGCACTCAATACCGCTCGGTGATCTTTTATCACGATGAAATGCAAAAAAATATCGCCGAGGAAACCATCGCCGAGATCGACAAAGCCGGCATATGGGGTAAACCTATCGTGACCGAGGTAACGCCTTTCGAGGCTTTTTACCCTGCCGAGGATTATCACCAGGATTATTTCAAGAACAACCCCACGCAAGGCTACTGCCGGGTAGTCATCGCACCCAAGGTGACCAAATTCCGCAAATATTATGCGGAGATGATCAAGCAGGCGCAGGCCTAAGGTCAGGCACGTTTTTTAGAGATTTCGTAGGACGGCGCGGGTTACATCACCTGTGCTGGCCCTTCCACCCAGGTCTTGAGTCAAAACCGCTTCTGAAATAACCTGCCGCACCGCTGCCTGAACACGTAGGGCGGCAGTCCTTTCGCCAATATGTTCCAATAACATGGCAGCGGAAAGGATGGCGCCGATCGGATTCGCCACGCCTTTGCCTGCGATATCCGGAGCGGACCCATGGACGGGCTCGAACACGGCCACCAGCTTTCCCAGGTTCGCCGATGGGGCAACCCCCAACCCCCCTACCAAAGCGCTGGCTTCGTCGGAGAGGATATCCCCAAACAGGTTGCTGGTCAGGATGACGTCGAAGCGCTCCGGATCGCGAACCAGGCGCATCGCCATAGCATCCACCAAAAGGTCACCACAAGCGACATCAGGATAGCCCCTGGCTAACTCCAGGCAGGTCTGGCGGAAAAGCCCATCAGTGACTTTCAGTACATTGGCCTTATGCACAATGGTAACCGTTGCGCGGCCATTGGCAGGGTCATTCTGCTTACGCCGGGCGGCACGCTGGCGAGCCTGTTCGAACGCTACACGGGCAATACGTTGCGAGGCGCCTCGGCTGATCCAGCGCTCGGCGATGGCAGTATCGCCTTCCATACGCTCTCTGCCGATATAGAGGCCTTCCGTGTTTTCACGCACGATCAACAAATCAATATTTGACCGGGAAAACGGCCCAGGTAAAGACAGCACCGGCCGCAGGTTGGCATACAAGTCGAAAGTTTTGCGCAGGACCAGGATGGGACTACGATAACCATCCACTTGAGTGGAAGGGGAAGAAGTTGCGCCAAACAACGCCACGCCACAAGCCTCAACCTCAGCCAGGGTTCGCCCTGGGATCGAATCGCCAGACCTGGAGAAGAACTCGAAACCCGCCGGAACCTCCACGAAATCCAGACCGAGTCCCAGCGCAGCCAGGACCTGGGCAGCGGCCGGGATGACTTCCTGGCCTACTCCATCCCCCGGAATCAAGCAAACCCGGCGATTCGTCATTCTCCCACCGAGACGACCGGATCAGAGATGGCCAGGCCCAGCCTTTTCCTCAAGTAAGGCACCAAACCGCCGGCCTGGAGCATCTCCAACACCTGGTCTGAAAGCGGGGGAAATGTGAAACCCTGATGACGCAAACGGATGGTGTTTTGCAACACGTCAATCTCGATTTCATCGCCGCTTTCAGCCGCCTCGACGAGCGGCGGGCAGGTGATCAGCAACAAGCCCTGGTTGATGCCATTGCGGAAATAAATACGCGCAAATGATTTGGCAACGATTGCGGAGATGCCGCGGAATTTCAAGGTCGTAACAGCCTGCTCGCGTGAGCTGCCGTTGCCCCAGTTACGTCCTGCTACGATGATATCTCCCGGGCCGGCATGGCGCGTGAACGCAGGGTCCAGGTCTTCCAAGGCATGGGCAGCGATTTCGCCAGGCTCCTTCAAGGTGTATGTATATTTTCCCGGGAAAATGACGTCCGTATTGACGCCATCGCCGTATTTCCACACCCGGCCACTTAAAATCCAGTTATCCATTTGCCACCTGCCTCGGATCACATATATGACCGGCTATCGCACTGGCTGCCACCACCGCCGGGCTGGCCAGGTAGATCTCGGCCTCCGGCTGGCCCATACGCCCCTTGAAGTTGCGGTTGGCCGATGAGATGCACACCTCCCCGGGGGCCGGGATGCCCATATGATTGCCCATACATGGCCCGCAACCGGGTGTGCCAATGGAGGCGCCGGCTTCCAGCAAGGTTTGCATATACCCGGCTTGAATCGCCTGCTGGTACACCTGGGATGAGGCCGGAATCACCAGCAGGCGCGTCCCCGGGGCCACCTTGTGGCCACGCAATATCTCGGCAGCCATCGCCAGATCTTCCAGACGACCGTTGGTGCAGGTACCGATGAAAGCCTGATCCACATGCACGCCGGCGACTTCAGCAACCGGGCGAACGTTATCAACGGTGTGCGGGCAGGCCACTTTCAATTCGATAGCGCTGGTATCGAGCGTGATGGTTGCGCTGTAGCGGGCATCTTGGTCCGGGTAGATTGCCAACGCCCGCAAACGCGCTTTTTCATCTTCCAGGACGGCAGAACCGCCGCCCTGTTTGCGCGCCAGGCGCTGCGCCAGGTAATCCAACACGGCATCGTCCGGAACAAGGTAAGCGTTCTTGGCGCCGCATTCGGCCATCATGTTGGGGATGACCATGCGGCTTTCCAAAGACATGTTCCGGATGCCATCTCCGCCGAATTCGACGGATTGGTATAGCCCGCCGTCAGCGCCGATCATCCCGATCAGGTGCAAACACAAATCCTTGGAGGTAACCCCGCCAGGCAATCTGCCGCGCACTTCTACGCGAATACTCTCCGGCACGCGCAGCCAGAGCTCACCGGTGGCCCAAATGGCGGCCATCTCGGTGCGTCCCACGCCGGCACCGAAAGCCCCCAACCAACCAAAATGGGTCGTATGGCTATCGGCTCCCAGGATAAGCTGGCCCGGCAACACCAGGGCCTCTTCGCTCAACACCTGGTGACAGATCCCACGGCCCACTTCGAAGAAATGGCGGATGCCCTGCTCCTGAACGAAGTGGCGCACCTCGGCGTGGTTCTGTGCATGGCGGGCGGTGGGGGCCGGCACAGCATGATCGAGGGTGATGCACATGCGCTCTGGGATGGCGACTTTCTCCAGCCCGATCGTGCGGAAAATACGGGCAATGGCAGCCGTATTATCGTGGGAGAGCGCCACATCAGGCCGGGCGGTTACCACCTGGCCGGCGATAGTGTATGAGAGCCCTGCCGCCCTTGCCAAGGCTTTTTCAGCAAATGTTGATGGATTTTCTTCCATAGCTAACCTATTGGAAATGCAACGACCGGGTGTGGATTGGCACACCTGCCAGACCGTTCGAACTGTCATCGAGAGAATTTGCAGCCTTGGGAAGCGGGTTGGACGAATCCAGGCGTTGGACAATTTGGCTCTTGGGGGCATCAGGCAGGGCGCGGTGTTGGAGGCCAAAATCCTTCTCCGCCACATCGACCAGCACCTGCTCCGGCGAAACATCTGGCGAAAGCTGGTAAACCCGTTCTTTAAATACGGCTGCGATTTGTTTCGCCAGGGCCTGGTCCAACTCGTAATAACGAATTTCCTTGAGAAAGTAATGGATGACGTTCCATCCGGATAAGGGGCCTAACAAGATTTCCGTTTCCGACACTCCAAAAAGGTCCAACGGATGGGCTTCGTAGGTCACTGAATTTTGCAGCACAGCATTCTGGTGGATGCCAGCAGTGTGAGTGCGATTGGTCAGGCTCACCGGCTCCTTGGCAGGTACCAGCATTTTTAGCTTGTCAGCTACCAGGACGTTGATTGGGTAAGAACCGCGCAACTGGTAGCCGTCCAATTTATCATAATCCCGGTCAATGTACAGGTTGAAGAGCAGGGAGGTCATGCTGGTGATCCCGGAGCGTTCGGCGATGCCTAATACGGTGGTATTCAAATAACGCATCCCAGAGCGGACTGCCTGTAATGCGTTGTACAGGGAAAATCCACGGTCATCGTGGAAATGGCCTTCGAGACCCATTTGCGGGTAGCGTTGGCGCAAGAAATCCACACGTTCGACCACGCTCTGTGGGGTCGCAACACCGACCGTATCCGGCATTCCCAGGCGATCGACAAAAGGAGCGACTGCGTCGTACACGTAACACAGGTCTTCCAGGCGGGTACGAAAGGCGTCCTCCCCGCTGAAACGCAAGATCAGGTCAGGATGGTTCTTTCGAACGTCTTCAAGCAGAGGCACGACCTTACGTATGATAGCTTCCAGATCGTTTCCGTGATTATACTGGCGCGAAGCTTCAGAGGTACCGATAAAGAAATTTAACCCGTCCGCTCCAGCCTGGATGGCGCTTTCGACATCTGCCGGATGGCAACGGACATGCGTCAGCAAGAATGTATAACCTTTCTGAGTGATCAAACTATCGCGCACTTGCTTAAGAGCTTGAAAGTCTTCGGCCTCTTGCGGACTGACCACCGGCGCGAACAACTCAACAAACTTGACGCCATAGATTATCAAGGCACGCAGGATCTCCTCCTTATCGGCGCGAGTAAAGAAATATTTGTAATGGTCGTGCAGCAAGGAAGTCTGCTGCCCGTCCCGCAAGGTGGTATCAATGATTTCAAGCTGGCGAGATTGGTAGTCGCGAAAGGTAAATATGGTTTGTGGGTTGGTGCCTGCACCGTTCATCTGCAATTTTGACCTCATTTACGAATAAAAAAGCTGCCCGATGGGCAGCCTACTCTGCAATCTGACGTTTTGGTGTACCTGGTTCGAACGCGAAAAACAGAACTGCCCTTTTCGTTATGCAGCTCCCGGCTTATAAGCCTTTTTGTTGACCAACTCGAACGAAGAAACCAATTTTCTCGCGTTTGTTTCCATTTCGCTATGTAGTTTAATCAGCCAATAAGCACTTGTCCATTGGAGCTTTTGACAAAAAGAGAGAGGGTTTACTTAGATAAACTGCATAATTAGCTCAAGTTGCAACCTATTCGCATACAACGGAGAAACCGAGTTTTCTAGCCGAATCTGTGACAGAAAATGTATTTTAGTTGGCGAAAGTACCATAATAGCCATGAAATCTGTGGAAAAACTCGGTTTCTGATCTATGGTGGCAACTCAGGTTAATTATGAAACAGGATAGCGATCATCTATGTTGACCGCGCATTTGCGGGTCGAGTGCATCGCGAAAAGCATCGCCAATCAGGTTAAATGCCAGGACAAATAACAAAAGGGCCATACCGGGATATACCACGATCCACCAATGGGTGTTGAGGGTGGGAATCCAATTACGGGCGTAGCTAAGCAACTGCCCCCAATCGGCGTAGCCTTCACCGGCTCCCAAACCCAAGAAGGATAGGGCAGCAAAGGTCAACACGTAGGTTCCAATATCCAATGAGCCAACCACCAGGAGAGAATACATGGCATTCGGTATAATGTGACGGAAAAGGATACGCCAGCCTGGAATTCCGAGAGCCCTCGCCGCCAGGACGAAATCGCGTTCTCTCACCGCAAGCACATCGCCGCGGATCAGGCGAGCGTAGCCAGGCCAGCCAAAAGTGATCAAGGCGAGCATGCCGGTGACCAACCCATTCTGAATGCGGGCACCCAGGATAGTGGCTAAGGTAAGAGCCGCCAGTAAAAACGGGAAAGCCAGGAAGATCTCCACGATGCGCTGGATAACCTCATCCACCCAGCCGCCGGCGTAAGCGGAGATGGAACCCAGTGTTCCTCCGATGAATACGGTTAAACCAGTAACGATCAACCCAATTTCGAAAGCTGTGCGGGTACCCCAAATAATCCCATAGTAAAGGTCATACTGCCCCTGGGTGGTCCCCAAAGGCTCTCCTGGGCCCGGAGGTTGCGGTTCAGCGAAAAAACCATCCCGGGGAATTTGAAAGGGCTGAGAGGGGATGGGCGGTGGCGCTAATATCGGAGCTAAAAGAGCAATCGCTGCGAAAAAAATAACCAATAGCATCCCGGCGATCGAAACCGGGTTATGTAACAGAGCCGATACCCAGCGAGGGAGGCGCTCTCTAGGGGGTAATTCTTCCCTAAGTAAAACTGACTGAAACCCTTCGTTTGTAACAGTAGTCATGTTGTTTCTTTTTTTACCCCAAACGGATGCGAGGATCCAAATAACTATACAAGACATCCACGACGAGATTAGCAAAAACCAGCAACGCCCCAGCCAACAAAGCAATCCCCAATACGGAGACCGCATCAAAGTTGAGGGCAGCATTGGCAGCAAACAGCCCCATACCGTGATAATTGAAAACCGTTTCGGTAATGACGACGCCGTTCAGAAAACCCACCAAAAGCAAGCCTCCAACGGTAGCAACCGGGATCATTGCGTTAGGTTGGGCATGCTTGCGGATCACCAGGCGTTCGGTTTGCCCCTTGGCCCGCGCAGTGCGGATGTAATCCTGACGAAGAACTTCCAGCATGGAAGAACGGGCGACCCGTAGGAGCAAGGCCCAGCTTACATAAGCCAGGGTGAGTGCAGGCAGGAAAAGATGGCGCAGCGCATCCAGGAAAATATCAAAACGCAAATTAAGCAGCGCATCTATGGTGTTCATGCCGGTATATTGATGATATGCCGTTGATTGCACCACCTGGGATGCCCATTCAGACAGGCGGCCCGGGGGGAACCAATGCAGGTCTGCGTAGAAAAACATCAGCACAAGCAACCCGAAAACAAAGGTTGGGAAGGAGTAACCAATGATGCTGAAAACACGGGCAGCCTGGTCAATAAACGCGTCGTGATGGATGGCAGCCTGAATGCCCAGCCAGGTGCCTATGACAATGATGGGCACAAAGCTCCATAAAGCCAGCTCTAAAGTCGCCGGGAAATACAGCTTGATGGCCTGGACCACGGGCATCTGGGCCGTCTTCGACCAACCCAGGTTGCCGTGCAAAACGCCATCCAACCAGTGCCAGTATTGATCATAGAACGGCTGGTCAAGCCCGTATTTATGGATAACCTGTTGGATGGCATCCGCCGTTCGAGGAACACTGGTTACGTAAAGGGCAGCCCTTTCCACCGGCGAAAGGAACATCAGCAATCCGAAAATCAATACGCTCAAGCCCACTAACACGACAGGTAAAATGAGCAGGCGACGGAT
>OFHG01000600.1_pt1 | contig 14228 bp, 20 predicted proteins | sample 1521931 | NCBI WGS metagenome assembly OFHG01 (sample SAMEA2468438, study PRJEB22500) | soil metagenome | biome: Glassland; feature: Farmland; material: Clay | place: Australia | collected 2013-01-31 | depth 0.55 m
TGATAACGCGTGCTCTCTTAAAGAGTTCGCCTCGTCGCGCTCGCGGCGTACGCCATGTCCGCGTCGCATGCCTCACCCCAGCCGCGCTTCCCCACCACGATGAGGCCGACCGAGATTCCCTTCGGGAAGAGCGCGACGCCGAGCTCCGCCGCCCTCTGCGGGGACCGGCCGGCGGCCATGGCGTCGTACACGTGCTTGGCGAGGACGCGCTTCATGATCTCCTCTCCGATGCCCGTGGCGCAGACGGCCCCCGCAGGGCCGGCGTAGAACCCGGAGCCCACCATGGGCGAGTCCCCGACGCGGCCCGGGAGCATGAAGGACGTGCCGCCGGTGGACACGGCCACCGCGAACCGCCCGCGGCGGTCCCGCGCGACGGCGCCGACGGTCCCGTGCAGGTCCAGTCCCTTGAACTTGCGGTAGTACCGGGGCACGCGGCCCTCGCGAATCATGCGGAGGGACGCCTCGAGCTTGCGCCGCGACTCCGGCGTCGCGGGGTCGTAGTCCGCGTGGCCGTGCGCCCGCGCGAAGGCCTGGGCATCCGGACCCGCGAGGAGGATGTGGGGCGTCCGCAGAACGTCGCGGGCGACGAGGACCGGGTTCCGCACGCGTTCGATCGCGGCCACCGCGCCGGCCTCCAGGTCGCCCTCCATGACCGCTGCGTCCATCTGGATCCGGCCGTCCGTCCGCATGCGCGAGCCCGTGCCGGCGTTGAGCCGCGGGTCGTCCTCCAGGACGACGACGGCGGCGACGACCGCGTCGAGGGCGCGTCCGCCCCGGCGCAGCACCTCCATCCCCCGGGCGCGGCCGGCCTCGGCAGCATCCTGGACGGAGCGATCCGAACCGGCCCCGCAGTGGGTCAGGAGGATGGGCTGCACGGCCCCCGGGGAGAGCCGGACCCGGTTTGAACCTTTCCTCAGGAAGATCCGCGGGCGGCGGCCGGGAGGGACGCCGTGAGGCGGGCGACGCGGGCCGCGAGGTCGTCCCGGATCGCGCGCAGCTGGTCCATGGATTTCCCGGTGGCCCCGGGCGCAGGCCAGTCCTCGGACTTCCCCTCGGCGCCCCGCGGGCAGCGATCCAGACACCCGAACGTCACGACGCGCGCCGCGGACGCGATCATGGCTGCGGTCACGGGCCGTGGCGTCTTCGGTCCGAGCTCGAGGCCGACCTCCCGCAACAGGCCCCTGACGACCGGATTGATCTCGCGGCCTGCGGACACCCCTGCGCTCTCCGCCCGCCATCCGGGAGGCGGTCGGGCGTTGAACAAGGCCTCGGAGAGCACACTCCGGAACGTGTTCTCCACGCACACGAAGAGGACGGTCGGCACGGCGCCCCCATCGCGCGGCTCGGGATGAACCTCACGCCGCGGGCCGATCCAGCCGGCGTTCCGCGACGGCCGCGCGCGGGCCCTTCACCGTCGCATCGAGCCACAGGGCCGCGTTCCGCACCGCCTGCGGACGGACTTGTTCGCCTCCTCGCGGGAGCCGGACCCGGGCCGTGCCGCCCCGGAGGCGGGGGCGTTGCGGGGCGCGATAATCAGGCCGTAACCCTATATAACGGCGGGGGACGTCGGTTCGTCCGTGCCCGCGATCGAGGCCCGCCACCTCGCCAAGCGGTACGGGGCCGTGGACGCGCTCCGGGGCGTCGACCTCACCATCGAGCCGGGCGAGTTCTTCGGCCTCTTCGGGCCGAACGGGGCGGGCAAGACGACGATGCTCCGGATCCTCACGGGCCAGCTCCGCCCGACGTCGGGGCAGGCGCGCGTCCTCGACGTGGACGTCGTCGAGGAGCCGCTGCGCGTGAAGTCCCTCATCGGCATCGTGCCCGAGGTCGAGTCGCCGCCCTCCTACCTGACATCCCTGGAGTACCTCGAGTTCGTCGGCCGCGTGCGCAGGCTGGACGCCCTCGAGGCGCGCGTGGCACACTGGCTCGAGTTCTTCGACCTGGAGGAGGATCGGGACACCCTCTGCAAGGACCTCTCGAAGGGCACGGGGCAGAAACTCATGATCGCCTCCGCTTTCCTGCACGCCCCGCGCCTCGTGTTCCTCGACGAGCCGTTCATCAACCTGGACCCGATCTACCAGCACAAGCTGCGGGACTTCCTCCAGGAATACGTCGCGGGCGGCGGCACGGTGTTCATGGCCTCGCACCTCCTCGACATCGCGGAGCGGATGTGCGACCACGTCGCGGTCATCCGAGACGGCGCCGTGATCGCCACGGGGAGCGTGGATCAGATCCGCGGCTCCGAGGACGACCTCGAGGCGGCCTTCCTCCGCCTGGTAGGGGTCCGTACATGAGCTGGCTCCTGCGGCTCATGATGAAGGAGGAGTTCCGCGTCCACGCCTCGTACTCCGGCCGGACGATGTTCCTCTCCTTCCCGATCATCGTCTGCCTCTTCTCCCTCACGATCGCCGTCTCGAGCCAGCGCCTCCTCGCGTACACACCCCTCGGCGACGCGATCCTGCTGCTCCACCTGGGCGTCTTCCTGTACGGGCTCAGCGTCGGCGCCTTCGGCTTCCTCGGGCGGCAGTACCTGGAGCGCAAGAACGGGACGCGCAACTACATCGTCACGATGCCCGCCCTGCTGCCCATGCGCCTGCGGCGGACCTTCCTCGGGATGTACCTCCGCGACGCGGTCTTCTACGTCGCCCTCCTGCTCGCCCCGGCGACAATCGGCCTCGCTCTCTCCGTGCCGGTGACGGGGTTCCACCTCACAAGCATCGCGATCCTGTTCGGCGCGTGTCTCCTCGACTTCCTCGTGGGCATGTCCCTGAGCTTCTTCGTGTCGACGCTGTACATGCGCTCCCGCGTCGGGTTCGGAGCATCCGTGGCCGGCGTGTCCGCCTTGTTCGCGGCCGCGGGCGCGTTCCGCTGGATCCCGATCTCCTGGGTCCTCCCCGGGCTCGCCGCGCATGACGTCCTCCCGCCGTTCGGCGCGAATTTGGCGCAGGCCGCGCTCTACGCGGCCGCCGGTCTGGCGATCGTCAGCGTCCTCGTCGCCGCCGCGGTGGTCCTCGTGCCGGACCGATACGAGCCGCAGGCCGTCGTGGCGCGGGAGGAACTCACCCGCTACGCGCGCGCCTTCGGCCGCTTCCCGCGCTACGGGACACTGCTCGCGAAGGAGTTCGTGGACCTCAAGCGCAGCGGGACGTTCGCGAAGATGTTCTTCTCGTTCGTCGCGCCGCTGCTCTTCCTCTCCTTCACCGCCTGGTTCGTGCGCTACGGGCTCCAGGTCCCGGTGGGCTTCAACACGGTCTTCTACGCGGGCATGGTCGGCTTCTTCGGGGTCATGCTGTACAACTGGCTCAACAACGTGGATTCGGTGGACTACCTGGCGACGATGCCCGTGTCCGTGCCACAGGTGATCCGCGCGAAGCTCCTCGCGTTCCTGCTCATGACCACGTGGATCACGGTCGGCTTCGTCGTGGGCATCGGGTGGCTGAACGGCGACACGCGGCTCCTCTGGCTCGCGATCCCCGTCGCCCTCATCACGTCGGCGTACATGGTCACGATGACCGCGTACCTCACCGGACTCCGGACGAACTCGTTCCTGTTCGACCCGGGCGTCCTCGCACGGTTCACGGTCCTGTCCATGGTCCCGGACCTCGGCCTCACGATCCTCTCCTTCACGATCGACAAGGACGCGGCGTTCGCCATCGCGGGCATCGCGCTTATGCTGCTCGTCCTCGGCGGGGCAACGTATTTCTTGCTCCAGGGCATCGAGGCGAAGTGGCGCGGCCACGAGTTCGGCGAGTGAGCGCGCGCAGGGTTCGGGCGCCATGGACCATTCCGCCGTGTTCCGGAGGGTCTTCCACATCGTCTCGCCGGCGTTCCTCGCGTACTACCTCATCCCGGAGAACGTCACGCCGAACATCACGCGGCTGAGCCTCGCGATCCTCTTCACTGGCACGGCCGGCTGCATCGAGATCGCGCGGATCGCGCTGGGCCTCCGCCTCTTCGGCATGCGTCCCTACGAGGGTCAGCGCGTCTCCGCGTACGCCCAGGGCCTCCTGGGCCTCGTGATCGGGATCTTCCTCTTCCCCGAGGTCATCGTCGTGCCCGTCTTCCTGGGCATGGCGTGGATCGACCCGCTCCGGTCCTGGTGCCGGCGACGGCACTGGTCCGTCGTCGTCCCCATCACCGCGTACGCCGTCCTCATCTTCGCGACGCAGACCCTGATGGGCGACGTCCCGAGCGTACTCGCGCGGCTCGCCTACGCGGCGGTCGCCACGACCGTCGCCATGTCCGTCGAGGGACCGCGGATCCCCCAGGTTGACGATGACCTCATGATGCTGATCCTGCCCATGGCCGCCCTCCTGGTGGCCATGGCCCTGCTTCCCCCCACGGGCCTACCGTAGGACCTCGAGCTTCCCGTAGCGGCCGGCGCTCACCTGCAGGTTGCCGCGCCACTCCCGCGCCCAGCCGTTCGTGATCCGGATGCGGTCGTTCGGCTGCACCCGCTCGATCTCGTCGTTCCAGAGGCTCACCGAGACCTCCTGGTTCTCGTCGTCCACGGCCTTCGCGTCGCACACCTTGCCCGTGGACCCGGACCGGCTCGCGAAGTCCCGCGCCGCCCCCTTCTCCCGGATGACGAGCTCCAGGGAGTCGATCTTCGCCTCCGCCCGCAGTTCCCGAACCTTCATCGGATCGCGGGAGTCCACGCCCCCGGCCGTACAAGTGCTTTCGCCTCGGATTCCCGGAGGGCGCGGGGCGCCCGCGGCCTCGCGGGAAACGAGTCTCCTCAAGTGGAAGCGGTGCTCCTTCGCATGTTCAGCGACTGCGCGACGAAAGCTCGCGCCCCGAGCGAATTAGCCTTATAACGACACAGGCGATACAGCGTGAGTCTTACTTTGAACCGAATCAAGGTTGTTAGTGAAGTGGCCGAACTCGTGCCCATCCTGCGCGCCGTCGACAGCGAGGTCAAGAGCGCGGTGTTCAAAGAGGTCACGACCAACTGGCAGACGGCCAAACAGATCGAGGACAAGTACGGGGCCGCGGGACTCGATGCGCTGCGGTTCTTCGAGAAGATGAAGCTCGTGGAGACGAAGTGGCAGACGGGAGCCGGCTCCGCCCCGGAGAAGGCCTACCACGCCTTCTACTCCTCCCGCACCATCACCGCCCCCGGGCCGGTCAAGGAGACCTCCGACGCCCTGCACGGGGCCAGGATGGCGGACGCGGATTACGAGGGGATCGAGAAGGGCATCTTCGAGAGGGTCGTTCCCGAGGGAAAGTTCTCCGGGGAGGTCGCCGACGCCCTCAAGGCCCCGAAGACGATGCTCAAGCCCCGCGTAAAGCGCGCGCCCCGCCTCGACTTCCGAGGCCACCGCATCATCCGCTTCGAGGACTGAGGAAAAAGAATCCGCCTCCGGGCGCGGACCGCGTCCGGGAGGCTTGCAGACGCGCGAGGTCAGCGGACCAGGCCGAGCGGCTGGACCAGATGGACCGTCGGAACCCAGCCCACCCCCGCCCGCCGGGCGCCGTGGCGGAGCTCCCGGGCCCGTCCCCAGGCCGCGAACCAGGACCTGCGGTTCGCAGCCTTGCGAGACGCGGTCCACCGCCGGAAGGACCCGGGCCGCCGGCTGCGCTTCGGGGAGGTCCGCCAGCGGGCCATCTCCGCGCGCAACCACGCGGCGTTCGCATTCCATTCGCGCTGCGCGTACCCCTCGAGCCCGTCGGCTGAGGCGGTCCGAGGGGACGCCGTGGCGATCTCGTTCGGTTGCAGCATGGGGTTCACCTTGGTTCGATGCAGATTCGGTCGGCGCGGCTGGGAACAACCGAGCACAAGGGGGGACGAGGCGACAAGCCCGCCGCCCGTGCGGCGTCCGGCGCGGCGATGCGCGGCCGTGGGAAGAGAATCCCGAGGCGCGAGGCCGCGTTCCGGACGCGGAAGGTCGAGACCGCGCGACGATCAGGCACGCGGAGGCTGCCGGTCCGCGAGCGTGCCGGGATGTCCCGCGTGTCCGTCCGGGAGTCCGCGCCCCTCCGGCCCTCGCCCCGTCGGCGGGGACGGCCGGAGAAGTCCGATCAGGACCAAGAGGACCACGAGGGCGGTCCACGGCAGGACGCGTTCCATCGCAACCGCGGCGCTCCAGGACGGCTCCCCTCATATCCTTTCCTCGTTCAACCTTCGAATCGGATTGACAAAGACGCGCGTCCCGCATCCGAACGGGGCACCGAAGGAGCTAAGCTCGGGGCTCGGTTCCCCCGGAGGAGGGTGAGCACGTGATCACCGTCCTCCGCATCGGGCACCGCCCCGCGCGCGACAAGCGCGTGACCACGCACGTGGCCCTCGCCGCGCGCGCCTTCGGCGCGCAGCAGATCCTCGTGGACACGCACGACCGCGCGCTCGAGAAGACCGTGCGCGGCGTGGTGCGCCGCTTCGGCGGACCGTTCGAGATCGAGACCGGGGTCGCGTGGCGGCGCGCCCTCGCCGCGTTCCCGGGCACGAAGGTCCACCTGACCATGTACGGCCTGCCGCTCGACGAGGTCCTCCCTGAGCTTCCCCGCGGAGGGGACCTCATGATCGTCGTCGGCGCGGAGAAGGTCCCCTCGGATCTCTACCGCGCGGCGGACTGGAACGTGGCGGTGGGCAACCAGCCGCACTCGGAGGTCGCGGCGCTGGCCGTCTTCCTCGACCGCTTCCTCGAGGGCGACGGGCTCCGGAGGGAGTTCCGGGGCCGGCTGCGCATCCGGCCGAGCGCACATGGCAAGGACGTCGAGGACACGGCGCAGTAGGCCGGGAAGCTTTATGCCGGACGCCCTCGAATCGTCCATCGTGCCGGGCCCTCGGTTCCTCGTGGTCCTTCTCTCGACCCTCCTCGCGGTGGCCTTGGTCCCGGCAGCCGCCGCCGGGCCGGCGGCGCTGGACCGCCCCTCCTGGAGCATCGGCGACTACTGGACGTACGCGACGAACACGACCCTGACCCCGGGGCTCAACCTCACCGGGACCCTCACCTCCACCGTGCAGGGGCGCGTCGCGGCGGCCGCGGGCGGCGGCTCGGTGAGCGCCTTCCAGGTCCTCGTGTCCGGTTCCGGGACCGCCCGCGGGACGGTGGCCACGGCGGGCGGCAACGTCTCCGTCCAGGGCACGTGGATCCTCACGGGCGAGGAGCGGTTCGATCCCACGGACCTGCAGCCGCTGTACGACCTGCTCGACCTCTCGGTGAACGGTACGTACCAGAACCTCGTCCCCTTCTCCATCCGCGTCCAGAACACCACCAGCTACCAGATCCTCTCCGACAGCTGGCAGTACCCCATCGCGCCCGGCGAGACGGGGTCCGTGGCCGCGGCGTACAACTTCACGCAGGATTTCTACGGCCCCTCGGGGATGCACGCGCACTCCAACGGCACGGGGGAGTGGACCTTCGGGTTCGCGATGGCGGCCTCCCCGCCGATGGCCACCGCCGCCGGCACGTTCCCGGCGTACCGCGTCACGGAGACGTGGCCCGACGGAAGCTCGGAGGTCTCCTTCCCGTCGCCGCAGGTCGGCAACGACGTCCGGACGGAGGGCTACGGCCCGGACGGGAACCTCAGCTCGGTCACGACGCTCACGGCCTACCGCTACCAGGCCCTCGAGACGCCGACGTTCCTCGGCCTGAGCGCCCTCCAGTGGGGGATCGTCGTGCCCGTCGTCGCGGTCGCGGCCGCCGCGCTCTTCCTGTTCCGGAGGATGCGCCGCAGGAAGCTCCCGCGTCCGCCCGGGGGGCCCGTGCCCCCGGACCTCACATCAGGTCCTCGAGGTCCGTGAACACGTCGGGGAGCGGGATCCTGACCGTGTGCCGGGTCGTCTTGGGCGTGTAGAGCATGCCTGCCCGGCCGCGCTCGACGACGTCCTGCTTCTGCACGTTCCTCTCCCTCGCCGTGGGCCAGAGGCCGAGGTCGACCGCCTCGGAAAAGTAGTCGATCACGTAGCAGGGCACGCGCCGGCAACCGAGACGCCGCAGGGCCTCGTAGCGGTGGTGGCCGTCGAGGATGACGTAGGCCTGGTCGGCCACCAGGATGGGCTTCTTGACGTAGCCGTCGTCCTTGATCTCCTCGACGAGCGCCTCGAGGACTTCGGGGCGGATCTCCTCATGGCAGTGAAGAAGATCGATGTCGAGAATCTCGAACCGGACGGCCGCCTTCTCCTTCGCGGCGAACCCCGCGCGGGCCATACCCGTCCCATCGGGGCCCGGCGGGATAAACCTGATGTAAGTAGGGGGCGGGGACGCTATTGCTCCGCAACGGGGGTGGCCGTCGCGCTCCGCTTCGTGGCGACGCGCTTCGGGAAGTACCGCAGCACGACGATGTCCCCGACGCTCTGCACCCAACGGTACGGCACGCTCACGGCACGGCTCCCCTCGACGAGGAGCGGGTTCGTCTCCCCGACGAAGATGCCGTCGACGCTGCCGTTGTCGACGTCCACGACCAAGTTGTTCACGTTTCCCAGGAACACGCCGTTCTGAGTGTAGACCTGGAGACCGATGATCTCAGAGATCTCTCCGAGCAACCGCTCACCATCCCTTCTGTTGGGGCCGTATTTCGGCTTCGGCTCTTAAGCCCTTCGGTGGGAACGGTTTGACAAATGGACGACCGCATCGCAGAGCGCCGCGCCGCCTCCGACGACTGGGCCGCAAGGTCTTTTGCCTCCGAGGGCCATGGGGCCGACCGTCTGTGGAGGCGGCGCGCATGCCCTACTGCTCCTCGTGCGGAACGGCGCTGAAGCCGCATCACCTCTTCTGCCCGAAATGCGGCACGAGCGTCGGGCCGATCCCGGGGTACGCGCCGTATCTGCCGCCTGCGCGCACCTCCGAGAACCGGATCGCCCTCATCATCGTCGTGGTCCTGGTGGTCCTCGTCCTCGGCTCGGTCGTCCTGTCCGCGGTCCTGTACGTCCTGGTGTCCGACATGCTCCCGCCCCCTGTGACCCAGCCACCGCCGGTCATAGGCGCCACGATCACCACGTCCGCGGACGGACTCGACTGGGTCCTCACCGTCACCACGGCGCCCAGCGGGCTGAGCCCGAGCGCGCTCTACCTGCAACTGGTCGCGCCCTCGGGGACGCTTGCGCTTGGACCGACCCCGTTGTCCTCCCTCGGAGGAGGCAACGTGTCGCTCGCCGGGAACCTGGGCGGCGTGCACATCGAGTACCAGGGCACCACGGCGGGGGTGGTTTTGCCCGGAGACCGGTTGCTCATCGGCACCGAGACCACGAGCGGTTCCTCAACCCAAGGCTACCAGGTCATGCTCACGGTCACCAATGGCGTTCTGTTCGACGCGACCCTGCAGTAAAGTCGTCCGATGAATCGCGGAACGCGTCACACGATGTGGGCGGCGATGTCCTCGAGCTCGCGGTCGCAGAACCTGCAGAAGATTCGGAGCGGGCTCTTGGAGCGCACCTCGAACTCGGACTCCACGGGCTCCTTCGTGTTCGAGATGCAGTTCGGGTTGCCGCACTTCAGGATGCCCACCGCGCGGTCCGGGAGGGCGACGTGGTGCTTCTCCGCGACGTTGTAGTTGCGGATCACGTTCACGGAGGCCGTGGGCGCGATGAGGGCGATCTTGTCGATCTCCCGCGTCCCGAGCTCCCGGTCCTCCACCTTCACGATGTCCTTCCAGCCCATGACGCGGCTCGGGACGTGCATCGCGACGGTGACCGTCGAGGCGACGTTGTCGCCGATGCCCAGGATGCGGAGGACCTTGAGCGCCATCCCCGCGGGGATGTGGTCGATGACCGTGCCGTTCTTGATCGGCGTGACGCGCAGTTCCCTCATGCCGCACCCCCGAGGATGAGCTGGAGGAGCGCCATCCGGACAGGCACCCCGTTCCCGGCCTGCTTGAAGTACAGCGCTGGCCTCGCCGTGGTCACGGCCGGCGCTATCACCATCGCCCGAGGCAGGGTATGCATCATGATGGGCTCCCGCTTCGGCTGCTGCAGGAGGCGCGGGTCGATGCGGTGCACGCCGGCGACCTTCTCGTACTCCTGGGGGTCCGGGAACCGCTCCTTCTGGATGCGGGTCACGTAGAGGACGTCCGCGTCGCGAATCACGTCCTCGAGGCGGTGCGTGATCTTGAGGGGCAGGCCCTTCTCCTTCACGTGCTCCACGATCTCCCGCGGCATCTCGAGGGTCGGCGGGCTCACGAAGGTCAGGTTGGCCCCGAACTCGGAGAGGGCGTACGTCAGGGAATGCACCGTGCGGCCGTACTTGAGGTCGCCGACGAGGGCCACGTTCTCCCCCTCGAACCCACCCTTCTCGTCCCAGATCGTGTACAGGTCCAGGAGGGTCTGGGTCGGGTGCTGCCCGGCGCCGTCGCCCGCGTTGATCACGGGGCGCTCCGTGAACTCCGCCGCGAGGCGCGCGGCGCCCTCCTGGGGGTGCCGCAGCACGATGACGTCGCTGTAGGCCTCGACCATGCGGATCGTGTCCGCGAGGGTCTCGCCCTTCTGGATGGACGTGCCCTCCGTGCTCGAGAAGCCGAGGACGCGGCCGCCGAGGCGGTGCATCGCGCTCTCGAAGGACAGGCGCGTGCGCGTGGAGGGCTCGAAAAACAGGGCGCTCAGGATCTTGCCGTCGAGGCTCTTGGACGCCCGCTTGCCCGCGGCGATGGGCACCATCTTGCGCGCCGTTCGCAGGACGAGTTCGATGTCCGCCCGCGACAGGTCGCGGATGGACAGGATGTCCCTCCCCCGGAAGCTCGGCATCGCGGCCGATATCCCGAGTCCCGATTTAAAGTGTACCCGCCGCGGCGACGGGCAAAAAGGGGGCGCGGCCTCAGGCGACGGGCCGGCGCCCTCCTACGGCTTGCGTTCCTTTCTCCCCAGCTGGGTGACGTTGGACGGCAAGATGATGAGGCCGCCTTCCGCCTCCATGTACCTCTTCCAGTCCCGGCTGTTCTCCTGGGCCTGCTTCGCACGCTCCACCGCGATCGTGGCGACGACCTGCTTGACCACCTGGTCGACGTCGACGCCGAGGATCTCCCTGAACAGGTACTTCATCCGGTCTCGGTCCATGGAGGCCGAACCCATCTGGCCGCAGAATATAAAACGAAATTGTCAACGGTCTCAATCTTGAGACGGACCGCGCAGGCGTCGGACAATGGCGGCATGGAGGGTTTGTCAACGCGCGCGGGGGGGACCCGAAAATGGACGAGAGGAACGACCCTCCCAGAAAAGCCGAATAAAAGAGGCAGGACGAGGGGTTCTCGGTCCTGCCTGTGGGTTGTGGAGGAGGGGTTAGTGGTAGAGGGTGGGTTCCGGCTCGACGACGTCGACCGCCTTCCAGTCGCCGCCGAAGTCCTTCGTGACGCCGGTCGCCAGCTGGAAGCGCACGCGGAGGCGGCCGTTCTCGAAGAAGATGTACGCGTTCTTGAGCTGGGACATGTAGAGGGAGATGCGCTTGCCCTTCTGCGTGAGGGCGCGCTCCGTGCAGCGGATGAGACCGGCGTGCTCGAGGGCGTGGATCCGGCGGTAGCACGCCGCGATCGGGATGCCGTACTCGCGGCTGAGGTCGATGGCCGACTTGGCCTTCTTGAACGTCGCCACGAGGATCTTCGCGGAGTACTCGTCGGTCACGAGACGAGAGGCTTCCAGAGGGTCCGTATCTCTTCCTCCTCGTTACGTGAGAATCAAGAGGCAGGATGGTATATGAACCGCGGAGAGGCGGTTATCCGCGCTGATTCTCAAGGGTCGGAACAGGCAGGTCTACGTCCGCGCGACTAGCCGCCGCAGCAGGCGTCCTCGCCCTCGGCGCCGCAGCCGCAACCGTCGCCGCACTCGCCCTCGTGCTCCTTCTGCACCATCGGGAGGACCGTCGGCGCGGGAGCGGGCTGTGGCTTCTTCTTGCTCGCGAGCATCTCGACAACGGAACTCATGGTCTCGCGTCCCGTGGATGTGCGGTTTAGGCTCATCTAATTTTCGTCACGCGAGGTGCTTCTGGACACGCGCCTCGAGCGGGCCCCTGGGCATCGCGCCGACGACCTGGTCCACGAGCTTCCCGGCCTTGAAGAAGAGCAGGGTCGGAATCCCCATGATCATGAACTGCTGGACGGTCTTCGGGTTCTCGTCGCTGTTCAGCTTGGCGAAGGTGACCTTGCCGTCGTACTTCCTCGCGAGCTCCTCGATGGTCGGGGCGATCGCACGGCAGGGGGCGCACCACTCCGCCCAGAAGTCGACGACCACGTAGGGATTCTCCTTGACGACCTTCTCGAATTCGGCATCAGTGACATGGATGGGCTTTTCGGCCATGGTTTTCCACCGGCGCCCCAGACTAGCGCCCGGTTCGATATAAACTTCAGCGCGAGCGGGCTGAACCGGGAGCATGAACCCACATGGGCCCGGCGCAAGGGCGACGGGACGGCGGACGCGGAGCAGCGGCTCGCGGGACCGCCGCCCTCCCGGTCTGACCTTCGTCCCCGCCCATCGACCCGGTCAACCGACTTCAGCCGGATTCGAAACGCTCATATAGAAGCCCTAGCATAGGCGCCCTGGGATTCCTCATGATGGGCAATCAGCCGATCATCATCCTCAAGGAAGGAACGGAGAGAGAGAAGGGTAAGGGTGCGGTGTTCAACAACATCGCGGCCGCCCGCGCGGTCGCGGACGCGGTCAAGTCGACCCTCGGCCCGCGCGGCATGGACAAGATGCTCGTGGACTCTCTCGGCGACGTGACGATCACGAACGACGGCGTGACGATCCTCAAGGAGATCGAGATCGAGCACCCGGCGGCGAAGATGATCGTCGAGGTGGCCAAGACCCAGGACGACGAGGTCGGCGACGGCACGACGAGCGCGGTCGTCCTCGCGGGGGAGCTGCTCAAGATGGCGGAGAGCCTGATCGAGCAGGAGGTCCACCCCACGATCGTCGTCAACGGGTATCGGATGGCGGCGGAGGAGGCCATCAAGCGCCTCCGGCACATCGCCTTCGACGTGAAGAAGACGGACAAGGCCACCCTGCGATCCGTCGCCCGGACCGCGATGAGCGGCCGGAGCGTCGGGGACAACTCGGACTTCCTCGCGGAGATCGCCGTGGACGCGGTCCTGTCGATCGTGGAGGAGGTCGCCGACCACCTTCGCGCCGACGTGGACAACATCCTCGTGCAGAAGAAGCATGGCGGCAGCATCCGCGAGACCACCCTCATCGACGGCGTCGTCCTGGACAAGGAGCGCGTGCACCCCCGCATGCCCAAGTTCGTCCGCGACGCGAAGATCGCGCTCATCAACCGCGCCCTCGAGGTCAAGAAGACCGAGGTCAGCGAGGAAATCCGGATCCGCGACCCCCACCAGCTCCAGAAGTTCCTCGACGAGGAGGAGAAGGGGCTCAAGACCCTCGCGGAGAAGATCAAGGCGTCGGGCGCCAACGTCGTCCTCTGCCAGAAGGGGATCGACGACCTCGTGCAGCATTACCTCGCCCAGGCGGGCATCTACGCCGTGCGGCGCGTGAAGGAGAGCGACATGAAGAAGCTCCAGAAGGCCACGGGCGGCCGGATCATCACCAACCTGGACGACCTCACCGCGAAGGAACTGGGCAAGGCTGAGCTCGTCGAGGAGCGGAAGGTCGGGCCCGACGAGCTCACGTTCGTCACGGGGTGCAAGAACGCCCGCGCGGTGTCCATCCTCGTCCGCGGCGGCACGGAGCATGTGGTCGACGAGGTCGAGCGCATCGTGCACGACGCGCTGCGCGTCGTGTCCGCGGCCGTCGAGGACGGCAAGGTCGTCCCGGGAGGCGGCTCCGCGGAGATCGAGCTCGCCCTCAGCCTGAAGGACTACGCCGCGAACGTCGGCGGGCGCGAGCAGCTCGCCATCGAGGCGTTCGCGAACGCCCTGGACGTGATTCCGCGGACCCTCGGGGAGAACGCGGGCCTCGACCCCATCGACGTGCTCATCAAACTGCGCTCCGAGCACGGCAAGAGGACGGGCAAGGCGACCGGCGTGAACATCCTGACGGGCGAGCCGCAGGACATGATCAAGGCCAACATCATCGAGCCCCTGCGCGTGAAGACCCAGGCCATCCAGTCCGCCACCGAGGTCGCGGGCATGATCCTCCGCATCGACGACGTGATCGCGTCGAAGAAGACGCCGGCCCCGCCCCCGGGCGCCGGCGGCCACGAGCACGGCGGCATGGGCGGCATGCCCGGCATGGGCATGTGAGGACGCCCTAGGCGTTCGACGCAACCGGGGTCGCCAGGCGGCTCAGGACCCGCTCCCGGAGCTGGCGGGCGACCTCGTCTTCCTCGTTTTCCAGGCCGGCCTGGACG
>OFHG01000601.1_pt1 | contig 14220 bp, 9 predicted proteins | sample 1521931 | NCBI WGS metagenome assembly OFHG01 (sample SAMEA2468438, study PRJEB22500) | soil metagenome | biome: Glassland; feature: Farmland; material: Clay | place: Australia | collected 2013-01-31 | depth 0.55 m
TCTCTGCCAAGGCGTGGTGCTGCTCAGGTTCCAGTAAAATGTGTGTGCGTTGCATAATATTCTCCCTTATAATTTATACACAATATGATCACTCATAAATTATACACCATTTTTATACTATAACAGGAATCTGGCTCATTGGGAATCTCCGTGGTACCCGCCAGATATGGGGGCACCGCAATAGCTACTCGGAGTAAAATTACCGGCAAAACTCAACGGTAACCAACTCAGGAGAAGCGGATGGCAAGGGCTCAAGTTACTGTACCTCTGGATATACCCGACGTTCGGGTCCTCAAAACCGAGATCAACTCGCATGGCGAACTGATCATTACCATTGAAAGCACGAAATTGGGGACAGCTTGCCGGCGCTGTGGCCGGTGGATCAACAAAGCACATGGGCAAGATGACTGGGTCAGCGTGCGGCATTTGCCAGTGTTTGGGCGTCCGACGTATTTGCGCTATCGTCCGAAACGCTATCAATGTTTGGAGTGCGAGGGGCATCCCACGACCACCCAACATTTGGACTGGCATGACCCGGGCAGTCTGCATCCCTGTGCCTTCGATGAGCATTTACTGTTGCAACTGGTGGAATCAACCCTTGAAGAGGTGAGCATCAAGGAGGGGGTCTCGTATGATGCGGTGCTGGGGGTCTTGGAGCGACGGATACAAGCCAGTGTGGATTGGTCGGCCTACACCCGTCTGGAAGTGTTGGGGCTGGATGCGATTGCGTTGCAGAAAGGGCATCGGGACTTCGTGACAATTGTGAGCGCCCGCTTGGACAACCAGCGGGTGGTGATCCTGGGGGTTCTGCCGGACCGCCAGAAAGATACGATCATTGCCTTTCTGCGTTCGATCCCCTTGAGGTTGTGTGCCACCATCCACACGGTGTGCTGTGATATGTACGAAGGCTATGCCGAAGCAGCCCGGGTAGAATTGAAAACGGCCCGCATTGTGGTGGATCGCTTTCATGTGACCTGCCACTATCACCAGGCAGCGGACAAGCTGCGCCAACAAGAACTCCAGCGACTGAAAAAGAGCTTGCCGCCCGCCGAATATCAACTCCTGAAGGGCAGTATGTGGGCGTTTCGCAAGAAACCGGAAGAACTGGAACCCGCAGAGCGCCAGGTGCTGAGAAAGTTGTTCCAACATGCCCCACAGTTGAAACAAGCCTACGACTTGCGTGAGCAATTGACGGCCATCTTTGAGCAATCGCATTCGAAAGCGGTGGCGGAACGGAAAATCCGGGCCTGGATGCAGCGGGTGCGACAAAGCGGGTTGAAGTGCTTCGATCCCTTCCTGCTGACCCTGGAGCATTGGTGGGAAGAGATCACCCATTACTTTGTGGATCGTGCCAGCAGCGGATTCGTGGAAGGGCTCAATAACAAGCTCAAAGTCTTGAAACGGCGTTGCTATGGTATCTACAATCTGAAACATCTTTTTCAGCGCATCTATCTCGACCTGGAAGGCTTTCGCCTGTTTGCCTGCCAGCCCTTAGATGTGGCTTAATCACGGTGATTCCCAGAGAGCCGCGTTGTAAGTTGGCCTATTTGCCAGAAATGGCGCGATAATTATAGTAATGCCCTTCAGTCCTGTTGCTTATAAATAATTTGAGGCGGTACCCGAAACATTCAAATAAGTGTTATTTACCTGTGGCGAGATTCAATCCTTCCTCTAATCCCTAACAGGAGGTCACATTGAAGCTACGCTATCTTTTCACCATCAACATTTTCCTCGCCGTTTTCTTCGGCAAAGCATGTTCCCTGTTTCCCCATTGGGTTCTTCGGTTATACAGCTTGTCTCCCGATGCTGGCGCCTGCCCCGCAGACCACCATGTGGCCCATGGCGGGACGGGTTGCCCTGCGTAACCCGCTGCCTCTCCTAGCGGCCACCATCACTCTCCGGATGTATTCGGTTGTCAAAACGCCGCAACTGGCACGCCAACTGCTTTTTTCAGCCGAAATGCCCGAGGAGCAGTTGTTGAAATATCATGCCAAAATGCAGGATGATTCCTTCCGTGCTTTCCTGGATCTACTTGGCCTGAGCCTGGCACACCCAGAACGTGTCAAGGCGCCGTTGCTGGTGCTGGGCGCCGAAAAGGACTGGGCTCTCGGACCCGATACGAAAGCCACTGCCCGTGCCTATGGCGTGCAGGCGGAAATTACCCCGTCCGTAAGCCATTACATGATCCTGGAACCAGGCTGGGAATGTGCCGCAGAGCGGATATTAAGTTGGCTTAAGGAGAAGGGAATTTAGTCAACGGACCACAATACCGAAGCAAATGGAAAGAACGCTATTCGGACATAGCCTGAAAAGTGTAGCAAGTTCGCGTTCGATAGTTTCCTGATGAATATCGTGCGGAAGTCACGTGTCTCATAGGCGTTGATGCGCCCGTAACGTGGCCGTGCAACTCGGGCAGGATGTTATAGCGTACGCACCAAAGGAGGGGCAGATGAACGCTTCCACCTTGACGGCACCCGCCCTGGAAGTCCATTTGTTGGGCTCTCCGCAATTTCGACGGGATGGCAAAATATTGCTACTGCCGGTTACGCACAAAGCCGCCTCGCTCCTGGCCTATCTCATTCTGCATCAGCATTGCGCTCACTCGCGCGAAAAACTCGCGACTTTATTCTGGGGGGATGTCTCAGAAGAACAAGCACGCCATTCACTCCGTACGGCGCTGGCAACTCTCCGCAAAGAACTGGGCGACAAGTTGTTCATCACCGATCGCGAAACGGCCCAAATCAATCCTGACATTTCGATCTGGGTCGACGCGCTCGAATTACAGAAGAGCGCAGATTCTGCTTCACCAGAAGAAATCGCAAATCTGCAAGGTGCAATCGACCTTTATCGAGGCGACCTGCTGGCGAATTTCTACGATGATTGGGTCTTGCAAGAGCGCGAACACTACCGTGCGTTGTATCTTGACCTGTTGCTGCGCATGACGCAGCGAATGCGTTCGCGCAGCGAATATGGGCGCGCGATTGAATACGCCGAGAGAGCATTGGAAAGCGATCCTGCCAATGAGCGCGCCCACCAGCATCTGATCTTCTGCCGGCTGGCAAGCGGGGACCGGAGCGCCGCGCTGAGGCAATATGAAAAATGCCGCCACGTTCTGCAAGAGGAACTGGCGGTTGAGCCATCACCCGAGACAACAGCGCTGTACCAATGGCTTAAACAAACCCCGGTCAAAGCGCACGAAGGGCGCATCACCAATCTACCCATTCCGCTCACGAGTTTTATTGGACGCGTGCGAGAAATGGCGAGAGTGAAGGAATTGCTAGCACAGGCGCGTTTGGTCACCCTGGCGGGTTCAGGCGGTTGCGGCAAGACGCGTCTGGTGATTCAAGTTGCCAGCGATTTGGTGGATTCGTTCAGGGATGGCGTGTGGTGGGTGGATTTTGCTCCATTGATGGATGCAGGTCTCACCTCGCAAACCATCGCCAAAGTACTGGGGGTTTTTGAGGTACCCAACGTGCCCATGAATGAAACCCTAGCGAACTATCTGCGTCCCCGAAATATGCTCTTGGTGTTGGATAATTGCGAGCATTTGGTAAGTGGGATAGCAAGTCTTGCTTTGGCGCTGCTGAGCACCTGTCCGAAGTTGAAGGTGCTCGCAACAAGCCGTGAACCGTTAGGCCTCCTGGGCGAGATGGTCCTGCGCGTGCCGCCTCTTTCGTTCCCGACATCGCAACAATTGCAGCCAGACGAGAAATTGGAAGATTACGAAAGCGTGTGCCTCCTGTTGGAGCGAGCGCTCGCCGTGAAAGCAGATTTTGAGTTGGCGGAGGAGAATGCTTCAGCGGTTGCACGAATCTGCCAGCAGCTTGATGGTATTCCGCTGGCCATCGAACTGGCCGCGGCACGGGTCAAGGTCTTGTCGGTAGGACAAATTGCCGCCCGCCTGGGTGATCGCTTTAGCTTGCTGAGCGCCGGCGGTCGCACCGCATTGCCGCGCCATCAAACGTTGCGCGCGGTGATTGATTGGAGTTACAACTCGCTTTCGGAGCAAGAGCAGGCATTATTGAGTCGCCTTTCAGTATTTGTGGGTAGCTGGACACTGGAAGCCGTAGAAGCCGTTTGTTCAGATGCCGCCGCGCCCCGCCGGGTGCTGGATCTACTGGCGAGCCTGATCGATAAATCGCTCGTGGAATTCGCAGAAGAGCCAGGTGGCTTAGGGCGTTACCAGATGCTGGAAACGGTACGGCAATACGGATTGGAACGGCTCAGCGAAACCGGTCAAGTGGAAGCCACCCGGCGGCGCCATGTCCTCTTTTTTGCGGGACTGGCTGAAAAAGCAGAGCAACGCTTACGCGGCCCAGAGATGCGCACCTGGATCGAACGACTGGAAATGGAGCATGACAACTTTCGAGCTGCACTCGATTGGACACTCGTTCACGAATCGCCAGAATTAAGCCTGTGTTTTGCCGGTGCGTTAGGAATTTTCTGGAGGAAACGTGGCTATTTGAGTGAAGGGCGCAAATGGCTGGAACGCCTGCTGGTGCACGGCGAACATGCGCCGGAGCAATTGCGGGTCAAGGCGATGGCCCCGGCAAGTTGGCTGGCGCGGGATTTGGGAGATTACGAACAAGCAACGGCGTTGCAGGAAGAGAGTCTCGAGATATTGCGCGCCACGGGAAACAAGTTGGAGATGGTGGATATACTGATCCAGGGTGGTCTCCTGGCTGTCTATCAGAATGACCCGCAGCGTGCGTTCGCCTGTTTTTCCGAGTGCCTGGCTCTCTCGGAGGAATTGGACTATCGCTGGGGACGTGCCATGGCTCTCGTCAATCTGGGGCATGCCGCGCTGTTCGATCTACGATGGGACGCACAGTCAAGATCGCGCTGCGAAGAGAGTCTCGAACTTTTTAAGGAATTGGGCGACGAGACCGAACAGGCTTCGTACTCATCCCTGGTCACATGCTGGGCCCGTTTGGCGTGACATTCAATCCCATCGCAACGGCCTTTGCACGCTTATTTGGCTCAGCGCTGATCGGTTACACCATCCTGCTTTGGTTCGCCCGCAAATCCGATAAACCGGAGTTCAAGAAAGGGGTGGTTTATAGCCTGTTCACCTATTATTTAGTCGGCACCATCCTGCTCGTTATTACCCAGTTGGCAGGCCTGATTAACGCGCTGGGCTGGGGCGTGATTGGCATACACGTGGTACTCCTGGTCTGGTTTGGATACTTCCTCGTGAATAGATCCGCGCCGGCACAGTGGGACACGGCGCATGCAACTTGACACACTTGCATCCGGCACGCGCCTACACCGTCAATAAGTGGACTGCTTGGCCTGCATTAGCTTACAGGTCGAAGGGGGAAAGACGGGTGCGTGCCGGTGGAACTATGCGGTTGTGCAGCCGCTCTCACATCGTAATGTAATCCAGTGGCGTTGGAGGTCATTTTAACGTGCTGACATCCATTATTCAACCCGGTATTGAAGTGCGAGACCTGCACTCGCACATCATCAATCAAGATTTCAGTTGTATATCAAGTTGCCCTGGAGCTAAGAACGGAGCGACAGGACTTATCTTGTCCTGTTCAGCCTGGATGGGAATCGCGCATTTCCTTTATATTCAACCATGTCGTTGATCTATGAGACGCCGGGGACGAACACCAGGGAAATCATGATCGTCGGAGTCGGCTACAAGATTGACAGGGATCGGATCAGAGGGTTGGCGCAATGGGCTGCCTGGAGGACCCGCGATCTTACGCCTGTGCGTGGCGAGGCGACAGAACAATATTGGAATGGGGGGATATCCCGGGCTGGAAGTAATGTCTCATGGGTTTGAAGGCGAGGGGCATTCGTCGGCCTATGCCGCTTCCGTTAGCCAGGCGCTGTGTGTGCTATACAACGAGGAGTGGCCGAATGACTGAGGCGAGGCGATGATGGCATACCGACGAATTGAACAAAATACGCCTGGCGCGCAGGGGCAAACCTGCGGACAGGATACATAACTTGTCCTATTTCCCTCTCCTGAGAATCGCTTTTTATTCTCAGGAGAGGGAGGTGAGGCTCAGTGAGTGTTGCCCTGCAGACACGGCAGATACAGGCAGCAGCAGCCACTACCGGTCAGCGTTGGGCCGGCAGGGCCGGATAGCTGGTACCTTCCGCCGGTCGACACACCGCTCGCCTGCCAGGTCGAGCCTTCGAGATGATACACACCGCCTGTGGCTGAATCAGGCTGCACGGGGTACATGACCGGGGCCAATTCTCGACCGGTTTGGGCAAAAACGGCACTGGCTATCGACAAAAACAGTGCGATAAGCAAGAGCAGGATGATGATTCGTGTTTTCATCGCACATCCTCCTACTGCAACGTGACCATCACGGCGATTGTGCCCGTGCCTGATTGAAGCTCACCAAGGGCCTTGCCGACGATTGTTCCAGAGCTCAACGAGTCGGCTCGCATCGCATACCCGGCATGTGGCGAAGCAACGAGCAGATCGCCGGGCTGGATCGCGCCGTAGGCGGCATCCACTTGGATCGCTTTGTACGCGCCGAGTGTCACCAGCGTTAGATATTCGCCGGGGGCGATCGCGGCATCTTCATACATGCTGTCCTGCGCCTCCGGAATGAAATGCTGGTCAACGATGCCGATGACCGCTGCCGCGTCGGAAGCAGTTGCCCGGCGAACTTTGATCACCGGGATCTTACCCAGCACAGCTGGCCCCACACCGCTAATCGCTACGACGTCGCCCTGAGTGAGGGCAGTTGAATCGTCGTTTTGTGCGATGTCCGCCACGTAGCCAGCTTTGCTGCCGGCGCAGGCCAGATTGCCACCTTCGTCAATCGTGCAGGCGTCTGAGCCGCCGGAGTTCTTGATCCGCAGAACGTTGTTGCTGCCGCCATCGTTATCGAGCTTGATGATGACGTCGGCATTGCTCGACAGGTACAACTGGCTGTTTGCCGACGAATTGGCGTTAATCCGGCCTACGTTGCCGCCCAATACCAGGTCCTGATTGTCGTCATAGCCTGAGAAATACGCGCCATGGTTACCGTAGCCCTGCACGCCGTAATTATCGCCGATGCCGTACAACCCGGTCATTCCGCTGGGGATGATGATCGCCGAGCTCGTGCTGACGCCCAAAATACCGATGTTCCCGGTGCTCCAGCCCTCCAGTGCGTAACCTCCGCTGCTGACGACATCCAGTCCGATTTTGCCGCCGGTACCGCTCCACACTTCGCCCCAGTGATTGTGCGGGCATGCCGGGCCGGCTGTCGGGCTGGAAGGTGAGGTGCTCGATGGTTCGATCAGGCGTTGGCGGGGATTTAGATCTGTGAAAGCACTCTCGCCAGGACCGCGCACCGAGACCGCCAGCCACAGTTCTCGACCATCCAGGATTTCCTTGGACAGCGGATTGACGCTGCCCAGGAAGGTTGTGAAGTCTCCGTCCTGTACGGTTACGCCGGTCAGTGTCTCGGACCACAGTATTGTGCCATCCGTTTCGGCATCGTAGAGCCTGAAGGTCAGATCGTAGGCTCCGTCGGCCACCGGTCCCGTGCCGGCCTGATCGGTTAAGCGACCGGAATATGGAATCGTCAGTGAGGTTGGCGACGTGCTTTGATCCGTGGGCCGGGCCTGGCTCGAGCCGAGGGCAGTCGATGTGCTCCCGGTAGCCATCACCAGGGAGCATACAGCTAAGATGGCAAACAACATTTGCTTGACAGACATGGCATTCTCCTTTTATTTATTTGTAGTTTGGATTGTGTAAATTTGGTGTCTCAATTCGATGACAAGTATCTCGATGACCATCATCTTGATGACCATCATCTTGATGACCATCATCTTGATGACCATCATCTTGATGACCATCATCCTGATGACCATCATCGATGCTTGCCTCCATGTATCGTTACCTCCTATGGTGAATTTTGAGCGACCAGCGGCAGGTAGAGCGGCCTCACTAAAAGCGATGCCGCGCGAAAGACCACACCGTACGTATCGCCGCTGGCTGCATAAACCGCGCCGTCGGGTGTCCGTAAAAAGCCATATACGGCGTCCGCCATAAAGAGAGTCCCGGCCGGTTGCCATGCCGCAGCGCCTGGTGGTAGCTTATAGACGAACGTGGTATAAGGACCGCCTCCGACATCAAGGCCCGCATAGATTGTGCCCGAGACGTTGAGCAAGGCCCGCACAGCTTTACTGGCTGGTAAGCCCGGCAGCGATTCCCACGTCGCGCCGTTATTGAGCGATCGAATAACCTGGCCTGCTCCGGCCTCGGTCGTGACCCCAGCATAGAGATTGCCGGCTTTGTCGATCAGTGCGTACACAGTCGCGATGCCGCTGAGCGCCCCGACGTTTTGCCATGTGTTGTTGGTGAAGCGGAAGATGGCGCCGTGACCACCCGAGCGCGCACCACCGGCGTACAGCGTGCCGTCGCCGCTTTCCCACAGCGCGTAGATGTGACTGGCGTCTAATGGTGGCCCTAGCGGTCCCCAATGCTGGCCATCGTCGTACGAGATGAGGATTAGCCCATTGGGGCCGGTTGCCGCCACAAGCTGTCCGTTGGCGCGTTGCAGAAACGTATGTACGACTGTCGTGCCCGGCCACTCGGCGGCAAGCGACCACGTGTCGCCGTTGTTGGTTGATCGATAGATGATCCCGCGCTCGATCGCATCCGGATCGCTCGCATGGTAGGCCGTGCCGCCTACTAGCAGGGCGTTGTCCTTGCTCACCAGGGCGCTGTCCAGCCACCACGCGTTAGTGATGGGCATAGTCGGTTCCCAGGTAGCGCCATCGTCGCCTGAACGGAAGACGGTGCCGGTGTTGGCTTCGTTCACTTCACGGGTAGTCGCTGCTGCGAAAAGCAAGCCCTCCTGATTTCGCGCCAGGCCTGCGACGCGAAATGCCTGGCCGGTCTGGCCCGTAGCGGCCCAACTCGACGTTGTGGCTTGTACTGCCGCCGGACGAAGTGTTATACCGGAGGGCTGACTCACGTTCTGCATAGAGCCGAAGTTTGGCCTGCTCTCCGATATGGGCTGCACCGGAGTAGCGTGATTGGAGGTGGTCAGCCATGGGGCTGCAAAGTACAGGTTGGTGATCGGTGAGCCGGTGCCGGGATAGACGACGCCGCTACCCGTCGCCGTTGCGCCGGGCGAGTAGATCACTTGGGGTCCCATGGCCGGATGTGAGTCGTGATCGTTGACCGGTCGTGGTGCCCACCAGTCGTTTGGCGTCGAACCGCTGCTCCAGCGCCAGGTGACCTGAGTGCCTGTTGACTGAACGTGATCGTAGACGATGTTCATCCAACGGCTTGGACCGCTGCGGTAGCCTACCATATCAGGCATGAGCTCGTCGATGCCACGTTCGACGCTCAACGGGAGGCTTTGCGTCCAATGATCTCCGCCATCGGTGCTGTAAGCGTAGCGCAGATCAACGCCGCCGAACACGACGGGCTTGTAGTAGTTGTAGGCCACCCACACCGTCGGGATAGCTGCATCGGTCGAGGCGGCCACCACCGGGACGGCGTGATAGTCACCGCTGTCCCCTGTCGAGAGATTCGTCCAGGCGCTCCAACTGGCTCCGTGATCGATGCTGCGTTTGATGCTCACGTCGTTGGGAAAAGCGTCTGCCACTGCCACGAGATAGACGTGTTGGCTCGGGCCGGCGTCAATGTGCGGCTGCTGGTAGTTCTCGAAAGTGAACTGATTGGTCCAGGTTCCCCCATTGATCGTCGAGAGTGCCACCTTGACTTGATGCGAACTGCCCGTAGTGATTTCCCAGGTCAAGTACAGGTTGAATGCCGACGGCATCGGCAGCGGGTCGCGGGCCGCGGATATGGCAACGATATTGGCGTTTGGGCCTTCATTGGCGATGGTGAACAGGCTGCGCGTGGTGGGATCGGCCAGGCTGAGGCGCTCCTCATAGACCCCTCCACTCGTATCGCTAAAGAAAACGTGCAGGTATTGGCTGGCGAACTCGTCGAGGTGCCAATCGCCTACGATCACGTCAGCGGCGAGGATGCCGCTACTGTGACCGATCGTCGCCCACAGGCTCCAGGTCATGCCATGATCCGATGACTTGTAGACCTTGATCGTGCCATCTACATTGGAAGGCTGCGTGCTGACCGCCACGTACATGTCGCCGTTGTCGTTGTTGTCCGTGCCGTAGGCATACACCGCGCCAGTGTGGATCGTCTTATTGGTGCCTTTGGCGGATGTGTCAAAGCCCTCCAGTACCATCGACGGATCGCCGAACAGGTTGAAGGCCCAGTGAAAAGGTTCATAGTTGTTGTTGTAAAACTTATTCGTGTAGCGGATCTTCGTTTCGAACAACGACCAACCCAGGCTGTAGTGATTCTGAACGAGGTCCTCGGCGAAGTAGTACCCGACAGTGCTCATGTTGCCATTATCGGGGTTGCTCCAGCCGGGCGAGTAGGGCTCAGGCGCGTAAAAACCGACGACGCCGGCGGCTGCACCGTGGGCCAGCAGTTCGCTGCCGGTGTTATCCGTGTAGCTGCCCGGGTCGGCCATCGTTTGATCGGGGTCCGGCCAGGGCGGGCCAACCAATATGATCGAAGAGCAACCCAACAGCGCGACAATGGACGGATGCGTGTTCGTCAACGTAGCAACGTCAGTCTTGAGAAACAGATCGCTCCACACCGTCTCGCCCGGATCGACCTGGTTGGTGTTGGTCAGGGTATCGTGTTGCCAGTAGACACCGCTTAGTCCACCTGCGTTGCCGTGATCGGACAAGATCGTGAGACCGTGGCTCTTCGAGTCCCATGCAGTCACCACGTTGGCGTTGCTGGCATCGTAGTCGGGCGGCGGCGAGTAGGTGCTGGTACCCAAACCGCTCTGCTCGTAGAGACGAGTATAACCCCAGCCGTTGGGGTCGAGCAGGTGGTTTCGAATGTACTCCATTAGCACAGCGTTGTCGGTCTTCTGCGTGGCGTTATGAATATCGTTGTAGCCGCCGGCCAGCAGGGCCGTGTGCTTCCAACTGCCGTTGTCTTGCTCGTATGCGATCATGGCGTGCACGGCATTCGTTACGTCGGCTGCATTGTTCAATGGGATGCGCCCGACCAGTACATCCGGCGTTACGGTCATTTCGTCGTCGTGCAATTCGCCCCAACGTTGATCACCATCGCGATTCCACACGGCGGCGCTGGTGCCGCCGCCCGCCAGCTTGGCGAAGAAGTGATCGGACCGCAGCCCCCAGCCTGTGTCGGCATAGTAGACGCGGCGCGTCGGGATGACGGTCATGTCGCCAACAAGCATTACGTAGCGAATACCCCAGGCGCTGGCCGGGTATTTGTCGTGCAAGAAGTTCCACACCTTCTCGGCCACGTCGACGCCGGAATAGTTGGCGTCGATCCAGGTAAGCGTCACGATATTGACCGTATGCCCCAGGCTTTCTTTCCAGGTTTTGAAAGGTGCAACTGCCGTAGCGATCGTGTCATTCTGCACGACGATGACGTAGTCGTACTGGCTATTCACGGCGGCAGGACGTTCATCTTTCCTATCGAAGTACCAATCGCGTGCCTGATCGAAATTGATTAACTGCGTGGCGATAAAATCGTCGAGCACGTGATCGCCACTCAGACGTTGTGCCTCGCGCCAGGCGGGGCTGCCCACTTCCGGCAGTCGATAATCGATCGTGACGATCAGTTGACGGTGAAAGCACAGCGCGCCACTGAGAGGTCGATACTGGAAAGGCTGGAAGGACACCTGGGCAATGGTATAGCTCCGCCACTGGCCCTGGCCGCGAAATTCCGCCACGTTGGCCGGGTAGGCTGAATCGGTCGCATAGGCGCGCTGGTGATCGGTCGCCCATTGGGCCCAGGCTTGATCCACATCTTCTCGATCGGTCACAGATGGCTCAACCGCCGCCAGTTGATAACGTCCCGGCAGATTGACCGCTTCGGGTGTCTCGAAGCGCACGCGGCTGACCTCCGCCCCGGGTGGCAACGCGATCAGAAACGTGCGACCGGGCAGCTGTGGCTCTCCCGATGCGCTGAAGGACCCGAAGTCCTGTGCCATGTCAATGTAAGTCTGCCCATTCTCCTGACGGAGCGTATAGTCGCCTGCGTCGAGCGTGACGGTCAGCGTGCCTGTGTTTATAGCTGCATCCGATCGCGCGTAGGCAGTGCTGCTCATCAGTGGGATTACCACGAGAGAGAATAGACCCAAAGCGGTCATCAGGTACATTTGCAGGCTCTTGACGTTCATCGTATCCTCCTGTTGTCAAAATGCACTTCTATCAGGTAGGGCGAACCTGATGCAAGTGTGACCCCTGTGTTCTTTACGGCAACAATTTGTGCTTTCCTTTACGAGCATAGATAGAATAGGTTAATCTTCACACTGCTCATTCCGGTATTGGCTCACGGTGGGACCCACCTCTGCCAGGCGCACCAGTTGCGCATACCAGGCGCGATAGTCGCCGGATTCGAAAGCCGCCCACGCTGCCTCTTCATCTCGGAAGCGTGCTAACATAATCATATCGCCTGGGTCCGCACAATTCGCAAGCAACTCGGTCGAGGCCACGTTCCAGTTCCTCAACAGTTGCTGCCACTGTTGGTACAGGGAGCGGATGGCTTGCCTCCGACCCAGTTTGGCGCGGTAAGCATAAAGTGTGACGAACATTTAACCTCGCGGTCGGATTCGGGGTAAAATTAGGGTAGGATTAATTCTTATTAAATAGCACCCGCGGTAATTTGTAGCCATACAAAAAGCCATACAGTTTTGTCCCTGCATTCCTCCTGCGAGGTCACCATGTCAGAGGAAACAACCTTCGGCTCCTGGCTCAGAGAACGCCGCAAGGTCCTCGATCTCACCCAAGAAGAACTCGCCCTTCGTGTGAGCTGCTCGCTCGTGCTCATCCAAAAGATCGAGGCGAACGAGCGCCGCCCCTCCAAGCAGATTGCCGGACTCCTGGCAGCCCACCTCAACGTGCCGGAAGATGAATGCACCGATTTTGTGCGCTTCGCCCGCTTCAAGAACGCTCGCTTTGACCCTGATGAGAAATCCCCCTGGAGGACCTGGCGCCAGCACCAGACAAACCTGCCTGTCCCTCCTGCCCCCGTGTTCGGTCGTTCCCAGGAAATGGCTGCCATCGTCAGGCGGATTGCGCATGACCATGTGCGCCTCCTCACGCTTGTGGGTCCACCGGGCATAGGCAAGACCCGCCTGGCGCTTGTCTGTGCGGATAATTTGCTCGGCTATTTCGATGATGGGGTCTATTTTGTAGCGCTGGCTCCGGTACGAGAACCCGATCTGGTGGTGCCCGCCATCGCCAGTGTGCTGGGCGTTACGGATATCGCCGGGCGATCCATCTTGCATGCCTTGACCCGGCATCTCGCCGGCCGGCGTACGCTTATTCTGCTCGATAATTTTGAACAGGTCGTCGCTGCTGCGCCACTCGTCGCAGAACTACTGGCAGCCTGTCCGTGGCTTTACCTGCTCATCACGAGCCGCGTCTCACTCCACGTACGTGCCGAGCGACAATTTCGCGTGCCGCCACTGGCGTTGCCTGCTACGGATGAACCACAGCAATGTCTCGAAGCCCCTGCCGTGCAATTCTTCATAGACCGTGTGCGCTCGATGGAACCCGGATATGCCCCAGCGCCTGAAGAGGTACCTGCATTGGTGCAGATTTGTGCGCGCCTCGATGGCCTTCCGCTCGCCATTGAACTCGTCGCCGCGCGGGTGAGCATTGTTTCGCCGCGCGAATTGCTCTCCCAAATTGAGCAAAGGTTAGCGCTTTCAACCGGTGGGCCGTGTGATCTGCCTGCGCGCCATCAATCGCTTCGCAATGCAATGAATTGGAGTTACGATTTGCTCGAGGCGCGCGAGCGAACCTTGTTCGCACGATTGGGAGTTTTTGTCGATGGCTGCACGGTGGACGCGGTGCAAAAGGTTTGTGGCGATGCGGAAGCATTGGCACAACTAGCGGGCAAGTCGCTGCTCACGCTCGAGGATCGACGCTATACGATGTTGGAGACCATTCGAGAGTATGCGTTGGAGCGGTTGGGGGAGAGTGAAGCGGCAAACGAGATACACGCGCGCCATCTGAGTTACTTTCTCCATCTCGCGGAAGGGGCGGAACCAGAATTGACCAAACCGCAACAAATGGTTTGGTTGGATTGCCCTGAGCGTGAGCCTCACAATCTGCGCGCTGCTCAGCGTTGGGTACGTGAGACGGGCGCAGTGGGAATGCTGCTTCGCGTGTGTGGCTCTCTACGCCGCGTTTGGCAATTGCGTGTATTACTGAGCAACG
>OFHG01000602.1_pt1 | contig 14213 bp, 12 predicted proteins | sample 1521931 | NCBI WGS metagenome assembly OFHG01 (sample SAMEA2468438, study PRJEB22500) | soil metagenome | biome: Glassland; feature: Farmland; material: Clay | place: Australia | collected 2013-01-31 | depth 0.55 m
TGTGTGCACCCCCCCTGTTGCCGGGCAGCCCCTTGTTTTTGGAGGACAGGTTGCTCAACGTGCAGGCCGCCCCCGCCCATAAGGCCCCACCCCCGGTCGGGCGCGACTCCCGGGGCGGCGTCCCCGCCACTTCCCGCAACGAAACCGAAGGATATACGCCGGCGCCACCCAGAAGTTAGCTGCCGCGACACGCGCGCCTTCTTTTTCTCGACACTTCCCTGCCGATTTAAGAAACTTCTTCCCTCTTTTTGGTTTCGTACCCTATGCTGGAAATTCGGGTTCTTGACGGCCTGGGAAGGACGCCTCACCAGGCCATGAAACCCGCGCCAGCAGGGCCGCGCGGGCCACTGGAACATGCCGGGCTCAAGGCGGCGGGTTCAACATACCATCCACATCGAGGTGCTCATGAAGCGAGGTCTCCAATTGATTCTGATCGCCACTCTCTTCGCCATTCCGGCCGGGGCCGCGGTTGTCCATCTTAAGAACGGCGACCAGGTGACGGGCGATTTTGAACGCATCCAAAACAACACCGTGTTTTTGAAATCAGAATCGTTTGGCGAAGTTCAGATTCCCTTCGACAAGGTGCAATCGCTCACCGTCACGGAGCCCGGAGTTGTCCTGCTCACGAACGGCGAGGAAGTGGAGGGCAACTTCACTCTTCTTCCCGGCGGCGACTGGGAGGTCGAAACCTCGTCCGGGAAGCGGAAAATCACTTCCAAATCGGTGGTGATCATTTATCCCGCCAAGACTTTCCACGCGAAGAAGTACGGCGAAAAGCATAAGCTCTGGCAGGATTGGAAAGGCACCGGCGCGCTCGGCTACAGCCTGGTGCGCGGCGACCAGAACGCCAAGACGCTGAGCGTGGACTTCAACGCCTCACGCCGAGTGCCGGCGCTGGCCGAACTCAGCGAACGTGCTCGGACGAATTTCAACTTGAACCTGATCTTTGCCAACACGGAAAGCGCAGGAGTGAAGGTCAGCGCCAACAGTTTCACCGCGGGGATTCGTCAGGACTTCAAGTTCACGAACAAGAACTTTTGGTTCTTGCTGGCCCAGGCGGACCACAGCCAGCCGCAGAGCCTCAACCTGCGCCAGACTTACGGCGGCGGCATCGGGCGGGACCTCATCAAGCGCCCACGCTTTGATCTTCAGGGGATTGGCGGCCTGACCTACGTGGACGAACACTTTGTGGGCCAGGTCATCCGCAAGAACGCCGAAGCCCTCATCGGGGAAAAGGTTGGCTGGAAAATGACCCGGTGGCTCAACTTCGCCCACACTTTGAGCTTCTATCCCTCGGTCACCCACGGAGGCGGCTACCGCATTGATTCCACCACCGGGTTGACCACGCAAATCACCAGGCGCTTTTCGTTCAACACTACCTACACGGACCATTACCTTTCGGCCCCCTTGCCCGGGCATCGCCCGAACGAAGTCATCCTCACCACCGGCTTGGGAGTGAATTTCTGAAGTCTCGGAAAGCGAACTCCTGGCGCTTTGGGGGCGGAGCTTGCGGGTTTGACCGGGCGCACCGCGGCCACTGGCGGAAAGATTTGAGTTTTCGAGGGCAATTAGGCCGCAGCGATGCGGCGAATCAGGTCTTCCTGTTCCTTAGTGGTTTCGGCGCCGATGGTCATGGCGTCAAGGACGCCGCTCGAAAGCGCGTACTTCAAACCCTCGTCCACGCGGTTGCGCATGTCGCCCTGGCCGAGAATCTTCATGCCCACCACCGCCTTGCCTTTGGCTTTCATCTCACGGATGACGGAGAGGACGGTCGCGGGGTCGGCGTCCATGTGCGAGCCGATCGGGTTGAATCGCACCAGGTCTATTTCCACCCACGGGCTGGCGGCGGCTTCGCGCAGGGCTGAGATGTTGTGGCAGGAGCATCCGTGAGCGCGGATGATTCCCTTCTCTTTCGCCTCCGAGAGGACGTCCATTGCGCCGCGGAACCGCGTGGTCCAGTTCTTTTCCGTCAGGCAGTGCATCAGGACGACGTCGAGATAGTCGGTGTCCAGCTCGCGGCGAAAGCGGTCCAGGTCGGCACGCAGGCCGGCGGCGTCGCGCGTCCAGGACTTGGTCAGGACGGTGACTTTTTCGCGCGGGATGCGCTTGAGGGCTGCGCCGGCGCCGGGGTGGCTGCCGTAAGCGTCGGCAAGATCGAAGAATCGCAAGCCGTGGTTATAGCCGTTCACCAGCAGGTCGGCGAGGCCCTGAACTCCGAGCGCGGACTGATCGGAGTGGTGCGCGAACCCCACCGTGCCGGTGCCCATCGCGAGGCGCGACGTGCGAATGCCCGTCTTGCCCAGCGTCACCGTATCAGCGGCGCTGAAATGGCTGGTTTGGGCCGGAAGCGCCTGCGCCAGCGAACGCGACCCCAACCAAGCCGCCCCGATTCCCAGAGTTGTCCGGCTGATAAACTCGCGCCTTTTCATTTTTCACCTCGCGGATCCCTGATTTCCAGCCCCACCGAACCCCCCGGCCTCCCGGTGAAGGTTCGATGCCCTCACCCTAGCACAGCGAAATGACTTTCGCAAATCAGATTGTCTTATGATTCGCAGAGGTAACACCCACGCTTGCAGGGCGGGTGAGGGCGTTGGTGGGATTACTTCTTGGCAGAAGAAGCCGGTGCCGGTTCGAGCATCTGTTCCTTGCGCCAGACCAGCGCGTTGGTGTCGTAGGCGGCAATTTCAAATCCCTGGCCGTGGGTGATGGCGTCGCACGGGCAGGCTTCCACGCAATAGCCGCAGAAGATGCAGCGGTTGTAATCAATGTTGTAAACCTTGGCGTAACGCTCGGAGGCGCTGATGCGATGGTCGCCGGTGTTCTCGGCGGCTTCGATATAGATGCAGTTGGAGGGACAGGCCGCGGCGCACAGGAAGCACGCCACGCACTTTTCCAGGCCGTTCTCGTCGCGGCGCAACACGTGAACGCCCCGATAGCGGCCCTCGAACGTGATTCCCACTTCTTCACCCGCCACCCGACCGCGGTCCACCTGGGTGTACTTAAGGTTCAAGCCGCCGGGCAGGGGCTTCCTTTTCGGGTAATTCTCGGTTACCGTCGGCCCCAGCAATTGCTTGAAGGTGACGGTGAAACCCTTGACGATTGCCACGGCGGAATTCGAGATTTCCTTCAGTAGGTTTGGCATCCAGCCCTCGCTTGACTAGTATAAGAGATAGAATTTCCGGGGTCAATTGAGGGATTCGTGCCAAAACCGCCGCCCAATGTCGCCAAACCCGTGCAACAGATGGGCCGCCCGGCGAATCTATCCAGGTGGGGCTTGTCAGGCCGATTTTTCAGGGTTAGATTCGGGCTGGCGCAGTGACTGAAGCTGCGGCCAGCCCGTTGCAATGGAGGAACGGCTCATGAAACGATGCATTCACCCCGGGGCGGCCATCCTGGTTGCGGCCTGCCTTCTGCCCGCGTGGGCGGTCGCTCAGCAACAGCAGGTAAGCGAAAACACGCCAAGCAACGTGACGATCGCCGCCGGCACCACCATCGAGACCACCCTGACCACACTGCTGACCTCCAAGACCAGTGAAGAGGGTGATCCTTTCTCGGCCCAGATTGTCGAGCCTGTCTTCAGCGGCGGCGAGCAGGTGATTCCCGCGGGCAGCACGCTGGAGGGCCACGTGGCCTTCGTCAAGCCGCCCGGCCGCGTCAAGGGTAAAGGAGAAATGCGATTGGTGGCCGACCGAATCCTGACTCAGGATGGAATGGAGTTCAATCTCTCGGCGGGTTTGGAAAACGCCCGCGGCGCCGAGGGAACCAAGGGGATCGGCCAGGAAGGCACTTTGCAGGGTCCCGGTAAAAGCGCCAAAGACGCGGCGAAAGAGGCGGGAGTCGGCGCGGCCATCGGCGCCGGCGCGGGCGCCATCGCCGACGGCGGCACGGGCGCACTGTACGGGCTGGGCGCCGGAGCGATCACCGGAGTCATCCACACCCTCTTCAAGAAACATAAGGACCTCGTTCTGCCGCAGGGCACCGATCTGACTTTTGTGATTTCGCGCGCCATCACCGGCAAGAAAACGGCTGCGCAAAAGGAACTGATCATCCAGCAGTAAATAGCTGCGACCGGCCCGGGATGCCCGCAAGAGGCAGGAGTCACTGGACCGCTTTGCACACTGCCCTGCACCCGTCCCTTAAAGCTTCTTTTTGATGTCGGAAATGATGGTCTTGCCGTGGAAGCGGCCGTTTTCGATGAAAATTTCGTTGGTGTGGCGTCCCGAAATGACAACTCCCGCCAGATAGAGGCCGGGAACATTGCTTTCCAGCGTCTTGGGATTGCACTGCGGCCGGTAGCTCTCCGGATCGACTTTCACACCCGCGCGCCGCAGGAGGTCAATGTCCGGGTGGTAGCCGGTGAGGGCGAAGACAAAATTGTTTTCAAGTTTCTGGCGCTCGCCCGACGCCGATTCCACCAGAATCCAGTCCTGCGAAATCTCTTTCACCACCGTTTCGAAGAGCGCCCAGATGGATTTTTCCTTGATGCGGTTTTCGAGGTCAGGCCGAATCCAGTATTTGATGTGACGGCTGAGCTCCGGCTCGCGGCAGATGAGCGTGACCTGTGCGCCGTGGCGGAAGAGGTCGAGTGAAGTCACCGCGGCGGAGTTGGCCGCGCCGATCACCGCCACTTTTCTCCCGTAAAAAGGATGTCCCTCCACCGCGTAGTGCGAGACCTTGGGCAAATCCTCGCCGGGGATTCCCATGCGATTGGGCAAATCATAATAGCCCGTCGCAATGATGACCTTGCGCGCAGCGTAGTTCTGCCGCTTGCGGTCGCGGTTTTGAGTTTCAACCCGGAACGCACCGTCGCTTCCGCCAATCTCCAGCACCTTTTCGTCGTAATGGACGGGCAAGCGATAATGATCGGCGACGCGGCGATAGTATTCCAGCGCCTCGGCGCGGGTCGGCTTCACGTTGATGCTTGAGAACGGGATATCGCCGATCTCCAGCCGCTCGCGATTGGTGAAGAACGTCATGTTGGCGGGGTAGCTGTAAATCGAATTGACCAGGCAGCCCTTTTCGACAATCAGCAGCTTCAGCCCCGCGCGAATCGCGTCTATGCCGCACGCCAAGCCCGTCGGCCCCGCTCCCAGCACCAGCACGTCGAAGGTCTCAGTCATAATCATCTGTTCTCGCCCGGCACCAGCCTCGCGCAACTCGCTGACGCTTCGCAGTGCCGCTACTGCGCTGGCCCCAGCAGCAGCGCCTCCAGTTCCCTCTTGAAGCGCTCGTACGCGTCCAGTAATTCGGGCATGGCGGGCGCCGATTGGTCTTTCCAAACAAAAATCTTGCCCTCTCGCCGCTCCACCAGCATTCCGACGCCTTCTCCCATACGGTATCCGATTTGCCCAAAGATAGCGAGTTTTCCGCCCGAAGGGTCCAGCAGCGCGACGAACCCGTTTTTCTGAACGGGCAAGTAGCGGGCCACGTGTTCGAGGGTGACAAGCTCGTAGCCCGCTTTCAGCAGATTTTGCAGGATGGCGATTTGGGCATGGTTCAATTCGAGGGGCGGAGTCTCAGCCATGGCAGAAATTCATGTGGCACGCGAAGCGGCGCAGTGGCGGGACGGGTATGACTCCTGAGTCTCGACTGGCGGCGGCTGGCGTAGCCTATGTTTCGTTTTCCAGCATCTCGATCACGCGGCGCAAGGTCTGAATGACTTCCTCGCGCTGCACGCTGTTGCGGCGGAACTGCATCACCAGCTTGAAGTCCTTGGTAGGCGGGACAAATCGAAAGACCGCGTTCTTGGGTTTCTTGTCGGGCTGGCGTTCCTCGCGCGCCTGGTCGCGCGTGACCAGGCCAAGCGCGAACCGGCGCACCAGGTCTCGCATCTTGGCCTCGCTCGGCTGCCGGCTGACCTGGAGCAGTTGCGACTTGGAAAGCACGCCCTTCTCGATGCACTCGGCCTTGATCGGATCGGGGATATTTCGCAGGCTCAGCGATTCGGTGATCGAGGACCGCCCCTTGCCGATCTTCCTGGCAATCTCGTCGTGGGTCAGGGCGAAGCGGTCGCCCAGCGACTGGATGCCGTCCGCTTCCTCGAAAGGCGTCAGGTCTTTGCGGTGCAAATTCTCAATCAGCGCCAGCTCCAGGGTCTCCGCGTCGTCGGCGTCCTTTTCGATGCAGGGAACCTCGGTCAGGCCTGCCGCGCGCGCCGCGAAGTAACGCCGCTCGCCCGAGATGATCATGTACTTCTCCGACTCGGGCAGATAGCGCACCAGCAGCGGCTCGAGCACGCCCTTTTCGCGCACGGATTCGATAAGTCCTTTTAAATCGCCGCGATCCTTGCGGGGTTGCTCGGCGTTGGGAGAGATCTGCTCGACGGCGATCATCTTGCCGATGGCGGCGCCGCTGCGGGAGATGATCTCTTCCACGTAGTGGGCGTTGTGCCGCATTTTGACGGTCACGGGCAAACCGGTGCGCCTATTGGGTGACACGGTGCAGGACCTCCTTCGCCAACTTTCCGTACTCTTCCGCCCCGGAAGAATCGGGCGCGTAGGTGAAGATCGTCTCCTTGTACGCCGGGCTTTCTTCCAAACGAACGTTCTTGCCGATGACGGTCTTGAAGACTTTTTCGCCAAAAACCTGGTTCACCTGCTTCTGAATGTCGCGCGCCAGGTTGGTGCGTTTGTCGAAGAGCGTAATCACGATGCCCAGCAACTGGAGATCGGGATTGGGCCGAGCGCGCACGCGCTCGAGCGTCTCCAGCAGATCGTCCGTTCCTTCCAGCGCGTAGTACCCGGCCTGAATCGGCACCAGCAGGTGCGTGGCGGCCACCAGGGCGTTCACCGTCATGATGCCGAGGGTGGGCGGCGTGTCAATGAGGATCATGTCGAAGTCTTTGCGCACCGGCGTCAGCACGTCCTTGAGGCGGAAAGGCGCGTCAAACTGGCCCACCAGATTCGCTTCCAGCTTGGCCAGCGAGATCTTGGACGGCACCAGGCAAAGGTTGGCGCATTTGGTCGGCTTGATGATTTCGGCAAACGGCAATTGATGGTCCGCCAGCACGTCGTAAACCGAATGCGAAACCTCTTCCAAAGCGAAAAAGGTCATGGTGCTGTTGGCCTGGGGATCGAGGTCGATGAGGAGGGTCCGCTTCTTTTTCTGGGCGAAAGCGGCAGCGAGGTTGATGGCGGTGGTGGTCTTCCCGACCCCGCCCTTCTGATTTGCAATCGCTATGACCGTGGCCAATCCGTTCTCCGGCCGCGCGTCCGTCAACCGACGGATTTGAGGGTCAGTCTCCGACGGCCTGGCTGCCCGCCCGGCCGCCGCTTGGTCACATCTTATACCTTCCGATATCGTCGTCGTTCAAATTTTCCAGCCACTTGCGCAATTCATCGTTGGAGACCTTGTCGCTGGTCGCGCCCGAAACCTTGGAGCTTTTGAGGACTTCGTCCTCGACGAAAATGGGGCAGTCCACGCGCAGGGCCAGCGCCAGGGCGTCCGAGGGCCGCGAATCAATCGAAATGGTCTGTCCATCGCGTTCCAGCCAGATGATGGCGTAGAACGTGTCGTCGCGGAGATCGTTCACCACCACACGGCGCACCCGCGTTTCGAGACCCAGCAGGACGTTCTTGATCAGGTCATGGGTCATGGGCCGCGGCGTGGCCACCTTTTCGATCTCCAGCGCGATGGCGTTGGCCTCGTAAATGCCCACCCAGATGGGCAGAACCGCCGCCCCGCTGACGTCCTTCAGGATGACGATGGGCATGTTGGTGACGGGATCCATCATCAAACCGCGAATTTTCATTTCGACTTCCATCCGCCCCTCCATTCAGCCGCCGCCCCCGGAATGCGCGGCGGCAGGTGAGAGATGTTCAGGTTGTCGCCCCCGCGTCGCTCGAAGCCTCGTTCACGCTTTCACCCACCAGGCTGTTGGGTCCCGCTGCCGTCACTCGGACGTTCATGTACCGCCCCACCCACTCGCGCCGTCCGCTGAAGTTCACGGTGCGGTTGGAGGTGGTGCGCCCGACTGATTGCTGCAATCGCGGCTGGAAACCTTCCACCAGCACCTCGAAAGTCCGACCGATCAACTGCTGATTGCGCGCCAGTTGAATCTGCCGCTGGCTTTCCTGAAGTACGGCCAGCCGCCTGGCTTTCTCGTCTTCCGGCACCGAGTCTTCCCAGTTCCCTGCCACGGTCTTCGGCCGAGTCGAGTACTTGAAGGAGAAAACCTGGTCGTATCCCACTTCTTCCAGCAGCGTTAGTGTTTGTTCGAAGTCCTGGGCAGATTCCCCGCAAAAACCGACGATAATGTCCGTCGAAATGCTAATAGCACGGCGGGCGCTGCGGATGCAACGGATTTTTTCCAGGTATTCCTCGCGCGTATACTGGCGGCCCATCCGTTCCAGTACTGCATTCGAGCCGCACTGCACCGGAAGGTGAATCTGGTCGCAGAGGACAGGGTGAGTGTCAATCGCCGCGACGATGTCCGGCGTGAAATACCGCGGGTGCGAGGTGGTAAACCGCACTCGCCGCACTCCGGGAGTTTCCGCCACGCGCCCCAGGAGTTCCGCGAAGCTCAGCCGCGCCGGAGCCGGGTCCCGCCAGTTGTTCACGATCTGGCCGAGAAGCTGAATCTCCGTGAAACCTTGGTCCGCCAGGCGCCGGCACTCGGCCAGAATCCGGTCGCTCGGGCGGCTGCGTTCCGGCCCGCGCGTCATCGGCACCACGCAAAAGGCGCAGCGCTGGTCGCATCCCTCGACGATGGTCAGGTAGGCGCGAAAAGGATTTTCGCGGCCGGTCAACTCGGTTTCGAAGCATTCATCCGTGTCCAGCGACAAGCCCATGACTCGCCGGTTCCCTGTCTCCACTTGATCCAGCAGCTCCGGCAATCTGGCGTAGCTGGCGGAGCCGCAGACCAGGCTGACCTGCGGCGCGCGCTCGAAAATTTCTTCGCCTTCCTGCTGCGCCACACAACCCAGCACGCCGATGACTTTTTCACCCGGGCGATATTTCTTCTTGAAAGTTCCCAGGTGTGAAAAGACTTTCTGCGCCGCTTTCTCGCGGATGCTGCACGTGTTGTAAAGGATCAGGTCGGCTTCGTCGTGCCCGGCGACCGGCTTGTACCCGCGCGCCATCAACACGCCCGCCACTTTTTCCGAGTCGTGGACGTTCATCTGGCATCCGAAGGTCTCAATGTAGAACGTCTTGCCGCTGGACAACGCCTCGTCCTGCACTCGGGTTCGACCCCTGGCTCCGGGTTCGATTGGGGCAGGACGCGCGCCTGCGCCGTCTTGCGATGAATTGCCTGGCAAGATCCCGAAGGCTTCGTTTTCCAGGGGAAGACCTGAACCCATCAAATTCAGTATAACGTGAAAGCCCAGCCTTGCCTAGCGCCCGCTTCCGCGGATTCTCTCTGTCGCCTCCGTGCGAAATTCTGCCAGCCTGCCTACTGTCCCGCCGCGGAGCGATGGTCCTGGAGCCACGAGGCGAGGCCGGCCTCTTGCCGCGAACGCAGGTCCACGCACTGATTCATTCTCTCCTCCGTGTGCTGGATTGTTCGCTGGCTGGCCGGGACTTGGTGAGACGCCAGAAACGATTCCACTTCGTCGCGCGAGGCGGCGTCGCAGACATCGCCCGCGGACTCCACCAGCGTGCCGGCCGCGAAAGCTGGGAGATTGGCCGTAAGCGAAGGCCAATGCTCCTTGACGTAATTCCACGTCGCGGGCCTGCCTGCACGATTGCCGAGCGCGGCGCCGATCAGGAAGGTGGCGTTTTGCGCCTGCACATCGCCCGACTTTGCATACTGAATGGTTCGGATGAGCAACGCCGGGTCGTTGAAACCGGCCAGGCTGTAAAGAAACCGATCGTGGTCGTCCGGGGTTTTGGCGTTCCTGAGGTGAGCCAGGTATTCATCGTAAAGCGCCTCATTCCCTTGCATGGCCGCCAAGCCCACCACGGTGGTGGCCAGGCTCGGATCAATCGCGGAAGGATCGTGCAGGTACTTCTCGACCAGCCGCCGCGATTCCTTCAGGATTCCCGGGTCTCGACCCGCGCGTCCCAGCGCGGAAATCACGGAAGCACGCAGGCTGCGGCGGTCGTCGGATTCGCCGGGCGCCGGCTTCCAGCCCAGCTCCTTCATCGAGGGCCTGAGCAGGCTTCGCACCCACGCGCGATAGGGCTCCGCTTCCTTGCCCGGCGCTAAATCATCTCCAATGGCGCGCAGGATGCTCTCGAGGGTTGCCATCACGGCGGCTTGGCGCTCGGCGCCGTAATCGTCCAACACCGGCATGAAATCTCCGATGCTGAGCTTTCCCGCCCGCACCATGGACCAGCCGTCCACCAGAAACATCAGCCGCTCGGCGGGCGAAAGCTGCGTCTCAGCTGCGCTCGCAATTCCCTGCAAGGTGTTGGGCTGATAAGACGACCGGTAATAGCCTCGCGCGTCCGCGTTGATCAGTACCCACGGGGGTCTCCCTGCAAGCGCGTAGGACTGCCGCCGGGCTCCTAGCAATTCGCAAGTCACTTGTGCTTCCCCGCCCGCCGAAGTCGCCTCTTTCATGCAGACCGGGATTTGCCAAAGCTCGTTTGACCCGGCCTCGAGTTTTTGGCGGTTGAAGTAGAAACGCCGTTGTGCAAGCTCGACTTTTGTCTTGGTCCCTTCCCGTTTAACCTTGGCGCTGATCATGGGTGCGCCGGGCTGGTCCACGAAGCTCGCCATGATTTTGTCCACCGGCTTGCCCGAAACTCTCGTCAAGGTGTTCCAGAAATCGGCTGCGGTAGCGTTGCCGTAGGCGTGTTCTTCAAGATAGGCGTTCACTCCGCGGCGAAAGGTCTCTTCACCCACATAGGCTTCTACCATGCGCAGGACGTCCGCGGCTTTGCCGTAAGTGATTTCATCCGCGAGTTCCAGGATTTGGTCCGGCGTGTTGGCTTGGGTGCGGATGGCATGGGTGGAGGAATACGAATCTTCCGCCAGCGCGCCCACCGTTTCCTGGAGCGCGGTCATTTCCGGACGCCATTCCGGTTTCCAGGCTGCGAGAGGCTTGGGGGCCATCCAGGTGGCAAACCCTTCGTTCAGCCAGAGGTCGTTCCACCACTTCATGGTCACCAGGTCGCCGAACCACATGTGCGCCATTTCGTGGGCCAGAACGCTCGCTACCTGCTCCTGCAAGCGTGCGGAGGCGCGGTCCGGATCAATTAGCAAAAGGCTCTCGCGAAAGAAAATCGCCGCCGTGTTTTCCATGGCGCCCGCGGCGAAATCAGGCACGGCCACGAGGTCCAGTTTTCCGTAAGGATATTTGATGGCATAATAATTGTTGTAATAATGCAGGATGTGCTCCGCCGCCGTGAGTGCGAAGGCGCCCAGGTCCTTCTTGTCCGGTGTAGCGCAGACGCGGATGGGAATGCCGTCGGAGCTTCCCTCCACGCACTGGAAATCACCCACCGCCATCGCCACCAAGTAGGAAGACATCTTCGGCGTTTCCGAAAATGCGAGCGTGTGCTTGCCGTCGACTGGGCCTGGAGTATCGGAAACGATACTGCCGTTCGAAATCGCCGTGTCGCCGCGGTCCAAGATCAGGCGGATGGAAAAAGTCGCCTTCATGGCCGGCTCGTCAAAACACGGAAAGGCCCGGCGGGCGTCTGTCGCTTCAAACTGCGTGGCCGCCAGATTGCGCCGCGCCGTCTTCACCAGATAAAAGCCGCGCAATTGGTCGTTAAGCTTCCCCGTAAATCTGATGTGGATTTCCGCCAGCCCGGCGGGAATCGGTTCGGCGACGGTGAAGGTCGCCTGCTCCTGCGCCGCGTCGAGCGACACTTTGGCGTTCTGGGCCTTGTTTGCGGCAGTGATCGTGACGGCGCCGAAATCAATCTGGGCGGCGTTGAGCGTGATGCTGGACGTTTCGGCAAGGACGCGCACCTGAATAGTTTCGTCGCCCGCGAAGGTTGCGGCCTTGAGGTCGGGCGCAAATGTGATCTGGTAATGTTCGGGCAACACATTTCTCGGCAGCCGCTGGCCGCGCGCCACGGCGGCCAGCGCTAACAAACACACTGCGAGAGCTGTCGTTCGTCTTCGCATCTGTCTCCTTGCGGGAATCCCCGCCTGATTCAACGACTTTAGAATTGTCGGCCAGGTCTTGGCGGGCGTCAATATGGCTGCCCTGAGCTGAACGAGGGTTTCACTTCACGCTGGCTTGTTGAAGCATGGCCTGCGCGTGCTTTATCGCCGCTTCGGTGACGTGGCTGCCGGAAAGCATGCGCGCCAGTTCCGCGGTGCGCTCTTCGCCGCCGGCCAGATATTCAACGGAGGTGATGGTGCGGCCGCCGCGCTCGGTTTTTTCGACAAAATAATGGTGGTCGGCGAAGCATGCGATCTGGGCAAGATGAGTGACGCAAAGAACCTGGGTGTCGCGCGCCAGGCGCCTCAGTCGCTGGCCTACCGATTCCGCCACGCGGCCGCCAATGCCCGCGTCCACTTCGTCGAAGACAAACGTGGGCGCCGTGCGCCGGCCTTTCTCCTTCCCGTTCTTCGACCGGCTGCGGCCCACAACGGTTTTCAGCGCCAGCATCAGGCGCGAAAGTTCGCCGCCCGAAGCGATTTTCTCCAGCGGGCGCAGTTCTTCGCCCGGGTTGGGTGAAATGCGGAATTCCACTTCATCGGTTCCCAGCGCCGTTGCGCGATCGTCCGGCAATGTCTCGAAGTGGATTTCAAACCGCGTCTTCTCCATCCCCACCTGCGCCAGTTCTTCGCGCACCAGCCTGATCATTTTCTGCGCGGCTTCGCGTCGGCGCTCGGAGAGTTGGCGTGCAGCTTTGCGATAGTCCGCCACAGCCTTGGCGCGCTCGCGTTCCGCCTCAGCGTGGCGCTCGTCAGCGTGCTCCAAATCCTGAAGCTGCCGCTCGGCGCTTTGAAGATACGATATAGTTTCTTCGATGGTTTTTCCGTACTTGCGTTTCAACCGGTCGAGCAGTGCCAGGCGGTCTTCGACTTCTTCCAGGCGGTGCGGGTTGGCGTCGAGTCTTCCCAAATAGTCGCGAAGGGAAATCGCCAGGTCATCGAAAGTCGCCCGTGCCGAATCCAGCGGTTCAAGATGGGAGTTGAAGGACGCGTCGTAGCGTGAAAGTTCATCCATGGCGCGCGCTACCGCGACTACCCGCGCAGTAGCTGACTCTTCGTCTTCGTAGAGCAGGTTGTATGCGCTCGACGCTGCGGCGCGGATCCTTTCGAGATTAGAGAGGACGCTTTTTTCCTGCTCCAATCGAGCGTCCTCGCCGATTTCCAGGTTGGCCTGCTTGAGCTCGCGCACCTGAAAGGTGAGAAGGTCAACCTTGCGCAATCGATCCTGCTCGCTCTGGCTGAGGTCTGCGACCTCTCGGTCAAGCTCGCGCAGGCGCGCAAAAAACTCGCCGACTTTTTCCAAAAGCGCGGCTGAATCGGCGAACTGGTCGAGCAGATCAAGCTGCGCTTCGCGGGCGAGAAGTTGAACGTGCTCGCTTTGGCCGTGAATCTCAACCAGCATGCCGGCCAAGGCGCGCACGGTCGCCACCGTGACCGGCTGATCGTTGACCAGCAAGCGGCTTCTGCCGTTTGAGTGAATTTCACGCCGCAGGATGATTTCGTCGCCGCCTTCGAGTCCCACTTCGTCGAACCACTTCACCCACGGCCCTGTCTTGGAACTCGCTGCGTCGGAGCGGAAGACCGCCGTAACCACGGCGCGCTCTTCCCCGGTGCGAATGACGTCCGGCGAAGCGCGCCCGCCCAAGGCCAGCCCCAGCGCGTCTACAAGAATGGACTTGCCTGAGCCCGTTTCGCCCGTCAGCAGGTTCAGGCCGGCGCGGAATTCGAGCGCCAGCTTTTCGATCACCGCGTAATTCTGGATGTGGATTTCGTGCAGCATCGCCGGGGAAATCAGACGCTCATAAAGCTATCACATTCTCGGACAGATGGACAAAGGGAGTAAGGAGTGAAGACAAATGCTCGCTGCCACAAGGATACGAATAGCGGACCGATCAGAGACTTCCTCAAGATGGTGTAAACCGCGGTTAGCAATCTATGTGGTCGCGGAATTTCAGGTCGAGCGCCATCTTGTGCGCGGCGGAGACGCGATGGGAAAAGTCGCGCATCTCTTCCGCCGGCATGGGCGTGAAATTCCTGGCGAACTCGGTGTTCTGCCGGAGCATTGCGTGCCTGGGCATGCCGACCACGACCGCCGCCACCGGCAGGCTCAAAGAGTATCGAACCAGCTTGGCGGCCGCGCCGCTCCCGCAAC
>OFHG01000603.1_pt1 | contig 14096 bp, 13 predicted proteins | sample 1521931 | NCBI WGS metagenome assembly OFHG01 (sample SAMEA2468438, study PRJEB22500) | soil metagenome | biome: Glassland; feature: Farmland; material: Clay | place: Australia | collected 2013-01-31 | depth 0.55 m
GTCGATCATCTGCGGGGTGAGGTGGCGCTGGAACGCGATGAGAAGGTCGCGCGGCTCAATCTGTAGCGGATCCAGGAGGCACGGTTTTGCCTCCGTGTTCTTCGGGTCCAGGGAGAAGGTCTCGACCTTGTGCGGGAAGTAGTACTTCAGCCCCTCCGTGCCGTCCGTCTTGCTGTAGACCCCGTACTCGCCGTGCATGTCGAAGATGAGCACCGATCCGGCATCCTTCGCCAGGATGGCGGTGCACACGAGCTTGTTCAGGATCGACTTGCCCGTGCCCGTGCGGCCGAAGATCGCGAAGGGCTTCTCCACGAGCTTCTCCATGTCCACGTGCACGTAGAACGGCTCGATGCCCGTGATCGTTCCCAGGGTCGCGGACTTCTCCGTCGGTTCGTAGATCTTCTCCACGTCCTGCTTCGTCGCGTGGCGGCACTCCGCGAAGTACGGCGGGATCGTCTGGGGTTCGCTCAGGGCCTTCGTCTCCTTGTCGACGAGTTGGATCATGCGGAGCTTCGCCTTGGAGTAGAAGATCGGGCCGCCGTAGCCCTCGTGGGTCTCGGGCCGCGGCACGACGACGTCGGAGATGGTCGAGCCGGCGAGCTGGTCCGCGATGTCGCTCGCCTCGTTGAGCACGTCCTCGACGAGGCAGTAGAAGTCGTACCGCTCCCCTTGGACGATGATCGGGTAGGCGATCCGGAGCTCCTCCGGGTTGCCCAGCTGGAGCTTGGCCACCAGGCCGTCGATCACGCTCGCGGCGACGATCTCCCCGATCTTCATCGCAGATCCCTCGCGACCTTGTCTAGGTACTCGTGGAACGCGGAGCGCTTGCGGCCCTCGACCTCCGTGAGGCCGTCCAGGAGCGTCCGGACGTCGATCCCCATGCGGAGGCCCGCCTTGATCACGGTCTCCTGGTAGATGGGCTTGAGCTGCCGCACGGTGACGGCCATGCGGTGGGCCTCGATGAGCGGCCACGGGTAGCCGACGGACACGAGGCTGCGGGCGTAGGGCGCGAGCTGCCCGAACACGTACTCCGGTTCGTCGCGGAACGTGCCCACGTCCACCCGGAACCACTTCCGGCCCTGCGGATGCAGCCGTGCGTAATAGATGTCGCCGTGCAGGAGCCCTTCCCGCGCCGCCTCGGACGCCTTCGGCGCGCGGGCGAACGCCATGGCGTCGTGCGGCAGCTCGGACTGGCACCGGGCCAGGAAGTCCTCGTCCGTGAGGACCTGCCCGAAGGTGTGGAGCGCGCTGTCCTTCGACACCCCGACGAGGACGTGCTCGCGCTTCTCGCACACCTCGACGAGGCGCTTCATGAACGTGAACTGCTTGGGGAACTCGGACAGGGTGCCGTCCATCGCGACGATGCCGCCCTCGAAGTCGTCGGCGAAGTTGATTGCGAGTTGGCCCTCGATGAGCCGTCGGTACTCGTTCACCATGTCCCGCGACTGGTTCTCCCCCGCGCCCCGGGTGAACTCGAAGAGGGAGCGGTGCAGCTCGTCCTGCTTCTCGACGAACTCCGCGAAGGTGGAGATTCCGAGCATGCGCTGCATGAGGCGCACGTCGAGCCTCTTGTATTTCGTCCCGTCGAAGCGGTACCGCAGCAGCCCGACCGAGATGAGGGCGAGCCACCAGCTCGAGAGGTTCAGGAGGAAGGCGTAGGAGCCGTCCACCGCGACCATGTCCCGCGGCGGGTCGGCCGGGCGGAACATGTGGAGCTCCGGAACGGCCTCCGGCGGGATCGGGAGGTTCCGCTGGTTGCGGACGAGGAGCTCCAGCTCCTTCCGCATGTCGTCCACGTAGCTCATCGGCCGATCCGCCCCGAGGTGGGTAAGGATTGGCGAGGTCCACTTAAACCCGAGGGACAGGGATGCGAAACGGGTGCCCGCGGTTTCTTCTCCGAGACGGGACGGGCCGAGGGTGCCGGGCCGCCCGGAGCCCCGGGAGCCCGCCCACTTCCCCGGATTCGCACAAACTTAAGTGGGTGACCGGTCATTCATATTGCGTTCGAGGCGCGGGGCATGGTTCGGATCTCGGCGGCGGCCAAGGATGCGGTGCGTCGGCGGCTCCTCGAATCAGCCGCGGCGCAGTTCGCCCGCCTGGGCTTCGACGCGACGAACATCGACGACATCGCGGTCGACGCCGGCGTCGCCAAGGGGACGGTCTACAACTACTTCGACAGCAAGGAGGACCTGTTCGGCGCGGTGCTGGCGCAGGGGGCGCAGCAGACCGTGGACCGGTTCGCAGCCGTCCCGCACGGCGCTTCGACCCGCGACGCCCTGAGGGCGCTCGCGGCCGCGGACGTGTCGGTCCTCCAGGAGGAGGAAGCCTTCATGAAGGTCCTCATTGCGGAGGCGATGTCGCCCCGCAGCCGCAACTACTCCCTCATCCTCGAGCGCCTGGCCCCGTTCTTGGACGCGGTCGCGGGGATCCTCGAGGCGGGCGTCCGCAGGGGAGAGGTCCGCCGCGACCGGCCTGTGCCCCAGCTGGCCCTCCTCTTCACCGGCACCCTCGCCCTCCTGTACATCCAGCACTGGCAGTCCGACGGCGGCTGGCCCACGATGGACGAGATCCCCGACCTCGCGGTGGACACGTTCCTTGACGGGGGCCGCGCGCGGGGACCGCAGCCGCGGCGGCGGACGAGGCGGTGAGGTCTTGAGCACCTTCGCGTACATGAAGGTCCTGGAGTCCACGCCGGACCGGTACGACCACGGCATCCGCATCCTCTCCCGCGGTCGAATCGACCAGGTGTACGCGAAGATCGCCGACATGGTCGCCGCACCTGGCCGACGGGTCCTCGACCTCGGGTGCGGCACCGGGGGCGTGGCGCTCGCCTGCGCTGCCCGCGGCGCGGACGTGATCGGGATCGACCGGAATCCGGGCATGCTCGAGGTCGCGCGTTCGAAGCCGGCGGGCCACCTGCCCGGGAAGGTGGAATGGCTCGAGCTGGGCTCCGCCGAGGTCGGCGACCGGGTCGCCGTGCGGACGCTCGATGCAGCCGTCGCCTGTTTGAGCTTCAGCGAGCTCTCCCGGGACGAGCAGGCCTATGTGCTCGAGGTGCTCCTGACCCGCCTCCGCCCCGGTGGGATCCTCGTCATCGCGGACGAGGTCGTGCCGCAGGGCCGCCTCCGGAGGATCGCGTACCATCTGCGCCGCCTTCCCGTGGCCGCGGTCACGTACGTCCTCACTCAGGCCCGGACCCATCCCCTCGACGATCCGACCTCCCTAGTCGCCCGTGCGGGCTTCGTGGACATCGAGTCCGCGCGCCTGTGGTCGGGGAGCTTCCTGATCCTGCGCGCGCACCGCGGGAGGGAGGGCGCATGAGCCTGCGCGATCTCCTGAATCGTGGGTTCGATTTGTTCCTCCGCATGCTTCCGCATGCTGCTCCGACGGGGCTCCATGCGGTCGGCTCGCCGGGCCGGGGCTCGCCCGTCTTGGTCACGGGCAACTACACGCTCACCGTGCGCCGCCTCCGGCGCGCCCTCGCGGGGCGGGACGCCTGGATCCTCTCCGCGGACAGCAAGGGGATCAACGTCTGGTGCGCGGCGACCGGGGGCCACCTGACCCACCACGACGTCATCTCCGCGATCCGGACGTCCCATCTGGACGCCCGCGTGGACCACCGGGAGCTCATTCTGCCTCAGCTCGCGGCGACCGGCGTCGAGGGCAAGAAGATCACGGAGGCCACGGGCTGGGCGACGAAGTGGGGTCCCGTCCGCGCGGAGGACCTGCCCGCTTTCCTGGATCGCGGGGGACATGTGACGCACGAGGAGCGTCGCGTGCCGTTCCCCTTGCGGGACCGCATGGAGATGGCCGTGATGTGGGGATTCCCGATCCTCCTCTTCGGAACCCCCCTCTTCACCTTCCTCGGGGGTTGGCCGGTGGGGCTGGCGTTCGGGATTGTGGCCGGCACGATGGTCTTCACTCTCTACGCGGCGATCCCGTGGATCCGCGTCACCGGATGCATCCGCTGGGCGACCTTCGCGGCATGGGCTCTCGGCGGGTTCGGACTGGGCGCAGCCCTCCTGGCCGCCCTGGGGGCTGCGGCTTCCGGCTCCCTGGTCCTCGTCGCCCTGGCGTCGGTGCTCGCAATGGCGATCCTGGGCATCGACCTCGCCGGGACCACGCCGTGGTACGGGAGCTATATCAACACGTTCCGGAACGTGGCCCACATCGATCTCGTCCCGGAGCGATGCACGGGGTCCGCGACGTGCGTCCTCGTCTGCCCCAAAGATGTCCTCGCGATGAACGGGCCCGCGCGCAAGGTCGACATCGTCCGGCCCACGGACTGCATCCAGTGCGGGGCCTGCATCGTGCAGTGCCCCACGGACGCCCTCCGGTTCCGCTACGCGGACAACCGCGTCGTGGAGGCGACGACGATTCGGACGACGCGGATGAACATGCTGGGGCGGCGCACGGTCCCCCTCGACGATGCATCGGCTCCCGGCGCGAGGTAAACGCCCCCGCGGGCGGTTCGTCTCACGCGAGGACTTCGACTCTCGACTCCTGGTTCGGCGTCATCGTGACCCGGAGGCGACTCGGGAAGCGGTCCGCGACCTCGGCGAGGTGCGTGATCAGGATGACCTTCTCGAAGAACTCCCCCATGCGGAAGAGCTTTTGCACGAAGAGCTCCCGCGACACCTCCGTGTCCAGGGACCCGAGGTCGCCCTCGTCGATGAACAGGGTCTTCATGCGTCCGAAGGAGCGTCCGAGCTGCGGCAGGGACGCCAGCTCGCGGGCGATCGCGAAGCGCAGGGCCGCGTTGATCTGCGTCTTCTCGCCCCCGCTGAACTCGCCGACGTCGTGCCAGAGGGAGTCCACTCCCTGAACCTGGATCTTGATGCCGTGGCCGCGGCCCTCCTCGTACGTCTCGAGCCGGATGCGGTTGAAGCGCCCGTCCGTCAGCTCGGCCAGGTTCCGCGACGCCTCGATCTCGAGCTCGGGGAGGAGCTGGTCGATCGCGTACATGACGACGCCGCGGTTGTGGAAGATGCGCGTCACGAGGACGTCCGCGATCTCGGCGCGGACGCGGAGCTCGTCCCGCTCGCGTTCTGCCTCCTTGAGCTTCGCGGCGTCGGCCTCCAGCCCCTCGATCTGCGCGTGGAGTTGCTTCGCCTGGCCCTCGAGCATGTGGAACGCCCCCCGCTCCGTGTCCAAGGTGGCGCGGAGCTTCTCGAGGTCCTGCCTCGCGGCCGCGTACGCGACCTCCTTGGGTTCGAAGGCCTTGGCGTCGGCCTCCAGCCGCGTCCGCTCCGATTCCACGGTCTCGACCTGGCGGCCGAGGTCCGCGAGGAGGCTTGCGGGGTCTCCGAGCCCCCTGATCCGGGCGGCGAGCTCGTCCACCTCCCTGCGCTTCGCCGTCTTCTCCTGCGCCGACCGCGTGAGCTCCTCCACATGTCGCCGATCGCGTTCGGAGAATCCGCGGGCATCGAGCTCGCGCAGCGCGGTGATCTTCGCGTCGTCGAGGGGTTGGAGGGTCTCGTGGCTCTCGTCCGCCTCACGTCTGAGATCCGTCCGGAGCTCCTCGATCTGCCGCTGGAGCTCCGTGAGGACGAAGGAGTCCTCATCGATGGAACCGACCTTGCCGCGGATGTGGGCGAGCGCCTTCTCCGTGCGGGCGTGCTCCTCCCGCAGCTGCTGGACGAGTTCCGGCCGCTCGGCGAGCCACTCCAGCTCCCGCGCGATCCGCGCGACGCGCTCCTCGAGGCGCCCCTCGTCCCGGAGCAGGTTGAAGGCGGCGTCCCGGTCGAGCTTCGTGTCGAGCCCCGCGAGCTTGCGATGGACCGCGTCGATCTTGTCCTTGATCTGGTCCCGCCTCCGCTCGTGGTCCCGCTTCGCCAGGTCGAAGAGGCGCTCCGCGGATTCCGCGGCGAGGCGCGCGCGCTCGTGCCCCTGCTGCCTCTCCTTCATGCGGTCCAGCTCCTCGCGGACCGCGTCCAGGTCGGCGACGTCCTTCTCGAGCGCCTTGAGTTCGCGGTCCAGTTCCGCGGCCTGCTTTCCCCGCGCTCGCGCCTCCTCCATGCGCCGCCGGAGGCCCTCGATCTGCCGCTGGCGTTCTTGGAGGGCGGCGCTGGATCGGACCCACGCCTCGTGGTCCGTCTCCTTGCGTTTCAAGTCCTCCTCGGCCGAGTGGAGCTTCTCCTCGAAGGCGGCCAGCTGGAGGCCGCTGGCGGCGAGCCGCTTCCGCGCGTCCTCGAACGCCTCCCGCGCGGGCGGGAGCCGCTGGAGCGCCTCCGTCCGCGCGGCGATGTCCGCCTCCTTCGCGCGCAGGTCCGACTGGACGGACGCCTGCTGCTCCTTCGCCTTCTGCAGGGCCCGCTCGAAGACCTCGAGGCGGAAGAGCTTCTGGAAGACCGCGAGCCGGTCCGCGCCGCGGGCGGAGCCGAGCTCCTTCATCTCCTCTTGGCGCACGAACGTGGAATTGCGGAAGCCGACGTAATCGAGGCCGACGACGTCGTGGACCGTCTGCTCCTTCTCCCGGATCGTGCCGGAGACGGCCTCGCCGTCGCGGCTGACCTCCAGGTAGGAGTCCTTCTTCGTCGTGAAGCCGCGGCGGACCTCCCAGCGGCTGTCCCCCTGGCGGAACGCCACGCGGACGTACCCGCCCGGGCGGCAGACGTCCGACGTCTTCACGGTCTGGATGTCCGTGCGCGTCGTGGAGCCGTAGAGAGCGAACGTGATCGCGTCGAGGATGGACGACTTCCCCGCGCCCGTCCGTCCGGTAATCACGGTGAACTTCTCGGGGAACCGCACGGGTGGGTCTGTCTTCTCGACGTAGCGCATGAAGCCTCGCATCTCGATCTCCTCGAGGACGAAGCCCTCCGCCGCGGCCGTGGGCTCGAAAGACGCGGCCGCCTCCACGTCGACGTCGGAGCCTCTCATGCGAGGGCCTCCCTCAGGAGCCGCAGCGCCTCCGCTTTGATCGCGTCCCGCCGCGGGTGGTCCGCGAGGCTCTTGTCCACGTAGTCGGAGAGGAGCCGCAGCGGGTCCATCGTGAACTCGTCCGTCACGGTGCGCGCGCGCTCCGCGGACGTGAGGCGGACCTCGTAGTGGAACGCGTCCGCCAGCCGCTTCGCCAGCTTCTTCTCGTCCAGGGAGGGACGCAGCTCGTCGGGCAGGCGGACCTCGATGCGGACGAGCCGTCCGGCGAGGTCCTTCGGCAGGGCCTCGAGCACGCGCCGCGTCGGGTCTTCCCCCGGGCCCACGAGGACGTCGATCCGTTCCATGGGCCGGGCGGGCAGCTCCTCGAAGGTCCACGTGCCGTCGGAGCGCAGCGCGACGAACCCCTTGGGGTCGAGCCGCTCGCCCCAGTCGATCCGCTCCGGCGCCCCCGTGTAGACGACCTTGCCGAAGAGGGATTGGTGCATGTGGATGTGGCCGAAGACGGCCAGGTCCACGGACGCGGGCAGCATGTCCCGCGTGAAGGTGAAGTCGTGGGGCACGACCTCGGGCGGCGTCGTGCTCGCGTAGCGCGCGCCCTGGAACTCGAAGTGGCCGAAGAGGACGCGCAGGTCCGCGTCCTTGAGGTCGTCCGCGCGGTTCTGGATCCACGTCTTCCAGACGCGCCGCGCGGCCTCGTACGCCTCCTCGCGCGGGATCTCCTTCCCGAGCTTCTCCCGGATCTGCTCGACGATCTCCTCCGGGTGCAGGTACGGGAGGAGGATGAAGCCGACCGTGCGGCCGCCGATCGTCCGCGTCTCCGCCTTCGGCTCGCGGAAGACGCGGACGTGCGCGTAGCCGCGGAAGTCGTCCAGGGACGTGGACCGCGCGGCCCTCCGCGGCTGGTCGTGGTTGCCGGCGAGGATCCAGACCTCGATGCCCGCCTTCCCGAGGGGCTCGATCACGTCGCGGCGGACGAGCTCGCGGAAGATCGGGGCCACGTGGGTGCGGTCGAAGAGGTCGCCGAGGACGCAGAAGAGGGCGGCCTGGCGGTCGATCGCCCACCGCGCCGCCCTTGCGAAGTTGCCGTGGAGGTCCAGGGCCCGCTCCGAGATGCCCGTTTCCGGGTCGAGCCGGAAGTCGAAGGAGAGGCCCTCGTGGACGTCCCCTACGCACACCACTTCGTGCATCCTGGCCTACCGGAGCGCGGGGTGCCTACTTATACCCCTTTTCCGGAGACCCGTGAAAGTGGTAATCCCCTTCGCGGTCAAAGCCCCACGGGGGCGAGGAGGTCCCGGTGCTGGGCGACCACGCCGCGGGCCACCGCGAACAGGGAGACGATGCCCCCGATGACGGTGATGATCTCGCCGGCCAAACCCACCAGCCCCGACAGCGCGTAGACTTCCCCGGACAGGCTGCCCCCATACGGGGGAAAGATGAACGATGCGAAGAGGATCATGCCCGCGTACCCCGCCCCGAAGAGGAGGGCACCGACGAAGATCAGGAGGGGGCCGAGGCGGGGCCAGGGGCCGATGCGCGGCAGGAACCGCAGGACGCCCCGGAAGACCAGGGCGAGGCCCAGGCTCGCGGAGAGACTCTGGACGAGGCCCACGACCAGGCTGATCTGCATGTAGAGGGCGAGGTCCGACGGCGGCAGTGCGCCCGCGAGGAAGAAGGGCCAGGTGACCGAGACCGCGGTGAAGGCAAGTCCGAAGATCATGAGTGCGAACCCTAGACGGATGTCCGCGGGCAAGCGAAGCTCGCCGAAGACCGGCGGCACGGTCGGACGCGGATGCTCACCTGGCACGGGGGCGGACTGCACAGTCATCCCTCACGCGGGGCGGATGGCCGACTCGGCACTAGTGCTTGCCGGTGGGACAGGATCCGGGGAACCGGTTCGTCCCCCCTCCCTCCGGACGTCGGGCCGGGGTGTGCCCCGGTCAGGTCGGTACCGTGGGAGCAGGCACGGTCCCGCGGGAGAGCACCCCGCGGGCAATCGCGACGAGCGAGAGGACCATCCCGAGGGCGCTCGCGACGGTCCCCGAGATGAGCGCCCCCTCCAGCGTGGACATGAGCCATGCCGGTGGGGGCGTCGCGAAGGGCGGAATCGTGACGGGCGAGAGAACGACGAGCGCCAGATAGATTAGCCCGGAGACGAGCCCTCCAACGAGCACCAGAACGGGGCCGAGAGAGGACAGGATGTGCGCGCGCCGGAGGAGTCGCAGGACTCCCGTCAGGATCAGGAAGAATCCCACGCCGGCGAGAAGGCTCTCCGCCGCGAGCAAACCGTCCTGGATCTGGATGTAGGTCTGGAAGCCCCGAAAGCCTCCGTTCGTGAGCATGAATGCGAGTCCGAAGGATTCCCAGGTCCACACGATCCCCGTGAGCACGACGGCCATGCAGGCGAGCACAATCCCAAGGCGCATCGCCGACGGCGATCGGCGATGGGGAGGCGTCAGCGAAGTTTCCAGGTTCGGTAGGTTCGGCGCGGAGGCGGGCAGTGGCAAGGTGGTGGGTTGCGTCGGCATTCCTCCTCTCCCGTAGGATGTCCGCTCGCGCACTAGACGTTGTCGGTCGGGTGGGGCTCCGTGGTCTTGAAGGCTCGGGAGCGAATACCGAGCCCGTGCTCACCCTCGTCCTCGCAGACGCCGAGCTGGAGCTCGTGCCGCCGGCCCTCGCCGGACATCCGTCGGTCCGCACGCCGGCCAAGAAGCGCGGCCGATCTCCCGCGACGATCCTGCTAGACAGCAGCCTCCACCACCCTGCGCTCCGGAACTTCCCCGAGGGCGAGCGCCGCGGCCGCCCCGACATCGCCCATCTCTTCGTCCTCCTCTGCCTCGACTCCGTGCTGAACGCCCGCGGCAGCTCCGCACGATGGTCCACACCCGGAACGACGACGTCCTGCGCTTCGCGCCGGAGACGCGCGTCCCGAAGAACTACCCGCGCTTCGTCGGCCTCATCGAGGACCTGTTCCAGAAGGGCGCGGTCCCGGAGGACAAGCCCCTCCTCACCCTGGAGCGGGGCGTGCCGCTGGCGAAGCTCCTCGGCGAGCTTCCGGCGCCCACTTGGGCCTTCCAGGAGGGCGGAGAGGGTGAACTTGTGGACGGAGTTCGCGAAGCTCGAGGGGGACCTCGTGGCCGTCGTGAGGGGCTTCCCCCACGGGGATTTCCGGAGTTCCGTGAAGGGGCTCTGCGACCGCATCGTCTCCATCCACGAGGAGCCGCTCCGCGCCTGGACCGTGACGAACGAGATCCTCGTCGCCTACCGCCAGCACGCCGGCGGAACGGCCCCAGGCGCCGGCTAGGCTCGCCTCGCAACGCTTTATCTCACCGCCTCCTGATTCGCGGCCCGTGCCCGACACGTGGCGCCTGGGGAGCGGAGAGGAGCGCGTCCGCGCCGCGATCGTCGGCTGCGGCGGCGCGGGATGCAACACGCTCCGCCACGTGACGCCGCCCGCGGGCGTCGAGCGCGTCGCGATGAACGACGCGCCGCATCCGTCCATGGCCGGGATCCCGCGGCGCGTCCTCATCCCGTCCGGGCCGCTGAAGGCCATCGCGTCCATGGAGGAGAGGGCCATCCCCACCCTCGCGACGAACGAGGAGAAGGAGCTCTCGAACGTCCTCATGGACCGCGACTTCGTCGTCGCGATCGGCGGCCTGGGCGGGGAGTTCGGCGGCTGGGGCCTCGGTGTGGTCGGCCGGGTCGCTCGCATCCTCGGTGACACGTCGCTCGTCTTCGCCACCGTGCCCTTCACCGCGGAAGGCATGCTGCGGCGGCACCTGGCCGAGGCGCAGCTCGCGACCCTCCGCGGCCGCGCGGACGGTGTGGTCGCCTTCGGGAACGACGCCCTCCTGCGCTCCTATCCGACGTTGCCGCTCGCCAAGGCCTTCGGCGCGATGGGAGCGATCATGGCCCGGCCCGCGACCGCCCTGCCCACGGTCCTCTCGCGGTCCGACCTCGTCCCGCTCAAGCGCTTCCTCCGCCGCGCGAGGGAGTGGCGGTTCGGCATGGGCTCCGGGACGGAGAAGCACCGTTGCTTCCTCGCGGTCGAGGAGGCGTACGCGAGCCCCTGGTTCACCGGGCGGCACGAGGACATCCACCAAGCCCTCGTCCTGATCGCCCAGCCGCCCGGGGCGTCGTTCGCGGACGAGATCCTGCGGGAGGTCCGTCTCCGCTCCCCCCTCGCGGACGTCGCTTGGGCCGTGCTGCCGGAGCCCGCGCCCGAGGACCGCGCGGTCGTGCATATTCTCGCCGGGCTCGATGCGCCCGCCCCGGCCAGGCGGATCGGAGCCCCGTAGAGTACAATATCGTTCGCTAATGGACCCAAGAGTTCATATAGCAGCGGTCCCTACAGGCGTGCTACGTCCTCTCATGGCGTGGCGCCCGTGTCCTCGACGGGCAAGCAAATCCGGCTGCGGCGGCTCTTCGCCGGCGGCAAGGCCCTGATCATCGCGATGGACCACGGGGTCTCCAACGGCCCGATCGCCGGGCTCGAGGACATCCGCACGGCCGTCGCGCAGGTGGCCAAGGGCGGCGCGACGGGCGTCGTCCTGCACAAGGGCGTCGTGCGCTTCGCACAGGACGCGTTCGACGAGCGCCTCGCCCTCATCCTCCACCTCAGTGCGTCCACGAACCTGAGCACGCGCACGGACCGCAAGGTGATCGTCACCCAAGTCGACGAGGCCATCTCCTACGGCGCGGACGCGATCTCGATCCACGTGAACCTCGGCGGCGAGGATGATCCAGGCATGCTCGAGGACTTCGGCGCCGTCGCCGCGGCGTGCGACCGCCTCGGCATGCCGCTCCTCGCGATGATGTACCCCCGCGGGGCGAACGTCAAGAACCCGTACGACGTCGAGGCGGTGAAGCACGTGGCCCGCGTCGGCGCGGAGCTCGGGGCCGACGTGGTCAAGACGCTCTACACGGGGTCGCCCGAGACGTTCCGCGAGGTCGTGCGCGGCTGCCCCGCGCCTGTCGTCGTGGCCGGCGGCCCGAAGCTCGACTCCGAGAAGGCCGCCCTGGAGATGGTCGCCGCATCCCTGGCCGGCGGAGCGGCCGGCGTCTCCATGGGCCGCAACGTGTTCCAGGCGAAGGACCCGCAGCGCATGACGCGGGCCATCGCCCGCATCCTCTTCGACAAGGCCTCGGTGACGGAGGCTTATCGCGGCTGAGGCCCCCATGGACCGCCTGGTGTGGGTGGGGGCCCTCCCCTCCGAGGACAGAGAGGACGTTCGGTCCGTCGTGACGGCCGCGCTCGAGGCCGGCTTCGACCAGATCGTCCTGGACCGCGCGGACGACGGACTGCAGAAGCTCGGCCGCTTCGCGCCCATCCTCCTCCAGGGGGACCGCTTCACCTTCGACGGCGAGGAGGTCGGGCGGCTCGCGACGATCCGCCAGGGTGCGGACGAACGCGCGGTGCGCGCCCTCCGCGGCGCCACGAAGCACGTCGTCGTGCGCACGGAGGACTGGACGATCATCCCGCTCGAGAACCTCATCGCGGCCCTCCAGGGGAGCGGCACGCGGCTCCTCGTCGAGGTGCATGACGCGGCCCAGGCGAAGCTCTTCTTCGAGACCATGGAGGTCGGGGTGGACGGCGTCCTCCTCACGCCGCGGCACCCGAAGGAGGTGCGCGCCCTGCGGGAGCTGCTCGAGGCCCGCACTGCGTCCGTGCCGCTCGTCGCGGGCCAGGTCGCGGAGGTTCGCACCCTCGGCCTGGGCGACCGTGTGTGCGTGGACACCTGCTCCCTCCTCCAGGACGGCGAGGGGATCCTCGTGGGCAACGCGTCCTCGGGCCTGTTCCTCATCCACGCGGAGACGATCGAGTCCGGTTACGTCGCGCCCCGCCCGTTCCGCGTGAACGCGGGCCCCGTGCACGCGTACGTCCTCCTGCCGGACGGCTCGACGAAGTACCTGAGCGAGCTGCGCGCCGGGGACGAGGTCCTTGCGGTCGACGCCCGCGGTGCCTCGCGCAGCGCGATCGTGGGCCGCGTGAAGATCGAGCGGCGCCCGCTCGTCCTCGTCGAGGCCGAGGCCGATGGCAAGCGGCTGAGCACGATCGTGCAGAACGCCGAGACGATCCGTTTCGTCACGCCGGAGGGCAAGGCCGTGTCCGTCAGCGCCCTGCATCGGGGCGACACGGTCCTCGTCCACCGGGAGGAGGGAGGCCGGCACTTCGGCATGCGGATCCAAGAGACCATCACGGAGCGGTGAGACGGTGCATGTGGCGGCGGTCATCGCGGCGGGGACGGCGGGCGAGGCGGAGCAGCAGGCGCGCGCCTGCCTCCGCCGCGGCGCGGACCTCGTGGAGTTCCGCATCGACGCCCTGCGCCACCCGACCGCGGGGGACCTCAAGCGCCTCGCCTCCGCCCTGGGTCCGCGGGCCATCGCGACCCTGCGGTCCCCGGCGCAGGGAGGCCTCCACGGCCTTGACCGCGACGCGCGGCACGCGCTCCTCCTGGAGGCCTGCCGCCTCCCCTTCCGCTTTGTGGACGCCGAGCTGACCACGGACGCGGAACGACTCGCGGAGTACGCGAAGGTGGCGAAGAGCCGCGCGAAGGACCTCGTCGTCTCCCACCACTTCGACGCGCCCGCGTCCCCGGAGGAGGCGGAGGAGATCCTCGACGCCTGCCTCGCCCAGGGGCGGGTTGGGAAGGTGGCCGTCCCCGCGGCCACGGTGGACGAGGCTCTCGCCCTCGTGGACCTCGCGCGGCGCAAGTCCGGCTCGCGCTTCGCCCTCGTCGGCATGGGGATCGCCGGCATGCTCACCCGGGCCCTCGCCGCGGACACGGGCCAGGAGTTCCAGTACGCCACCGGGAACCGGGAGACGGCGCCGGGCCAGCTGGGCCTCGACGCGGCCCTGCGCGTCCGCGCGAAGGACGCCTTCGTCCTCGGGATCCTCGGCCACCCCCTCGGGCACTCCCTCTCGTCCGCGATCCACGAGGCCGCCCTCCAAGCCGCCCGTCTGCCGGGCGTCTACCTGCCGTTCGACGTGGGCGAGGCGTCCCTCGAACCCTTCCTCGCCGAGGCCGGCCGCCTGCACCTGCGCGGCCTGAACGTCACGATCCCGCACAAGGAGACCGTCGCGGGCCTCATGGACGAGCTCGACGGGGACGCGGAGGCTCTGGAGGCCGTGAACACGGTCGTCCTCCACGAAGGCTGGGCGAAGGGCCACAACACGGACACGTTCGGCTTCCGGACCTCCCTCCGCTCCCTCGGCCTGC
>OFHG01000604.1_pt1 | contig 14093 bp, 17 predicted proteins | sample 1521931 | NCBI WGS metagenome assembly OFHG01 (sample SAMEA2468438, study PRJEB22500) | soil metagenome | biome: Glassland; feature: Farmland; material: Clay | place: Australia | collected 2013-01-31 | depth 0.55 m
TGATGGTGTCGCTGGTGCGGGGGACGGGGGCGGCGGTGAGCAGCAGCCGGGCGATGCGCTTGCGCTCGCGCATCGGGGTGGCGGGGTCGTTCTAGATGCCGGGCAGGTCGGTGACCAGCTGGGAGATCCGGTCCTTCTGGGCCGGGGTGAGGGTTCCGGCGTGCTGCTCGCGGGCTTTGCCGTAGGCGGCCTGCGCGTCGTTGAGCGCGCGCAGCGCGGTGTTCCAGTCGGCTTCGAGGGTGTCTGCGACGAGCCGGTTGGCGGGGTCGACGGCCAGGTAGCGGCGGCGGGCCAGGTCGGCGTGGTAGCGGGCGCGCTCGACGTGGGCGGCGCGCAGTGCGTCGGCTTCGGCGGCTCGCTGCCGGAGTTCGGCGGAGACCTGGAGGGCGGCCTCGGCGGCCAGCGGGGTCAGGGTGTCCAGGAGGAGCTGGCCGGCGTGCTCGTCGAGGGTGTGCCCGGGGATTGCGGTGCAGATCGGGCGGGCGTTGTCGATGCCGTCGCGCTGGCAGAGGTAGGTGGGCAGGTCCTTTCCGCCGCGGGCGTGGTAGCGGATGGTCATCCGGTTGCCGCAGCGGCCGCAGATGATGATGCCCTGCAGCAGCGCGGGGCCTTCGCGGGCGGGCCCGGTGGCGCGGTCGGGGCCGTGCGCGGCGGCGTTGGCGGCCAGGGTGGCGAGGTTGGCCTCGTACTGGTCCAGGGTGATGTATCCGGGGTGGGCGCCGGGGATGAACGCGATCCATTCGCTGCGGGGCAGCAGGGTGGTGACCGTCTTGCCGCCGGGCAGGACCTGGTCACGCCGCCGGCCGAAGGTGAAGCAGCCGGCGTAGCGCGGGTTGTGCAGCACGCGCAGCACGACATGGTGCTGCAGCGGTTTCCAGTCCAGCTCGCCTTTGCGGGGGCCGGCGCGGTGCCGCCAGGGGAAGGTCAGCTGGTCGGTGTTGAATGCCTTCACGCAGGCAGATGCTGATCCGGTTGCCTCGAAGGTGGTGAACAGGCGGCGCAGGGCGCCCTGGACGGCGGTGTCGGGGTCGGGGACCACGTGCCCGGCCGCGTCGTAGGCCAGGCCGACGGGCAGCGGGGTGATCAGCTCACCGCGGCGGGCTTTGGAGATGATCCCGCCGCGCAGCCGGGCCCGGATGAAATGGAGTTCTGCCTCGGAGAGCTGCCCTTTCATCCCCAGGAGGAGTCTGTCGTTAAAGTTGCGGGGGTCGTAGAGGCCGTCTTCGTCGCAGATCAAGGTGCCGGTCATGCCGCACAATTCGAGGAGCTGGTGCCAGTCGGCGGAGTTGCGGGCCAGCCGGGAGCATTCCAGGCCGAGCACGATCCCGGCCCTGCCGAGGGAGACCTCGGCGACCAGGTGCTGGAACCCTTCCCGGTCGGCGGCGCTGGCTCCGGAGTGGCCCTGGCCGGTGCCGGTCACGGTGACCTGGTCTGCCGCCCAGCCCAGCGCGATCGCCTTGCCGCGCAGGTCGTACTGGCGGATCGCGGATTCGGTGTTGTGCAGGACCTGCTTGAGGCTGGACTGGCGGACGTACAAAAGCGCCGTTCTGGACAGGTGGGCGGCGGTCACCTTCGACGCCGCGGTATCGGGGAGCATCGGGTCTCCTTCAGGATGAGCGGTTACGGGGGCGGGCCGGTGATGGTTCCGGCGAGCGCGACGGCGGCCAGGGCGCTGATCAGCTCGGCGGCCACCGGGTCCGGGAGCGCGGGCGGGTGAGCCGGGGCGGTGCCGGGCGGGCGCCGGGCCGGTGCCGGCTGCGGGACGGCCAGGCTGGCCAGGGCACGCTGCCAGGCGGTGACGCCCTTGCCGGTCAGCACGCCGAACCCGAGCGGGAACGCCTCGCCGCGCGCGTGCAGGGCGGCATGGCGTAGTTGCTCGTAGCGGGCGTCCAGCCCGCCGCCGGGGGCGGTGACCTGGCCGGCATCCGGGCGGGCGCCCGGTTCAGCAGCCGCGGGGCCAGGTGAAGGTCGCAGGGGCAGGGACGGGTGCTCCTCCTTTCTTTCCTCGCGGGCGGGCAGGTCAGCGGCTTTTGGAGTGCCGCTCCCGGCGGCGGGCCAGGGCTCGCTCGACCGAGCGGGGGTGCACGCGCACGCCGAAGGCCTGCTCGATCCGGTCCGGCAGCTGTGCCGGGCGCAGCCCGGGGTCGGCGGCCAGCTGTTCCTCGGCCCAGGCGAGGATCTGCCCGGTGAGTTTGTGCCCGCCGCGCGGCCCGGGCCGGGCCGGCACCAGGCCTTCCAGCCCGGAGGACTCCAGCGCGGCGGCCGCGGCGTAGTACGCGGGCCGGGAGTACCCGAACGCCGCGGCGGCCTGGGTGACCGGGGCGCCGCCGGCCTGGACCTTGCGCACCATCTCGTACTTGACCTGCACCGCGTCGCGGGCGTCGAAGAACTCGCTGGACAGGAACTCCGGGTCTCTCACCTGTTCCGGGTGCGGGTTCAGGCAGCGCGCCCCGGCCAGCGCGGCCTCCTTGGGATCTGGTCCGCCCTGCCGCCTGGCCATGCCGCCTCCTCATCCCGATTACTGTAATGATGATTCTGCCGGATAGAGAGACCGGATCTTTGCATGCAGGACGGCGTGTCGCGGCGTTTCGCACCCTGATAAGCATGAAAAGGCTTATAGCAGCCACCCCGATCAAGTAGCAAGTGGACAGCAACGGCATAATCCCGCTTACATTCACGGCATAATCGCCTTTACGTCCCGGTCGCTGTCGCGCCGTGCCCGGAACCGGTCGATCAGGTCTGCGACAGTCAGCAGCCCATCGGCGGTAAACGGGCACCGGCGCGCTGCGACCACTACGAACGGGTCAGGCGCCGCCACATCGGTCCATCCCGCTGGCAGCGAGAACAGCTTCCCGTTCTCGTCGTGCAGGTGGACCCGGTCCTCGCCCCAGTTCTGCCGGTGCGCGACGAACTCGAAGTCCTGCCCGGCCAGCGGATGGAACGGGTGCGTCACCCGCACACGGCGGTACCGATCATCTGGATCGGATGTAGTTGACGATGCGGTCCAACGCTTACGCGGAGCGCTGGGTCCGGACCGTCCGGGCCGAAGTCACCGACCGGATGCTGATCGCCGGCCTACGGCACCTGCGGGCGGTCCTGGACGAGTACGTCACGCACTACAACAAGCATCGCCCGCACCGGGCCAGGAACCTGCAGCCACCGGACCGCGACGGCGACACAGCCCCGGTCACCGACCTGGCGACGGCCCGGATACGACGTCATGGGGTTCTCGGCGGCCTGATCCACGAGTACGAACGGGCCGCATGAAGACCATCGCCTGATCCGGAAAATTGCAGCTCAGAGGCCATAAGCGCAATTCTGGCACCCTACACGTCGCCAGGGGCTGAGATCATCGCCAGGATCCGCAGGGGAGGGCTGATCGGGAACGGCCGCACCGGCCTAGGCATTTCCACATAGCGCACCAGAGCGGTCTCGGGAGAAAGGCAGAGGAACCCGTACTCGTCGTCGTAGAGGTACTCCCACGGAATGTTGGCGAGGGCGGGTGACAGCCGGAGACGGATCCGCAGGCCAGCAGCTTTGCTCTCTGCCGCCAGCCGACTGCGAGCCTGTGGGGTTCGAAAAGTCTGTCTGACCCGTTGAGCTGCAGTGATGCGGCAGCGTCAGCGGCTGGGCAGGATGATCGGCCACGCGCCTCCGCCTGCTATACCTGGTGTTCGTCCGGCTCTGCGGCTGGCTGGCCGATAACCACTTCGCCCGCGAGCTGGCAGCGCAACGCGACCCGCAGGGCTTCGCGCGGCTGCGCGAGCTGTGTGCCTGCGACCCGGACTTGCCCGCCACGGTCCGCGCCCGCACGATCCACCGTGCCGCCGTCATCGTCGCGGCCAAGGGCGGCACCGTTGCCCAGGTCACTATCGGCGACCTGATCGCCGAGCACGCCGCCGAGTGCGGCACCATGGCCCGGCCCGGCATGGACACGCAGGTGCTCTACGGGCTGCTGCGCGCGATGGGCGTCATCACCGGGCCGCCCACCTTCCGCCAGCTCCGCGCTGTCGGGCCGCGCACCCCCGCGGAGCTGATCGGCCGTTACAACCTGGCCTGCGCCCCGATCCGGGACCTGCTCGCGGACTACCTCGCCGAACGCCAGCCGGCCCTGGACTACTCCACCTTGAACCAGCTCAGCTACGAACTCGGCAAGCTGTTCTGGGCCGGCCTGGAGCAGCATCATCCCGGCATCGCCAGCTTGCACTTGCCCGACGACGTGGCCCGCGCCTGGAAACAGCGGCTCCAGGCCAAAGACCCAGCCCGCTCCTGCCCCTCCGGTCCCGATGCCGGCGTCCCCGCCGAGCGGATCAGCGCCGGGCACTGCCTGGCATCGGTCCGCGCCTTCTACCTCGACCTGGCGGACTGGGCCACCGCCGACCCCGCGCGCTGGGCACAGCACGCAGTGCCCTGCCCGATCCGCGCCCACGAGACCCGCAGCCACAAGACCATCCAGCACCGCAAGTCACGGATGGACGCCCGGACCCGCGAACGCCTGCCCGCTCTGCCCGCTCTGCCCGCCCTGGTCAGCGCCGTCACCCAGCGGCGCAAGGACACCGCCGCCCTGCCCGCCGCCGCCCGGCAGGCCGAGCCCGGGCAGGCATTCACCGCCGCCGGCCAGACCCTGATCCGCTCGCCCCTGCGCTACGGCGCCGCCCGCAAGATCTGGGCGCACGAACCCGGATCGTCTATATGCAGCAGGGATCGGGCAATGGGACACTGGGCGAGTTCGCCACGGCAGGTGGCCTTAGGGAGCATCGGTGATCTCGAATCAGGCGGGGAATGGCGGGCCTGCCCGCGCGGCTGCCGACGGGGCGCTCGTCGGCGGGCGCTGCGGGCCGACGGCGTTACGGATCGCGCTGGGTGCGCAGCTGCGCCGGCTGCGGGAAGCCAGAAACCTCACCACCGGGGAGGCCGCGGAGGCGATCCGGGCGACCCATTCCAAAATCAGCCGCCTGGAGCGGGGGCGTAGCGCCGCCAGGCAGCGCGATGTGGCTGATCTGCTCACCCTGTACGGGGTAACCGACGAGGCCGAACGCGAACGGCCAATGGCACTTGCCCGCCAGGCAGCTGCCCCGGGCTGGTGGCAGCAGTACAGCGACATCCTGCCCAAATGGTTCGAGCTCTACGTCGGGCTGGAAAGGGCCGCCTCGGTCATCCGCACCTATGAAGTGCAGTTCGTCCCTGGCCTGATGCAGACGGCCCGCACGCCGCAGCGGGCGGCCCGTTCACCATCTTGCGGTTCCCCGAGCCGGACCTGCCCGACCTGGTCTACCTTGAACAGCTCAACAGCGCGCTCTACCTCGACCAGCCTGACGACGTCATCGACTACGTGACCGTCATGAACCAATTGTGTGTCCAGGCCGAATCCCCCGCCGCCAGCAAAGTCATACTCAGTGCACTACTCAGACAGACCTGAGCCCTGGTCTGGCCGCAGGCCCTGTGCCGGTTACCCCGCGGGCGCCAGCAGGTCTCACACAGGAAAACACATGGAAGGCACCTCGTGACCAACGACTCACCCGTCCCTCTGATCGACACCACGGTGTCGCACTCGGCCCGGGTCTGGAACTACTGGCTGGGCGGCAAGGATCACTACCCGGTGGACCGTGAGGTCGGCGACAGGGTCGCTGAGATGTATCCGGACATCGTCCAGCTCGCTCGCGCTGCCCGGGCTTTCCTGACCCGTGCGGTCCAGTACCTGGCTGGTGAGGCCGGGATCCGCCAGTTCCTGGACGTCGGTACCGGCCTGCCTACCGCCAACAACACTCACCAGATCGCCCAGTCCATCGCGCCCGAATCGCGGGTTGTCTATGCCGATAATGATCCCCTCGTGCTGGCACATGCCCGCGCCTTGCTCACCAGCAGCCCCGAGGGTGCCACCGACTACATCGACGCCAACCTGCGGGATCCCGGGAAGATCTTGCGGGAGGCCGCGCGAACGCTGGACTTCTCCGAGCCGATCGCGATCACGCTGATCGCGATCTTGCATCACATCACTGATTACGACGAGGCACGGTCGATTGTGAACCGCTTTATGGAGGCTGTGCCCTCCGGGAGTTACCTGGTCATCTCCCACAGCACCAATGTCATTTACGGCGCCGCGTCAGACGAGGCTGTGGGGCGCTGGAACAAGTTCGGCAAACCGCCCGTCATCCTCCGTAGTCCTGAGCAGATCGCTCACTTCTTTGATGGCCTGGAACTGCTGGAGCCCGGTGTAGTTTCGACCCCACGATGGCGTCCCAATGTCGCCGACATCGGGGGCGGCGAGCCCCGGGAGGTGGATCAATTCGGCGCCGTGGGGCGCAAGCCGTAGCGCCTGTGGGCACTAAAGCCCCTACCACGTCATTCGACACGATTGCATCTGGCCGGAGATACTGCGGCGTGGCATTGCCCGGGCGGTGACCAGAAGACATGAGGCGGTACGGCAGGAGACCCAGGAATCCAGCGGCCCGGCGAACTTGCCCCGCTGGCGGGCTTGCGGGCCAGCTCATGAAGTCATGTCGCCGGGCGAGTTGCGGGCCTCTTTCTCCCAACAATGAATCCGTAGCCTATGATGCCCTGGCCTTGCTTAAATATGCGATCCCATTCCATCATTCCCCCGGCAATTCGCGGCTGCCGCAGGAGCTTCCAGATCATCTTCATAACGCCGGCCGCACCGAGTTCCTTCATCATCGCCCGTCCCATGTTTCCCAGGCGCTGCGAGAAGTCATCGACCCGGATAACCTCAAAGCCCTGATCGCTGAACAGTTTCTCCCAGCCCGGGAGCGGCATAGTCGTGAACCCGCCCCATGCATCGGCCAGCGTCTGCGAGAACTCGGCGGATGGTTCTTTCTGGTACGTCATCTCAAGATCCCCCAGATACCCCCCGGCCTTAAGGACGCGGCTGAACTCCTGAAACGCCCGGTCTCTGTCCAGCAGGGTGGTGACGCACTCGATGAGGACCGCATCGAAACTCCCGGATTCAAACGGCAGGCTGTGAGCGTCGGCGAGCTGGATACTGACGCGACTCTCCAGCCCTTCTCTTCTCACCTGGCGCTGAGCTGCCTCTACCATGTCGGGCGATACGTCGATGCCGACGACCTCGCAGGCAAACGTGCGCGCGAGATAGCAGGCTGTCGTGCCGCGTCCGCCACCAATGTCCAGCACCTTAGCGTGCGGTCCGATCATGCATGCGCGAGCCATTTCATCGGTCTTTTGCCTTCCGCCCGGATGCAGCACCTCGAGACCGCACTCATACATGATCCGGTCTGCAGCCGAAACGTTGATCATTGGGACGCCCCCTCTGCTGGTTCTCCGATGTGTGTGAGCCCGTCCCGGCCGGGGTGTCTGAGAACCTCAATTGCCAGGCCACCCGGGCTCAAGCAGCTTCGCTAGCTCACCGGCGCCGCTCCCCCCAGGGACTGGTGATTGCGAGGTTCTCCATGGCCACATACCTCCGTCTTCCGGCTAGCTGCGAACCATCGGTGTCAAGACCGGCCAGTGTGCGGGCAGGAGAGTGTGCCTTCGCGGGAATGAGGGTCGTGGTGGCGCGAGTCATCCGGGTGACCCGGGAAGCCGGCCCGCCTGTGCAGGCGCAGATGCAGGAGCCGAAGGGGTGAACAGGCCCCGGGTGTAGACGTCCAAGGCCACGGCGGACCAGCGGATGAGCCCTTCCCCGGCGAGTGGGTCGATTCCCGCCACGTGCTCGATCTGACGGCGAAGCACGACCAGGGCCAGATCGTTGGCGAGCAAGAACGCTGCCCGCGCGTGCTCATCGTCAGCAGGCCTGGCGATCCCCGCTCCGGCGAGCGATCGCAACTCCCGGAGAGTCGTCTCGAACATCTGCGCGAAGAGCCTGTCGGCCTGCTCGCCTCCGTCGACGAGCAGGCGCCGGACATAACCTGCCAGGGTCGGCTCTCGCTCCAGCCGGCCGGCGAATTGTGCCGCCAGCGAGGTGGCCACGCCTTCTTGCCCGATGTGGCCGAGCTGGCCGAGCATCTCGCCGAACTCCTGGGACACGCGGCGGTCCACGGCCTCCTTCAGCGCGGCCTTGGTGCCGAAGTGGTGGGTGACGAGGCCGGGGGACACCCCGGCCTTCGACGCGATCTCACGGACCGTTACCCCGGATGTGCCGCGCTCGGCGAAAAGTTCCATCGCGGCGTCCCTGATGATCGCTGCCGTTTTCCGGTCGCCCGCGGCTATACGCATGTACTAATTATTATACAAATGTCTGCGACCGTCAAGACGGGGCCAGGCCTCACCCAGCGGGTACCGACGGCTGTCTGTTTCCCATCTGGCCTGGCAGGCTGGGGGCTGTCACGGATAACGGATGCGCATCAGCCCGCGTTGCAGGACCGCCGCCGCTGCGGCCAAGCTGGCGGGCCCGGCCAGGCCGGCCGGGTCGCTGATCGCCACGGTGACTGCGCGGCGCACTGATCGGCGGCGCAGCACCGCAACGCCAGCCAGGCAGATAGCTGCGGACATCGCCGCGACCTGCTGGTAAGACTGCCGCCGATCCAAGGAGCGGCCCTCAGCCCCGGGCAACCGGACACCGGGCTACCCGGAACAACCCCGCTACCGGACCAGGCAGGCCCGCCCCCGGCAGGCGGCAGCCCGCGCTGGCTTTCTGATCTGGCGAGCGATGGACCGAACGTCCTGGCGGGCGCGCCACCATGACCATCGCGAACGGAAGCGGGTGGCCATCAGGTGTGCCGGTTCAACGGCTCGCCTGGTCATGCGGCCGGGACGTGTCACAATCTGGCGAGCATCACGGCCGGGATGATAACCGCCCAGGCAGCCAGGTACATGGCGTTCAGCGGGAAGGCCCGGATGTCGATCTTCTCGCCGGCGACGGTGATCAGCAGGTCCAAGGCGACGGTCCAGGCCAGGCAGGCGACTCCGGAAAGGGCAGCCTGCCCGGCGGTCACCTGGGCCGGCAGCGCGGCGCTTGCCGTCACGAAGAACGACACGAAGGCGCACAGCGGCACCGCGGCCACCACTACCAGCGCGGGCAGCCTCCTGATCATCTCCGCCGGCCGCCGGGGATCCACCGGCACGTGCCAGAGCCTGAAAAAGACCAGGAACACCACGATCCCGGCCAGCCACAGCCCCGCGTAACCGGCCAGCGGGACCAGCAGGAACATCGCCACGCCCATCACCGCGCGCCTCCCACGGCCACCAGGCACTTTCATCCGCCTCCCGCACATTACCGAACAGAGCCACCGGTAATGGCCTGGCACCTGAGGGGAACCGGCCCGCGGATAGCTGCGGCATCGGGACACCTGACTGCTGACACAAATCGCCCCGATCTGCACCTCCAGCAGGCCGGACGCGCTGCGGCATGATCTGACGTTGCCGCAGAAACGGCGTGAGCGATGCGCACTGTCTCATGACGCGCGACTGGCGCTATGACGTGCGCCGGTCACACCGCCCCACGTCCTGTGCTCTAGCTCCGAGAAGTCCCTGGCTGAAGCCCGCGCCGGTGTTAGCCTCGCAGGCATGGCGGAGTATCCCAGCGTGGAATCGCCTCTCGATCCGGAATCGGGAGGATCCGAGGCTGGCAGGCTAATGCCGCTGCCCGTTCGGTACGCATGGGGCTTGCTGTGGCTGCAGGGCCTCATCTGGGGCGGGCTCGCGCTGTTGATGGTCATCGGCGCGGTTGTCGCTGTGATAGACATCCTGGCAAACGTGAACGCGGTAGTGGCGCTCGCGCTCGCGGTGTTCGCTGGCGCGCTCACCGTCGGCTTCGCCACCGGAGAGATCGTGCTGGCGCGCGCCCTGGCGCGCGGCAGCAAGGGGGCACGGAAAACGGCGATCGGCGTCGAGATCGCGATGACCTCCCTGGGTGCGATGTGGGCCGCCGGCTCCAACTTCTCGGGCGGTCTTGTGGCGGGCGCTGGCGGGCTCGCCGCGGCAGCCGGCGCGGGCCTTTCGCTTGCGGCTGTCGTCTGCCTGCTGCATCGCAGCACCAGGCAATACTCCGCCGTACATGGCAACCAGGGCGGCATCGACGCGGGCCTGAGCCGACCACCTGCCGGGCCGAGCTCCGCGTCCTGCGGACCGCTGCCGGCGGCGTGGGGCACAGCCTCGCAACTGGCATGACCAGCGCCCGCGGCGCGGGACGGTGCCGACGCTGTAGCGCCTGCGGGTGCGCTCGGGCTAGCCTGCGCATCCGCTCACGCCACGATCGCTCAACAGGCACGACAGGACGTCCGCGGGCAAGCAGATCGGCCCGTTCTGCGCCGTGCAGAGCGATCACTTAGGCGCGGCTCTAACCCGCGCCGAACGGCGGCCCGGGCGCGTCTTGCACACAAAGCACTGGCCGCGAAGCGTAAATGGCCCGGCCGGATCGCCCGATAGCGCCACCGGGGCCCCTCGGAGCGCTCGGGCCCCCGCTTATGACCGCTCCTACTACGGCTACGTCTCCTACCCGCAACTGATCGCCTGGACCGTTGTGCGGCCATTCTCGATGGCCGGCAACGGCTGATCGTCGGCAGACCGGGCGGGTGACAGGCTCTCCCTGGTGGTAGCCGGTCCGCGACCGGCTAGCCGTCGGCCGCAGTTCCAGCGCTGCCTCGCGCAAGCTGTGGGAGGTACCAGGTCCAGGTCCGGCCGCTGTTGGTGGTGGCGTAGATGGGCGGCGCGCCGGAGGTGTTGGGGTTCCAGGCGAAGCCAGCGTTCAGGCTGACGAAGTGCACCGTCATGTCGGTCTGGAAGCGGATTCCCTGGCGGACCGGCGTCCAGGTCTGGCCGCCATCGGAGGTCAGATAGAACACCCGGCCCCGGGTATGCAGTCCCGGGATGAGCAGTCCTTGCCGGGCACTGAAGAATTGGGCCGGGCCGAACGACCCGACGGCTTGCGGAACCGCTACGGCGTGCCAGGTCGTGCCGGTGTCCCGGGTGACAAGCAGGTAAGAAGCCTTCTCGCCACGCATGATCGTGAGGAATCCGGTGCTCCCGAAGAACTGCGGCGGGGAGATGAAGCAACCGTCTGGCATGCAGGCGTTCGCGGGCAGCGGCAGTGCCTGCGGTGCCCAGTGGGTGCCGCCGTCGTGGGTGGCCAGCACCGCGTCGGCCAGGGAGAAGCAGGCACCGGTCAGCCAGCCGTCCATGGGGGTGGCGAACGAGAGTCCGGTCTTGTCACAGGCGCTCGGCAGGCCGCTTGGGCTGGCCCCGGTCTGGTTCCAGTGCGGGCTCGCTGCGATGAGCGACCAGCGCAGGCCACCATCGGTGGTGCGGTACAACCGCACGGGGTTGTTTCCCATGGCGGCGCCGAGATCTTGCAGCAGCCAGCCGTGCACAGGATCGCTGAAACTGAGCCAGCGGGCGTCGCCGGGGGCGTGAAACGGGACTGACCGGGTCCAGGTGCGCCCCCCATCAGTGGTACCAAACACCTCGATCAACGCTGGCTGTGTGCCGCCAAAGCCGGCCTGCAAACGCGCGAGCGTCACCGCGAGCCACGCTCGGCTCGCCGGCAGGGCCGACAACACGACGCCACTGCGGCTCGGGATCAGCAGTGGCTTCGCCCCGGCAGGTGTCACGGGCGCCCAGATGCGCCCACCATCGGTGCTGCGCACGGGCACGAGCGCGGCGGGGGAGGAGCTGGCCGGGTTGCCCGTCCGTGTCAGCGCCCAGCCGTCCTGGGCCGAGACCATCTGTAGCGAATCCAGCCAGGCGGGAGCCTGAGCCGTCGGCAACGAGGCCCGCGGAGCCGGCCGTGCGCACCGGTCGTGCGCGCAGGTGACCAGGTCGACCCTGGCCAGGCCCTCGGCGGTCACCACCCACAGGGGGGTGCCGGACGCGGCAACGGCCTGCGGCCGACGGCCGACTCGCATGCCGGGGCCGGTCAAACGGCCTGTACGAGGGTCAATGCGCAGCACGCTCGCCTGGCGCGCGTTCCCCGCCCTCGTCACCCAGACGACTCCCGGTGCGACCGCCAGCAACCCCGATCCGTTAGGGATCGGTGAAGGGCCGGAAACGAGAGGCGGTGAAAGTAGCGGGGCCGTTGCCGTCACCCGGTCTGTTCGCGGGCTAATCCGGGCCACCGCTGCCCCGTCGGACGCCCAGACGGCGCCATCACCCACGGCGACCTGGCCGAACAGGTGATTGCCCGAGACGCGTGCGACCACCCGCCCGGTGGCCGGGTCGACTCGCAGCAAGCAATCCGAAGCCGGGCAGGCCGCCGAGACCCACACGGCACCCTCGCCCGCCGCCAGGCCCCAGGTCTTGCCTGCCGGGAGGGGAAATGTCCGCACCGTATTCGCCTGCGGGTCGATCCTGACCAGCAACCCGCCACCGAGGCCGCTCAGTGCCCACAGTGCCCCCGCCCCGAAGGACAGCACAGCGGCATGGGCCCCGATCCTGGCCGTGACCTTGCCGGTGACCGGATCCACCCGCAGGAGGCCAGCGGCGTCTTCGACCCACAGGCTGCCCGCCCCGAACGCAACGCCGGTGAGCGACGCACCGGGATCGGACAAGGCCTGGCTCGCCCGGTCGGTCCGCGGATCAAGCCGCAGCACGGCGTTGCCGGTGGTCACCCACGCTGCGCCGCCTCCGGCGGCCAGACCGAGAATCCCCGGAAGCCGGAAGGTCGCGGTGAGCACGGCGCGTACCGGCCCATGATGCACACCTCCAGCGCCCGGCGCCGGCCGCGTCCCGCATCCCGCGACCGCCACGACAGCCGCCGTCAACACGGCGCAGGTCGAGCGCAGCCACGTTCCGGCGCAAAGCGGACGCGATCGTCTCGCACAATTCCGCGTCATGCCATTCCCGCTCATCAAGCACCCCGCCGAGCCGGCCGGGTTGTACCACCCTGGACAGCCGGCCTCTGACACCTATGACGGCGGGAAACTGGCGGCGGTTGCGGATTCGAGGACCGCGTCGAATGCGGCGGTGAAGTCCGGTCCACGGTCGCGGATCATGAACTTGACCTGATGTGCCTGTTCTCCGAGGTCCATAAGCTAATTGCGTGCCTGCTGGGCGGTCCACTCTCCGGTGGGATGGGCCGTGACACCGAGGATGCGGATGCGCCGGGCCGCATGCTCGATCACGGCCAGGACGTGAGCCTGGGTGCCGTCGAGCAGGCCGGCCGTAAAGAAGCCGCACGCCAGGATCGCCTCGGCCTGAGAACGCAGGAACTACGGCCAGGTTGGCCCGGTCCATCGCGGTGCGGGGTCGATGCCGTTGGCCTTGAGGATCTCCCATACGGTCGACGCCGCGCCCTTAACTCCCAGGCCGGCCAGTTCCCGTGGATCCTGCGGTAGCCCCATGCGGGTTCTCGCGGGCCAGCCGGAGGATCAGCCCCCTGATGTTCCGGTGGGTGGCCGGCCGGTCTTGCCGCGTGTGGACCGCGCCGCCCAGCGGCGGCGGGCGATGTCGCGGTGCCAGCGCAGGATCGTGTCCGGGGTGACCATCAGCTGCAGCCCGAGGAGGCGCGCTTCCGGTATCACGCCGAGCAGCGCCGTGAGCAGGGCCCGGTCCGCCCAGTTCAGCTTCGGGCGGCACGGCTGATGGTGCTGCAGGACCGCGAGCTGGTGGCGCAGGATCAAGATCTCGGCGGTCTTCCACGTCTCCTCACGCCGGGACAGCCGCAGCCACGCTGCTAGCCGCGTGATCAGGAGAAACACGGATCGCAGGCACATGATCGGTGATCATGACGGCCGGGCGCCAGGCGAGCAACTCTGCAGGTCAGAGTCGTGGATGTGATTCTCGGCACGCGCAGTGAGTGAGAGTGCACTCCGGCAACGGCATTGAGGGTGTCCAAGGGACTGCGCGTGGTGCTACCGGTAGGACTTGTGCTGGATGCCGAGGTAGGCGTGGAACATTGGGTGAACCTGGAATCGTTGAACTGCGGCGAGGTTCAGATGCTGTATCTGGTGCGCGCCGAGGAAGGGCCTGGTGTGGCCGCGATGCGGCTGGGTCTGGCTGACCGGTTGCGCGGTGAGGAATCCGACGTGCCAGAGGATCTCGATGACGTCGGCTGGGTCGCGATCGGTGAGCCAGGAGGAGGTCCCTGTGGTGGGGATCTCTCCGGTGGCGAGTTCTAGGCACAAGAGTTCAAGGTCGTCGCGGCTGAATGCGGCGCTTCGCCCGCGGAACACGTCGAACACGTCGAG
>OFHG01000605.1_pt1 | contig 14088 bp, 13 predicted proteins | sample 1521931 | NCBI WGS metagenome assembly OFHG01 (sample SAMEA2468438, study PRJEB22500) | soil metagenome | biome: Glassland; feature: Farmland; material: Clay | place: Australia | collected 2013-01-31 | depth 0.55 m
GCTTACGACGGTATGTTCGTGTCCGGCAATGGCAAGCATACCGATAGACGAAAGATAATCCACCGCCGCACCCAGGCCGACCGCCTGAGCAATGGCTGGCGTACCGGCCTCGAATTTATGCGGCAGCTCATTGGGGGCGAAAGAACGCAGGTGCACGCGTTTGATTATGTCGCCGCCCCCCAGGAAAGGCGGCATGGCCTCCAGAAGCTGTTTACGACCGTATAACACCCCAATGCCGGTCGGCCCACACATTTTGTGGCCAGAAAAAGCCAGAAAATCCGCGCCCAAATCCTGCACATCGACCGGAATGTGTGGCACGGATTGGGCCCCATCCACCAGGGTAACCGCTCCGGCTTGATGGGCCAACTGGATGATTTCCCGGGCAGGGGTGATGGTACCCAACACATTCGACATGTGGGTGAAAGCCACCAGCTTCGGCGCCAATGTCAAGAGCTGGCGATAAGCATCCAGGTCTAGCAGGCCATCAGGGGTCACCGGGATAAACTCCAAGCGCAAGTCCCTTTCAGCCGCCAGTATCTGCCAGGGAACCAGGTTGGAATGGTGCTCCATCTCGGTCAGGATCACAACATCGCCCGGCTGAAGGGTTGCCCGCCCCCACGAGTAAGCTACCAGGTTGATCGACTCGGTGGTGTTACGGGTAAAAATCACCTGCTTCGCCGATTCGGCGTTAATGAAATCGGACACTTTCTGGCGAGCTTCTTCGTAAAGGAGGGTAGATTCTTCCGCCAGGGTATGGATGCCACGATGAATATTGGCATTCGACCAGCGGTAAAAACGATCCATGGTCTGGATGACCACTTCCGGCTTTTGGCTGGTGGCGGTCGAATCCAGGTAAACCAGGGATACCCCCGGGCGTACTTCCCGGCTTAATATCGGGAAGTCAGCTCGAATTAATTCAACATCATAGGCCTTATTTTGGCCAGTTGCTAAGTTAATCATAGGGTATAAACAACAAAGCTTCTACGACCTGGGGCGTGTACGACGTCGCTTACGGCTGATCTTGCGAACGTTTGGAGAATCTTTAGGACACCACAAAACATGGTCCGGAACCATCCAGCCATCGGTGAGATACACGTTTTCTTGAAATTGCACTGCGATCATCTTGGGATCCACCTGAACGATGGTCCCAGCCAGCCAATCACGGACCCGATCTCCATTCAATTCGTGATCACAAAACACCTCAACGCGATCTCCGACTTGAAAGGTGCCCTCCTGGTTCGGAGCTTCGGTAAAAAACAAACCGGACAAGGTCGCCTCCTTAAATCATTAAAAATCCAGTAACGCCTAAGGCAACGGAATTTTTTTCACAAGCAAGACTTTATTTCCCCACCCGCCTCCGTGGCATCCTGGATCGTTCAAATCCTATTTAGATGTTTATTGGGAGGCGAAGCAAAACCGCCTCCCGGCAAAACTTCAAATCACCTACCCGCGCATCTTATCTTCAATTGCATCCTGGAAGCGAGAACGCACCCCTTCAAATGGTATGCGCTGCATAATTGGATCGAAGAAACCTTCGACGATCAACCTTTCCGCTTCATTGTACGGAATGCCACGACTGCGCAGGTAAAAAACCTGGTCTGCATCTATTTTACCAACCGTTGCGCCATGTGTACAGCGCACATCATCCGCCAGGATCTCCAGGCCAGGGATCGAGTCGGCGCGGGCTTTTTCGCTCAACACCAGGTTACGGTTGGCTTGATAGCCATCCGTTTTCTGAGCGCCAGGCGCAACGTAGATCATACCCTGCCACACGGATCGGCTTTTTTCTTTCAAAGCACCTTTGAACAGCAAGTCGCTGGTGGTATTGGGCGCCAGGTGGTTTTGCTGCGTGTCGTGGTCCAGGTGCTGAACCCCATTGGTGAAGTAAAAACCAGACATGCGCCCGGTGGAGCCTTGTCCCACCAGGTCCAGATCCGAGAAGTTCTTGGTCAGGTGGCTGCCGATAGCACCGAAGATCCAATCCAGGTTGCCATCCCGCATGACACGAGCGCGCTCGTGGCTGAAATTCCACACCTGGCTGCCCCAGGATTGTAGCTCCACAAAACGCAGGTTGGCGCCTTCGCCGACGTGAACCTCCACAATACCACAATGAAGGGATTGCTCATCGCCCTGCGAATGTGAGGCATTCTCGTGTACAAAGGTTAACGCGGCACCATCATCCAGCCATACCATAATGTGGGAGAAGTAGGCCAGGTTTGCACCAGGACCCCACAGGATGCTGTGCAATGGCTGCTCCACCACGACGCCACGCGGGATGTAGACAAATGCGCCGGTGCGCGCCAGGGCGGCCGCCATCGCTGCAAATTTGCCCTCGTTGGGGCGGACGATCTGCCCAACGAAGCGGCTCAACAAATCGCCGTATTGGCGCTCAGCCGTCATGTAATCGGTGAAAATGACGCCTTTTTCGGCCAGCGCCGGGTCCATGTACAACTGGCTTCCGGCAGGGGTCAAGACGAGCTGCCCCCCATGCTCGTCACCTACCAGGGGCTTGAGCAATTCAGCAGGTGGAGACTCCAGCCCAGCGGTTTGATCCCCAGGCAAGTGAAAAGCTCCGGCCGGCATGCCATGCAGGTCGGTGCGCCGCCACGGCTCATCCTTAGTGGTCGGCATCGGCAGAGCTTCGTATTGTTCCCAGGCAGCCAAGCGGTAATTCTTGAGCGCGGTGGGCAGGCCGTCATGGGTCTCTATCCCCGGAACCATGCCCCGGGTGAAGGTAAACTCTTTGGATAGCTGGGCCTGGGTGCGCCGGGACCGGGTAATGACAACTCTTTCAGGCATAGTCTCCCTCTACCTCAGCCGATCGAGCCTTCCATCTGGAGCTGGATCAGGCGGTTCATCTCGATTGCATATTCCATTGGGAGTTCTTTCACCAGCGGCTCGATGAAGCCGGAGACCACCATGGTGGTCGCCTCTTCGGCACTCAACCCACGGCTCATCAGGTAAAAGAGCTGCTCCTCGCCCACCTTGGAGACCGAAGCTTCGTGACCGACGGTTACGTCTTGCTCATCGATCTCGATGTAGGGATAGGTATCCGAACGGGCCTTATCGTCCAGCAGCAAGGCGTCGCAAACGACGTTTGATTTGACGTCCGTGGCGCCTTTATAAACCTTCAACAGACCGCGGTAAGAAGCACGACCGTTGCCTTTGCTGATGGACTTGGAGGTAATCTTGCTGCTGGTATGGGGTGCTACGTGAATGGCCTTACCGCCAGCGTCCTGGTGTTGGCCCGGGCCGGCAAAAGCCATCGAGAGAATCTCTCCATGCGCACCGGGACCGATCAGGTAGATGGATGGGTATTTCATGGTGAGCTTAGAGCCCAGGTTGGCGTCCACCCATTCCATGGTACCGGCCTCATGCACCAGGGCACGCTGGGTTACCAGGTTATACACGTTGGTGGACCAGTTCTGAATGGTGGTGTAGCGCACACGGGCACCTTTCTTCACCACGATCTCGATCACGCCGCTGTGGAACGAGTCGGTCGTGTAAATCGGTGCGGTACAACCCTCAACGTAGTGTACTTGCGCGCCTTCATCGGCGATGATCAACGTACGCTCGAATTGCCCAATATTGGCAACGTTCAAGCGGAAATAGGCTTGCAACGGCAGATCAACTTTGATTCCGGGTGGTATATAGATAAAGGAGCCACCGGACCAAACAGCGCTATTCAGCGCGGCAAACTTGTTATCTTCAATCGGGATCACCGTGCCGAAGTATTGGCGGAACAGGTCCGGGTGCTTGCGCAGGCCGTCTTCGATGCTGAGGAAGATGACGCCCTGCTTCGACAGGTTTTCCTGAATTTTATGATACACCATCTCCGATTCGTATTGGGCACCCACGCCCGCCAGGAATTTGCGCTCAGCTTCTGGGATGCCCAGGCGGTCGAAGGTGTTCTTGATTGCTTCAGGAACATCGTCCCAGGATTCGCCTTCCTTCTCAGTAGGCTTGACGTAATAATAAATTTCGTCAAGGTTCAACTTAGAAAGATCGCCCCCCCAGGTCGGGATCGGGCGCTGCAGGAAGTGGTCCAAGGCCTTCAAGCGGAATTCCAACATCCACTGTGGTTCGCCCTTCATACTCGAAATTTGCTCGACCACTTCACGGCTTAACCCTTTGCTCGATTTGAAGACATAGTTCTCCGGATCTTTAAACCCAAACTGATATTCGCCGATACCTTCCAAGAGCTTTGCGTCACTCATTACTTACCTCCAGGCAATAACCAACTCACACTTAAGCAACAACCGTTTCATTCTTCTCACGCAGCCAATCGTAACCACGTTCTTCCAGGTGCAGGGCCAGTTCTGCCTCACCCGTTTCTACGATGCGCCCATTCATCATGATGTGCACGTAATCAGGCTTGATATAGTTCAGGATGCGTTGATAATGGGTGATCACCAACACACCCAGGTCGGGTCCGCGCAGCGCATTGACCCCTTCAGCAACGATGCGCAGCGCATCAATATCGAGGCCCGAGTCAGTTTCATCCATGATAGCAATTTCCGGCTGCAAGGTAGCCATTTGAAGAACCTCGGCGCGCTTCTTTTCGCCACCAGAAAAACCATCATTCAAGTAGCGACCGGCAAAGGCCGTATCCATTTTAAGCAGCTCCATCTTCTGATTGAGCAAGCGTCGAAACTCAGGGATGGGGATGCCTTTACTAGCCGGATCCTTAGCCTTCATACCTGAATTGATCGCGGTACGCAAAAAATTCGCCACCGTTACACCCGGTATGGCGACCGGATATTGAAAGGCGAGGAACAGGCCCAGGTGAGCGCGTGCGTCCGGCGGAAGTTCCAATATATTTTTCCCTTTAAAGATCGCCTCACCCTGGGTCACTGTGTACGAGGGATGACCCATGAGGGTATAAGCCAGGGTAGATTTGCCGGTGCCATTGGGCCCCATCAGGGCATGCACTTCGCCCTGTTTAATGTTCAAATCGACGCCCTTGAGAATCTCAAGCCCTTCGATGCTCACGTGCAGGTTGCGAATTTCTAATTCAGACATATAGGTTGCTCCTCCGATGAAGCTGGATCCATTCTTATAAAAACCAACCCAGTTTTAGCCAGGCGGGATTGTGCACTTTTTCCCAAACCTACCAATTTTAGCATTATGCCAGATTACCGTCAATATTTAGCATAAATATCTAGTAAATTCAGAGCTAATTATAACAACCCAGCGCTTTAAAGTCAATAATTTTTACGATAAAATTCTTAAATATTGACAAAATATATCCAACATGCTATACTTTTTTGAGTATCTTTAGAGTTTCAGACTCTAAGGGTTTCTCTAAACAGAGTTCTTGCGGAAACCCGAAGGGCCTAGTACGGGCGCAAACTTGAAATAAGGAAGAAATGTTCAATCTAAACGAAGATTCCTCTAAAAGCACTCGGGAACGCGTCATGAGAACGTTGTTGACACGTAAGCGTTGCACGATCAACGAGCTGGCAGATGCAGTCGAAATAAACCCGATCTCAGTACGACACCATATCTCCAAGCTAGAGGCCGATGGGTTGGTCGATTCCGCCGAGGAGCGGCACGGCGTGGGCCGACCACGGCGTGTCTATTTCTTGACCGAGGATGGGATGGAACGTTTTCCCACCCGTTACCTGAAGCTAACCCTGCGTTTGCTGGAGCAATTGAAAGAAACATTGCCGGCCAACCTGGTTAGCAAATTATTCGCCCAAATGGCCCAGGAAATGGCGGCGGAGTACGCCGAGGAGCTAGACGGATTGAGCATGGAGCAGCGCCTGGATCTGGTCAAAGATGTTCTCACCGGCGAGGGTTTTACCGTCGATTGGGAACGCCAGGGCGACCAGTACCAAATCCGGGAAGCCAGCTGCCCGTACTTTTACGTTGGACAGAACCACCCCGAGGTATGTTCGGTAGACCAGACGCTCATCTCCACGGTGCTATCGGTTCCAGCGGAGAAAATCAAGTGTCTGTTACAGGGCGATAGTTACTGCACATACATCGTTATGCTTGAAAATTCTACGGAGAAAATCGAAGCATGAGCGAAACGAAAGTAATATGGCAGGCGGAAAGCACGCATCCCGACTTGATAGAGCCAGTACGCGAAAGCCTGCGGGAAATCGTCGATCCGGAAATCGGACTGAATATCATCGAATTAGGCCTGGTGCGCGATATGGAAATCAGCGACGATCAAGCCAAGTTGACCATGATCCTGACCACCCCATTCTGCCCGTATGGTCCTGCGTTACTGGATATGACCCGTAAAAAAGCGGAGGAAGCCCTGAATATGCCGGTAACTCTTGAGATGGGCATGGAAATGTGGGATTTTTCAATGATGGAGGAAGGCGCCGGCGCCGACTGGGGCCGTTATTAAACCCAAGCAATTGCAGTCCCTGCACAGTAGCGCAGGGACTTTTCTTATTTGTCAATAAATTCCTATTGCGCTATAGATAGCTTGCTGGCATAATAATTGCATAGTGTGAAATGACAAATTGCAGCAAAGCATGTCAGGATTCATATATTAAGGCCTAACCCATAGGATTCTTGCTTTTTGGGCAAAAATTCGCGGGAAGGGTTCCGGATATCTCCGCTTTATGCGGGTTAGGGTAGTATAAGCCAATCCATGGAAACATCGGCCACCTCCAACCCTGAGAAAGCCGCCGCGCGCCAGCCCCGGTGGAGCACTTTTTACTTCCTGGAAATCGTGTTTGGAGCAGCGATCGTACTGGCAACTTTGTTCACTGCCTGGACGCCTTCCATCACCTCTTCTCTCAGTCCCAACCCACCAGTCGCACTACTTCCCGCCGTGCAACCCACCGCGACACAATCCGCGGGCCAGCCTACCGCGACACCGCACACCGGTCCCCTGGTAGGGATCGTCGCCGGCCATTCTGGCAACGATTCGGGCGCCGTGTGCCCTGATGGGCTGACGGAAGTCTTCGTGAACACGACGATCGCCGGCTACGTACAAAAGGATTTGCGCGATCAAGGTATTGACGTGGTATTGCTCAAGGAGTTCGACCCGCGCCTGGTAGGATTTAAAGCCTCGGCACTGGTTTCGATCCACGCCGACTCGTGCGATTACATTAACGACCAGGCAACCGGTTTCAAAGTAGCCGAATCCTGGGCAAACCCTCATCCGGAACGTTCCGCCCGGCTGACTTCCTGCCTGCGCAGCCGTTATGCAGCGGTAACCAAGTTGCCGCTGCATAGCACCAGCGTCACTGTGGATATGAGCAGCTACCACGCTTTCGGTGAGATCGATGAGAACACACCGGCAGCCATCATTGAGACCGGCTTCCTGAACCTGGATCGGGATATACTCCAAAACCATCCAGAAATTCCTGCCCAGGGCATTACCGAGGGCATCCTGTGTTTCCTGCGAAATGAAGACGTAGGCAGCAATCCCGTCCCAACAGCAACCGCTGCCCCATGAGCGACACCGATACGCGTCACGCGGCCGACCACGCCATCGCCCAGGCAAATCTGGCATTGAATGCCGGGGAGCACAGACTGGCGCGTCGTTGGGCAGCACGCGCCTTGAAGCTTGACCCGCGCAGCGTGGATGCCTGGTGGGTGCTGGCAGCTATTGCCAGCCCGCGCGCCAGCGTCGAATATCTGAAGAGGGCACTGGAAATCGACCCACAAAGCCAGCGCACTCGGCGGGGCATGCATTGGGCCATTAAGCGCCTGCGTGCCCAGCCAGCCCTGGCTCGATTGTCACGCAGCCAGCGGCCAGAAGACAGGCGGCGCAAACCACTCGTCCAATCGTCGATATCCAGCGAGGCATGGATCCGTCCCCGCCCGGCATTGCTCCTATGGACGGTTGTGGCACTGGTGCTGGCAGCTGCCCTGCTGGCCTGGTTCGGGTCGCCTACACTCTCTTATGCCCTGAACAACAACCATTCGCTCGCCATAGCGCAGGTGAACCTGGCGAAAAATACGCGCACGCCGACTCCCACGGCAACCTTCACTCCCACTCCCACCCCTACCGACACGCCCACACCTACAGCAACCTTTACGCCAACACCGACTGACACGGCCACCCCCAGGCCCAGCAAAACCCCGCTACCCACCAAGAAACCCGACATTGCCCGCCTTCCGGCGGGAGTAGGCGCCAACGAGCGTTGGATCGATGTTGACCTTTCCCAACAACGCACTTACGCCTACGAAGGTAACCAATTGGTGAGGACATTCGTCGTGTCAACCGGCATCTGGGCGTATCCCACTGTGACCGGCGAATTCCATATCTACGTGAAATATCGCTACACCCTCATGGTCGGCCCGGGATATTACCTGCCAAACGTTCCTTATACGATGTATTTCTACAAAGGTTACGGCTTGCACGGTACGTATTGGCATCACAATTTTGGTACCCCGATGAGCCATGGCTGCGTGAACCTCAAGACGGAGGATGCGGCCTGGTTGTTCCAATGGGCCTCCGTCGGAACCATCGTAAACGTTCACCAGTAGCGCAAGCCTAGCCTGCCAGCAATGTTCCTATCGCAACCAAAATCCTCTAACCAAACCCCTCTCACACGGCGCGAATTCCTTAAAATGAGCAGCGCCAGCATGGTAGGCCTGTTCATCGCCCCTCATCTTGCATTTCAGCAGCCCCAACCCGAACATGAAGGCCGTGTCCTGGAGGATGTGGTGGACGTTTACACCAAACCGTCGTTCAGCAGTACGAAGGTGCGGGAGTATTGGATGGATATGGTACTGCCGATCAGTGAGGTAACCATTGGAGATGATGTACCAGCCTACAACCGCGTCTGGTACCGTATCGGAGATGTAGGCTACGTGCATTCCGGCGTGATCCAGCCGGTTCGCACCGTACTTAACCAGCCCATTGCCGATATTCCACCAGAAGGAGTACTGGCCGAAGTAACCGTACCTTTCACCGACGCCCACGTTGGCCCGGCCAAATCCTTCCGCTTTGGTTACCGCTATTATTATGCGACCACCCACTGGGTGCTGGCCCTGGTGCATAATCCGGACGGGGAAGCCTGGTATCACGTGGTAGAGGACAAATGGGACGAAGAATTCTATGCACCAGCCACTCACCTGCGCATCGTTCCACTCGAGGAACTCACACCGCTCTCGCCAGAGGTACCACCGGCTGCCAAGCGGATCGAGGTACGCACCCAGGACCAAACCGTAATCGCGTACGAATTTAACAAACCGGTATTCATGACGCGCGCGGCAACCGGTGGCCATTTCAGTAACGGCAATTTTGCCACACCCGCCGGCCGGCACATTACCTTCCACAAACGGCCTTCGCGACACATGGCAGCCGGCAACCTGGCCTATAATGGTTATGATTTGCCCGGCGTGCCCTGGATCGTGTATTTCACCGAATCAGGCATTTCTTTTCATGGAACCTACTGGCACAACAACTATGGCCACCCGCGCAGCCACGGGTGCGTCAACCTGACCCCACGCGCTGCCAAATGGCTGTATCGCTGGACGGTGCCGGTCGTCCCACCCAACAGCCAGGACGTTTACGTAGATTACGGCACGGCAGTTGACGTGATCGACTGACCTCTTTGGCAGGAGAACTGTGCAGAGCACATTCTAATAAGGTCAATACCCGATTAAACGCCAAAAATTGGGCTTGACGGACAAGTTCCGGTTGTATAATCCATATGGCGTATAGGAATGGCCATAATGGGATATCTTCAAGGAAAAAAACAAGATTAATTCATGACGCGTCAGGCTTTATTCAGTGGTTTAGTATTCGACGAGCTGGAGCGCCCAGCCGATGTGGCTTATGTGGGCGATGAGCCTTGCTACGTGGTGGATGACAATGGCTTCCGGCGCCACATCCCGTCCGAGCAGGTGGATCGCCAGGTGCTGGATATGATGCGCGAAATGATCGAAGGGCACGAAGACCTGCTAACCGATCAAACGGCTAAAATGCTGGGCCAGGACGACATCTTCTCGCGGGCGATCATCGAAACTCAACTCAAGAATATCGACAAACAACTGGACGCGCTTTTTGAAACCGGCATTCCCGAATCGGCGCGCGCCTATATGGGCATGATGGGCTTTCGCATCAAGATCAATATTCACGGCGAGGTGGTTGAGGTAAACCAGCCAGGCGGCATCGAGCCTGATGAAGGTGATGAATAGGTATTCAGCGCTTCAATAAAGGGTTAACCCCGTATTCAAGAGCCAGGCGAACAGGGCGGATCAAGTAATACAGGAAATTCAGTTCTTTGGGCAGCGACATAAAAGTCCAATCTTTTGAGCTGGGAACAGCTACTTGCAAACAATAGTTAGCCTTATCCCGGAGGCGTTCCCTGGATCTCAGGTGATAAATGGGGATACCCAGAAAGGCACTGCCACTCCAGCGGAAAGCAGCAAAGCGCTTCGTCGTATTTTGTGCCAGCCATTTCACCTCAGAATCCACCTCAACTCTTTTCCAGATTTCATCTGGCAAGCGAGCATCGAAAAAATCGTGAGCCAGCCTCAGGCCGGCCAACAACAACCTTTGAACGCCAAAACGTGAGGCGTCATTCAAGACGGAATCCCAGTTCAAATCCGAGTAGCGGGAAACTAATTCCGCGATGTCACAGATCCAGCCCACCCGATCCCACAAATGATTGCCACCATGCACACAAAGAATCAAGAGCAATTTTTCAATCGAAAAAGCCGACATTGGAATTCCCCCCAAGGTTATGTTGTGTAAATCCTGCCACAACCATTCCCGGCTCGAAGGAAACGAAAAATAACGCGGCGTCACTCCCCAATGCAATTCCAGGGTGATATTCCGATCATGATGGATAAACTGGTAGTTATACTTTGATCTGATATGAGCTTTTTCCTGCGCGCGGCTGAGAGGCATCTCTGGCCAGCTAATCCGATATCCCTGATCAAGGACAAGCTTCTTCGCACGCGCGATATCATCGATTGGCACCAATATATCCAGGTCATTGATAGGCCGTAAAGCCAAATTTCCATAAACCTGGGTAGCCAAAACCGGACCTTTATAAGGTAGGATGGGGATACTATTCGAAGAAAAGGCTTTCACCAAAGACACCAATTCACCAGTCAGGTAGAGAATGAATTGCGCCTGCGAAGCGTATATTTTCTGAAGCTGCTGCATCACATCCGGCGGTACGAGCTCAGGAGGAATTTTTTTTAAATTCTGGTACAACAACTGGGTTAATTTATGAGTCTCAGACAAGTTGATCAGTGTCTCCCAATTTATACCATTTTCCACCAGCTGTTTCGCGTGCTCTGGATAAGGGTCCGAAAACTGCGAGCGGGCGCAGTAAAGCAGAACATTTTGTTCAGGGGTGAATAGGGAGCGCGGGTTCATCCCATCTATTTTAATTCAAGAGGGGGTAAACAAAATATGATCTGCCAACAAAGCAGCAAATTCAGGTAAAGTGTCAAGGGTGGGCGACCTCTTTAGTCGAAAAACGGGGACCTGCTTGACCAGCTCGACACATTGATGGAAATGGCTGGCGCCTCCGGATTGGGCGAAGCGAGTTGGATAGGAATTACGGATCAACTCGACGATGGCTTCTTGAGGAGTTAGACGTTGAAAAATCTGATCCCCCTGGTCAGTAAGGATGTAAATTTTGGATAAGGGCCGATTGGATTCCTGGAAGCTTTCGGCAAAACGAAAACCGCGCTTTTCTTCCAAATCGTCCAACGGAATGAGCGTTTCCGGATCAATGCCCTGGCTTTTGGCCGCCTCGAGATCCAATTTAATTTGGGGAAAAGCAGGTATCACACTGACGGGATTCGCATAGAGGTCCACTGCGGTGACATCATCCACGAGGATGGTGTGCCCAAGTTGTTGGAGGGCAGCGACCAAGGAAGATTTGCCGGTCCCGGGCATCCCCAGGAAGGCCGCCGCTCGCCCAGCGACACTGGCCGCGCTGGCATGCAAAACAAAGTAACCGCGTTGGAGCAGCAGAAAGGCGAAAATATTTCCGGTGAGGTAAAGATGCAACCGGTCGGGGTCCAGCCCATCTTCAGGAATAATACTGATTGCGCGCCCCTGGCGAATCGCAAAAATGCCGATAGAAGGGACCTTCAGGAAAGTACTACCCTCCGCGGAATAATAGTATGGATTTTCCTGCGAAAATTCAACCTGGAATTCCGTGGATAGCGAAGAGCGGATGGCTACATCAAAAGTGTTAGCATTGGATACGACAAATTCAGGGATTAAAAATTCTGAATTGATCTTTAACCCATAAGCGAAATATGAATACATATCTCGAATCAAAAGCCAGCGCCTTTGGTAGAGCCAGCTTCGCTCTCCATTGGGCCCGGGTGATTATCATTCGGACTCTGGACAAGCGTAAATTGCAGTGCGGGGATAGGCACGACCGCTACTAAATAGAAAGAGAAATAGATAACGTTACCTATTTCTCTAACTAATTCATCCCCCCAGAGAAACCTAATACTCAAATAGGTCTCGAAGACTAATTATGTTCCTCTTTTGCCGAAAAGCACAAGACTCAGGATTGGCCGGTCGGCGTTAAGGGTGTTTCCTGCGTGATTTTGGCAGCGTCCCCATGAACGGTCAATTCCGGGGTCGTCCAGACTTTCTTTTCTTCTTCATTGTTGGCTTGTTGTTTCTCCATGATCTATTCTCCTGACTTGAAAAATCTTTACCTTATAATAAGGTAACTCCAAAACTCACGAATGTATAGAGAAATCTGGTATTGATTCCATTAAGATAATGTAATCAACTTAACCCTTTCTTAACATCATTTCTATTCTATCACTGTTTTGTAATTAAATCCAGTATTTTTCACCTGACTTTCGATAAATTACCCGATTGGAATATTGATTCACTGAATTCAATCCACTTTGACAATAAAATGGAACGATAGATGATTTCGATTTCTCCGGTAGAACAAAATTCGCCCGAAATGTATCGCTGGTACAAGGCTTGTAATCTGGCAGTATCCAGATATGGCGTAAGATTAGCAGATTTACCCGACATCAGTTCTTTTAATAAAGGCCTGGAAAACCGCCACATCCCGCCTGCGAAAAACGGATTGAAATTGGCTTTGGAGTACCGCCAACGTATCTCTTCAGGCACGATACCAGCTAATGAACTCCTAAACATGAAGCGTGTCCAGCCCCCGGATAATTTTTGATCCACCGGGATGGCAAAACAATATTCAACCACTCTTTTATCGTAAAACGGATATCTTACTTCAATGTTACAACGAGATGCGATTTTATCCAGCGATTCTAAAGAAAGCTGCACACTTCCTGAAGTAAGCTGGCGAAGATGGGCTTCTTTAGCTGAGCGAGGCAATGAATTCTGGCGCCTGTGCAATTCATCAAGGCGGCTCTTTATAACCTTCTTACGTGTAAAATCAGCGCTCAAATAACCTGAGATGTCCCGCGAAGTCTCTCTCCGACGGCGCGATTTCCTCAACTGTTGATAAATTGAAGGAGGGATCAGAAGCTGGAGGGTGAACTTTTTGATAATTTCGCTTTGGGAGATTCCCGACTTCTCGGACACATTTCGAACCTCATGTAGCCAGGTTGTCCATTTTAAATGACGAACCAGATCGAGAAATCGCTCATATCCATGCGAAACTACCTGGTCGCCATCAATCCCTTCCAGATAAACACCTATACCTTGATGAGACGCAGCCTTATAAAGCTCGCGAAACATGGGAAGGGTCGGCGCGCTGACCGGCTCATCTAGTACTCGAAGCACTTCTTCCATGCCAGACAGGGGGCCCAATAACCCCATGTCCACATAATGGGGTTGGAACCCACCAGTTGAGAGCACTTTTTCGATAAAAATACTCTCATCGATCAAGGATAACTCGTGGTCGGGCAGGCCTGAAAATATTGCGGAATAGGTATTGAGCAGCTCTGCTCCCGACCCGGATAAGATATTGCGCGCCACGCTAGCGACCGATGAAGAATCCAGTCCCCCAATCAGAGCGCATCCGACCGGCAGCTTGCTACGCAAGCGTCCTTCAACAGCTTGCGTGAACAACTCCAGGAACTTCTCAGCATATTGCTCAGGGTGGTTAAAGCGAACCGCTTCCGCAGAGTCCAACGACCAATAAAGACTTATTTGAAAAATTTCAGGACTAACCAATAATAAAC
>OFHG01000606.1_pt1 | contig 14085 bp, 16 predicted proteins | sample 1521931 | NCBI WGS metagenome assembly OFHG01 (sample SAMEA2468438, study PRJEB22500) | soil metagenome | biome: Glassland; feature: Farmland; material: Clay | place: Australia | collected 2013-01-31 | depth 0.55 m
GCCGGGATTCCCGGCGCGCGCGGCGCCGGCCGTCGCGGCCGGCTCTGCGCGCGCCGCCGAGGCGGCGCTGTCCGCGGCCTTCGCGGCGCAGGCCGCGCGACCCGCGCCGACGGCCGCCTTGCCTGCGAGCCTGCGCGAGCGCCTCGCCCAGCCAGCGCAGGTAACAGTGGTAATCGGCGTCGGCAAAAAAGCAGCGTTGGCGATTGTGGCCGCGCTGCACGATATGCAGCGGAACACCGTCCAGATGGACACGGGGCCGGCGGGGCATGGCGAGAAACGGGCCGAAGTCGTTTTCCGGGGTCAACCATTCCTTCAACGCGCCCGGCCCGCTTACGGTATACAGGGCCGCTCCATAAATCGAGCCTGGCCCCTTTTCTCGTCCCGGCCCCGCCGTCGGCCGACGCGCCGCGCGGGAGTAGAATCGCCGCATGCTCGACTGGACCACCTGTCAGGCGGTTGAACGCGACCCCGAAAAGCTGAGCGGCGCGTGGGTGTTCCGCGGCACCCGCGTACCGGTGAGCACGCTGTTCGAGAACCTGGAGGGCGGCGCGACGCTGGACCAGTTCCTCGAGTGGTTCCCGGGCGTTGCCCGCACCCAGGCCGAAGCGGTCCTCGAGCACGCCGCGCGAAGCCTGCAGCCCGTCTGACGCCGCGCGCCGCGTGCGCATCCTGTTCGACCAGGGCACGCCGGCTCCATTGAGGGACCACCTTCCGGGCCACAGCGTAGAGACTGCCTACGAAAGACGTTGGTCCACCTTACGCAATGGGGAGCTGCTGGCGCGGGCGGAAGCGGAGTTCGACCTGCTGGTCACAACGGATCGTAATCTCGGAAGCCAGCAGAACATGAGCGGGCGCAAGCTCGCCATCCTCGTGCTGCCGACCACCAACTGGCTGCGCCTGCGCATCGTGGCCGACAGGATCGCCGAGTTCGCGAATACGCTTCGGCCGGGCGAGATCAGGGAATTTCCGTTGCCGCGCACCTGAGGCGGAACATGGCCGCCTGCGCGGCGGCGGCGGACATCTGGGCAGTGATCGTGTTCCGCTTCCTGCAGGGTGCGGCGGGAGCAACCGGTGTGGTGCTCAGCCTGGCCATCGTCCGCGACCTGTACGAGGGAACCGAACTCGCCCGGGTGCTCGGTTCGCTCACCTTGGTCTTCGGCCTGGCGCCCGTGCTCGCGCCGGTGATCGGCGGCCGGTTGCTGCGCGTCACGAGCTGGCGCGGGGTGTTCTGCGTACTGGGGGGCATCGGGCTCGCGCTGCTGGCCGCCAGCTGGTGGCTGCCCGAGACGGTGCCAGCGGCGCGGCGCCAGCCGCCCAGGTTCGCCAGGATGCTCGCGGACTCGGCGACGCTGCTGCGCGACCGCCAGTTCGCCGGCAACGCCGTCACCGTCGCGCTGAGCACGGCCGCGCTGTTCACCTACATCTCCACCCTGCCGTTCATCGTGGAGGACGCCTACCGGCAAAGTGCCCAGCGGTTCAGCCTGATATTCGCGGTCAACGCCCTGGGCCTGATGGCGATGGGGCAGCTCAGCGCCCGCCTGGTGCGGCGGCGCTCGCCTGCGGCGCTGCTCTGTACGGCGCTCGTTCTGCAGGCGGCGGGCGCGGCGGCGCTCATCGCCGCCGCATCCGTGGGCCATCCGCCGCTGCCCTGGCTGCTCGTCCCGATGTTCGTGATCGTCGCTGGGTTCGGCATGATGCGGCCGAACGGGACCGCCCTGGCGCTGGCCGGGCACGCGGCAATCGCGGGAACGGCATCGGCGTACCTGGGGGCGATGCAGTTCCTGTCCGGGGCGGTTCTGGCACCGCTGGCAGGGGTGGGCGGCCAGGGCTCGGCCGGCCCGGCCGCTATCATCATCGGCGTCTTGTGCGTGGCCGCGCTCGGCCTGCACCTGGCCATCACCCGTGGCGGCCGCCCACCGGTGCCGGCGCCGGAACTGGCCGCCGAGGGCGGTGCCGACTAACCGGCCGCTGAGCTACCCATGAGGCGGCGGGGGTGGGTGAGCTAGCGGCGCATGTCTGCTGCGGCTGCCCGGTCGCTGGTGTGCGGGGGCGCGCGACCGTACCCTCTCGGTATCCAGGTGACGGCGATGGGATGGCGCAAGTGATGGCAGGGATTCTCGATCTTTTCCGGCTCGATGGCAGGGTTGCGCTGGTGACCGGTGCGTCATCCGGCCTGGGCGTGGTCTTCGCCCAGGCCCTCGCCGAGGCCGGCGCGGACGTGGTGCTGGCCGCCCGCCGGGCGGACCGGCTCGCCGAGACGGCGGCGCTGGTCGAGAAGACCGGCCGGCGTCAGGTCAGCGTGGTCACCGATGTGGCCGAGCCGGGGGACTGCCAGCGGGCTGCCGAGTCCGCGCTGGCGGCGTTCGGCCGTATCGATCTGCTGGTGAACAACGCCGGCATCGGGACGGCGGTCCCGGCGTCGCGTGAGACCCCGGAGGAGTTCCGGCGGGTCATCGACATCAACCTGAACGGCTGCTACTGGATGGCGCAGGCCTGCGGCAAGGTCATGCGCCCGGGCAGTTCGATCATCAACATCACCAGCGTCCTGGGGATCACCACGGCCGGTCTCCCGCAGGCCGCGTACTCGGCCAGCAAGGCCGCCCTGATCGGGCTGACCCGCGACCTCGCCCAGCAGTGGACCGGCCGTAAGGGGATCCGGGTCAACGCGATCGCGCCCGGCTTTTTCAAGTCGGAAATGAGCGCCCAGTACGCGCCCGGGTACCTGGACTCGATGCGGCCCCGGATCGTCGCCGGCGGCCCGGGCGACCCACGTCAGCTCGCCGCAACGCTGGTGTGGCTGGCGAGTGACGCGGCCGGCTACGTCACAGGCCAGACGATCGTGGTGGACGGCGGCTTCACCATCACCTGAACGCGAGCGCCCCAGTACCGATCCTGGTCGTGTCGCTGTTCTCCGCCCAGCCCTACCGGGCGGACGGGCTGCTCATCACCGCCCAGACGATCTTGCCGCTGGAGCGCTCAGGAGTGTAGGCCCCCCACTCGGTTGCCAGGGCCTCAACGAGTTCCAGGCCACGCCCGCTCTCCACGTCAGCCCCGGGGTGCTGGAGGACCGGCATCTGGCCGCTGGCATCCCACACCTGGACCACGACGTGCTCACCATCCGAGGCGAGCCAGAAGCGCACCGGCGGGAGCCCCGGGGCCCCCCGTCCGGCGTACTCGCTGCTCGTCAGGCCCGCTGACGCCCGCACCGCGTTGGGGACCAGGTCCGAGACGATGAGTTCGGCCGTGTCCGCGATCTGTTCCAGGTGCCATTCCCGCAGCACGTGCTTGACGTGGAGCCGGGCACAGGGCACGGCAGTCAGCAGGGCTCCCAGCTCCAGGTAGGTGTGCGGCGTGCACCCAGGGCCGGGGCCAGGTACGGCGGAGGCGCCAGGTACTTGTCCTGTCGCCATCACCGGCGCGTCCTTCCTCTCAAGCGCTGGGGGCAGTTAACACTGCTCTTAACCGGGACGAAGATGCAAGGATGCATCACCATCGGAAGTCAACGGGAGGAGACGGGCAGATATGCCGGGTGACCGCCAGACACCGACCGTGCGGCTCCGGCTGCTGGCGGCTGAACTGCGCTCGCTGCGCGCGGCGTCAGGGTTAACTTGGGACGAAGTCGCAGATCGCACTGGGATCAACGTAGCCACCCTCTACCGCATCGAACATGCCCGGGTGCGGCCACAGACCGGGACGCTGCGCGCACTGCTCGCCCTGTACCAGGTGGATGCCCCGCAGCAGGCCGAACTGATAGCCCTGCTGCGCGACGCGCGCCAGCGCGACTGGCTGCATGCTTACCAGCCCGGACTGCCCGAGCAGTACAGCACCTACATCGGCTTCGAGGGCGAGGCGCGCAGCGCCTGGAACTACGAGTCGCTGTTCGTGCCCGGCCTGCTCCAGACGCAGGACTACGCACACGCGGTGATCAGTGGCGGGTTGCCCACGGCCAGCCGCGATGAGATCGAGCGCCGGGTCGAAGTGCGGATGGAGCGGCAGAACGTGCTGCGCAATGACGGCGCGCTCGAACTGTGGGCCATCGTCGATGAGGCGGCGCTGCGGCGCTGCGTCGGCGGGCGGGGCGTCATGCGCGCGCAACTGCGGCAGATCCTGGAGGCCTGCGAGCTTCCCAACGTGACGTTCCAGGTCATCCCGTTCGGGGCCGGTGCCCACCCGGGCATGCCGGGCTCGTTCGTATGCATGCAGTTTGCCGAAACGGCCATTCCGGACGTCATTTATGTCGACAGCATGGCCGGTGAGCTCTTTCTCGAAAAAGAAAGGGACGTCCGGCGGTGTAAACTCGTGTTCGAACATCTCCGTGCAATGGCCGCCAGTCCCGGCACGTCCAGATCACTGGTCGCGGATTTCGCTGCGGCAACGTGAAGCGTGAGAAGGTGCGGCATGGCCGGGCTGGACCTCACTGGTGCGCGGTGGCACAAGAGCAGCCACAGCAGCGCCAACGGCCAGTGCGTCGAAACCGCGCACCGCGGTCACCGCAAATCCGGCACGATGGGGTGGGCGGAGGGCCAGCAGGAAGGTACGTCGTGACGATCGACCCGGTAATCGCTGACGGGGCAGTTCCGAGCCGGGCACAGGTGGTGATCGTTGGCGGCGGGGTGACCGGCTGCAGCATCGCCTACCACCTCGCGCACCTGGGCTGGACCGACGTGGTGCTGCTTGAGCAGCACAAGCTGACCGCCGGGACGACCTGGCACGCGGCCGGGCTGATCACCTCGGCCGGCATGACGGACGAGACGTCGCTGTTCTTCAGCCGGTACTCGCGTGACCTGTACGCCCGGCTGGAGGCCGAGACCGGGCACTCCACCGGGTTCCGCGCCGTCGGGCACATCTCGGTGGCCACCACCGGCCAGCGCCAGGAGGCGCTGCGCCGGGAGGCCGCCTGGATGCACGGCTTCGGGGTGGAGGACACCGAGATATCACCGGCCGAACTGGCACAGATGTGGCCGCTGGCCCGTACCGACGACGTGCTGTCGGCGTTCTACGTCGCCGACGAGGGCAGGGCCGACCCGGTCGGGGTTGCCACCTCGCTGGCAAAAGGCGCCCGGCAGCTGGGTGTGCGGGTGGTCGAGGGAGTGGCCGCGACCGGGGTGGCTACCCGCGGCCGGCGAGTCCACGCCGTGCTCACCGAGGCGGGCACGATCGAGACCGAGGCGGTGGTGAACGCGGCCGGCATGTGGGCCCGCCAGTTCGGCGCCCTGGCCGGGGTCTCGGTGCCGCTCCAGGCAGCCGAGCACTACTACCTGCTGACCGGCACCGTGCCGGGGATGAGCCAGGACCTGCCCGTCATCGAGGACCCGGACAGCTACGGCTACTACCGGCCGGAGGGTGACGGGATGCTGGTGGGCCTGTTCGAGCCGGTCGGCGCGCCCTGGTCGCTGGACGGGGTCCCGCGTGACTTCTCGTTCGGGAAACTGCCACCCGACTGGGGACGTATGGAGCCCTACCTGTGGCAGGCGATGAAGCGGATACCGTCGCTGGCCGACACCGGGGTGCGGACGTTCTTCTGCGGGCCGGAATCGTTCACCGCCGACGTCAGGCCGCTGCTCGGGCCCGCACCCGAACTGGACGGCTATTTCGTCGCGGCGGGCCTGAACTCGCTGGGCATCCTGTCCGGCGGGGGAGTGGGCCAGATGCTGGCGCACTGGATCGTGGACGGCGTGCCCCCGGTGGACGCGACCAGTGTCGCGATCGACCGGACGGCCCTGTATGAGACCTCGCGCCGGTTCCGGGCCGAGCGCACCGTCGAGCAACTCGGGGTGCTGTTCGGGGACGCGGTCTGGCCGGCCTGGAAACCCGCCACCGGGCGCAACGTGCGCCGGTCGGTGCTGCACGACCGGCTCGCGGCGGCCGGCGCCCATTTCGCCCCCTCGGCCGGCTGGGAGTTCGCCGAATGGTTCGCCGCCCCCGGCGAGGCACCTGCGGCCACCCTCGACTACCGGCGCCCGGCCTCGTACCCGGTCGTGGAGCGCGAGCACCGCGCGGTGCGCGAGGCGGTCGGCGTGCTCGACATGAGCCTGATGGCCAAGCTGATCGTGCAGGGCCCGGACGCGGCGGCGGTGCTCAGCCGGCTCTCCGCCAACGACGTGATCCAGGGCCCGGGGCGGATCGTCTACACCCAGTGGCTGAACGAGGCAGGTGGCATCATCGCCGACGTCACCGTGACCTGCCTGGAGCCGGACAGATTCCTCGTCGTGGCCAGCGACCTGATCCATCGCAGGATCGAGCCGCTGATCAGGCGGGGCACCCGGCCGGGGGAGGTGGTCACCGTCACCGACGTCACTTCGGGCACTGCCTTGCTGACGGTGCAGGGACCGGCGTCACGGGAACTGGTCGGCCGGCTGACCGACGCCGACCTGTCCAACGGGTCGTTCCCGTACCTGACCGCGCAGCAGATCCACGTCGGGTACGCGCCGGTGCTCGCGATCCGGGTCACCTACGTCGGCGAGCTGGGCTGGGAACTGCACGTGCCCGCCGAGTACGCGCTCGGCGTCTGGGATGACCTGGTGGCCGCCGGCCGCGACCTCGGGTTCCGGCCGGTCGGCCTGCAGGCCATGGCGGGCCTGCGGCTGGAGAAGGGCTACCGGGACATGGGCGTGGACATCGACAACACCGACAACCCGATCGAAGCCGGGCTCGGCTTCGCTGTGGCGTGGGACAAGCCCGGCGGGTTCAGCGGCCGCGACGCGCTGCTCATGGCCCGCGCCGACGGGCCGCCCCGCAACCGGGTCGTCAGTCTGCTCGCCGAAGACCCGCAGGCCGACCTGTTCGGCAACGAGCCGGTGCGTGCCGACGGCAAATGGGTGGGCTATGTCCGCGCCGCCGCCTACGGCCACACCGTGGGCGGGGCGGTCGGGCTGGCGCAGGTGACCTGCGCCGTCGGCGTCACCAGCGAGTGGCTGAAGAGCGCGGACTTCCGGGTGCTCACCCCGGCCGGGGATGTTCCAGCGCGGCTGCAGATCGCGCCGCTGTACGACCCGCAGCGGCTGCGCATCCTCGGCTAGCACCGCCTACCTATCCCCTATCCCCGTTGGTTCGTTGGGCCTGTCCAGCGGTGCCGTTCGCCCCTACAGCTTCACCAGCTGGCTGGGGAGTGTGGGAACTGGTGAACTGCCGGCCGCAAACGGGCCATTTGGGTTCCCCGGCAGCTCGGGAAAGGCAGGCTCAGACATGAGCACCAACGTGGGCCGCCACAGCGAGGCCGACCAGCCCTCTTACACGCCGGCTACGGCTACGCCGACCGGCTGGATCGGCTGGATCGTTTTCGGTGGCGTCACGATGATCGTGCTGGGCGCGTTCCAGATCATCGAGGGCCTCGTCGCGGTCTTCAACCACGGCTACTACCTGGTGACCTCGAATGACCTGCTCGTGCACGTGAACTACACCACCTGGGGGTGGGTGCACTTCGGGATCGGCGTGGCCATCCTGCTGACCGGGTTCGGCGTGATGACCGGGGCGATGTGGGCGCGGGTGCTGGGCATCGGGTTCGCGGTGATCAGCGCGATCGTCAACCTGGCGTTCATCGCCGCCTACCCCGTGTGGGGCGTCATCGTCATCGCCCTTGACGTGCTGGTCATCTACGCCCTGGCCGTGCACGGGCGGGAAATGAAGGAAGTGGCCTGACCCAAGGCGGTTCCGTATCACCCAGCCGGCCCGCCTACCTGCTGCGGCCCCCTGCGGGGGGCGGCTCAGGTAGCGGGAGGGCAGGATGGGGGCTCCCGTCTGCGCCGCTGCCCGCCGGCGGGAGCAGACCGAACGCGTCGGCGACGGCAAGAGCACCCGGTCTGTTACGGACGCCCAGCTTGCGGAACAGCCGGGTCTGGACGTTCTCGACGGTTTTCGGGGCGATGCCCAGCGCACGTGCGGTCTGCCGGACCGAGTGCCCGCAGGCGAGTGAGTTCAGGACGTCACTCTCCCGTGACGTCAGTTCGGGCAGGCCACCTGCACCCGGAACCTGCTCACCCCACCTGGCCCGCACCACCCCGATCAGGGGGCGCATCGGCATCGAGTCGACCACCAGGTATCCCTGGCCCACCATCCGCAGCACGGACAGGAAGTGATCGGCCACCCGGTCCGCGGCGACGAGTGCGTTGGCACCGCCGGCCAGCGCCTCGGCAAGGCCGGGGGAATCGAGGGGATGGCTGTGCACCAGGACGGCCGGGACGCCGAGTTCGGCGACCAGATCCCAGTCAGGCGATGCCGGGTCGACCAGCGCGGCCACGATCGGGCCGCGGTGCCACCGGGCCCAGTGGGTCTCGGCGACCAGGCCCGGCCGGCGGATGAGCACGAACGGCAGCCTGCCGTCGAGCAGGACGGTCACGACCTGGTCCAGGACGGGGCCAGGCCGCCCGGTGACCACGGCGAGGACACCCGACCCGCCCTCGGCCCGCCGCCTGCGCGGTGCGGCCGGTGGGTCCTCCCGCTCGAGCAGGCCAAGTGAGGCGCCCCGGGCGACGGCGCCCGCCCCGCTGGTCACGTCCAGCTTGGCGTAGAGACGGCGCTTGAGGTTCTCCACCGTGAACGGGCTGATCCCCAGCAGCGCCGCGATCTCGGAGACGCTGTGGCCGGAGCCGGTCAGCACGATGATCTCGTGTTCCCGGTCTGTCAGGCCGCCCCGCTCATGCCTGGCCTCCTGTGCGTGACGGCGCCGCTTGCGGCCAAGCAGGGCGAGCACCGCGGCCAGGCCGCGTGACTCGGGTATGAGGGAGGCAACGCCTGCCTGGCAGACGGCGGCGATGTCCTGCTCCGACGCGTCCCGGTAGGTGACGATCACGTTGAGTTCGGGGAAGCGGCCCATCAGCGCGCCGACCAGCCCTGCCATCTCCGCCAGCTGCCGCCCGGCGTCGAGGATCACGACATCGGGGCGGCGCAGTTCGCACAGCGCCAGGATGCCTCCCGGTTCGGCGACCCTGCCCACCACAGCCACGTCCGGCCGTACCGCCAGGCAAGCTGCAAGGGTGTCACGGAGCAGCCGTCGCGGCGACTGCACGGCGACCCGGACGGGAACGCGGGCGTGAAGCGCGGTCATAGCTGCCAGGGATTTCCGTTTTCTCCGCTCCCAGCAGTTCTTGCCGGATCTGGATTCTAAAGCCCACGCGCCATTAAGCGCTGGTGAATTGCCCTTTACCCTGCTAACGCCCCCGCGCTCCGCGTCCGCACACAGCCCAAACCCGCCGGGTTGTCCACATGATGGACACGCGCGGGAACGTTTCACGCCTCCGGCACACAAGAACAGGGATGAAACGGACATGATCATGGGCGCGGCACGTGAAATGTGGCTCGGCGGGGCCGGCATGCTAGTCGGCGCAGCGGCCACAGCGGCCGGCCACGCAACTTGATACAGGAGCAAGTGGTGCGGCTTGTGGGTGGTACCGGCGCGCTGATTGCCGCGCTCACATCAGGGTTCACGCTGGCGGCCTGTGGCGTTATCGCCCACTCGGCGAGCGCGACCCGGCCGCCATCGCCGGGCGTGATGGCCGCGCTGTCGGCGTTGCCGGCGGCGTGATCACGTTCTCCTGCGGGCCGAACCCGGTGACCATCACGATGACGGCCACCGCCAAGGTCCGCAACACCAGTGCGCGGGTCGTTCTCGACGGCGGCGGGAAGGTGACACTCAGCGGCGGCGGGGCCCGCCGGATCCTGTATCTGGACACCTGTGACCCTGCCCAGGTCTGGACCACCTCGCACTGCCAGGATCAGTCCACCCCCGAACTGGTCGTTCAGAATCTGACTTTCCGGGACGGCAACTCCACCGGGCAGACGTATGACGGGGGCGGGGCGGCCGCGTCCGCGGGCGGCACCTGCTACTCCTCGCCGGGCTCCTGGAACGGCCGGACCTCGACCGGCCCGCCGCAGGCGGCAGACCCTTTGGCCGCCCAGTCGAGCGCGGTGTCCAGGTCGGGGGCCTTGATGATCCAGAAACCGCCCAGCTGCTCCTTGGTCTCGGCGAACGGCCCGTCGGTGGTGACCACCTGGCCACCGGTGGCGCGCACGACGGTCGCCGTCGTGGGCGGGTGCAGGCCCCCGGCGAACACCCAGGCCCCGGCTGCCTTCAGGCCGGCGTTGAAGGCGTCGACCTGCTGGTACGCCTGCTGCATGTCCGCCTCGGAGGGGACGGGCTCTCCTTCGACCATGTGCACGGCGAGCAGGTACTGCTTCATGACGGCTCCCTTCATCTGGGCCGGACCATACCGGCCTCTCATCCAGTTCACGAACGCCGCTCGCCAGAATCGACAGTCGCGCCCGCGGCGTTTACCGCGGCATTGAGGTTTCCCCGGCCGGCGCCTGGTGGGAGAGCGGTAGCGCCCATGAGAACCACCGGCCTGGCCTCAGGCAGGTGCTGTCAGGACACCTGTGATTCCAGGGCGGCGAGGGACTCGGTGATCTCGCGGCGCATCCTGGGGGCGAGCAGCCGGAGCAAGGGGGCGGATCCGCCCTCCACGTCAACCTTCTTGACCACCCGGACACGTCCCCCGGCGACCGGTTCGAGCACGTGGTCGAAGATAACCTTGCCCATCGGCATCGGGCATTCGGTCACCCAGCGCCGCCCGGCTTCCACCACAGTGATGGTGAAAGAGCCGCCAAGGGTGCCACGCTGCTTGGCCCAGCCGGAGACACCTGGCTGGAACGGGCCATCCAGTCGCGCGATCTCCTTGCTGACATCCCACTCGTGCCAGCGGGCCACGTCAGTCCAGACCGCCCAGACCGCGGCTGGCTCGGCCTCGAAAATCGCCTCACATTCGAATAGGTGCATAATCTTGCCCTCAGGGTAAGTCAGCCGATACCCCAAGTTAGCCGGACCGGCTTATACCCGCAAACCGGTGTGATCGCCCTTGATCCGTGTGCCGGACCGGGCGGCCGCAGGCGATCCGGTGATCGGCCAGCTCATCCCGGCAGCGTGTCCCGCGGCGCTTATCGCCAGCGGGCCGGCCCGTGCCAGCGATGAGGGTATCCGGGGTACCCGTGGCGGTCCATGCGCCGGCGGAACCGGCCTGCGATGACGAACCCGGCCAGGCAGGCGACCAGCCAGAACACCAGGATCAGCTTGAGGAAGGCGAACAGCAGCCAGCCGCCTTCGGGGATCAGCAGCGCCGCGATCATGACGAGAAGTATGAGTGGCAGTACCCGCGGGCGGCGACGGCGGGCGATCCAGGGTGGTGCAGCCGGCTGCGGGCGCTGCGCCGCCTGCGGCACGGGGATGGGCCCGGGCAGGTCTGCCATAAGGCGGCGCAGGTCACCTACTGTTTTAGCGTTCAGCGCCGCCGTTATCCGCTCGTCCAGTTCGGAGTGGGTAAGCCGGCCCTCGGCGAAATGGTCGCGCAGCCGGGCGGTAACGCGGTCCCGGTCAGCGTCGGAAACCCGGATGCGGTCATCCATTGCTGCTTCCCGTCTTTTCCTGTTCATCCTGCTCGCCAGGCTCGTCGCTGGCCAGGATCTGGTACATCTGGCGCCGGGTCTGTTCCAGCAGCTGTTCGGCCGCACGGATCTGCTCGGGGGTGCCGGCGTGTGCCATCTGCACGATGCTGCCGCCCAGCCGCGCGGCCTGGACGAACAGGCCAGGCACCTCGCCAGGCTCGCCGCGGGCCATCGACTCCCACGCCGCCCGGGCCATCTCCGGGTTTTCCTCAACATAGCGGCGCCCGGCCTCGGTGAGGCGGAACGTGCGCCGGCCGCCGGACTCCTCGCCGAGGATCAGGCCCTCGTCGGCGAGCTGCTGCAGGGCAGGGTAGACCGCGCCGGGGCTGGGCCGCCAGGCGCCACCGCTGCGCTCCTCGATGTCGGACATGATCTGGTACCCATTGCGCGGGCCTTCCCGCAGCAGGGCCAGGATCGCGGCGCGGACATCGCCGCGGCCGGCTTTCGGCCCACGTGAGGGGCCCGGCGGGCCGGGCGGCCACCACCCGCCCCATGGCCCGCCGAAGCCGCCGGGCCACTCCCGGGGTCCTTTCGGGCGGCCGGAGCCCCGGTCCCACGGGCCGCCCCGCCAGCCCGGGCCATGACCGGGTGACATCTCCCGGATGGCGTCATGGACGTGGCTGAGCAGGCCGCTCATGCAGCGGAAGACCTCGAAGAGGGGAGAATCGAAGTCCCCCGCCGCTGTGGACGCTGCAGGCATCTCTCGCCCCCAGGAGAATCACTCGCGATACGATCCCGATATATCGTCAGCCTACAACGCGGGTGGAACGGTGGCAAGGGTGGCCCAGTGACCAGACAGGGCCGGCGCGCACCGCGCCAGCCTGCTGGGCTGGCCAGCGCCTGGCCCAGCCGGCATGGCTGGCCCGCGGTGCTGGCCCGCGGTGCTGGCCCGCGGTGCTGGCCCGCGGTGCTAGCCCGCGGTCAGGTGGATGGCAGGCCACGGGTACAGCGCGAGGTGGAAAGTCAGCACGGCAAGCCCCGCGGCAATGATCATCGCGGCAATGTTGCGCGTTCTCTCCAGCTGCCAGACCGTGGCGAAGAGCGTGGTAAAAGGGAAATCCCGGCCACCAAAATACGCGACGGCATTCGGAATGATCACGAAGAAGACGGCGATCAGCCCGTATATGACGTACCCACGCCAGTACTGCCCGTCCTGGGGCACACTCGCCAGCCAGCCGGCCACCGCGACGATGGCGGCCGACACCAGCAGGTAGGAAACCGCGGCCCTGTCGCTGAATTCCTCCCTGCCCGCTTTCCCGATCGTCAGCCGGCCGTTCCCGGCCCGCCGGATTGGCCGTCCGGCCAGCACAGACCTGGCCCGGGGGCGCGGGGCCTCGCCCAGGCCAGGCCGGTAGAGGAGCGCACGCACGGCGGCCAGCGCGATCAGTGCCACCACGATGCCCCGGACGCCGCTCCAGAGGTCTTCCAGATGTCCCGTTGTGCGCGAGATCGAATAGAACCACGGATTCCCGAAGGAGCCCCAGATCTCCGGTACCGCGATCACAACCGCAACCACGCCCCACACGGCCAGACCCCGCCGCGCCGGCCTGGTGAACCTGCGCCAGCGTTCCCTGGCCCGTGTCATCGGGCCGGATCGTTGCTGCGGCGCACTGGTGCTGACGTCATTCACGCGCAGGACAATATAGTCATTGCCGGCGGAAGTCCATGCAGCCGCCATTCACTTTCCACGTTGCCAGGCGGAGCGCGGGCCGGCCGTTCCCGCCGCGCTGTTTCACCAGCGCGAACCACAAAGGCAGCAGCGCATCGACCGTCCCGCCGGCGGTGGCGTCCCCGGTGAAGACGGGTTCGAGTCCCACGCCGCTGAGGGGGTCCCCAGCGGGCGGGCGGGCCCGCGGGCGGCCCCGCCGCCTTTCCGGCAGGCGGCTCCGGCCCCGTAAAATCCTCCCCCCGGTGGCCGTCCGGGCGGGCCTGGCGGCCGATCTCCCCGGGCGGGTCCGGGGGCCGGCTGGGGGGACCACAAACCGGCTTTCCTTCGGCCCCCCGCCGCTGCCAGGCGCATCCGCTCCGCCGTCTGCCAGCCCTCATCGGCCAGCGCCTGCCGCGCCACCCAGCGCGACGGGCCGGGCACGGTCCATGGTCCCAGCGCTTCTTTCAAAGTCGTCAGAAGTTCGCCTTCGGCCATCACGAAGCCGACCCGCGCCCCCGGCAGCCCGAAGAATTTGCCCAGGCTGCGCAGGACGATCAGCCCCTCTCGGTCGGAGTACGGGGCGAGGCTCGCCTCCGGCGTCGCGTCGAGGAAGGCTTCGTCGAGCACCAGCCAGCCGCCGCGGGCGGCGAGGCGGGCATGGCAGTCGAGCAGCCGTTCGGCGGAGTAGCGCGCGCCGGTGGGGTTGTTGGGATGGACCAGCACCAGCACGTCGAGGCCGTCGAGGTCCGAGCCTTCCGTCCAGACCGCGACCTCGTGCCCGGCCCGCCGCCAGGCATGGCCGTGTTCCGCGTACGAGGGGTGCGGAACGCCGACCCGGCCCCGCGGACGCAGCGCGGGCAGTGCCCGGATGGCGGCCTGCGTCCCCGCCACCGGAAGGGCCCGGGCCGCGCCGTAATAGCGGCAGGCCGCCTCCGCCAGGCCGTCCTCCTCCCGCGGCAGCCGGCCCCAGAGGTCGGGCGGGGTGGGGGGAACCGGCCAGCCCGCCG
>OFHG01000607.1_pt1 | contig 14065 bp, 19 predicted proteins | sample 1521931 | NCBI WGS metagenome assembly OFHG01 (sample SAMEA2468438, study PRJEB22500) | soil metagenome | biome: Glassland; feature: Farmland; material: Clay | place: Australia | collected 2013-01-31 | depth 0.55 m
ATCGTGCACGCCGGGGTTGTAAGCCTCGTAGGCCACGAGAGCCGCCAGCCAGGCGTACCGGATGGCACCCTGCTCTCCAGGGGTCAGACGGGGTGGCTCCTGCGCCCTGACTGTCTGCCGGGCCGCCCGCAGCCGAGCCAGCTCCGCCCCGCTGCGTCCGCCCGCCTGGTCCCGCCAGGCCGCCGACCGGCACTTGTCCGAGCAGTGATAGAGAGTCCGGCCGGTCGCCCTCCTGATGACCGGCCCGCCGCACCCGAGGCACGGCCACGGCCATATCGCTCTCACATGCCTTCTGGGGCCGTTACGTACTGGCACACCAGCGCCACCGGTTGGATGTCGGCGTCGCAGGAATGACGATCAGGAGTGTCAGTAGTGTCAGTGCCCGCGGCCGCGGGCTCGGCGAGCGCGGGTTGAGACTCAGTAGCCGCGGAACGCTGACTTGCGAAGCTGACACTCCTGAGACTCCTGGCGGAGAATCCCCCGCGTTTGTACCGTACCTGCGCACGAGCACGGACGCGGCGCCTCCGCCGGTACGGTCGCCACTGCCATCACCCGGGGACGGTCCGGTGATGTGTGTGCTGCTCATACTGCCCGACGGGCCAGTGGAGGGGCACGTCATGACGGCAGCCGATCACCAGCACGGAAATGGTCACTGGCATAAGCGCTTCCAGGGCGTCTCTGGCCTGGTCATCGCACTGGGCCTGGTCACCGAGGGGCTGTGCGTACCATGCCGCCGACGGCACAGCTCTGCCTGGGCCAGCTCGAGCTGCCGATGTGCAGCGGGCAGGGCACGACCCTGACGTAGACCGCGTCGGCGGTCGCCGGGCTGGTGGGCAGCCTATTGCTCGAAGATCGTCCCTGAGACGGCGAGCTGCGCTCGCTTCCGCTTCAGCAGCCGCACGAGATCGTCGGTGTCCCCCAGCCCTTCGATCTCCCGCCGCGTGACGATGATGATCTCTCGGCCTTGCGCCAGGGCCCGGCCGAGGACCTCGTGGGCTGCCGTGCGGTCCGCCGGCTTTCCGGTGATGCCGGCAGTAGCGACGAAGATCCCCATCGGTCGGCCGCGACTCGTCAGCTTGTCGTTGAACACCGCAAGTTCCGGATAGCCCGTCGGCATGCTCCAGTTCTTGCACTCAACCAGGAGGATGTGGTCGAACATGCGCAGACCGGCCGGATCGCCGTCGTTCCAGAAGGCAACGTCGATCTCCTCGGCGTGGAACGCGTTGAGGGCGTTGCGCGCGGTCACAGACACGCCCGGCACCAGCTCGAAGAGGTACACCACGAGCTCCTCGAGGGCACGCCCGCGCGCAGTCGTCGTCGTTGCGTGGTCGCCGTCAGCCAGAAGGTCGGCGACCCGCCGCTGGTCGATGGCGGTCACGGCGGGGGCGTTCCGTGGACGCTCCAATTGCGCATGTCCCGGATGACTTCGGCAAAGCTGGCCGACGCCATGCGGCGGAGAAGCTCCCGGAGCGAGATGATCAATACCGGATACCGGGTCTGGTCGAGCGCTTCCCGCGATCCTTCCCCCGCCGTCGGCTCGAGATACACGACCAGACCAAGCCGCGCCGTGGGGTGGGCGACGAGGTAGTGCAGCACCTGCTCCACCGCCCCGGGCGTGAATGACCGCTTCACCTCCACAAGCAGGGGGTTGCCGCCGATCGCTTCCAAGTCATCGGACCAGACGCCGAGATCGAACCGGGCATCACGGCCGGTGCTCGCCGCGCTTGTGACCCCGCTCGCTTCGAGGGCCTCAGCCAGGACCGTGACCGCGGCCGCTTCCGTCAAGCCCGCCTCGCTCAGCCGTGCCAGCAGCCGGTTGGCCACCTCCGCCCCGAGCGGGCGTCCGCTCGGCCGAGGAGTACGGCGAGTATCCACGGGCACGCGCTGTTGAACCTGATCGAGCGCGAAGTTGATCGCATCGAGGTCGTCGGGGCGAGTTCGAACGATGACCTGCCCTGCGAGGTCGGCAGGGACGGTCGCACCGGGAGCAGCGATGATCAGGACGGGCTTCCCAAGCCCGAGCGCAAGACCAGCTTCGAACATAGGATTGGGCGACGGGGCGTCGCCGACGACCACAAGCACTCGATCGGCGCGCTCGATCGCCAACCGCAGGCTCTGCAGAATCTCGGCACCAAGCGGCGCCACGTCCGAGAGCACATATGGCTCAGTCCCGCGTCGCTTCAGCCCGTCGAGGAGCGGCCGCAGGTCAAGATCGCTGGGCGCAGAGACATACAGGCGCGGAACTGCTGGCGCCCAATCGGCCATCAGCCCTCCTCCCACATGGCGGTATCGCCCGGGTGTAACCAGGCACGTGCCCAGTCAACACGCCATTCTTCGCGTGCGGTGTGTCATCAGCGATGCCAGCAGGTGCGCGGCGACCGATCGCGGCGCGTGTCCAGAACCCTGCCATGTCCTTCTATGAGGAGCTTCGCGAACCCGATCAGACGACACTTCGTTTCACCTCGCTCGGGTTCGCGACGTCGCACGTCATGCGTCCGGAGGCCTCGGCCAAGTTCCTGCGTAGCCTGGTCGCGCTGCCCCTGAGCGACGCGGTCGACGATGAGGTGGCTCAGACGGTCGCACGCCTTCGTGCGGTCTTCTACCACGGCCTGTTCGACTACGACCTTTTCACCGCAGCCAGCGATCTTGCCTATCTCGCCGTGGAAGGCGCGCTGCCCGGCGCTTCATGGTTGGGTACGGCGGACGGATTCCGTTCGTCCACAAGGACCGTACCGAGCATCTCGAGGCGCGCAGCTTCGGCGACGTGCACGAGGCGGTCCGGCGAACAGGTGCCTGCGCACCAGCCAAGGGATGGCGCCTTGCAGGTATCGCGGCCAGAGAACATCCGGCCTTCGACTGCAGCTTCACCGCGTTGCTGACCTGGGCGAGGCGCGAAGGGCTCCTTGGCGCTGGTCTTGCCGACGCTGCAGATGGGTGCCGAGCGGCGGTTCTTCGAGCCCGGCGGCCGGCCGGGGCCGGGTTTGCCGGGTTTCGGTGCGCCGGCGGGGCAGGGCAGGGTCGCGCGGATGCTGCGGAATCCCCGGCGCACCCGGGCGGGGGTGAGCCGCCCCGGCGGGGTCGGCTTCTCCCAGGGCAGGCGCAGGTCTGCGGCGAGCGGGCAGGCGATGTCGTACCCAGCGTCGGAGACGACCAGGATGTCCGGGTCGCCGCTGCGCCAGTGCCCGGCGGCGATCAGGCGGCCCGCGACCTCACGGACCTGGGCAGCGGTGACCTCGGTCTCGTCATCATCGGGGCCGAGCCGGGCCGTGTCCAGCGGCGCCATCCACGAGGTGCGGCCTGGTTCCAGCGCCGCGACCACCGAGTACGGCCAGCCCGGGATCATCTGCGCGTTCCCCTTCCCCGGCCATAGACGTGACAGCGCCGCAGGTCTGCGTCTGGCTCAAGCGGGCATCGTGAGTGGTGCCGACGCTGGAAAAGCGCCCGCAGGATGCCTGGCACAGCGAGACTGTCCTGCATGAATTGGGCCGTTATAGCAGCCTTCGCGGCTGCCGCCCTGTCGCTCGTCAACGTCATCGTCGGCTATCGTCTGGCCAGCCGCGGGCATCTGGAGCAGTGGCAGCGCGACGAAACGCGGCCCATTGTCGCCCGTATTCTCACGCTCTCCCAGGACGCGCTTCGCCAGTGGAATGAGGCAGCGTATGCCAGGCAGGCGTGGATGCCGATGCACGGTGATCCCCGTCAGAGCAGCGAATCCCAGGCCCTCAAGGCTCAGGAAGGTGAGCACTGGGTGGCAGGCACCGATCTATGGGGCAAGCTTCGCTTCGAGATGGCGCAACTGGATCTCGTCGCCGCTCGCTCTATCCGTGACGCTGCCCATGCGCTTGTCTGGGGAGGGCACGAACCGGTCCGCATTTGCCCTCAATCCCAACGGGCGGCGCCCGGCGGCGGGCTGAAGGCGCTGGCCCCAGGCATGACCTGCCGTTCGCTGACCGGGTGATCGCCACCCTGGTCGTGCTGCGGTTCCAGCTCCCGCACGCCGCTGCGCCAGTTGCACGGCCTCAGTGAGGACGAGGTGGCCACCTGGGCGGAGTGGGCCGAAGGGGTACTGCTCCGGGCCAGCCACTCAATCCCGGGCCACGACCGGGCGCTGCACCTGATCGTCACCTGCTCCGTGATCACCGAGACATTCGCCGGGCTCGGTTGGCAGGCATGGTCTGAGTTCCTTGCCACCCGGCAGGTAGCCGATGCCTGACGACCTGCACCAGATCTGGGTGACCGGCGACGGCCAGCGGGCCTGCGAACGCTGATCGAAGCTCAGCTTGTCGGTGACGACCCGCCGGGCGGGAGCTCGCCACCTCCGAGGCCGGCGACCTGTGCCAGATTGTGGGCATGCTGACTGCGCTGCTGCTGGACGAGTGCGGCGCACGCGCCCGGGAGAAGCTGGCAGGGATGGCCCACGGGACAACTTAGGGGCCGGCGCCTTTCAGGCGGCGTGCGCCGGCCCCTGGGACCGGATCTGTCAGCCGTCATCCGGCGGTGAGGTGTCCCCGGCGTTCCGCAGCATCACCGCGGCTTCATGGATTTCAGCGGCCAACTTCTCCAGCACGCTGGCGGCCACCTCGCGCTGTTCGGGCGAGATGACAGCAGGCAGCCGGCCAGCGATCCCGCCGAGGTCGCCGATCACCTCGCTGATGGTCCCGCTGATTGGGTCGGCCGAGTCGGTCAACGGTGGCTCCTCACTGCTGATCGAGGGCGCGCCGGAATCGCGCCAGGTCATCGGATGCGAGCAGCCACGGGTGGCCGTTGCGGCCCCTGGCCACCCACACCGGGACAGCGGCGTCCCAGAACTCGCTGCTGATGTCCAGATCCGGGTAGGCGGCCCGCAGTTCGCTTAAGGCCGCAGCGCGCGCGGCGGGCTCGTGCTGGGTGGCGGTGGGATGATCGGTCATGGGTTCGCCTCCTATGCAGGCGGATCAAGAGCCCGTCCCGGCGTTCGCGCGCCTGGGGCGGGCTCGCTGCATTTCGTGCGTTTTCGCACACACACAGTCTAGAACCTAGACGTAGCCAACTATAGAGCACAGTAGCTAACGTCATGTGTTTATGCTGGTCAGGTGCTCCCTACAGTGATTGCCATGACAGACGCCGATGGGCCACGGTTCGACCCGCGTGGCCCCGAGCTGGTCTACATGCAGATCGCAGACGACATCGCGGGGCAGATCAGCCGGGGCGAACTGGTCAAGGGCGCCCGTCTGCCCAGTGAGCCTGACCTGGCCGAGTACTACGGCGCGGCGAAGATGACGATCCGGCGCGCGATGCGGGAGCTGCGTGAGCGAGGCCTGGTGCGCACCGTCCTGGGCAAAGGTTCCTACGTCCTGTGAGCCCGAGGGTGATCGTTGGCGAAGGGCTGGCGCGGGTCGTGCCAGGGCGCGCCGTGTTCGTGGTCAAGAGCTACTGAGGTACTGACTGACCCTATGTAGATGCACTACACTAGTCGCCGTGGACGAACTAGAACTGACACCCAAGATGGCGGCCGTCATCAAGGTGTTTCTCGAAGATCCCGAGCAGCCGCGTTACGGCTTCGAACTTATGCACCGCACCGGCCAGCCCAGCGGCACGATGTATCCCATCCTGGCCAAGCTGGAGCAGGCCGGGTGGCTAGTGGGGGGCAGGGAGGACATTGACCCGCGCGCAGCCGGTCGGCCGGCCCGCCGCACCTACCGCATCACTGGCGCAGCAGTAACCGTGGCCCGCATCCAACTCGCCGCGCTCAGCGAGCAATTCCGGCCCCCCGCGCCCATCCGGACCCGGCTCGCTACCAACGGCGGCACCCGATGACCGCCTGGGCCTGGGCCCTGGTCAGTCTTTCGGCATGCTTCTCGTTGCTGCCCTTGGCGATCTTGTTAGCGAGGAGATCCGGGGCTGGCTCGATTTGGGTCCCCGCGCCATCCTCCGCCTCGCCGTCGCTCAGCTTGATCTGGACATGCGGGAAAGCGTTTATCAGGAGGAGTGGCTGCCCGAACTGATCTACGTTCTGCGCGGGGCCGAGTCCCGCGCCGATCACCCGGCTTATCCGGGGCTCCACCGTCGCCCTCGGCCTCCTCATCTCCGCCCGGAGGGTCGCGCGCCACCGCAATCGGATACCCCAAGGCCAGCCAGCCCTCGGGCTTGGAGAATCCAAGATCGGCTCCATCAAGCTGGTTTTCTCCTACGGAGGCGAGCAGATGGAGGTCACTGTCGCGCCGGACTCAGACATTCACCAGGTAGAGCGCATGGCCATCGAGGCTCTGATGTCGCGGAGGCTACCTGTGAAGGCCCAGAGCACCCATCGCTGCCCCAGGGGCCGGATTACAGGGCATGAGTCAGAAACGTGCGTTGATTCGATTCCCGTAGCACGGGGCACTGCGGCGAAGGCCGTCCAGGTGCTCGCGAGTGAGGGGCTGGTCAGGATCGTGCCGGGGCGCGGCGCGTATGTCGTGAGCAAGCCGCACGAATGAACGAACTGAACGAACCAACGCCGCCAGAACTTGCCCGCGTGCATGTCGCATGCATGTTACATGCTTGCCCACCTCTGCTGACCTCAGGCGTGATACTGACCGCTACAGTTTCCGCAGTTCAGGGTGGGTATCGCTGTGTAGCACCGCAGATCACGAGCCTAAGCTGCCATAACTCGGCCTACAGGTCGACTCGCTCGCCGCCCATAGCTCTGACCTGCGGTGCAGCAGCCCTCAGATGCTGTGGGGCACACGCTGACCTGACCGAACGCTTTGCCGGGTGCGCCCTCACTAGCTGGTCACCGTCACGTCCGCCTGTCCGAACCGCCCGGTTTGATGGTCCGCGTGATGGGGACGCCGACGGTGAGCGAGGTGGCATGCTAGGCAGGACCTCTTTCTTCAGGGGGATCCAGCAATCCTGAAGGCTGTCATTTCCGTCCGGCCCGCCAGACAGACCCAATACCCTCGGGGAGCAGCGTGGTCATGGTCAGCGTGAACGTCGCCAGGCTTGCGGTGCTCATCGATGCGGACAACGCGCAGCCCACGATGATCGAGGGGCTGCTAGCCGAAGTCGCCAAGTTCGGCACTGCGCACGTCAAGCGTGCCTACGGCGACTGGACCGGCACCAGCCTGAAGGGCTGGAAGGAGCAGCTGCTCGCCCAGTCAATCCAGCCGATCCAGCAGTTCGCCTACACCAGGGGCAAGAACGCCACCGACGCGGCGATGGTCATCGACGCGATGGACCTGCTGTACTCGGGGCGTTTCGACGGGTTCTGCATCGTTTCCAGCGACAGCGACTTCACCCGCCTGGCCGCGCGTATCCGTGAGTCCGGCCTCACCGTGTACGGGTTCGGCGAGCGGAAGACGCCGAAGCCGTTCGTCGCGGCGTGCGACAAGTTCATCTACATCGAGAACCTCACCTACGCCGAGGACACTGCTGCGCCCCCCGACGCGAAGCTCAAACCGGCCCCGCGCGCCTCCGCCACGCAGCTGAAGGCGGACACTGCCCTGGTTAACCAACTGCGGAATGCCGTGGAGGCGGCCTCCGACGATGACGGCTGGGCCGCGCTGGCATCCGTAGGCCACATCATCACCAACCAGCGCCCAGATTTCGATTCCCGCACCTACGGCTACGCCAAGCTCAGCGATCTGATGGCCGCGACCACGCTGTTCGAACTGGACCGCCGCAGCCCCGGCGACGGCAAACCAGGGATCATCTACGCACGCGAGAAGCGCCGCCGCCGAGCAGCCGCGCGACCGTCACGGGCTAGCCTCGAGGGAGAACCGAGGAATCCGTCATGAAGTGTCCAGCCCGTGCCGCAGGCGCCGCGGGCGGGCGGCCCGGGTTGAGCGGGAGTTGACCGCCAGCGTTCTGGAGTGGCTGGCAGCAGAGATTGCCGAGGCGAGGTGCATGCCCGATGCTGGACGGCGTGAGGCTGGATGAGAAGTCGTCCGCGGCGGTTGCGGTGACCAGCTGGCACGATCAGCTGTACCTTGCCTGGACCGGAACTGACCTGCACATCAACCTGGCATCGTCGCCTGACGGGCGCGAAATCGTGGGCAAGCGGCGGACAGCTCAGCGGAGCTACACGCAGGTGACGACGAGCACGGGCCAGTCGACGACGACACAGACCATCGCGTTGGCCCCCTCGCTCGCCGTGTCCGGCGAGCGGCTCTACCTGGCCTGGAGGGGCGGCGATTCGGCGCTCAACCTGCTCGCCGCGGAGCAGTCCGCGTACGCCGCTCCGGTGACCTTAGCGGAGCGAAGCGGGGACTCGCCCTCACTCACGACGGCCGGGAACGACAACCTCGTGCTCGCGTGGACGGGGACTGACCGTCACGTCAATCTGCTCACTCTGGCCGGGGACTCGTCCAGCATGCCCGTCCCGCTCAGCGGCGCGGAGACGCGGTTCGAGGAGGCGAAGAGCAGCCACGGGCCGGCGTTGTGCAGCCACCAGGGCCACCTTGTGGTGGCGTGGACGGGCACTGACCGCCACATCAACATCCTCACTGGCGCCGAGAGCCCCTATGGTGCGCCTGCCCGGCTGGAAGAGGCCAGGAGCGGCAGCGCGCCCGCATTGTGCAGCCATCAGGGCAGCCTGATCATCGCCTGGCCCGGTACCGACCACCACCTGAACGTGGCGCGGCTGCAGAGTTGATCAAGATGGTCGCTGTCCGGCGGCGCTGACCGCGCCGAAATTCGGGCATCTCCGGACGAAAACTAGCTCGCCGGATGTTGACATGCCGGAGGAGTTGGTGCATGTGCTGGAATCGGGGGCGTCCGAGATAACCGCCGACCGGGTCGTGACCAGGCCCGGGAACGGACGAGCAGCGTTGGTCGGTACCGGCCTGGTGGTCGCCGCGCTGGCGGTGCTGAATGTGGTCGATAACCTGTCGCGATGGGGCCTCTGGCTCGCCCCGGTCGCGGCGGTGGCGCTGCTGGCTTTCGCCCGCAGCAGGGGCTTGAGCTGGGAGCAACTAGGGCTGGGCCGGGCCCGGGTCCGCGCGGGTGCCTGGTGGGCGGCTGGGGCGATCGCGGTCGTGACGGGGATATACCTGGTAGGCGTTCTGCTGCCGGTGACCCGGCCGGCCTTTCTCGACGCCCGCTATCACCTGGGCCTGGCGGGCGCACTGCTGTCGGCGTTCGTCATCATCCCGGTCGGCACGATCCTGCTCGAAGAGGTGGCATTCCGGTCGGTGCTGTGGGGGATGCTCTCCCGCCACATGGCCGCGTGGCGGGTGCTGCTGACCTCGTCGGTATTGTTCGGATTGTGGCATGTACTGCCTTCGCTGCATCTTGCGGCTGCTAACCACGGGGTGGGTGAGGTGATCCGCGGCGCCGGGACCTCCGGGAATGTGCTGGTCGTGCTCGGCACGGTCGCGTTCACGGCGCTTGGCGGCGTGGTAGCGGGTGAACTGCGGCGGCGCAGCGGAAGCCTGCTGGCCAGCGCCGGGATGCACTGGGCCACGAACGGACTCGGGGTGCTGTTCGGGCTGGTGGCATGGAAGATCATGGCCTAGACGGTGACCCGGGGGCGCCCGGCCCCGATGCCGCAGCAGCGGGCGCCCCGGACAGGACCGGGACTGCGACGCACCGCCGGTTCCGGCATCTGCGGCACTACGCACGCAGCCTGAGTTTCCTCGGACTGGCGTTCGGATGGCTGTTCTTCGTCGTGTCACTCACGCCGTCGCTGTTGCCGCGGTCCTGGCAGGCGCAGGGATTTGTCTCTGGTTGCGCGGTAGCCCAGGGGTACGGCTTGGGCGTGGCCATGGCGTGGACTGGCCGGCACATCGGGGTTCCGCGCCCCAGTGCGGCGATGCTGCGGCAGGGGTGGTACGCGCTCGGGATGCTGACGCTGGTCACGGTCCCGGTCATCTTGTGGCTCAGTCTGGGCTGGCAGAACGACATCCGCCGGACGATGGGAGTACCCGCGACCGGGCCGACTACCTATATCGGGGTATTCGTCATCGCCGCGGGGGTGGCGGCGGCAATCGTCGGGCTCGTGCGGCTGGTCCACGATTTCTATGTCGTGCTCGTCCGGCGGCTGAGCCGTTTTCTGCCGGGTGGTGTGGCCAGCCTGGCTGCGACCGTCCTGGTCATCGGCTTCGCGGTGGGGATTGCCAGCGGGTTCGCGGATCAGGTGCTGCTGCGCATCGCCGACCTGAGCTCTTCAGCGGCGAACAACGGCAACGAGCCGGGAGTAGCCCGCCCCGCGTCGCCGTTTCGTTCGGGCAGCGGGTCATCGCTGGTCGCATGGCATTCCCTCGGCAAGCAGGGCCGGGCGTTCGTGTCCGGCGGGCCTACCGTGGCCGACATCGAGCGGCTCACCGGGCGGCCGGCAATAGAGCCGATCCGGGTCTATGCCGGGCTCGCCTCTGCGCCCACGTTGCAGGGCGAGGCCAATCTCGTCCTGCGCGAGCTGATACGTACCGGCGCCTTCCGGCGCGCCCTGCTCGCCATCGCGACCCCGACCGGCAGCGGCCTGGTTGGCCGCGGGGCCGCCGACCCGCTGGAGTACATGTACCGCGGGAACACCGCGATCGCCGCGATGCAGTACTCCTACCTGCCCAGCTGGATCGCCTTCCTGACGCAGCGGGCACAGGCACGGCAGGCCGGCCAGGCGCTGTTCGACACCGTCGACCGCTACTGGTCCTCCCTGCCCCCAGGGCACCGCCCCAAGCTGGTGGTCTTCGGCGAGAGCCTGGGTGCGTTTGGCGCCGAGGCGCCCTTCTCCGGGGCCGCCAGCATGGCCGCACGCACCAGCGGCGCGTTGTTTGTCGGCCCTCCGAATGACAGCCACGTGTGGCGCGCCCTCACCAACGCGCGCGCCAGGGGCAGCCCGGAGTGGCTGCCCATCTACCACGGCGGCCGCACTGTGCGTTTCGCCGCGTCCGTCAGCGACCTGCGCCTGCCCGGAGGCGGCCTGCGCCACCCCAAGATCGTCTACTTGCAGCACAGCTCGGACCCCGTCGTGTGGTGGTCCCCGGGCCTGATCGTGCATGAGCCCGACTGGCTGGCCGAACGCCGGGGACCCGATGTCACGCCGCAGATGCGCTGGTATCCATTCGTCACGTTCTGGCAGGTCACTGCCGATCTGATCGTGAGCATCACAGTGCCGCCCGGGCACGGCCACAATTACGGCCCGCAGATCCCGACCGCCTGGGCGGCGATCCTGCACCCGCCCGGCTGGACCAGCGCCGAGACCGCCAAGCTCAATACGAGCGAAACCGACGGCGAGCTCCCCTGAGCCCGGCACCGGGACCTCCGGCAGCAGCCGCAACTGGAATACTCGAGGAGTGCCCCATGGTGACGACGCTGAGCTGGACGCGTTCGGCGCTTGGGCGATGAGCTAGGCATGGCCGAGGTGACGGCGGCGCTGCGGAAGGCGGGCCTGGCCGACGTGCGCGACAGCGTCCTGCAGCGCGCGCTGTACTCCTCCGATGCCTCGCTGTACCGGGTCGTCCCGGCCGTGGTGGCGCACCCGCGCGACGACGCCGAGGTGGCGGCGGCGGTGACGGTGTGCCGCGCCCTCGGAGTGCCGCTTACCTGCCGGGGAGCCGGGACCTCGATCGCGGGCAACGCGATCGGGACCGGGGTGGTCCTCGACTTCCGCACGTACATGAACCGCGTGCTCGATATCGACCCGCAGGCCCACACCGCCAGAGTGCAGCCGGGGGTGGTGCAGGATCAGCTGCAGCGCGCCGCGGCCGGTTCCGGCCTGCGGTTCGGCCCTGATCCGTCCACCCGGAACCGGTGCACGATCGGCGGGATGGTCGGCAACACCGCCGGCTGCCCCCGGTCGCCGGGGTCGTGCCGGGCCGCCCGTGACGGGCCCGGCCCCAGCGTGCTGGCCGCCGCCGGGGGCTTAAAATCCTCCGGGGGGGAACTGGGGGAGAGGCTGCTGCGGGTCAACCAGGGCGGCGTCTTCCGGAAATGGGGCTATGAATCGTTCGAAGACTACTGCGCCAGGGAAATCCGCATCAAAAAACCGACGGCGCAAAAGCTGACGCTGGCCTATCATTATCTGGAAAAGGAGGAGCCGGAGCTGCTGGCCCGCCGCACCGAGCTCAAGCCTTTGCCCGACTACCGTTCGGTCGATCTGCTGCGCCAGGCCCGCCAGGAGCGCGACTTTTCCGCCGAAGACTATGCGAACCTGCGCCAGGCCGTCGTCGAAGAGGAGCGCAGCCTGCCTACGGTGCGCAAGCGCTTCAACGAACTGAGCGCCTCCCATCCCGCGGCGTCTCAGGAGCCTTTGGGGCCGTGCAAAGCTGCCCTGGCCGCCGCCCGCCGGCTCGCCGGAGCGCTGCGTCAACTTGCCGAGCCCCCCGCCCCCCTCGTCACTCAGGCCGACGATATCGTCGCCACCCTCGAAAAAGAGGTGGAACGCCTCGAGACGTCGGAAGGGTGAAGCGGAGCCGGCTTGCCTTCGGGCCAAGACCCCGTATGCTTGTATGCCAGGATCCGATCGGCGGCGGCTTCTTACCCTGAGCGCGCGGCCACCCGTAGATCGTTGAACACCAGAACGGCCCGCTCGTCATCGAGCGGGCCGTTTACGTACGCGGGGGGCGCGGGCGCGTGACGGACTAGCAGCCCGTCCGAGTAACGGGTCAGAGATGCAAACGGCGCGGTTGGCGATAGTCGGGCGCGGGCGGTGGGGTCGCACTGGCGCGGGGATCCGCGTGGAGGACGGAGCGGGGGCGCACCGGGATCACGCCCATGCCTTCTGGAGCTTGCAGAGGTTGTGGCCGGTGCAGTGGAGGAGCCACTCGGCGCGGCACTTCGCCTCGCCGCGCAGGAGCAGGCGCACGAGGCCCTTGTTCTTGATCTGGCCGAACACCGGTTCGACCACCTGCTGGCGCAGCCGGTACGCGGCGCGTCCGGGCTTGGTGAGCAGCTTGCGTGCCATGCGCTGACGCCACGTCAGGTGCGCCGGGATCCGCCCCCGTGGCGCTGGCGGCAAATGACGGTCCCGCGGCCGGCGTCGCCGCGTTCCACGAGGCCTTGCGCCACGCGCGGCCCGGCCGGCGGTTCGATCCCGCGCTTCTTCCCGAGGGGCCGTTGAAGCGCGCGCTCGCGAAATGGGGAACGGGATGACCGGCGCACCGACCGACCCGCCCGACGGGAACCGCATCGTCTTCTGCGATTTCGACGGCACCATCGCCGACGAGGAGACCTTCGTCGCCGTGCTGTACCACTTCGCGCCGAAGCTCGCGGCCGAGCTCGTCCCCGGGATGCAGCAGCGCCGCATCACCCTGCGCGAAGGCGTGCCGCCGATTCTCGAATCGATCCCCTCGGCGCGCTATCCCGAGATCCTCGAGTGGGTGACCTCCCTCGGGGTTGCCGGGTCGCGCGCCAGGCTCGAGCCCTCTGGGATACCCAGGAGCTACCTGGCGCAGGCGAGCGGAGGCAAGGGCCGCGAAAGGCTCGGGCACGACGGGGAGCTCATCCTCTACCTGGGAAGGGTCGCCCCCCAGAAGGGCGTGCAGTACGCGGTCGAGGCGTCGCTGCTGGGCGGGGTGCGTGTCGCGCTCGGCTCCTGGCTGCTGCAGGCCGACCTCGCCGACGAGCTGCGCTTCTTTGCCGGCGGGGCACGCGGTGGCCGCTGAGGCGCCTTCCGCGATCGAGCGCAGCGCCGAGCGGCTGCGCGGCTACCGCTTCGCGCTGCGAGTGGCCGAGCGCGGCCGCGTGCTGTCGGTCGGCGACGGCGTGGCCTGGATCGAAGGGCTGCCCTCGGCGGCGATGGACGAGCTGCTGCGAACCGAGGACGGCAGCACCGCGCAGGTGTTCCACCTCGGTCGCGAGCGCATCGGCGCGATCCTGCTCGAGCAGACGACCGGCCTGCGCGCCGGTGCAGCGGCGATGCTCACCGGCTAGCGGGTCGCGCTCGGGGTGGGCGATGCGCTGCTCGGGCGCGTGGTCGATCCGCTGGGCGCGCCGCTCGACGGCGGCCCGCCGCCGCAATGCGGCGCGGGGCGGCCGCTCGCCGGGCCCTCGCCGCCGGTCCTGGCGCGCGCGTTCGTCAACCAGCCGCTCTACGCCGGCCACCAGAGCGCCGACACCCTGATCCCGAGCGGCCGCGGCGAGCGACAGGCACTCATCGGCGACATCTGGA